>Ga0190275_10000089_pt1 | contig 110405 bp, 99 predicted proteins | sample Popmic550T_FD_133745 | JGI IMG/M metagenome (GOLD analysis project Ga0190275, IMG submission 133745) | Populus adjacent soil microbial communities from riparian zone of Yellowstone River, Montana, USA - 550 T | ecosystem: Environmental > Terrestrial > Soil > Riparian zone > Trees stand... | reverse complement strand
GAGCGGCTGATGGGATTCGAACCCACGACCTTCTGCATGGCAAGCAGACGCTCTAGCCAGCTGAGCTACAGCCGCGCGGGCGCGGAGTATAGCCGCGCTGGGCGAGCCCCAAGGGCCGTGCAAGGCGTCGGCTTCAGGTAGTCAGCTCCGCGTCGACCTCGATCTCCGGCACGCCCGCCAAGGCGATCGTCACCGTGCAGTCGGCCTTCGCCCGCTCGGCGTAGTCCTTGAACGTGGCGTCGTCGATCCCCGGCACTCGGCCCTCTACGCGCATGTCGATCCGCCGGATCGGCGGTCCGGTCTCCGGTGAGCGCAGCTGCACCGCGGCAGTGGTGCGGACCGAGTCCGGCACGTGCCCGTCCTCGGAGAGCAGGTGGCTCAGCAGCATCGAGAAGCAGGCAGCTTGCGCGGCTCCGATCAGCTCCTCGGGATTGGTGCCCTCGCCCTCCTCGAAGCGGGACTTGGCCGAGTAGGAGCCGCTGAAGGCGCCGCTGCCCAGCTCGAGCGTCCCGCTGCCGCCCTGAAGATCGCCCTGCCACTCCGCGCTGCCTTTGCGTGTCGCCATCCGTCGTCCTCCTCGAGATTTGCCCCTGGCCGCGTTCGATCCTAGTCTCGTTGTCTGCACCGCAGGCCGTCTTTGGCTCAACAGCGCCGTTTGCGCCGATAGAGCCAGGGGTAGCCGCATCGGAGATCGACCGACCAGATGGTTCGGTACCGTCCCGGTCCCCGCACTACCCCGGAGCACCCCGCAATGCCAGCCACCGAGGCGCCAGCCCCCGTCGTGAGCCCCCTGAGCGAGATGACCGCGCCCACCCAGAACAAGAAGCTCGTCAACTGGGTGGAGGAGATCGCAGCCCTCACCAAGCCCGAGTCGATCCACTGGTGCGACGGCAGCGCCGAGGAGTACGACCAGCTCTGCCAGACCCTCGTCGACGCCGGGACCTTCGAGCGCCTCTCCGACGCCAAGCGCCCCAACTCGTACCTCGCCCTCTCCGACCCGGGCGACGTTGCGCGCGTCGAGGACCGCACCTTCATCTGCTCCGAGGACGAGGCCGACGCCGGCCCGACGAACCACTGGCGCGCCCCCGCGGAGATGCGCGAGACGCTCGGCGACCTCTTCGACGGCTGCATGGAGGGCCGCACGATGTACGTCGTGCCGTTCTCGATGGGGCCGCTCGGCTCGCCGATCGCCCATATCGGCATCCAGCTGACCGACTCGCCCTACGTCGCGGTCTCGATGCGGATCATGACCCGCATGGGCCAGGGCGCGCTCGACGCGCTCGGCGACGGCGAGTTCGTCCCGTGCGTGCACTCGGTCGGCATGCCGCTGAGCGGCGGCGTCGAGGACGTCTCGTGGCCGTGCAACGCCGACAACAAGTACATCGTCCACTACCCCGAGACGCGCGAGATCTGGTCGTTCGGCTCGGGCTATGGCGGCAACGCGCTGCTCGGCAAGAAGTGCTTCGCGCTGCGGATCGCCTCGGTGATGGCGCGCGACGAGGGCTGGATGGCCGAGCACATGCTGATCCTCAAGCTGACCTCGCCGGCGGGGGAGAGCAAGTACATCACCGGCGCCTTCCCGTCCGCCTGCGGCAAGACGAACCTCGCGATGCTGATCCCGACGCTCGAGGGCTGGACGGTCGAGACCGTCGGCGACGACATCGCCTGGATGAAGTTCGGCGACGACGGCCGCCTCTACGCCATCAACCCGGAGGCCGGCTTCTTCGGCGTGGCGCCCGGGACGGGGGAGAAGACGAACCCGAACGCGATGGCCACGATCGAGCGCAACTCGATCTTCACCAACTGCGCGAAGACCGACGACGGCGACGTGTGGTGGGAGGAGATGACCGAGGAGCCGCCCGCCCACGCCATCGACTGGCACGGCAACGACTGGACGCCGGACTCCGACACGCCCGCCGCGCATCCGAACGCTCGCTTCACGACGCCCGCGGCGCAGGACCCGGCGATCGCCTCCGAGTGGGAGGACCCCAAGGGCGTCCCGATCGACGCCATGCTGTTCGGTGGCCGCCGCTCGACGGTGATCCCGCTGGTGACCGAGGCGCGCGACTGGGAGCACGGCGTCTTCCTCGGCGCGACGATGTCGTCGGAGACGACCGCGGCCGCCGCCGGCCAGGTCGGGCAGCTGCGCTTCGACCCGATGGCGATGCTGCCCTTCTGCGGCTACAACATGGCCGACTACCTCGCCCACTGGCTGAAGATCGGCGAGCGCGACGGCGCCCAGCTGCCGAGGATCTTCTACGTCAACTGGTTCAGCAAGGACGACGACGGCCGCTTCCTCTGGCCCGGCTTCGGCGAGAACAGCCGCGTGCTGGAGTGGGTCTTCCGCCGCTGCAACGGCGAGGGTGAGACGGTCGACACCCCGCTCGGCCTCGTGCCGGCGCAGGGCGAGCTGTACACCGACGGCCTTGGCATGGACGCCGACGCGGTCGCGAAGCTGCTCCACGTCGACGCGGACGCGCTCGCGGCCCAGCTCCCCCAGGTCAAGGAGCACCTCGCCAAGTTCGGCGACCAGCTCCCCGCCCCGATCCGCAGTCAGCTCGACGCACTCGAGCAGCGCCTCGGCGCCTAGCGAGCGCAAGCGCAGTCACGGGGGTCAGTCCCCGGCGACTGCGCACCTGAGACCAGAATCGAACCGGTTTGGCATCCGCATCAGTTCGCGGTTCCCGCTTCAGCGCCCTGCGCCACCATCGGTGGTCTTACCTGGACTCGACGGGCTTGTTCGTGTCCGTGTGCCCCACGGTCACGGAGTAGTCGCAAGCCTTCGTCCCTGAGGTTGAGGGCTGCATTGACATCGCGGTCGTGAGTGGAGCCACAGACCGCGCACTGCCATGAGCGATCTGACAATGCGAGAGATGCCGCTAATGCATGGCATCGGCTGCAGCGCCGTGTCGAGGGAAAGAAGCGATCGACGGTAATCGTCCGCTTCCCGCCCCAGCTTGTCTTGTAGTCGAGCTGACGGCTGACTTCGCCGAGTGCGGCGTCTCCGAAGCTCTTGCCCAGCTTGGTTCTCGCGAGGGCGGTAAGGGAGAGATCCTCGATGACTACCACGTCGTGACGTCGAACGATCTCGGTTGTGAGCTTGTGGATGAAGTCCTGTCGGCGGTTCGTGACGCGAGCGTGTACACGAGCTAGCCGGTATCGCGCGTGTTCGCGGCGGCGACTGCCAGGCTGCGTACGCGCATAGCGACGCTGAGCGGTCCTGACTTGACGAGCGGATTGACGCGCGAAGCGCGGAGCAGCAACGCGATGGCCGTCGTCGCAGACGACGATGTCGATGAGGCCGAGGTCCACCCCAGCGACGGAACCCGGCGCACCTGCTGCGAGGGTAGGTAGCTCGAAGCGCTCGTTGATCGAAACGAACCACCTGCCGTCGGCGGTGCGAGAGACCGTCGCGCTTCCGAGATCGGCTCCCGGCGCCCGGGATACTCGAGCGCGGATCCAGCCAATCTTTGGGACGTACACGCGGTTCCCGGCGACCTTCACGTGCTGCGGAATCCGAAAGCTTGCCTTCAGCTCCTTCTTCCGACGAAAGCGTGGGTAGCCGGCTCGTTTCTTGAAGAACGCCTTGAAAGACCGCTCGAGATCGAACAGCGCTTGCTGAGGCAGCTGAGACGGTAGATCCTGGAGCCAGGCCAGCTCGCCATTGCGCTTGAGGCGCGTGATCTCCGCGCTCAACAAGCCCCGTGGCGGACTGGTTCCTTCAGCGGCGTAGTAGGCGCCCCAGCGCTGCAAGCCCCAGTTGTAGACGTACCGCCGCGCGCCGAGTGCTCGCTGGAGCGCGATGGCCTGGCTACGACTCGGCTCGAGCCGAAATCTATGGGCACGGACGGCGGTCGCTCCAGACATAGCAGATATGATGAGCCCGCAATCGGACGCACCGTCTCCCTGAAGCGGCCTGGACGGAAATGGTTCGGTCGGTACGCTTCGCCCCAGCTTGGCGACGTGGCGGAGTGGCTACGCAGCGGCCTGCAAAGCCGTTTACAGGGGTTCGATTCCCCTCGTCGCCTTCTCCTACTTGCCTACCCGTTGGTGCTGCTCGGCTGACTGCGGGAAGGCCCGGTGGGTCTGTCGCGTGGCGATCCTTACGAAGTGCCGAGAGCTTTGTAAGTTTGTGAGCCGTTCCTTACAAAGCTCGGCGTGGCGTCGGCTCAGGGCCTCAGCAGGATCTTGATCGCGCCGTCCTGCTTCTTCTGGAACGTGGCGTACGCGTCGGGGGCTTGGTCGAGCGGGACCTTGTGGGTGGCGAAGCCGTCGACGCCGAGGGGGTCGCCGTCGAGCAGTAGGGGCATGATGTCGTCGACCCAGCGCCTGACGTTTGCCTGGCCCATGCGGAGCTGGATCTGCTTGTCGAACATCGTCAGCATCGGCAGCGGATCGGCCATCCCGCCGTAGACGCCGCTGAGTGAGATGGTGCCGCCGCGACGGACGATGTCGATCGCGAGGTGCAGCGCGTGCAGGCGGTCGACGCCGACGCGCTCCATCGCCTTCTCGGCGATCGCGTCCGGGAGTAGGGAGGTCATCTGGTGGGCGAGCTTCGCTCCTGGCGCGCCGTGGGCCTCCATGCCGACCGCGTCGATCACCGAGTCCGGGCCGCGGCCGTCGGTCATCCCGCGGATCAGCTCGGCGAGGTCCTTGTCGTGCTCGCGCAGGTCGATCGTCTCGACGCCGTTGGCGCGCGCCCGCTCGAGCCGCTCCGGCACGAGGTCGACGCCGATCGCCCGCGCGCCCTTGTGCATCGCGATCCGCGTCGACATGTCGCCGATCGGGCCGAGCCCGAGCACCACGACGGTGCCGCCGTCGGGGATGCCTGCGTAGTCGACCGCTTGCCACGCGGTCGGAAGCACGTCGGAGAGGTAGACGAAGCGGTCGTCCGGCGGGCCCTCCGGCACCTTGATCGGCAGCGTGTTGCCGAACGGCACGCGCAGCAGCTCGGCCTGCCCGCCGGGCACCTGGCCGTAGAGCTTGGTGTAGCAGAACAGGGCCGCGCCCATGCCGCGGTCGCGCACCTGGGTCGTCTCACACTGCGAGTGCAGCCCGTTCCCGCACATGAAGCAGGTCCCGCAGGAGACGTTGAACGGCACCACGACCCGGTCGCCCGGCTTCAGCTCGGTCACGTCGGGGCCGACCTCCTCGACGACGCCCATCGGCTCGTGGCCGAGGATGTCGCCCTCGGTCATGAACGGCCCGAGGACCTCGTAGAGGTGGAGGTCCGAGCCGCAGATCCCGGACGAGGTGATACGCACGATCACGTCGGTCGGGTCGACGATCGTCGGGTCCGGGACCGTGTCGACGCGGACGTCGCGCTTGCCGTGCCATGTGACTGCCTTCATGCCCGTGCTCTCCTTGTCGCGGTTCTTTTCGAACCGTGTCCAACGAGGCCGATCCAAAACACTTCTCCGTAGGCCTACACCCTGGCTATCGCGCTGTGCATCGGGTAGAACACGGCCTTACTCGGGACGGGCAACGGAGGAGGGGGAATGCGCAAGCTTCTTGGGGTGGCGTCGCTCGTAGGGATGGCGCTCGCAGGCGTCGCAGGTACGCCTGCCGTCGGACAGAAGCCGGGGTACACGTTCGAGGTCAAACTGGACGTGGTGCCTCGGAAGGCTGGCACGGAGAACAGGCCCCGAGGCTCGACGCTCAAGGGTCGATTCGTTGCCGGACAGCCGCTCGGGCAGGAGCCGCCGGTGATCACGGCCGGCCGGGTGCTGCTGCCCCGCGGCATCGCCTACAACGGCGACAAGTACCCGAGGTGCTCGAAGGTGACGCTCCAGAACGACGCGGACGAGTGCCCGAAGCGGTCGATCATGGGAGCCGGCAGCGGCAACGCGTACGCGGACACGGTCATCACCACTCCGAAGCTGGTGTTCTACAACGGCGGCGCGAACTGGATGTACGCCTACACGACGTATTTCAACCCGGCGTTCGTGCAAGAGCCCGTGCCGATCCAGGTCAAGAGGCTGAGCGGTCGGCGATGGAGCTATGAGATCGAATTCGGGGTGCCGTACAACCTGCAGGTGATCGCCGGCGTACCGATTACACCGTCCGACGTCCCGTTCTCGGTCGGAGGCAAGGCTTACGCACGCGACTACCTCGCAACGAACGCCGGCTGTCCGAAGCGCGGCTTCAGGCCCTACGTGGTGAGTCTCGACTATCGCTTCTACCCCGACGGCGCTACCGGAACGAGCGTCGATCGTGGCCGACTGGCCTGCAGGTAGCCGAAGAGGGTAGAAACACCTCCTAGACCTACGAGGAGGAGCAGATGGACGCCGGCACAGCACCAGAGCTCGAGCGGCAGATCGCCGATCTGCTGGACCAGGAGACGTTCGACCCGCCGCGCGAGTTCGTCGAGCGGGCTCTGCTGAGCGACCCGTCCGTCTACGAGGAGGCCGAGCGCGACCCTCAGGGCTGGTGGGCGAGGCAGGCCGAGGAGCTGCTCGACTGGGCGCAGCCGTGGGACACGGTGCTCGATGACTCCGAGGCGCCGTTCTACAAGTGGTTCACGGGCGGCAAGCTCAACACCTCGCACAACTGCCTCGATCGCCACGTCGAGGCTGGCAACGGCGATCGCGTCGCCTTCCACTGGCGCGGGGAGGAGGGCGAGGAGCGCGACGTCTCCTACGCCGACCTGCTGCGCGACACCCAGCGGCTGGCGAACGCGCTCAAGGACCGTGGCGTAGGCCCCGGCGACGTGGTCGGGATCTACCTGCCGATGATCCCCGAGGTCGTCGTCGCGATGCTCGCCTGCGCGCGGATCGGGGCACCGCACAACGTCGTGTTCGGCGGTTTCGCGCCCGAGTCGGTTCGCGAGCGGATGGAGTTCTCCGACGCGAAGGCGCTGATCACCGCCGACGGCGCGCGGCGCAAGGGCAAGACCGCCCCGGTCAAGCCCGCTGTCGACGAGTTCCTCGACAGCCTGCCGGCGATCCAGACGGTCGTGGTGGTCCGCAACACCGGCAACGACGTCGAGCTCCGCGAGGGCCGCGACGTCTGGTACCACGACGCCCTCGAGCAGGCCGACCCCGACTGCCCCGCCGAGCCGCTCGACGCCGAGCACCCGCTCTGCGTCCTCTACACCTCCGGCTCGACCGCGAAGCCGAAGGGGATCCTCCACACGACCGGCGGCTACCTGACCGGCGTCGCCTGGACCCACAAGCACCTCTTCGACCTCAAGCCCGAGGAGGACGTCTTCTGGTGCTCGGCCGACGTCGGCTGGGTGACAGGCCACTCCTACATCGTCTACGGGCCGCTGATCAACGGCGCTACGTCGGTGATGTACGAGGGCGCGCCCGACTATCCCGACAAGGACGTCTGGTGGGAGCTGTGCGAGCGCTACGGCGTGACGATCTTCTACACGGCCCCGACGGCGATCCGCGCCTGCATGAAGTGGGGCGCGGAGTACCCCGGCCGCCATGACCTCTCCAAGCTGCGCCTGCTCGGGACCGTCGGCGAGCCGATCAACCCGAAGGCCTGGGTCTGGTACCACCTCGTGATCGGCGGCGGGCGGTGCCCGATCATCGACACCTGGTGGCAGACGGAGACGGGCCACACGCTGATCAGCCCACTCCCAGGGATCACCTCGACCAAGCCCGGGTCCGCCACCCGGCCGCTCCCCGGCATCGACGCCGCGGTCGTCGACGCGGACGGCAACGAGGTCGAGGACAAGCAGGGCTTCCTGATCCTGCGCCGGCCCTGGCCCGGCATGCTGCGCACGCTCTACAAGGACCCCGAGCGCTTCAAGGAGACCTACTTCTCGAAGTTCGGACCGACGACCTACTTCGTCGGCGACGCCGCCCGCAAGGACCCCGACGGCTACCTCTGGGTCATCGGCCGCGTCGATGACGTGATCAACGTCTCCGGCCACAGGCTCTCGACGGCGGAGGTCGAGTCGGCGCTCGTCTCGCACCCGTACGTCGCCGAGGCCGCCGTCATCGGCCAGGCCGACGAGGACACGGGCCAGTCGATCTGCGCCTTCGTCACGCTCGAGGGCAGCCACGATCGCGACGAGAGCGACGCCCTGATCGCCGAGCTGCGCGAGCACGTCGCCGGGCGGATCGGCAAGCTCGCCCGTCCGAAGCGGATCGTCTGGGCCGACGACCTCCCCAAGACCCGCTCCGGCAAGATCATGCGCCGCCTCCTGCGCGACATCGCCGAGGGCCGCGAGCTCGGTGATGTTACGACTCTGAGGGACCCCGACGTGATGGGCCAGCTCGAGCAGAAGGTCGCCGCCCGCCGCGACGACGCGGACGCCTGAGCGCGGGCGGCGGTGGCGGCCTGACCATCGCTATCCTCCGCCTGCGCGACGGGCCGTTAGCTCAGTTGGGAGAGCGCCGCCTCGACAAGGCGGAGGTCGCTGGTTCGAGCCCAGCACGGCCCATGAGTCGAATCCGCACAACGATGCGGATTTCGACCACTCGACACCTCTCGCCGCAGGCGCCGGCAAGCACCCCGAGGGGGGTTGTCGGCAAAACCTCCGGCAAAACCCTGTGACTGCGACGCGATCGCAGGCAATCGGGCGCGCTGCCGCCGGCGGTCCTTCGATCGGCCCCGTGCTGCGGCGACCCTGAGGCCGGGCACGCTACGTGACGTGGTCCCCCTGACTGCTCAGGGCGAACCCAATGTCACAACGGACACCCCTCATCGCAAGAAGAAGTAGGCGGCGATGCCTACCAAGGCCGTTTCGTGTCGAGGCGCGGCGCGACGGTCAGGCTCGCCCTGCAGGGTTCGACATGGCGACCGTAAGCCCAAAGGAGCGCTTCGGCGCCAATCTAAAACGTGCTCGTCAAAAGGCGGGTTTGACGCAGGTCGAACTGGCGACCCTCGCTCAGGTTCATCCTTCGGAGGTTTCGCGTCTGGAGCGAGGAGCCCGGGACCCTCGCCTGCTGACGACCGTGCGCTTGGCGCGCGCTCTGCACATCGAGGCGACTGCGCTCGTGCAAGGGATCCGTTAGTCACAGGGATCGAAACCTTTCCTCCTCGCAGGCGATCCATGCTTCGATGAGTGCGGACGCGGCGCGGGCTTTCACACGGAGCCTCTCAGCCGAGTCGCGATCAAGTGGTCTCGGATCGCCGGCGCGTGACGCGACATGCATATCGAGGCAGTCGGTGGCGGTACGAGTCGCCTCCCTGATGACATCGACCATGACCCGCTCCGGGCCAAGAAGATAGGTGGGACCCGTGGTTCGCTGCAGCTCGTGCTGCAGCCGCTTGGTCGCGGCCAGGCGAGCGCGGCGATCGCCGTCCTCCTTGGCGCTGGGGCTCTCAGCGAGCGCCAAGTCGATCACCTCGATCACTGTGCCCGCCGCCTGCAAGATGAACGGACGCGTGATGTCCTCCACCCGCAGGCGGACGCCACCCTCACCCTCGGCTACGACCATTATCGGTTCCTCCCGTAGCGCGGCCATACGACACAGCAGTCCTGTGCCAGAAGCTCACTAATGCGCCCAGAGCGGAACGCGGACGCTAGACTAGCGCGCGAAAGCAGGTTGTGCCAAAACCTCATCGCCAGCAAGCGACTTCGCGGTCCGATCTCGACTGATGCCAGGATATACGCGGCTGCATCTCCTGAGAGTGCGTGCGTCGCGACACCCACATAGTCGCGTAGCCACTACCGGCCAACTCTGGTGGACGCTACGGGTTGTCGCTGCTCGGCAGCTGAAGCAGTGAGAAGGCGCAGCCAAGATCCAGTTGGTCTATCGGATACGCCAACGTTCTCGGTTGCTGAGTTTGCGCTAGCGTTGCGCCGCACCCCGTGGGAGCGCCGAACTCACACCCGGCCGCCGCACTGCCGGCCGATCACGGGCCTGCTGGTCGCCATCATCCTTGAGGAGGGGGGCCGGTCCGTGCTTGGCCGCGGCCGCTTCTGGGGCGACCGAATCCCATGGGAAGAGGCGTAGGTGAAGTCGAGCGCCCCGCAGCTCGCGCGTGCACTTGCCCGATGTCCCGACGGCGAGTTGCTGGCCCTGACATCGGAGGCGCCCGAGGCGTTCGAGGTCTTCTATCGACGCCACGTTCGCGGTGTTCTGTCGTACCTCGCCTACCGCACCGGGAATACAGAGGTAGCCCTCGACCTGACCTCGGAAGTGTTCCTGGCGGCACTGGTCGGTCGTCGTCGTTACCGACCCGAGAAGGGACCCGGACGCGCGTGGCTATTTGGGATCGCTAACAACAAGCTCGCCGGCGAGCGCAGGCGTCGCGCTCGGGATCGTGATTTGCGACCCAAACTCGGAATCCATTGGCTCGAGTTCAGCGACGGAGCGCTCGAGCAGGCCGAGGAGATCATCGATGCTTCGGAGGCCGGGTTCCTGAGCGGCTTGGAGGATCTCCCGGCCGCTGAGCGCGAGGCTGTCACAGCACGGATCCTCGAAGCTCGGGACTACGCCGACATCGCGCAAGCGGAGCAGACGAGCCAGGCCGCAGTCCGGCAGAGGGTTAGTCGAGGTCTGGCTCGGCTGCGATCGCAGGGTGAACGGAGATCGCAGTGAAGCTGCGCAGGCCGTTCCGCCGTCGCAAGCGGGGGAATCCGTTGGATGGCATCGAGACCATCCCGGGCCTACCAGTCGAGAGGGATCCTGTGGACGCGATCGGAGTCGAGTTGCTACTCGCCGCCGAGCGCCTCAGAGACAAGCGGGCTCGCAGGGCCCGTATTCAGAGCCGAGCTTCTGTGGCAGCCCTTGCGTCGATCCTTCTGATCCTGGCTTCGAGTGCCGCCAGTGCCCTCGGCGTCAAGGTGCCGATGGTGGACGAACTGGTGGACACCCTTGCCGGCACAAGCGAAAACATTGGCAAGTTTGCGCCCGATTCGTCGGCGGAGCTCAGGCGCATCCGTCCCGGTCCCGGGAACTCGAGCGAACGGCTGATGGTGCCGCTCGACGGCGGGTCGAAGGAGGTCGTTGGCGCGGCGTACGTCACGGTGCGCGGAGATGTCTGCTTTGCGGTCGCGGATGAAGGCTTAGATCCCACTGGCCGTCGTACTAGCGGTCTCGGCTGCTGGCTACCCAGAAGCATCGAGCGCCATGTCGCACGGGATCGAGCCACTGTATCGGGCGTAAGCTTGGATGCGGCGCCGATCGTTGCGGGCTATGCCGATGACAGGGTCGAGGCTGTGAGCGTTACTGGCCCGACTGGACCGCTGACTGTTGCGCTGACCGAACCGTGGACGCCCCAGGGACTTGATAGCCCTCGATTTCGAGTGTTCCTGGCTGTAGCGCAGAGCGGTCCAGGGACTCGAATGGGACTAACTTCGCGTCAACGGGCTCGCGCCCTCGATCCACGCAGCTACGAGATCGTGGCTCGCTTGCGGAACGGCAGGGTAATCACCGTTCGGCGGTAAGACGTCGCGACGGCTTGACGAGATCGGTCCGACCGCTTAGGGTCGGGCCGCGCCCTACCCTCGTTGGGCGCACCCGTCAGGGGTTTACTGGAGGAGGGGTTTAGATGATGAGAGCGAAAGCGCGGTTTGGGCTGCTCGCACTGCTCATCCTAGGCGCAATAGGAGCTTTTGCTCCAGCTCAGGCCAGCGCCTTTGTGAGCTACTACGACTGTGTTTTGAAGCCGAGCAACCAGTGGTGCGATGGGCGTGCCAATGGGTCTTATGACGGGCTCAACAGCTGGGACTACAACCAAGGTTGGTATCCCGGGGCCTCGGGTGTTGTGACCGCTTGCCAGCGCATTTGGAGACCGTCGACAGGCGGTGTCTTAGGCTCAAGCTGCGGGGCAGATTTCACGTTTGGTTACTACGGCAACGTGACGTGCATCTGCTACGAGGCTGAGGTCAAGCAGATCAGCGGCGGCAATCACTCGATCAACGGCTACGCGGACTCGGCGTACTGATGGACAGACTCAAGAAGAACATCCCAGCGATCTTGACGCTCGGCGCGCTTCTGGCGACGACGTCTGTCGCAGCACTAGCGCAAAGCGGCGATGGGTCGGACCCACGTCCGGACGCGGATTCGCCGCAGGCGACGAGTATCGAGCAGGAGGCTTCGGACGCGATGGCGGTACTGCGAAGGCCGCGCGTCGCGACGGACTCATTGCCCACGGAAATCGTGGAGAGGCTCGACGTTCATGCCGACTATGGCATGAACCCGGAGCTGTCTCGGAGATCGATTGTAGATGCCTCGAACTCGCTCTACGTAGTGCCGGGAAGCGGATATGTGTGCGTCGCTCTGACCGTCGGCGAGGGCGTCAACGGCACGTGCGCTCAGACCGCTGATTTGGTCGCAGGGCGAAGTGGAGCTGCCACCGTCACGCTCCCCGGTGGACCGGTCGGGATCTATGGCTTGGTGCCGGATGAGGTGGACTCGGTGGTAGTGGCGACCGGCGAGTCCAGCACGACGACGATAGAGGCGGTGAACAACGCCTATTTCATCGCCGTACCGGAGGGTACAGTCCTCAGAAGCGTGAGCTACGCAGGCCCAAGTGGGACTGTGGCGTTTCCGATCTACGATCCGGCGCTCGCTATGCACTCCGGCGGCTGACGGCATCGCATCCACCTCCCGGCTGCTGATCCGCCGGGTTCCGAGGGCTCTGCCCTTGGGACCCGGCGAGGTCCAGCCTTCCCCTCACGGTCCGAGAGCCGTCGCGTAAGGCTCTCTTGGCTGGGCGGGCCGTCGAGCTAGCTGCGGCGGCTGCATTGGGACTCAGGGCGTCAAGTGACGCCCATGTCACACGGCGGCCCTAGCTGCGAAGTACTTCGTAGTGGGTGCTCGGAGTGGAAGATGGCGCGGGCTCAGGTGTGGCGTCCACAAGCCGATTTGGGCCAACGGTGCTTAGGAGCGTCCTCCGATGATGCCTCACGACGACCCTCGGGAGCGGTTCGCGGCGAATCTCCGTCGAGCTCGCGAGAAGACGGGAATGTCGCAGGCCCGCCTCGGGCTCGTCGCGGGGTTGGAGTCTTCGGAGATCAGTCGCCTCGAGGCTGGGAAGCGTGAGCCACGCCTGATGACGATGGTCGGTTTGGCCCGAGCGCTACATGTCGAGCTGGCCGACCTCCTGGACGGTGTCCGCTAGGCGCACTCCGCGCCTCATCTAGCGAACGACGAGGTGTCGGAGTACGCTCCGAGACGGGATGAGGTACTGGCCGAGCCGGGAAGTGTCGAACTGGCGGGGGGTCGGGGTTCACTTGGAGGGACGGAACCCACGAGTCGCCCCCGCCAGTCGACGGGCCGGATCGATGTCCTCCGCAGCTGGAGGGGTGCTCTTGGGCGCTGCGGTAGCACATGTAGCCGGCGAGACCACGCGGCACCCCGTGATTCCCTCGTTAGGCGCCGCGCAGCGTCTGACCATCTCATCACACCTCTGCCAATAGGTCAAGTTTTGAACGTAGCGCCCCCATCTCTTGAGCGGTGTTCGGACGCCGAACTGCTGACTCTGACTGGCAAAACTGCTGAGGCGTTTGGAATCTTCTATCACCGGCATGTTCATGCGGTTCTGGCTTACCTCTCTCGTCGAACCGGTCACCGCGAGGACGCCCTCGACCTTACGGCGGAGGTCTTCGCTGCTGCCCTGACGTCGGCCGCGCGCTACCGAGCTGACGCCGGTCCTGCAAGGGCGTGGCTATTCGGCATCGCCAATAACAAGCTTGCAGCGAGCCGTCGGAAGGGTCGGCTCGACCGTGCCGCGCGGCGGAAGCTCGGCATCCCACGCGCCGAGGTCAACGACGCGGCGCTGCAACGGGTTGAGGAGTTGATCGACGCTGCGGCGATCGTCCATCTCCGGCGGATGGAACGACTGCCGACGGCGGAGCGCGAGGCCGTCAAGGCCCGGGTCATCGACGAACGCGACTACCGGGATATCGCGCGCGCCACGCGATCGAGCGAGGCGGCCGTTAGGCAGCGCGTGAGCCGTGGGCTCACTCGGTTGCGACGGTTGGGATGACGTAGGCGCCGAGATCGCGTGTGCAGCGAACCTCGCACGCCATCCCGGAGCCCCCGGGTGAGGGAAGTAACCCCACGTCCTTGACATTGAGGTATTGGCTCATATAGGTTGGCGCGCGGCTACTAAATCGGTCCAGTGACTCGGGCTCGCTGCGAGGGCATGCGTAGGTCCATCTCTGGGGAATGGGTGACTCGCATGTTCTCTCGTGCTCTTGCGCGCTTGGTTGCGCGCGTTCGTTGTGCTTCTCATGGTGTAGGTCGCCCATTCGCCCGTGGGTTGGTCACCGCAGTGGCCGTAGTAGGTCTGGTGTCGGTGTGCGCGCTGACTGCCGTGGCTGCCGAGCAAGGTGCTCGCGAGGGAGACCTGTCAAGCCCAGACGTTGGCGAGAGTGGACCGCTTGCCATTCACAAGTCTAAGGCGCCTTTGGTAGATGGCCGGGGTGTTGAGGAGCTGTTGGAGAACGCTCGAAAGGACGAGGAGCGGGCCAAGGCGCTCGAGGAGAAGATCGCGTCTCCTGAGTGGCGGGCGGCGCGTGAGGGGTCGGAGACCGAGTTCGTTGGCATCTCCGACGCCGATGCCGGGACGTTGGTAGAGCGGGTGTTCGGCCGGGAGCTGGCTGGTCCGATGGCCGCGTTTGGCTTCGAGGCCGTCGCTGACGGTAGGCCTGTGCGGGAGTTCGTGGATGACCATACGGTTGTGCTGGCGGGAGAGGGCGACCTTCCGCCGGTGTTGTTCGAGTCGCCTTGGCCGCTGCGTGCGGTCGATGACGAGGGTCGTAAGCGGCCGGTTGATCTTTCGTTGGAGCGCATGGACGGCGACTTCGTGCCTGCGAACGCGACGCCGGACGTGCGGCTGCCGGAGACGCTTGCCGAGGGTGTTGGAGTCGGGCCGGTCGAGGTCGTGCCGGCCGGTGAGGCGGAGGGCGTGATCTCCGGCGATGACGGCGGTCGGGTGATCTATCCGAACGCTCAGATCGACACCGATGTGGTGGTGACGCCGATCGAGACCGGGGTCGAGGTCTTCTGGCAGTTGCGCTCGTCTCGTGCCGAGGAGGAGCTGACGCTCGATCTGCGGTTGCCGGAGGGTGCTGTGGTGCGGCAGGGCAAGGACGGGTCTGCCGTGGTCGTGCGCGATGGCGAGCAGCTGACGGCGGTGCGCTCGCCAGTGGCGGTCGATGCGCAGGGCACCGATGTGCCTGTCGAGATGGCGGTGAGCGGCGACCGGCTGGTGTTGTCGATCGCGCACCGCGACCTGGACATCGCGTATCCGGTGCTGGTCGATCCGGTGATCGAGAGCTATTGGGAGCCCAACAACGGGACTTGGTTTCGCCAGAACACCGCGGCTTTGAACCGTCTGTTGCCGGAGTGGGACGTGGAGGGTGAGACGGGTGCCTACTACGTTACGGAGCAGTGCGAGGAGTCGATCTCCTGCGATGCCGCTATTGGCTGGGCACCTTATGACTACTGGAAGGCAGACGGGCTGCACATCTATGTAGAGCCGGCCCCTTACGTCTATCCGGCTGGCCACTACGCCCAGTGGTTGTACTACCCGCCGGGAACCACGACGCGCATCCAGGAGGGTGGCTTCTACTCGTTCTATCACCGCCGTGGCGGCAGCCAGAACCCTTGGATGTACACGGGCATCTACTCGTATGCGCTCGGCAACTGGGCGCAGGTCACAAATCACACCACCGATCATTCCAACGCGACGCTGCAGTACTTTGCTGGCGGCGTGGCTGGTCCGCAGTCGCTGGTGTTCGGGTTCTACACGCCGACTGCGGTGTCGAACGGGAATGTGCGTGATGGCTATATTGGCGCTTCCATCCTCGCGCTGACCGATCCCGAGGCGCCATCGACCACGATCAACGCGTTGATGCGTCGGGAGACGCCGGAGGCGGTCGGCGCGACAGCCTCGTGGGTCACTCGCGACACGGCGCGCTGGGTATCGCCGACCGACTCGCTGGCGCTCCGCTTCACCGTCAACGATCCCGGGCTTGGCCTGAAGAAGGTTGAAATGACGGGCACGGGTGTCGCTGACGGCGTCGAGTGGTCGTGCGTGGGCAACAATCCATCGCCTTGTCCGGACACGCTGGCGGCCCTCGGCGACGATCAGTTCGAGTTCTCGCCCAGCGCGCTGCCAGACGGCAACAACTCGGTGAACATCACGGGCACCGACGTCCTCGGTCAGACGAGCAACACCCCTGTGACCATCAAGGTCGACAGCAAGGCGCCGACGGTCAAGAGCGTGAGCGGGGTCGAGTCGATCTCGGGGAGCCTCTGGAACGGGCGTGAGCTCACGCCGACGCCCACGGGCGGACAGCCCGTCCTGACAGCGGGCAACCACGCGCTGAACGTGACGATGGCGGACCTCGCGCCGCCCGGGTCTCCCGCAGGGCTTGTCCGGTCTGGGGTGGAGAGGATCGAGATCAAGGTCGACGGAGAGAAAGAGGCCGCGACGACGGTCGTGCAGTGTGGGGCCGGTAACTGCGAGCGGTCGATCAGCTGGACCTACAACACGCTCGAGTTCGCCGGTCGCCACCAGATCCAGGTCGTTGGCATCGACGGGGCGGGCAACAAGGGCGTGCGGACGTTCTGGGTCAATGCGCCGAAGCCGGGCGAGTTGATTCTGCCCGAGGACGGCGAGAAGACTTCGAGTCGGATCGCGCTTCAGGCCAAGGCAAACCAGGACGGGTTCACTAGCGTCCAGTTCCAGAGTCGTCGTACGCCGTTTGGGTCGTGGGCGCAGATCGGGCCTAGCTGGCTGACCGAGACGGGCGGTTTGCAGGCGGCGGCGGGGCCCTATCCGCTCGACCAGCCCAACCGTCACACCAAGAAGTTCATCTTCGATGCGAAGTCGGCGTTTGCGGCGGCTGTTCCGGCGATCGACCAGTTTCAGGTTCGGGCGGTCTTCAGCGGCCCTGCGGGAAGCTTCAAGTCCCAGGTCGCGAACATCCGGCTCGATGCCAAGGGGCTGTCTGCGGGCAATGCTCAGGAGAAGATCGGTCCGGGAAGCGTGGACCTGCTCACGGGCAACTTCGCCTATTCGACGACCGACGCGTCGCTAGCCAACTTCGGGGCGCCGATCGCGGTGACCCGGACGTTTAACTCGGCCGATCCCGACGTCAACCCGTACGGCCCGTTTGGGCCGGGATGGGTCACCAGCGCGCCAGTGGACGGTCTGTCTGACTACAGCTCGCTGGTCGAGCTGACCGCGGCCGCGGTCGCTGGCTGGGTCGACGTGTTCGACTCTGCGGGGAGGAAGATCCGCTTCGAGAAGCTGATGGATGGCAGCTACAGGGCCGAGGCCGGCTTCGAGGATCTGAAGCTGACGAAGGTCACTGGCGGCTACACGCTGAGTGATCTCGATGGGACGGTCACGACCTTCACCGCGCTCCAAGGCGCGTCGAAGCTCGTCCCGTCCAAAGTCCAAGAGGCCGATTCCCAGGGGCCGGCGTCCAGCTATGGCTATGAGGTCTATCAGGGCGAGCCGCGCCTCAAGCGCATCATTGCGCCGGCACCGGCGGGCGTCGACTGCGCGCAGGCGAGCATGCCTACCAGCTGCCGCGCGCTCGAGCTTCAGTATGTCCAGATTCCCGGCGTGACGGGGACGCGCGTGCAGTACATCAAACTGCACATTGGCGGGTGGGTTCCGGAGACCGTCGCGGAGTTCTCCTACTTCACGAGCGGTGATTCGATCGGGCGCCTTGCCGAGGCATGGGATCCGAGGCTCGGCAACTTCATGAAGGAGACGTATCAGTACTACTACACGACCTCGCGACGGCTCGCGGCGATCAAGCGTCCAGGTGAGAAGCAGTGGGTCATCAATCACACTCCCAATGCTCTTGGTGATCCCAATAGCGGAAAGCTCAATTGGGTTGAGCAGACTGGGGCTGTCTCAGGGAGCGCGATGTGGAAGATGGCGTGGACCGTGCCGCTGTCGGGTACCGGGGCGCCGCACGACATGTCTACCGCGAGCTCGGACAGATGGGGCCAGACCGATCGCCCGACCGACGCGACCGCGATCATCCCGCCAGACGAGACCGGCACCAGCCTCGCCAAGGCAACCGTCTACTACCTAAACCAAGACGGTCGAGTCGTCAACACGGCCGCTCGCAACGGCGGAATCAGCACAACCGAGTACGACGCCAAGGGCAACGTGGTCCGTGAGCTCTCACCGACCAATCGGGCGAAGGCGTTGGCTCTCGGCGGCGGAAGCCTGACCACAGCGACCGAGGCCGGGTTTCGGTCGACTTACCGGACCTACGCTTCCAACGGGCCCGGTCAGGTCGACGATCTGGTCGACGAGCTCGGGCCACGCCATCAGGTCAAGCTCGACTCCGGCCAAGTCGTCGACGCGCGTGCGCACACCCACACCACCTACGACGAGGGAAGCACCCTGTCGGCAGACAAGGCAGCGCACCTTCCGACGACGGTCGCCACTGGCGCACAAGTCGATCCGTCCCAGCCCGATGTCGATGTTCGAATCACCAAGACGGAGTACGACTGGGCGCTTCGCAAGCCAACGAAGACGCTCGTCGACCCGACGACCGGTGGGCTCAACATAGTCCGACAAACGGCCTACAACGCCGCCGGCCTCGAGATCGAGTCGCGAATGCCGAAGTCGACAGGCACCGACGCCGGCACGACCCAGACCGTCTACTACACCGCAGACGCGTCATCGCCAGATCCGGACTGCGACAACCAGCCACGCTGGTTCAACCTGCCATGCAAGGTGAAGGTACCAGCGCAGTTCCCGAGTGGGACGCTTCCCGGGATTCCGACGACGAAGTTTACCTATGACATCGCGTCCCAACAGGTGCTCACCGCGACAGAGAGCGTTACCAGCGCTTCGCGTGGCACCGTCGAGCGGGTCACTACGAACACTTATGACAATGCGCGCCGTAAGGTCACCAGCAGCGTCGCCACCAATGGAGTCCAGGACGGCCCGAGCGGGCTGGTCGCCGCCTACGGCTTTGAGGAGGGCATTGGATCAGGCGCGACCGTCGTCGACACCTCCGGCGACAACAACCACGGCACCATCTCAGGCGCAACCCGCACGCCGGTGGGCAAGTCCCGCAGCGGGCTGATCTTCGACGGAGTCGACGACTCGGTCGCGGTCCCAGACTCCGCCTCCCTCGACCTGACGACGGGAATGACGTTGTCGGCGTGGGTCAAGCCGGACACGATCTCGGGCAAGTCGCAGGACGTGATCTTCAAAGAGCGCGGCAGCGACGGCTCCTATGCCCTCGGCGCCGATGGGACGGGATCGCAACCCCGCACGGGCTTCTACCGTGCTGGCGGCTGGCAGATGGCGGTTGCGCCGACGGCCCTGACCGCGGGCCAGTGGGCGCATGTCGCCGGGACATGGGACGGACAGAGCCTCAAGCTCTACGTCAACGGCACCCTGGTCCGCACCGAGGCCATGACCGGCCCGATCGTCACATCGGGTGATCCGTTGCGTATTGGCGGGACCGCGGTCTTCGGCACAAACCGCTTCTTCGACGGCGCGATCGACGAGGTCCGCGTCTACAACCACGCCCTTACCGCGCAAGACGTCCAGACCGACCGCGACACGCCCGTCTCAAACCAAACCCAGCTCGGCGCGCCGGTCCCGACGACCACCTACGGCTACAGCGCCGCAAACGGCCGCCCAACCACCGTGAGCACACCCAACGGGACGACGTCGATCAGCTATGACGACCTCGCCCGCCCCACCAGCTACACCGACGCCGACGGGACAACCTCAACCACGACCTACGACAAGCTCAACCGCCCGGTCACGACCACCGACGGCAAGGGCACCCAAACCCACACCTACGACGCCGCGACCGGCTTGCTGACCTCGCTCACCGACTCCCACGCAGGTACCTTCGGCGCCAGCTACGACCAAGACGGCCGGATGGTCTCTAAGACCTATCCCAACGGCATGAAGGCCGACACCGTCTACGACCCAGCCGGCTCCCCGACCAAGCTCACCTACACCAAGACCAGCAACTGCTCCTCGAGCTGCACCTGGATCGACGAGCAAGTCAGCGAGTCGATCCACGGCCAATGGCGAACTCACGACTGGGACCTCTCCTCCCAGGAATACACCTACGACAAAGCCGGGCGCCTCACCAAGGTCCAAGACGACGTCCACGCCCCAGCCGCCGTCGCAGGCTGCACGATCCGCTCCTACTCCTTCGACCGAAACTCCAACCGCACACTGACCAACACCAAGCCGCCCGCCGCGGGCGGCGCCTGCGCACCAGGAGCGACCGGAACCTCGAAGTCATACAGCTATGACGCCGCCGACCGCCTCATCTCAGCCGGAGTGCAATACGACATGCTTAATCGCATCTCCAGCCTCCCAGCCCAATACTCAGGCGGCGGCACACTCACCTACACCTACTACGCAAACGACCAAGTCCGCACCATCGCCCAAGACGGCGTCTCAAAGACCTACACCCTCGACCCCCTCGGCCGCCACCGCAAAACCGTCCCAGGCGGAGGCAACAACCCCACCGAGACCCTCCACTACGACGGCTCCTCCGACTCACCCGCCTGGACCCGGATCACCGACGCGAGCAACCAAGAAGTCTCGTGGGAACGCAACATCGCAGGCATCGACGGAAATCTCACCGCCATCCGCACCCACGACGCCCAAGGAGACACCACCGTCCTCCAACTAACCAACCTCCACGGCGACGTCGTCGCCACAGCGTCAACCGACCCCAACGCCACCCAACCGACTGCCCGCTTCGAGACCGACGAGTTCGGCAACCCGCGGCCAGCCAGCACCCGCCGCTACGGTTGGCTCGGCGCCAAGCAACGCAGCACAGAGCTAGCCTCCGGCGTGATCCAGATGGGGGTACGTTCCTACATTCCTGCGCTAGGGCGCTTCTCGAGCATCGATCCAGTCGCCGGCGGATCGGCTAATGACTATGATTACTCCAACGCAGATCCAATCAACCAACTCGATCTTGACGGAAGGAAGGCTAAGCGTCGGCGAGACCCCTGCAGAATGTCTGTTACGAGCCCGGCGGCCGTTAAGCATCTCAGTGATGACGATGGTACAACTTTCAGGATTACGGGCGCAATCACCTGTAGTAGAAGGAAGCACAAGCTAACGGTTAGAGTTCAGGTCCACGGGCGCGGGTTCCGCTCATTACCTCGGAACGGACCCTCGGTAGATTGTCACGACACCCGAGTATGCCAGGTGACTTGGGATGTCTATTTGAATAACCAGTGCGGCGTTAATCAGGTGAGCATCTATAGCATGAGTCACGGCACATATCAGGGGACCACAGGCAACGTTAAATATCCATCGTCGGCTACGAGCGATCCAACGGGCGGGGGCTACACCGAGAGATGTAGGCGGGGTATTTTCTAAGCGTGCCCTGATGAACCCGGCCGCTCGCTATATCCGCCTGTCTGAGGCCCATATTGCGGCGTCGGTGGCAAGTGACCTCGGCCCGTCGCATGATGAAAGCGGTACGATTTCGACACGTATTTGGGGGATAACGACGTATAGAGACGTGTTCGCGTTACACATATCGCTCAGAGCCTCGGATGATGATGAACTGCAGGATATGTGCTTCACACCCGATGTCGCCGATGGTATATCGATGTCAATCGACTATTCGAACGGTGCTTCTGCTCTCGGAGGGCTAGGACGGCGCAGCGTCGGAGAGGGTGTCGTGGTGGCCAAGATGGAGTCCTGCGTCACGGACAGGCGAATTGATGCTCATATGGCAGTGTCTCCTCTGCCCAGTCCGGGCCGGGTACACATCAGTCTTACTATGAGAGACGGCTCTAGCCTTGGCGAATGGCTACTCTGCGGTGAGAGTATCCTGGAGTCGAGTAGAACGGTAATGGGTTATGACTAGGCGTAAGGTCGCGAAGCTGTCGCTCGTAGCTGTGATGACCGTCGTGGGGGTCGCCGTAGCGTTTTTGGCGTGGAAGGCCGACCGGACGTCGATGCCGGACGGCGGCGGGGAACGCCGCGTTTCCCTCGAAGAGGAGATCGTCTCCATGCCGGGCATGCGCCGCCTAGTCGACGGTACTCCACATGTTACGGGATGCAACGACCGTGGTCACGATGGGTACTGTCGCGTCGAGGGACCAACCGGCTTGCGAGCCGAGTGCTTCTTGTGGAAGCGCACCGCAGAGTTCAGTTGTTTCGAGGTCAAGGGGCGTTGAGGCGGCCAAGGCGACGAGGGTTTGCTGCAGATGTGCCCGCGGCGCAGCAGCATTTGCTAGAGGCGCTAGCTAACGACGCCGAGCCCACGTGGCTGCTTGTGAAGGAGGCGTCAGCCCATGCCCATGTCACCTACACAACGAGAGTGGAGCGGGTTCGCTCTGCGGAGTCGGCTTGGAGTGAGCTTCGCACTGGCGGGTGGACGAAGAGATGTTAAGTGACATGGATATGCCGGATCCCAACGGGATGCTCCAAGAACAGAGCAGCAGATACCTTGGCGTTATGGTGCCTACCAAAGGCCTCGTTCACCGTTCTGACGACCTTGCGGTGGCAGTATGGCGCCTTATCGTCTATCCCAGTGTATTCGAGTTCACATTGAGTATGCGTAGCAACTCGACGAGTGATGATACGAAAGACCGTGGTATCACTCGCTCGCTATTGCATAAGACGCAACTAACTATTCAGTATGGCGAAGAGATGTGCACTAAAATTGCGCTCACCGAGCCGACCTGTTCCGGGGAAATGGCAGCCGCTCCCTACGAGCGTACAAAAGGTCGCTATGACGGGCGTTTCACTGTTACGCCTTTCCCTGCGGGTCCGCAGGTCCGCGTTGGCGTCGAGGTTGGAGGGCGATCGTTGGGGCAGTGGACGTTCGACGGGTCGGCGATAGGCGTAGCGTCGCGCTCAGGGGCATCCATTGCGCCGGCGTAGGATCGCCATGCTCCCGTGTGCGATGCTCATTGTGCTCGCCGCGGGCACCGCTGGCCTTGAAACTGGGTCCAGTGCGAACAGCAAGGATGAGCTCGAGACGCCAGCGGCAATCCTTCGTCTGCCTCCGGGGTTAGAGGCCGTTGTCGGTACTGGCGATTACGTGGTGTCGTGTGGCGCACCGGTTAAATCGGTTGTGCAATGCAACGTGAGAGGGAAGTCAGCGCTTGAGGGCGAGTGTGTCGTCGCTATAGTCACAAAGACGTTTTCGTGTGCTCGCATCGATGCTCTGCCTGCCCCAACGTCAGCCGTGACCAGGCCATAGCGATAGTGACTGCTCTCTTCTGCCCAGTCCGGGCGCGGTACACATCGCTCTCGCGATGGGTGGTGCTGGCTGTGGCTCTCGCGTTGGTGCTGCTGGGGTTGGCGACGCCCGTGCAGGCTGCCACGCGCTCGAAGCTCGGCGGGGACGAGATTCGATTCGCGCTGAGCGGCAAAGTGCTGACGGTGACGATTGTCGACCGCAGGAACTTGATTCAGGATCCGAGCCCGCAGGAAAAGCTCTACGGCAAGCGTGTCGATGTGGGCTGCGGAACGAGCTTCGGCCAGCCGCGCGAGGGTCTCGCAATGAAGCGCGTCAAATGGCCGGTCGGGGCGCGCTCGGTCACTGTTCATCTGGCCCGGGGCATCTCGCGTAGCGCCAAGTGGTGCCTCGTTGAGGAAGGTCGCGGAGGAGGCGACATCGGCTTCGTCAGCTTCTTCGACGCGGAGCCCGGCCGGCGCCTCACGAGTGGCCGCTTCACGGACGGGCGCCGCTGGCGCATAGCTTCGTGGCGGGGCAAGCAGCTCGAGCCCTGCCTGGCCTTCCGGCTGCCCGGCGACGGGTACACCATGTGTTTCGACGACGAGGCCGAGCTTGAGGCCGCGCTCTCGGCCACGCTGCTGCTGCCGACCTGCGCCGCTGAGGGGGTGGTCGTCGGCGCGACCGCGCGCACGGCCAGGAGCGCGACGGTGAGCTTCGGCGACGGCACGCGCATGGAGGCTGCCCTGTATCGGCGCCCGCGCGGCTCGCGCGTCAAGGCGCAGTACCTCGTCGCGATCCTTCCAGCGCCCGTCGAGGTCGTCGCCGTCGAGACGCGCGACGAAGACGGCAAGCTCATCGACCGCGACGGTCGCCTTAGCGCCATGGGGACGGGCGACTGCCACCACGGCCAGGGCTGGCCGGAGATGATGAGCCGTGGCGAAGTTGAATAAACATGAGACATACCTAGCGATGCGCGAAGAGCTGGGAGTCTGGGCTTATGGTGCGCTCGCGGTGGCCTTGCCGTTCATTGCCGATCAGACGTCGCGTGTCGGCATTTTCGTTGCGATATGGCTCGGAGGATCGTTTGCAGCTGGGGTACTGGTGCCGCGACTTGCCATGCTGCTTGCACCGGTCGTCGCACTAGCCCTCCTGGTGGTGATCCTGATGCTTGGCTTGACCGAGTCGGAGTTCCTTTCAGACTCGCTGTCCATAATTGCGATATGGGTCCTTTGTCTGGGCGAGGTGGCTTTGCTGCTGGCCGGGATTGAGCTAGGAAAACGCCGCCGGGGCAGCGTCTCTTGACAAACACGCACTGAGTCGGTCGACGCGTTGTTGGATGATGCGCCGCATGAGCGACGCGGCGGGATCTGCGGTGGGCTCGGCGACCCCCGCGAGCGGGGGACCTGGCCCACGCTCGCCGTCTCCCGTCGGCGACTCGCCCGGCAGCCTGTTCGCGCGCTTCCTGCGCTTCGGCGCGTTGGCCTGGGGCGGGCCGGCGGCGCAGATCGCGATGATCCAGCGCGAGTGCGTGGAGGAGGAGCGGTGGGTCTCGCCTGAGTCGTTCCGCAAGACGCTTGCCGTCTACCAGGTGCTTCCCGGGCCGGAGGCGCATGAGCTGTGCGTCTACTTCGGCCGGGTTCGTGGCGGAAAGCTGGGGGCGCTGGCTGCCGGCCTGGGGTTCATGCTGCCCGGCTTCGTGCTGATGCTGGCGCTGTCGGTCCTCTACGTCGAGGCCGATCTCGCCAGCCACTTCGAGGACATCTTCTACGGCGTGACGGCCGCGGTCGGGGCGCTCGTCGCGCGGGCGCTGGTGCGGCTGTCGCGCAACTTCGTCACCGACGTTCCGCTCGCGGTGCTGGCCGTAGCGGCGTTCGCGCTGACCGTCTTCGCATCGGTGGGATTCGTCGTCGTGCTGCTCGGCGCCGGGCTGGCGTACGAGCTGTGGACCAACGCCGACCGCTGGCGCGGCCGTGCGCACTCCGTCGCGCTCGCGCCCGTCGCCTGGGCGGGCTTCGCCGTCGGCGCGATCGGCCTGTCGCCACACGCGGAGATCTTCGTCGAGGGTCTCAAGGCCGGGCTGCTGACCTTCGGTGGCGCCTACACCGTCATCCCGTTCCTCGAGACCAGCGCGGTCGACACCTACCACTGGCTCACCCCCGAGCAGTTCGTCGACGGGCTCGCGCTGAGCGGCGTCCTGCCGGCGCCGCTGATCATCTTCTCGACCTTCGTCGGCTACATCGCCGGCGGGATGGGCGGCGCGCTGCTGATGACGGTCGGGATCTTCCTGCCGGCCTTCGCGTTCCCGATTTTCCTGCACCGCCAGCTCGTCGCCGTCTCGGAGAACCCGCGCATCCGCCCGTTCCTGCTCGGCGTCACCGCCGCCGTCGTCGGCCTGATCGCCGCGGTGACGGTCGACATCGTCGAGACGACGGTCGTGGACATACCCACGGCCGTGCTGGCGCTCGGCGCGTTCGCCGTGCTCAACCGCTTCCATGGCAAGCTGACGATCCTCTACGTCGTGGTCGGCTGCGGCGCGATCGGTGCCGCGCTCCAAGCCTTGGTCCTCTAGCCGGGTGGCTTCGGCATCGGCCGTGCCTGGAGGGCGCGCGCGACCGCGAGCAGGTTCGAGGCGGCGGCCTCGCCGGTGGTGCGCGACCAGTCGTGGCCGTGGTCGGTGTCGAGATACGACGGCCCCGGGCCAGGGCCCATGTTCCAGTAGGTCCACGACTGGCCCGGGACGGTGAAGCCGATGTCGACCAGCGCGCCGGAGATCTCGTTGATGACGTGGTGGGCGCCGTCCTCGTTGCCCGTGACCACGCACCCCGCGACGCGGTCGTAGGCGACTGGACGGCCGTCGTCGTCGGTCTCCGAGAGCATCGCGTCCATCCGCTCCAGCACCCGCTTCGCGACGCTCGAGGACTGTCCCAGCCAGGTCGGGCTCGCGACGATCAGGATCTCCGAGTCGAGGATCCGCTCGCGTATCCCCGGCCACTGGTCGCCCTCGCCCTCGTCGGAGGAGACGCCGGGCAGGATCTCGTGATCTACCACCCGGATCAGGTCCGTCTCGACTCCCTCACGCTCGAGCGCACCGAGGACGATCTTGACCAGCACGTCGGTGTTCGAGCGCTCGGGGGATCGCTTGAGCGTGCAGTTCAGCGCCAGCGCCCTCATCGCGACCTATGCCTACCCGTCCACTGGGAGATGTACGCAAGCGCGCCTTCGCCTCGTACATCGCAAGGTCCGCGCGCACCTGCAGGTCCGCAGCGGACTCGCGCCCGTCCCAGACCGCCGCGCCCGCCGAGCAGCTGCACGTGTCTGCGACCGCCTGCCGGAGCTCCTCGACGAGCCTCTCGGCTGTCCCCAGCGGGCAGTCGGGCAGCAGCAGCACGAACTCGTCTCCGCCGGTGCGCGCGATCGTGTCGGTGGCGCGCAGCGCGGCCGCCCACGTGGTCGCCACGTGCTCGAGCAGCCGGTCGCCGGCCGCGTGGCCGTAGGTGTCGTTGTGCTCCTTGAGGCCGTCGAGGTCGATCGTCGTCACGCACAGGGGCGCTCCCTCGCGGCGGGCACGGGCCAGCTCGCGGGCGAGGTCCTGCTCCAGTCGCCGGCGGTTGGCGACGCCGGTGAGCGGATCGTGATCGGCGAGGTGCTCCAACTCGCGTTGGAGGCGGGCGCGATCCTCGATCTGGGCGCGCAGGAAAGTCTCGCTCGCCCGGCGCCGGGCGGCGATTCGCCCCATGATCGTCGCCGCCAACGTCAGCAGGATGCCCCCGACCGCCCAGCGGGCGACCGCGGGTGGGCCGGGCGACGGTCCAACCATCGCGAGCGTCGCACCCGAGGCGAGCATGATCGCGCCGATGTGAGCGGCCATCGCACGCCACGAGAACGAGGTGGCCGCGAAGATCGCCAGCCAGATGAGCAGGATGGCGTATAGGCCGGTCGCGGCGCCCGTGAAGTACGTGCCCAGGCAGATCAGTCCCGCTCCGCCCGCGAACAGTGCGTGCGCGGTCCAGATCCGCGCGTGCCGGGCCCACAGGAGGGCGCCGCCACCAACCACGACGGCGATCGACCCGACGGCCTGCATGCCGGCGACGTTCGCGTGCCCGGGCGGGGAGAGAGCGGTGCCGGCGAGCAGGGCCAGGCCCGCACACAGCAGCATGGCGCCAAGGGCGCGCGACATCAGCCGTGGGTCGTCGGTCTCCCTCCCAGGAAGATCGCGGTCCAGGCTCGCCTGCATGACCGGGTCATCGGCGGTCGGTCTGCGGCGCTTGAGGCGTGATGGCCGGCTGTCGCGCCTGCTGCCTCAGCCCGCCAGGGCACGGCGGACCACGCCCGGGCGGCGGCCGCCCTTCGGGCCGAGCACGGCCGCGAACACGGTCAGCGCGAGCCACGGGCGCGGATGCGGGCTGATCCGGCGGATGAGCCCGTCGGGCGCGAGCTCGAAGACCATGGCGTCGGTCATCCGGATCGGGCCGATGCGCGTCTCACCGACGAGCACGCGCCGCTCGCCCTCGCCGATCGCGTCCGTCCAGTGCAGATCGCGCAGCGTGCCGTACACCGCGCTCAGCAGGAGGCGGACGTCCTGCTGCCCGCGGAAGGTCATGCGGCCGGAGATCGGCGAGACGACCTCGACGTCGGGCGCGAGCGCCGCCATGACGCCGTCCATGTCCCCGGCCTCGGAGGCGACCCTGTAGCGCTCGACGGCGTCGATCATCGCCGGATCGTAGACCGCCCGGCCCGGCTGGTATGACTCCCTCTCAATGAGACTTCCGAGCGTCGTCGGTCCGCGCGACCGCCAGTTCTTCGACCTCTTCGAGGAGGCCGGCGGCAACATCGTCCGGGCGGCCGACCTGCTCGACCGGATGCTGCGGGCGTTCCCCGACCGCGGCGACGACCTGGCGCGCGACATCCTGATCTGCGAGCAGGACGGGGACCGGATCACCCACGACATCATCCGGCGGCTGAACGAGACGTTCGTGACGCCGATCGATCGTGAGGACATTTATGAGCTCGCGTCGGCGCTCGACGACGTCGTCGACTTCACCGAGGAGGTCGCCGACTACCTGATCCTCTACAAGATCGAGGCGCCGATGGAGCAGGCCCAGCGGCTCGCCCACGTACTGCTCGAGTCCTCGCGCGCGATCTCCGAAGCGATGCCCCGCCTGCGCGGCTTCAAGGACATGTCGCACTACACCGTCGAGATCAACCGGCTCGAGAACGACGGCGACCGGATCGTGCGCGAGGCAATCGCCTCGCTGTTCGACAATGGCATCGACCCGATGGTCGTGATCCGCTGGAAGGACATCTTCGAGCGGCTCGAGTCGGCGATCGACGCGACCGAGCGCGTCGCGAACATCCTCGAGAACATCGTCATCAAGAACTCGTGACGAGCCGGTAGCCGAGGTCGCGGGATGGACAGCGACGTCATCCTCGTCATCGTCGTGGCGACAGCGCTCGCCTTCGACTTCACGAACGGGTTCCACGACACCGCGAACGTCGTCGCGACCTCGATCTCGACGCGCGCGATGCGCCCGCGGGTCGCGGTCGCCTACGCGGCGATCCTGAACTTCTTCGGCGCGTTCCTGTCGCTGGAGGTCGCGGCGACGATCGCCAACGGGATCGTCGACGCCGACCTGATCACGCCACTGATCGTCTTCGGGGGGCTGATCGGGGCGATCGCCTGGAATCTCGCCACGTGGTACTTCGGGCTGCCGTCGAGCTCCTCGCACGCGTTGATCGGGGGCGTAGTCGGTGCGGCGTTCGCAGCCAACGGGCCCGACGCGATCATCGGCGACGGCCTGCTCGGCAAGGTGGTGGTCCCGGCGCTGCTGGCGCCGACGCTCGCGTTCGTCGTCGCGGGCATCGCGATCATCGTCATCTACCGGATGGTCGGCGGTCTCCACCCCGGCCCGGTGACGCGCGGCTTCAAGGCCGGCCAGGTCATCTCCGGCGGGCTGCTCGCGCTCGCGCACGGGACCAACGACGCCCAGAAGACGATGGGAGTCATCACGCTCGCCCTGATCGCCAGCGGAGAGCTCGGCGCTGGCGCCGACCCGCCGTTCTGGGTGATCGCCTCGGCCGCGAGCGCGATCGCGCTCGGCACCTACTTCGGCGGCTGGCGGATCATCAAGACGATGGGCAGCCGGATCATCAAGATGGACACGGCGCAGGGGTTCGCCGCGCAGGGCAGCGGAGCGGCGGTGATCCTCGCTGCCACCCACGTCGGCTTCCCGCTCTCGACGACGCACACGATCTCCGGCGCGGTGATGGGCGCGGGTGCCGCGAAGCGCGTGTCGGCGGTGCGCTGGGGAGTGGCGGGCAACATCGTCGTCGCGTGGATCCTCACTCTGCCCGCGGCCGCGGCGATCGGTGCGCTGACCTACGGTGTGACACGCGTGTTCGGCACCGGGGCGGTCGGTCCGATCGTGGTCTCGGCGCTGCTCCTGGGTCTGATCGGAGTCGTCTTCGCCCGCAGGCTGGCGCAGGGATCCCCGATCACGGCGGCGGAGGGAAGCTAGGCCATGGTCCTGCTCGCAGACGTGGTCGACATGGGGGACCTGCTGAACGTCGTCTGGACCTCGCTCGTAGCGGGCATCGGCGTCTGCGCCGTCTTCTCGCTGGCGATCGTCGGCTTCGCGCGCGCCCTGGACATGCGCCGCGAGGGGCAGGCCGTCGCGGCGAGCGCCTACGCCGTGCTGATGGTGGTTGCGTTCGTCGCCGTAATGGCCGTCGTGATCTTCGGCGTCATCGTGATGACGTCGAAGTAGCGGCGTCACCACACGAGTCCGCCCGAGGGCGCCTGGTCACCGCGGCGAGGCGGCCGCGACGTCGGCGAGCCGCTCGATCTCGTCGTCGCTCGTCCAGCCGCCGACCGACGCGCGCACGTAGGGAGTGCCGGGCAGGTCGCGGACGAGGAAGCCCGCGTCGAGCAGCCTTGCCGAGTCGGCCTGCGGGTCGGTTGCCTCCCACGACACGAGCGTCGACCGTCCACGCTCCGCGACGGTGAGGCCGCGGGTCGTCAGCAGCTCGGCCAGCCGCGTCGCAAGCAGCGCGGCGCGGCCGGTCAGCGCATCCAGTCCAACGCCCTCGAGCACGTCCAGCGCCGCCAGCGCCCACGCCGTCTGGTGCGATGGCGGGAAGCCGCCGTCGAAGCGCGCCGCGCCGGCTACGTAGGGCAGGTCGATCGCGCGCAGCGGGTCCGAGAGGCTGCCGTAGCCGGGCCAGGCGGGGGAGAGGGCGTCGATCAGCTCCTCGCGTACGTAGAGGTAGCCGCTGCCGATCGGCCCGCACAGCCACTTCTGGCCGGAGGCGGCGTAGTAGTCACAGCCGAGCGCGCGCACGTCGACAGGCACCGCGCCGAGCCCCTGGGCGCCGTCGAGCAGGACCGGCGCAGGGCATGCCGCGAGCGCCGCCGTGTCGGCCACGCGCCCGTCGATCCACGACACGTGCGAGCACGCGACCAGGCGGGTGCGTGGCCCGACCGCGCCAGCCACCTCGGCGAAAGGAACGATCCGCACCTCGACGCCGCGACGCGCGCGAGCGAGCCCGAGCGGCGCCAGCAGGCCGGGATGCTCCTCGTCGCTGGTGACGATCTCGTCGCCTGCGCGCAGATCGAGTCCGGCGAGGACCGCGTTCACGCCGTCGGTGGTCGCCCCGGTCAGCGCCACCTCCCAGGGGTCGCACCGGAGCAGCCCCGCCACCCGGGCGCGCAGGCGGTCCGCCAGCGCGAGCGCGTGGTCGAAGTGCGCCTTGCCGCCGCGACCGTGCTCGGCCTGCAGCCGCAGGTCCGCCTCCGCCGCCTCGACTGCCGCGCGCGGGACCGGGCCGACCGAGCCCGCGTTGAGGTACGCGAGCCGCTCGAGCACCGGGAGCTGCGCGCGCAGCGCCGCCACGTCCATGCCGGCGGATGCTACGGCGCGGGTAGGCTCCGGCCATGCCACCGATCGTCGAGCGCTCGATGCACCCCGACTTCCTCTCGAACGCCTACCTCGTCGCCGACGAGCCGGGCGGGACGGCCGTGATCGTCGACTCCGGCGCACCGCCCGAGCCGTTGCTCGAGGCGATCGACCGCCACGGCGTCACGCCGACGCACCTGCTGCTGACGCACCACCACCACGACCACGTGGAGCGCAACGACGTCTACAAGGAGCGCTACGGCGTCGAGATCCTCGCCCACCCGCTCGAGGCGGCGCGGCTGGGGGACGTCGACCGCACGATCGAGCCGGGCGAGCTCGTGCTCGAGACCGGCGGCCTGCGGATCGGCGCGCTGCACACTCCCGGCCACACCGACGGAATGCTCAACTTCGTCGTCAACGGCGATGACGTCTTCACCGGCGACACGCTGTTCAAGGGGTCGGTCGGCGGCGTCAAGGCGCCCGGCTCGACCTCGTTCGCCGACCTGAAGGCGTCGGTGATGGACACGTTGATGGCACTACCGCCCGAGACTCGTCTCCATCCCGGCCACACCGATCCCACGACCGTCGCCGACGAGTGGGCGCAGAACGCATTCGTCCGCGTCTGGCGCGGCCTCGACCTCCAGGGCGACGAGCGCGCCACCGTCTGGGACCGCGACGTCACGCTCGTCCTCTGGGCGCCCGACTACGACGGCGGCCACAAGGCCTGGGTCCGCTGGGACGACACCGGCGAGGACGACATCGTCCCCGGCTCCCAGGTCGTCAGGTCCTAGCGCGTCCGGGCGCCGTTCGAACGTTTGTGGGACCTATAGGCCCCACAAACGTTCATCCGTTCTCGCTAGCTGCCGCAGACCGGCCACTGGCCGGGACCCGAGCGCTCGTAGAGCATGATCGCGCGCCGGTCCTGCTCCGCCTCCGACGCCGCGGCCGGATCGCCGCTTCCGCCGACGCCCTGCCAGGTCGCGACCGAGAACTGGTACTTGCCTCGATAGAGGCCGCCGCCCCCGATCGCTCTGGGGTCGCCACCGGACTCGCACTGGGCGATCGCCTGGAGATGCGCCGGCACCGCGACCGGCTCAGGCTTGGGCGGCTGGGCGCGCCGCACCGCGACGGCAAGCTGACGCTTGGCCTCATGGACGGCAAGCGGGTCGCCGAGGCCGACCGACACGATCGCGCCGCCCGAGAGCCGGCTCACGGCGGTGTCGTCAGTGCCATCGCGCGGTGCGGCGATCGCGATCGCAGGGATCGAAGCTGCAAGGCAGAGAATCGATACGAGAACTAGCTTGCGCATGTGGGTAGTGGCGCCTCCACGGCGTCGGGGTCGGCTGCCGGACGAATCCGGCCTCCCGCGCTCTTGTGCGTCTCGCTTCCGACGTGCGCGGGGATGACAGAGCCGGCGGGGACCGTCAGGTCCGCTCAGGACCGGCTCGACTCGCCAGGGTACGGACGCTCAGGCAGCTATCTGTGACACACGTCACGCTTGTCCCTTCACGGCAGGCACGCGATGGCGGAGCCGGGCTGATGCCTGAGCGGGGGGATCGATCAGGAGACGCTACGGCTCAGGGACGAAGCCCTGAAACAAGAGATCGACCCGCTTGACCAGGAAGTTGACGTACTCGGCGAGCTTGCCGATCGAGCCGAGCCCAAGTATCACGCCATTTCGGGCCGTGAAGGCTATGAAGCCGGGGATTTCGCATTCAACGTGCACTTCCGGGTTCGGGCCGATGACCTCAACGTCCATGTAGCCGAGTACTGCGCCGTCTTCGAGCGGGTCCTCGGCGTAGATGGTCGAAACGGGCTCGCTGACACTCGCGACGCTCTTGTTGTGGCTGATCCGAAACTTGTAGGTGCCCTCGTTGAAGGCGCACATGCCGGGAATAAGGAGCCGGTGTTTGTCGTCGTTCGAGAGCGCGGCGATGACCTGGAGGGGGTGGAAGTTCCCTCCAGGGTGCGGCTGCGCTTCCTTGAGGATTGTCCGGCTGCCGTCGCTCACGTACCGCAGCACCGTCGCCTTCTCGAAAGCCTCGGGCGAGTTGTAGATGGGGAATTGGATTCGGTTGCGATCCCGCTCGCTTTCGGGCGGACCGCCGTGGTCGCGCAAGACCATCTGCCAGACGGCGTGATCGAGCGCTCCACGCAGTCCGTGGATGGCGTCTCCGAAGGTCAGGCCCCACCGGACGGTCGGGACAGGCCCCATCTTGAGGCGCAGCGTGTATCGGGAGTCCGTCTCACGTTCCGCGACGATCTTGTTTTCGTCAGACTCGAGGAACGCCTCGATGTCCGCTGCGAGTCCTTTCAGATGCTCCGTTGCCCACTCGAGCTTGAGCCATGCGTTGTCTAGCGGCCCGTCGAGGGCGGTACCGTGGTTGGGGATGCCTGACTCCAAGCGCAACGAGCCTACGCAACGAACCCGCCCGAAGAAGGCCAAGCCGGTCGAGATTCCGGTTCCCTAAGCGCTCAGACGTGTTGCGAGACCTCGGCAAGGTCTCCAAGGGCCGCAAGGCTCTGAAGGACTAGCGGCGCTGCCGAGATCGGCAGGCGCGCATGAGGCGCCTGCTTTCGCGGCTCCTAGAGATCGCGCGCAAACTTCCTCAGCGTCTTGTCCGTGAGCGGCGCACGGGGTGGCCAGCGGACGGGGTGCTCCGGTTGGGGCCAGATAACGATGGAAGTGGAGTGCTTCCAGCCGGACGGATGCAGGTCAAAGGCCCGTTGGAAGTGGTGGCCGAAGACCTGGAAGACGACGTGGCCGACGCTGACGGTCAGCAGGTACGCGTTTCGCTTGGTCCGTGGACCGTCCCCGACCTTCATCTCGAAGGTGATCTGCCGGGTCCCTGCGGAGAGGGGGAATCGGTTCCCCCCGTAACAGGCCATGAGGATTGCGACTGAATCAGGCGGACGTTTGTGTTCGTAGAGGTGCGCGAAGGTTCGCGGTCCAGCGGCCCTGGCACTCAGAAGGTCGGCTATCAGGCCCGTCTTGTAGGCCCACGTCGCCGCTGCGAGAGTGTCCGAACGCCTCAGCGTCACCGGGTTCCCTTGGATGGGTCCGGTTAGGACGGGCTTGGCGTCGCCCTCTATCTGGCTCATCCAGGTGTTGTTGCAGGGCTCGCAAACCCTTTTGACCTCAAGAGAAGTCAGGCGCGGCACTGTCCTAAGGATCTCATCGTCGGACAGCCAGACAGCTCCGGTGCTGCCCTCGGCGTCGCGCCGGTCAGGCATCAGAACGTCTCGGACCCACTCAGGCCAGAGATGCTCCTTAGACAGTTTCTGGGTTGCGCCGCAGAAGACGCAGTTCCGACCGGTCGGCTTGTCGGGCGTAGCGGATGACAGAGCCGGCAGAGCCTAGAGCCGTTAGCCCTCTAGCGGGACAAGAGCTGCGGGAGCTACTGCAGAAGTCCGACGAGCTGGCGGAGAGGTCCAATTGGCCCTAGCGACAGGTAAGGTTCAGCGTGATGACGAAGGATGAGCGCCTGGCATATGAGCAGCTGTTCAAGCGGACGGAGATCGCGCACAGACGGAATCAGCGCGCGATAAGGGCCACAGAGCTTCGCGGTGCTCGCCTCGAGCGTGCGGCACAGCAGTCAAGCCGTATCGTCGAGAACGCTCTTCGCAAGCTGCGAGCTGCGATTTAGTCGGCACCGGCTTCCGCGCGGGCGGGGGTTCCGCGGTCGGCGATCGTCTTTGACCGCGCGTGTAGGTTCCTCCGTCATGGCGGTCCAGCTCCCAGACGAGTCCAAGCTCGACGTTCCGGACGGCGCGACGGGCCTTGACGTGGCTCGCACGATCGGTGAGGGGCTGGCGCGTGCGGCGCTTGGGATCAAGGTCGATGGGGAGCTGCGTGACCTCTCGGCGCCAGTCGAGGATGGCGCCAAGGTGGAGATCGTCACTGCGAAGAGCGGGGAGGACGCGCTTTGGCTGGTCCGCCACGACGCCGCCCACGTCCTCGCCACGGCCGTGATGGAGCTGTATCCCGGCGTGAAGATCTCGATTGGACCGCCGATCGAGGACGGCTTCTACTACGACTTCGAGTTCCCCGAGGGCGTCAAGCTCTCGGACGCCGACTTCGAGCGCATCGAGGCCAAGATGCGCGAGCACATCAAGGCCGACGAGCCGTTCGAGCGCAGCGAGCTGCCGGTCGCCGAGGCGATCGAGCGCTTCCGCGCCGAGGGTCAGGACTACAAGGTCGAGCTGATCGAGGACCTCGTCCGCGACCAGGGCGTCGCCACCGTCTCGCTCTACCGCAACGGCCCCTTCACCGACCTCTGCCGCGGTCCCCACGCGCCCACGACCAAGCGCATCAAGGCGTTCAAGCTGACCAGTGTCGCCGGCGCCTACTGGCGCGGGGACGCCGAGCGCCAGATGCTCACGCGCGTCTACGGGACCGCGTTCCTGTCGAAGGAGGACCTCGCTGCGCACATGGAGCGCCTCGAGGAGGCACGCAAGCGCGACCACCGCAAGCTCGGCAAGGAGCTCGATCTGTTCATGTTCAGCGAGCTGTCGCCCGGCTCGCCGTTCTGGCAACCCAACGGCGCTCAGATCTGGACCCAGCTCACGGACCTCTGGCGCACCGAGAACGCTAAGCGCGGCTACCGCGAGGTGCGCACGCCGATCCTCTACGACGTCGACCTCTGGAAGCAGTCGGGCCACTGGGACGTCTACCGCGAGAACATGTACTTCACGGAGGTCGAGGACAAGCCCATGGGCCTGAAGCCCATGAACTGCCCGGCCCACATCCAGATCTACAAGGATGAGCGCCGCTCCTACCGCGACCTGCCGATCCGCTACTCGGAGGCCGGCCTCGTCCACCGCCACGAGCCCAGCGGCACGCTCCACGGCCTACTGCGCGTGCGCCACATCACCCAGGACGACGCCCACATCTTCTGCGCCGAGGATCAGGTCAAGGAGGAGGTCCAGCGCTGCCTGGACTTCGGCTTCTTCATCTACGACATCTTCGGCTTCGATCCGCGCCTCGAGCTCTCGACCCGTCCCGACAAGCGCGTCGGCAGCGACGAGATGTGGGACCGCGCCGAGGCCGCCCTCGAGGCCGCGCTGACCGAGAAGGGGCTCGACTTCGAGGTAAACGCCGGCGACGGCGCCTTCTACGGGCCGAAGATCGACCTCCACATGACCGACTCGATCGGCCGCTCGTGGCAGCTCGGCACCGTCCAGCTCGACTACTCGATGCCCGAGCGCTTCGACCTCGCCTACACCGGCGCCGACAATGCCGACCACCGCCCGGTGATGATCCACCGCGCCCTGATGGGCAGCTTCGAGCGCTTCATCGGGATCCTGATCGAGCACTACGCGGGCGAGTTCCCGCTCTGGCTCGCGCCGGTCCAGGCACTCGTGCTGCCGATATCGGACCGTCACGCCGACTACGCCGAGCAGACCGCCGCCGAGCTGCGCGCCGCCGGCCTGCGCGTCGAGGTCGACGAGCGCACCGAGTCGATCGGCCGCAAGATCCGCGACGGCGAGCTGCGCAAGGCGCCCTACATGCTGATCCTGGGTGACCAGGAGGCCGAGGCCGGGACCGTCGCGGTCCGCCGCCACGGCGAGGGCGATCTCGGCGCGCTGTCGGTTGCCGACTTCGCCGAGCGTGTTACGACCGAGATAAGAACGCGTCGGTGAGCCGCCCCGCCGCTATACTCGCGCTCTTGATGCCGGGCACCACCACCACGCGTACCTTCCGCCGCTGACGTGCCCGTGCCCCTCTCCAATACCTCCCTCTCGCCTTTGACGTCTAGCCTGGCTCCCGCGTAGTGCCGATCCCGCGTAGGTTCGACCGGCGTCCGCCGGACCGGGACGACACTCGCATCAACGAGCGCATTCGCGTTCGCGAGGTCCGGCTCGTAGGCGAGGACGGCAACCAGATCGGCGTCATCCCGATCGAGAAGGCGCTCGAGTACGCCCGCGAGCGCGACCTCGACCTGGTCGAGGTCGCCGCCGACGCGCGCCCGCCGGTCTGCCGCGTGCTCGACTACTCGAAGTACAAGTACGAGCTCGAGCAGAAGGCGAAGGCCGCGCGCAAGCACCAGAAGCAGGTCAACGTGCGCGAGATCAAGCTGCGCCCGAAGATCGCGACCAACGACTACGAGACGAAGAAGAACCACGTCGTCCGCTTCCTCAACGGCGACGACCGCGTCAAGGTCACGATCATGTTCCGCGGCCGCGAGCAGACCCATCCCGAGCGCGGAGTCGCGCTGCTGATGCGGCTCGCCGAGGACGTCTCGGAGATCGGCGTGATCGACCAGCGACCGATCCAGGACGGCCGCAACATGACGATGCTGCTCTCCCCGGTGCCGAAGAAGCCGGCCGAGGACGAGGCCGAGAAGTCCGCCGCCGAGCCGGCCGAGCAGACGGCGTCCGACGACGCGCCCGCCGACGCCGACGCTTCATAGCGCGGACGCCGCTCGTCGCAGAGGCTATAGTGCCTGGACGCCATGCCGAAGATGAAGAGCCATTCCGGCGCCAAGAAGCGCTTTCGCAAGACCGGCAGCGGCAAGCTGATGGGGCGTCACGGCATGACGAGCCACATCCTCGAGAAGAAGAGCGCGAAGCGCAAGCGTAAGCTCGGGCGGCCGCTCGCGCTCGCCAAGGCCGACGAGCAGCGGGTCAAGGAGCTGTTGCGCTAATGGCCCGGGTCAAGCGGTCGGTATCGGCGAGGAAGAAGCGGCGCAGCACGCTGGAGCGCACCAAGGGCTACCGCGGCCAGGCGCACTCGAGCTACAAGCGCGCGAAGGAGGCGCTGCTCAAGGCCGACAGCTACGCCTACCGCGACCGGCGCAACAAGAAGCGCGACTTCCGGCGCCTGTGGATCCAGCGCATCAACGCTGCCGCGCGCCGCGAGGGCATGACCTACGGGACGTTCATCCACGGCCTCAAGCTGGCCGGGGTCGAGCTCGACCGCAAGGTGCTGGCCGACATCGCCGTGCGCGACCCCGAGACGTTCCGACGTTTTGCCGAGACCGCCCGGGAGGCGGCCGCTGCCTGATTCCAGGTAAACGGTCGATCGAGCTTCCCGGGGCGCCCAGTGTGGCGCCCCTTTTTCGTTCTAGGCCGGAATTCCAATGATCACCTCACGCGACAACTCACAGCTCAAGCAGATCCACAAGCTCCAGCGCAAGAAGGAGCGGGACGCGACCGGGCTGTTCGTCGCGGAGGGCGAGGACCTGGTCGAGGCGGCGGAGGCGGCGGGCTGGACGCCGGAGATCCTGTTGCGGTCGGGCGAGGACGTCGAGCCGGAGCTGCTGGATCGGGTCAGCGCGCTCGGCTCCGGGGCGCGGGTGATCGGCGTCTACCGGCAGCGGTTGGGCGAGCCGCGTGGCGACCTCTGCGTGTATCTCCACGGCGTCGCCGATCCCGGCAACGTCGGCACGATCGTCCGAGCTGCGCACGCGCTCGCCGACGGGCCCGTCGTGCTCGGACCGGGCTGCGCCGATCCGTTCGGGCCGAAGGCAGTCCGGGCGAGCATGGGCTCCGTCTTCGCCCGGCCGCCTGCGCGGGCGGAGCTGGCGGACCTCGACGGTCACAAGCTCGCGCTCGACAGCGGTGCGAGCGCGTCGCTGTCGAGCGTCGCCGCGGACCTCCAGCCGCCGCTGGTGCTCTGCGTCGGGGGCGAGCGCGACGGCCTGCCGCCGGAGATCGTCGACTCGGTCGAGGCGATCGCGCGGATCCCGCAGCGGCTCGACGGACCCGACTCGCTCAACGTCGCGATGGCGACGACGATCGGGCTCTACGAGCTCGGCAATAGGATGGCCGGCCATGCCTGACGCTCCGGCCCGCTTGCAGGAGATTCGTGGCGAGGCCGAGGCCGCGATCGGCGCCGCCGGCTCGGCGGCGGAGCTCGAGCAGCTGCGGGTGCGCTACCTCGGCCGCAAGGCCGAGCTGACCCAGATGCTGCGCTCGATCAAGGACCTGCCGCCGGAGCAGCGCGGGCCTGTCGGCAAGGGCGGCAACGAGGTCAAGCAGGCGCTCGAGGCGCTGCTCGAGCGGCGCACGGCCGCGCTCGACGCAAGCGAGATCGACGAGCGACTGCGCTCCGACGCGATCGACGTCACGCTGCCAGGCGACCCGCCGCGGCCCGCCGGCCACCTCCACCTGATCACCCAGACGCGGCGCGAGATCGAGGACGTCTTCCTCGGGCTCGGCTTCGCCGTCGCCGAGGGGCCCGAGGTCGAGTTCGACTACTACAACTTCACCGCGCTCAACCATCCCCCCGGGCACCCGGCGCGGATGCTGCAGGACACCTTCTACTTCTCAGAGGAGGTCCTGCTGCGTACGCACACCTCCCCGATGCAGATCCGGGCGATGGAGCTGCAGGAGCCGCCGATCTACATCGTCGTGCCGGGCAAGGTCTACCGCCGCGACCACGATGCGACGCACACGCCGATGTTCCACCAGATCGAGGGCCTGGCGATCGACGAGGACATCACTCTCGCCGACCTCCAGGGCGTGCTGCTCGAGTTCGTGCGCGCGATCTTCGGCGCCGAGCGCGAGATCCGGCTGCGGCCGCACTACTTCCCGTTCACCGAGCCGAGCGTCGAGGTCGACGTCTCCTGCTTCAAGTGCTCGGGCAAGGGCTACGTGGCCGACGGCTCGCACTGCAACCTCTGCAAGGGGTCGGGCTGGATCGAGATCCTCGGCTCGGGGATGGTCGACCCGAACGTGCTCGGGTTCGTGGCGGACAACGGCTACGACCCCGAGCGGGTGCAGGGCTTCGCGTTCGGGATGGGCATTGAGCGGATCGCGATGCTGCGCCACGGCGTGCCGGACCTGCGGTTGTTCTTCGACAACGACGTGCGCTTCCTGGAGCAGTTCGGCTCATGAGGGTGCCGCTCGCATGGCTGCGCGAGTACTGCGACCCCGGCTTGTCGGCCGCGGAGATCGCCGAGCGGCTCGACCTGACCGGGACCGAGCTCGAGCGGATCGAGAAGGTTGGCGTTCCGGCGACCGACGGCTTCGTGGTCGGCAAGGTGCTGTCGGTCGAGAAGCACCCCGACGCCGACCGGCTGAGCGTCTGTGCGGTCGACGACGGCTCGGGCGAGCCGCGCACGATCGTCTGCGGGGCGAGGAACGTCGCCGCCGGGCAGACGGTGCCGGTCGCGCTCCCTGGCGCCGTGATGCCCGACGGAACGAAGCTCGGCAAGGCGAAGCTGCGGGGCGTCGAGTCGAGCGGGATGATCCTCGCCGAGGACGAGCTCGGGCTCGGCGATCAGCACGCCGGGATCGTCGTCCTCGACGGCGACGTCGCGGCCGGCACGCCCTTGGGCGAGTACGTGGCGATCGCCGACGAGGTGCTCGAGCTCGAGATCACCCCGAACCGGCCGGACTGCCTGGCGGTCTACGGGATCGCGCGCGAGGTGCATGCGGCGACGGGCGCGCCGCTGGCCGCAGATCCGACCGACGCCGACGCCGACGCGAGCGGCGACGACCGCGCGCAGGACCACGCGACGGTCGCGATCGAGGATCCCGACGTCTGCTTGCGCTTCACCGCACGCGTGTTCGAGAACGTGACGATCGGGCCGTCGCCGCTGTGGCTGAAGCAGCGGCTGATCGCCGCCGGTCAGCGGCCGATCTCGAACGTCGTCGACATCACCAACTACGTAATGCTGCTGATCGGCCAGCCGATGCACGCCTTCGACCTCGACGAGGTGCGGGGAAACCGGATCGTCGTGCGGCGCGCCCAGAACGGCGAGCGGATGACGACGCTCGACGACGTCGAGCGGACGTTCGACTCCTCGATGGCGCTCGTCTGCGACGCCGAGGGCCCGTCGGGAATCGCTGGGATTATGGGCGGCAAGGTCTCCGAGGTCTCCGAGAAGACCACCCGCGTGTTGATGGAGGCTGCGACCTGGGTCGGGCCGAACGTGCTCAAGACCTCGAAGGCGCTCGGGCTGCGTTCCGAGGCGTCGACACGGTTCGAGAAGCAGCTCCATCCCGAGCAGGCGATCGCCGCGCAGCGGCTCGCGGCGCGGCTGATGGTCGAGCTGACGGGCGCACGGCTCGTGCCCGGCACGATCGACGAGCCCGGCGCGGTGCCCGAGCCGCGCGAGCTGACGCTGCGCCTCGACCGGCTCGAGCGGATGCTCGGCGAGCGGATCGACGACGGCGAGGTCGAGCGGATCCTCGCGAGCCTCGGCTTCTCGACGGCGAGCGCGGACGGGGCGCTGACGGTGACCGTGCCGCCGTGGCGGGACGCCGACGTCCAGCGCGAGGCGGACCTGATCGAGGAGGTCGCGCGCGTCAACGGGCTCGACAAGCTGCCGACGACGCTGCCCGCCCGAGAGCGGGCGGTCGGGCGGCTGACCCACGGCCAACGGCTGCGGCGGCGCCTCGAGGACGCGCTGCGCGACCGCGGGCTGGACGAGGTCGTGGCGTGGAGCTTCACGGCGCCGGAGACGCTCGAGCGGCTGCGTCTGGGCGACGAGCCTGCGCTGAAGCTCGCCAACCCGCTCAGCGAGGATCATTCGGTCATGCGGCCGCTGCTGCTGCCCGGCCTGCTCGACGCGGCGCGGCGCAACGCGGCGCACGGCGCCGCGGGCGTGGCGCTGTTCGAGTCGGCCCACGTCTATCGGCCCGACGGCGCTTTGAACGCTCCCGACGGAAGTCCGAAGGGCGCCGCTCCCGCCGCCGAGCGGCATCACGTCGCGGGTGTGCTCACGGATGCGCTGCCCGGCACATGGCGGTCATCGGCGATCGTGGCCGACTTCTATGCGGTCAAAGGCGTCGTCGAGGCGCTGGCGGCCGTGGCCGGGCTGAAGCTGGAGGTCGAGCCGGCCGCACAGCCGTTCCTGCACCCCGGCCGGTCGGCACGGGTGATCGTGAGCGCCCGCCCCGAGTCGACTTCGTCTGTCGGAGCGTCCGGAGGTGGCGATACCGCAGCTCCGGCCACGGCGGCGGCCGTGCCGCGCGGCGCGGGCTCCCAGCTCGTCGAGATCGGCTGGATCGGTGAGCTGCATCCGCTCGTGGCGAGGGAGTGGGACCTCGAGGGCGCGGCGGTCTTCGAGCTCGACGCGGACCTGCTGGCCGAGCTGACCGAGGGCGTCGTGCCCGCATACGAGGACGTCACGAGCTTCCCCGCCGTGTTGCAGGACATCGCGGTTGTCGTAGCGACCGACGTAAGCGCCGCGACCGTCGAGGCGGCGGTGCGCAAGGGGGGCGGGGAGCTGCTGACGGCCGTCGGGGTGTTCGACGTCTACGAGGGCGAGCAGGTGGGGGAGGGCAAGCGGTCGCTGGCGCTGCGGCTGGAGTTCCGCGCGCCCGACCGGACGCTGACGGAGGACGAGGTAGTCGAGCGGCGCGCGGCGATCGAGGCCGAGCTGGAGCAGATCGGGGGACGGATCCGTGGCTGAGCACCGGGTTGCCGTGGTCGGGGCGGCGGGATTCGGCGGTGCCGTCGCCGCCGCGATCCTCGACCGTCATCCGTCGATCGAGCTGACGGCGCTGACCGCTCGCAGCGAGGCCGGCAAGCGCCTGCGTGACGTCTATCCCCGCCACCGGGTCGACCTGACGATGGACGAGTTCGACGCCGATCGGGTCGCCGAGAGCGCCGACGCGGCGATCGTCGGCTATCCCCACAAGGCGGCCGCTCCGGCCGTGCGCGCTCTGCGCGAGCGGGGGCTGAAGGTCGTCGACATGTCGGCGGACTTCCGCCTGTCGCGGGAGCTCTACGAGCGCGAGTATCAGCCGCACGAGGCCCCCGAGCTGCTCGCGCACGCGGTCTACGGACTCACGGAGCTGCACCGCGACGCGATCGCCGGCGCCGACCTGGTCGGCGCGCCGGGCTGCTATCCGACGGCCGCGCTGCTGGGCCTGTGGCCGCTTAGGGAGATCGCGCGAGACGCGATCGTCGATGCCAAGTCGGGCGTGTCGGGGGCGGGGCGGGAGCCCAGCGCCGGGACGCACTTCGTGGCCGTCGACGAGAACGTCGCCGCCTACAAGGTGGAGGGCCACCGCCATCGGGCCGAGCTCGAGCAGGAGCTGCCCGACGGGCTGCCGGTGACGTTCACGCCACATCTGATCCCGATCGACCAGGGGCTGCTCGCGAGCTGTTACGTGACGCCTTCACGGGACGTCGGCGCCGATGAGGTGCGAGATCTCTTCCGCGATGCGTACGAGAGCGAGCCGTTCGTCGAGCTGGCCGACGCCCCGCCGGGCGTCCGCGACGTGCGCGAGACCAACCTCTGCCGGATCCATGCGACGGTCGAGCCGGCGACGGGACGGGTGCTCGTCTTCGCGGCGATCGACAACCTCTGGAAGGGCGCCGCCGGGCAGGCTGTGGAAGACCTGAACCTGATGCTCGGGCTTCCCGAGACCGAGGGCCTGCGGTGACCGCGGCCGACCCTCAGCCGAAGGCCGCGGCCACGAGCGGTGATGGCTTCTTTCGCTCGCGCTGGGTCGATCGGCCGGCACACGTCACTGAGCTCGAGCCCGACGCCCTGCCGCAGGGCTTTCGGGCCGCGGGCGTCCACGCGGGGATCAAGCCGAAGGGTCTCGACGTTGGCCTGCTGGTGTCCGACCGCGAGACGGTCTCGGCCGTCCGCTTCTGCGACAACGCGCTGATCGGCGCGCCGATCGCAGTCACGAGCGAGGCGCGGCTCGAGGGCTTGCGGGCGGTGCTTGCCAACTCGGGCAACTCGAACGTCGCCGACGGCGCGCGGGGGCTCGAGACGGCGAGGGAGGCGCAGGCGGCAGCGGCGGAGGCGTTGAGGCTCGACGCGGACCGGATCGGGCTCGCGTCCACCGGCGTGATCGGGCGTCAGCTGCCGCGCGACGCGCTGGTGAGCGGGGCGCGCGCCTGTGCCGAGGCCCTCGGCCCCGATGCCACCGACTTCTGTACGGCGATCCTCACGACCGACGCCGGCCCGAAGCGCGCCTGCCTCGAGGTCGCGCTGCCCTCAGGCCCGACCGTCCGCCTGGCCGGCCAGGCCAAGGGCGCCGGGATGATCTCGCCACGCTTCGCGACGATGTTCTGCTTCGTCGAGACCGACGCAGAGGTCGAGCACGCGACGCTCGACCTGCTGACCGGCGTCTGCGTCAAGCGGTCGTTCGACCGGATCTCGGTCGACGCCCAGCTGTCGACCTCCGACACGGTGATCGCATTCGCGAATGGCGCCGCCGGCGTGCGGATCGAGCCGGAGTCGCCCGACGAGCTCGCGCTCGGCGAGGCCCTCGACGCGCTGATGCGTCAGCTCGCGCTCGAGATCGTCGCCGACGGGGAGGGCACGACGCGGGTCGGCCGCGTGACGGTCCGGGGCGCGCTCGAGCACGTCGAGCCGGTAGCGCGCGCGGTCGCCGACTCGCCGCTGGTCAAGGCGGCGCTGCTCGGCGCGGATCCCAACTTCGGACGGATCCTCCAATCGACCGGCCAGGCGCTCGGCGGCGGCACCCCGTTCGTCGTCGACCTCGAGATCGAAGGGCTGCAGGTGGTGTCGGCCGGTGTCGTGCTCGATCTCGACGCCGACGCCTGGAGGACGCTGGAGCGGGCGGTCGAATCCGACGAGGTGGACATCGCGCTGACGCTGCCCGGCGAGGGCGGCGAGACAGAGGTCTTCTTCAGCGACCTGACGCACGAGTACGTGACGATCAACTCCGAGTACTCGACATGACCGAGGAGAGGCAGATGGGAGCCCCGCTGCGCGACGTCGACACGCTGCTAGAGGCGCTGCCTTACATCCGCGACTTCCACGGTCGCACGGTGGTGATCAAGTACGGCGGCGCGGCGATGACGGACGTGGCGCTGCGCGAGGAGTTCGCGCGCGACGTCGTGCTGCTCAAGTACGTCGGGATGAACCCGGTCGTCGTTCACGGCGGCGGGCCGGACATCACCGACTACATGGAGCGGCTCGGGATGGAGGTCAAGTTCGTCGACGGGTTGCGCGTCTCTGACGAGGCAACCGTCGAGGTGGCGAAGATGGTCCTGGTCGGCAAGCAGAACAAGGACATCGTTTTGCGGCTCGCCCGCCACGGCCAGCCGGCGGTCGGCCTCTCGGGCGACGACGGGCGGCTGTTCACGGTCCGCAAGCAGCTCGCGGGCGACGTCGACATCGGCTTCGTCGGCGAGATCGAGCACGTCGACGCGGGCGTGCTGCGCCACGTCGCGTCCGACTACATCCCCGTGGTGGCCTCGGTCGGGGCGGACGCCGACGGCACGTCGTACAACGTCAACGCGGACACGGCCGCGGCCGCCGTCGCCGCCGCGCTCGGGGCGTTCAAGGTGATCTTCCTGACCGATGTCGTCGGCTGGCTCGACGATCCCGCCGACGAGGGCTCGCTGATCGCCGAGGCGACGCTGGCCGAGGTCGAGGCGCGGCTGCCGGAGATCGGCGGCGGCATGCGCCCCAAGCTCGAGGCCTGCGCGGCCGCGCTCGCGAGCGGCGTCCCGAATGCCCACATCCTCGACGGCCGGCTGCCGCACTCGCTGCTGCTCGAGCTCTTCACCGACCAGGGCATCGGCACCAAGCTGTGCCGGTGAGGGTCGCGTGAGCCTCGCCGACCTCCAACGGATCGAGGCGCAGGCCGTGATCGGCACCTACGCGCGCAACCCCGTCGAGTTCGTGCGCGGCGAGGGCACGCGCCTCTGGGACGACGCCGGCAACGAGTACCTCGACTTCCTCGCCGGCATCTCGGTCGTGCAGATCGGCCACTGCCATCCGCAGCTTGTGAACGCCGTCTGCGAGCAGGCGGCGCGGCTGATGCATGTCGGCAACCTCTTCTACACGGCGCCCGGCATCGAGCTCGCGCAGCGGCTGTCCGAGCGCGCGCTCGGCGGCAAGGCGTTCCTCTGCAACTCGGGCGCGGAGGCGATCGAGTGCGCGCTCAAGCTCGCGCGCCGGCGCAAGGCGGGCGGCGACTTCGTAGTGCTCGAGCACGGCTTCCACGGCCGCACGATGGGCGCGCTGTCGGCGACGCCGCAGGAGGCGAAGCAGGCGCCGTTCGCACCGCTCGTCCCGGGCTTCGGCGCCGTCCCGCGCAACGACGCCAAGGCGCTCACCGACGCTGTCACAGACCGCACCGCCGCCGTGCTGCTCGAGCCGATTCAGGGCGAGAGCGGGATCCACCCGATCGACGAGGAGGTCCTCGCAGCGGCCCGTGCCGCCTGCGACGCCCACGACGCGCTGCTGATCTTCGACGAGATCCAGTGCGGCATGGGCCGCACCGGGGACTTCTGGGCCTGGCAGGACAGTGGCGTCCGTCCCGATGTCATGACGGTCGCAAAGGGCCTCGGCGGCGGCCTCCCGATCGGCGCCTGCCTCACCACGCCCGAGCAGGCCGACGTCCTCCAGCCCGGCGATCACGGCTCGACCTTCGCCGGCGGTCCGGTGGTCACGGCGGCGGCGCACGCCGTCCTCGACGTGGTCGACGCCGAGGATTTCCTTCAGGCCGTCAGGGCCAAGGGCGAGCGGCTCCAGACGGGCGTCGCGAGCCTGGGTCTGCAGGTCCGCGGCCGCGGCTTGATGGTCGGCTTCTACGTCGACGAGGCGCCTGCTGTCGCCGCTCGTCTGCTGACCGAGCAGAGGCTCGTGGTCCACGCCACCGGCCCCGACACGATCCGCCTGCTTCCGCCGCTGACCGTCTCCGACGCAGAGATCGACACCGCCGTCGAGCGGATCGGCGCCGCCCTGTGAGCCGCTGTGCCGCGGATCGTGGCCGCCGCGCCGCCACCCCCGAGACTTCCGTTCGCCCGTCGCGGCCGATGACCGCTGGTAGTTTGGCCGGCCGATGAGCGACCAGCCAGAGAACCCGATCGGCTCGTACGAGGCCGGGCCCGGCGAGGTCAGCCGCGTGCTGCTGCTCTACTCGGGCGGCCTCGACACGTCGGTGATGCTGAAGTGGATCCAGGACCACTACGGCGCCGAGGTGGTCGCGCTGACCGTCAACCTCGGCCAGCCCGGCGAGGACTACGACGTCGTTCGCGGCAAGGCGCTCGACCTCGGCGCGCTCGCCTGCGAGGTCGTCGACGCGCGCGAGGAGTTCGCGCGCGACTACGTCCTGCCCGCGATCAAGGCGAACGCCCTCTATGGCGGCGGCTACCCGCTGTTCACCGCGCTCGGCCGGCCGCTGATCGCCAAGCTGGCGGTCGAGAAGGCGCGCGAGCACGGCTGCGACGCCGTCGCCCACGGCTGCACCGGCAAGGGCAACGACCAGGTCCGGATCGACTCGACCGTCCTCGCGCTCGCGCCGGACATGAAGATCGTCGCGCCGGTGCGCAACTGGCAGATGGGCCGCGAGGAGGAGATCGCCTATGCCCGCGAGCACGGCATCCCGGTCAAGGGCGGCACCGAGGCGCCGCCGTACTCGATCGACGACAACATCTGGGGCCGCTCGTCCGAGGGCGGCCCGATCGAGGACTTGGCAGAGCCGCCGCGCGACGACGTCTTCGAGCTCGTCACCGACCCGCGCGACGCGCCCGACGAGCCGGAGGACCTCGTCGTCGGCTTCGAGCGCGGCTGCCCGGTGTCGCTGAACGGCGAGCGGCTCGGCCTCGTCGACCTGATCGATCGCTGCGCCGAGATCGCCGGCCGCCACGGCGTCGGCACCGTCGACCACATCGAGGACCGGATCGTCGGCCTCAAGGTGCGCGACCTCTACGAGGTCCCCGCCGCCGAGGTGATCCTGAGCTCCCACCGCGAGCTCGAGAAGCTCGTCGGGACGATCCACCAGAACCGCTTCAAGCGCTCGCTCGACGAGCAGTGGGCCTTCCTGATCTACGCCGGCCTCTGGTACGAGCCGCTGCGCGAGAACCTCGACGCCTACATGGACAGCGTCAACGAGCGCGTCACCGGCGAGATCACCGTCCGGCTCTACAAGGGCCGCGCCCAGGTCGTCGCCCGCAGCTCCCCGAACGCCCTCTACGACGAGTCGCTCGCCAGCTTCGGCGAGTCCGGCGGCCTCTTCTCCCAGCACGCCAGCCCTGGCTTCATCGAGCTCTGGACGCTCCAGTCGCGGATGGCTTACCGCCTGCGAAACGAGGGTACGGGGGACTCATGATCTCCAAGCGCTACAGCCTGCTCGGGTGGCTCGTCTGGCGAGTCGCCAAGTGGGAGCTGATACGGAACCGCTCGAAGCTCGTCGCTGTTACGACGATTGTCCTCGTCGTGATCGCCGGTTTCGTCCTAGCCGCGAAGGACGAGGACGGATAAGACCGGGGGACTCGCGTCCCCCGGAACCCCTGCGCGGCGCTGGTCTGCCGACGGCTCCGGTGAAGGGATGACCGGCGTCGGGTGGTCTGGCGCCGGCTCCAGTAGCGGGTCCCCTTTGTCGCGGTTTGGTTGCTTTCCGCAAAGAGCGGGGGCTCTTTCGTGACGGTTGGGAGTCGTCGGGGTGCGTGCGTATATTCGGCTTCCCGTGAGCTGCGCCCACCTCCATGTCCATTCCGAGTACTCGCTGCTCGACGGAGCCTGCAAGATCGACAAGCTCGCCGAGCGGGCGGCGGCGTTCGGGCAGCCGGCGCTCGGGCTGACCGACCACGGCGTGATGAACGGGGCGGTCGAGCACTACAAAGCCTGTAAGAAGCACGGGATCAAGCCGATCGTGGGCTTGGAGGCGTACTACGTCGACGATCGGCGGACGGAGGAAGTTCGCTACGAGCGCAACCACCTGACGCTGCTCGCGGCCGACGATGAGGGCTTCCGCAACCTCGTCAAGCTGACCTCGGCGGGCTTCCTCGAGGGCTACAAGCGCGGCAAGGCGAACGTCGACATGGAGCTGCTGGACCGCCACTCGAAGGGCGTGATCGCGCTCACCGGGTGCCTGCAGTCGCGCTTCTGCCAGCGCCTGATCGCCGACAACCCGCACGAGGCACGCGTCCACGCCGACGAGCTGATGCAGGTCTTCGGCGCCGACAACGTCTACTTCGAGGTCCAGAAGAACGGCCTCGACGTCCAGGACAAGGCGAACGAGGGGATCGTGCGGATCGCGCGCGAGGTCGGGCGGCCGCTGGTCGGCACCGCCGACGTCCACTACCTCGGCCGCGACGACTACGAGAACCACTCGGCGCTGCTGTGCGTGCAGACCAAGAGCACGCTGGCAGACCCGAAGCTGACCTTCGACACGAACGAGGTCTATTTGAAGGACACCGCCGAGATGGCGGACTCGTTCGCCGCCTGGCCGGAGGCGATGGCGAGCACGCTCGAGATCGCCGAGCGCTGCTCGATCGACATCGAGCTCGGCAAGATGCTGATCCCGCGCTACGAGACGCCGAGCGGCGAGCCCGAGGGCGAGTACCTGCGGCGACTGGCGATGGAGGGCCTGCGCGCCCGCTACGGGGATCCGGTGCCGGCTGAGGCCATAGAGCGGCTCGAGATGGAGCTCGAGGTGATCGGCCGGATGGGCTTCGACGCCTACTTCCTGATCGTCTGGGACTTCGTCAAGTACGCCAAGGACAGCGGCATCGCCGTCGGTCCGGGCCGTGGCTCGGCGGCCGGCTCGATCGTCTCCTACGCGCTCAACATCACCGAGGTCGACCCGCTCGCCTACGGGCTGCTGTTCGAGCGCTTCCTCAACCCCGAGCGCGTGTCGATGCCGGACATCGACATCGACTTCTCGGTCAAGGGCCGCGAGCAGGTGATGCGCTACGTCGCCGACAAGTACGGCCGCGAGTCGGTCGCGCAGATCGTCACATTCGGCAAGATGCTGCCGCGCAACGCGACCCGTGACGCGGCGCGCGTGCTCGGGCTCGACTACGGCACCGGCGACCGGCTCGCGAAGCTGATCCCCGAGCCGGTGATGGGCCGCTCGAAGACCTTCGAGGAGTACCTCAAGGAGGAGCCCGAGCTGCGGCGCGCCTACGACCAGGAGCCCGACGCGCGGCGCGTGATCGACACCGCCAAGGGGCTCGAGGGGATCGTTCGCAACGCCGGCATCCACGCCGCCGCGGTCGTGATCGCCGACCGGCCGCTGACCGACATCGTGCCGCTGCAGCTGATGGAGGACCGCGGCGCCTCGGTCGACGGCGAGCGTGCCTACCGCACCGTCACGCAGTACTCGATGAAGCCGATCGAGGAGATCGGGCTGCTGAAGATGGACTTCCTCGGCCTGCGCAACCTCGACGTGATCGAGGACTGCCTGCAGATCATCGAGGACTCGGGGCGCCCGAAGCCGGACATGGCCTCGCTGCCGCTCGACGACGCCAAGACCTACGAGATGATGGCCCGCGGCGACTCCGTCGGCGTGTTCCAGTTCGAGTCCGAGGGCATGCGCGACGCGCTGCGCAAGGTGCGCCCGACGGAGTTCGAGGACCTCGTCGCGCTGGTGGCTCTCTACCGGCCGGGCGCGATGCGCCACATCGACACCTACGCGCGCAACAAGCGCACCCCCGAGGCGATCTCCTACATCGACGAGCGCCTGCGGCCGATCACCGAGGCGACCTACTCGGTGATCCTCTACCAGGAGCAGTCGATGCAGATCGCCAAGGGCGTCGCCGGCTTCTCCGGCGCCGAGGCGGACGACCTGCGCAAGGCGATCGGCAAGAAGAACCGCCAGGCGATGGCTGCCCTGCGCGAGCGCTTCTTCGAGGGCGCGCGCGCCAGCGGCACCCAGGAGCGCGTGATCGACGAGCTGTGGGCGGTCAACGAGGCCGCGGCCGACTACTCGTTCAACCGCAGCCACGCCGCCTGCTACGCGCTGATCTCCTACCGCACCGCCTGGCTGCGGGCGAACTACCCGGCCGAGTACATGGCGGCGCTGATCTCGTCGGTGATGTCGACCAAGGACAAGGTCCCGTTCTTCGTCTCCTGCTGCGAGGACATGGGCATCGAGGTGCTGCCGCCCGACGTCAACAAGTCGGGCCACAACTTCGAGGTCCACGAGCGCTGCATCCGCTTCGGTCTCGACGCCGTCAAGAACGTCGGCTCGGCGGCGGTCGAGGCGATCATGAGCGCGCGCGTCGAGGGCGGCCCGTTCACGTCGGTGTGGGACTTCTGCTGCCGCGTCGACTGCCGCGCCGTCAACAAGAAGGCGATCGAGGCGCTGATCAAGTGCGGCGCGCTCGACTCGACCGGCGCCACCCGGTCGGGGATGCTCGCCGTGCTCGAGCACGCCCAGGGGGCGGGGCAGAAGGCGCAGCAGGACGCGCTCGTCGGCCAGGGATCGATCTTCGACCTCGACGAGCCCGCGCCCGGCGCGAGCGCCGGCGGTCAGCCGGACCAGCCCGTGCCGGCGCTCCCCGACGAGCGGCCCCAGCTCAATGCATGGGAGAAGGAGACGCTGGGGCTGTTCCTCTCCAGCCACCCGCTGAAGGAGGTCCGCCACGCGCTGCGGCGCAAGGTCGACTGCTCGATCGCCGACCTCGACCAGCGCAGGGACCAGGAGTGGGTGACGGTCGGCGGGATCGTCACCGAGTGCAAGAAGATCCGCACCCGCAAGGGCGACCCGATGCTGTTCGCGACGCTCGACGACCTCGAGGGCCAGGTCGAGATGCTCGTCTTCGCGAAGGTCTACGCCGACAACGCCGATTTGGTCGAGGTCGACCGCGTAATCACGGTGCGCGCGCGGGTCGACAAGAAGGAGGCGGGCGAGGTCAAGCTCGTCGCGCAGGAGGTGACCCTGTTCGAGCCGACTCCCGAGGAGGTCGAGCAGGCGACCGAGTTGGCGGCGACCGAGGCGGCCGCCGGGCCGGTGATCAAGCGCCTGACGCTCGCCGTCGCTCCCGACCAGCCGGCCACCTGGCTCGAAGAGCTCAAGCACGTCGTCGAGGACTTCCCAGGCGAGTACGAGCTGCTGCTCTGCGTCGGGCAGCGCCGGCTGCGGCTCGGCGACGGCTACCGGGTCTCGGCCGACACGGCCTGTCGCGAGGGACTCAACGGGCTTGCTGGCGTCTCGATAGCCGCCTGACGGCGCTACCCTCATCCGCGTGGAGCGGACCACCGTCCCCAACCAGAGCGAACGGCACGAGTGTCGTCAGTGCTGCTCGTTCTGCGATCGCGTGTTGCAGCCGGCCGGCTGCATCGAGATCGGCTGCGAGTACCTCTACCTCTACGACGACGAGGAGACCGGCGCCCGCTACATGGGCTGCATGAACAAGGTCTTCCGCGCCGAGATCGACGTCGCCGTCTACGAGGCCGCCCAGCGCACCCGCCACGGCTACGGCGGCGTCAAGATGACCGGAGTGCCACTCGACCGCTGCCGCTCCTCGGTCGAGATGGCCTACGACGGCCACGGCGAGCCGTTCGACTGCGTCAACCCCGGCTTCTTCGTCAAGCCCGTCGCGGCCGACTTCGACCTGCGCGACCGGCTCTAGCCGGCATCCCGCCCGACCCGCGCCGGTTAGGCCGGCGACTCGCCGGCTCGCCGCGCGGTCTCGCGCTCGCGCTCGTCCAGGACATCCTCGACGGCGTCACGGATCGCGTCGATCGGCGTGCCGTGATCGGCAGCGAGCGCCACGCGTAGCGCGCTGGCGATCCGCTCGGCCGCCGACGACTGCTCCCGGCCGTAGGCCTCGGCGAGGCAGACGAGGCAGAGCCCCGTCGTGGAGACCTGCTCGTTCAACGGCGCGCCGCAGCCATCGCAGCGGTCCTCGGGCGGCTGCGGTCCTTCGGCGTGAAGCCGCGCGTGGCGAGCCTCGAAGCGCTCGAGCCAGTCCTTGAAGTCGGGGCGGTCGGAAAGCGGCATAGCGGATAGGCCATGAACCTAATCTGCCGCGCGTCAGAGGACAAGCGCGCCAGCGCCGCTGTCACGAAGTTGTCACACACTCAGGCCGCGGACCGGCGCTTGCGCGCCCGCAGCCCGCTCGCGCGCAGCTTGCGCATCCGCTTCATGTCCTCCGCCGCCAGCGCCTTGCCCTCTACGCCCGGCCCCTCGAAGATCGCCGGCAAGTCCTCGAAGCGCGGCTCCGACAGGAACGCCCCGCACCCCCGCGCGCCGAGCTCGCCGTCGCCGAGCGGGGCGTGGCGGTCGCGGTTCGAGCCGAGCGGAGTCATCGAGTCGTTCACATGCAGGCAGCGCAGCCGCTCCGCGCCCACCAGCGACACGCAGTCGTCCATCACGCTCGCGATCCCGTCCGCCGTGCGGACGTCGAAGCCGCTCGCGAGCAGGTGGCACGAATCGAGGCAGAGGCCGAGCCGCTCGTGCCCGCCACCCAGCTCGATCAACCGCGCCAGCTCGTCGAACGACCGCCCGAGCGTGTTGCCAGCGCCCGCCGTGTCCTCGAGCAGCAGCGGACACGAGTCGGTCTCCGCGAGCGCCTCGCGCAGTACCTCGCCGACCCGCTCGAGCGCTTCGCCATGCGGCTCGCCGACCGTCGACCCCGGGTGCAGCACGACCCCGTCCGCGCCGATCGCGTCGCCCATCGCCAGCGAGTGCTTGAGCGAGGTCAGGGACTTCGCCCGGATCTCCGGGTCCTTCGAGGCGCAGTTGATCAGGTAGACGGCGTGGATCACGACCGACCCGATCGGCCCGTCTTCCATCAGCTCGAGGAACGCGGCGACGTCGTCGTCCTTCCAGCGCGTCGGCTTCCACATCCGCGGCGACTGGTTGAAGACCTGGATCGCCTCGGCGCCGATCTCGACTCCCCGGGCGTGGGCGTTCACGAGCCCGCCGGCGGTCGATACGTGGGCGCCGATTAGCATGCCGCTCCCGTGTCCATCAGAGTTCGATTCGCTCCTTCGCCCACGGGCGCGCTCCACATCGGCGGCGCGCGCACGGCGCTCTTCAACTGGCTCCTCGCCCGCAAGGAGGGGGGCGAGCTCGTACTGCGAATCGAGGATACCGACGCAGAGCGCTCCACCGAGGAGAACGTCGAGCAGATCCTCGACGCCCTGCGCTGGCTCGAGCTCGACTGGGACGGCGACCCGATCTTCCAGAGCGAGCGCGCCGATCGCCACCGCGAGGCGCTCGAGCAGCTCGTCGAGAGTGGCCACGCCTACCGCTCCAACGCAGCCGGCGACGACGTCAAGGCGTGGAAGCAGGAGCACGGCGGACGCGGGTTCCGCGGCGAGCCCGAGAGCGACGGCGCGATCCGGTTGCGCGTGCCAGACGCCGGCGAGACCGTCGTCCACGACGTCATCCGCGGCGACACGCGCTTCGAGCACGTCCACATGGACGACCCGGTGATCGCCCGCGCCGACGGATCGGTGCTCTACAACTTCGCCGTCGCGATCGACGACCTCGACGCCGGCATCACCCACGTCGTCCGTGGCGAGGACCACCTCTCGAACACGCCGAAGCAGCTGCTCGTGCTCGAGGCGCTCGGCGCCGAGGCGCCGACCTACGCGCACCTGCCGCTGCTGCACGGCCCCGACGGGCGCAAGCTCTCCAAGCGCCACGGCGCGGCGTCGGTGCAGGAGCTGCGCGACGCCGGCTACCTGCCGGAGGCGGTGCGCAACTACATCGCACTGCTCGGCTGGTCGCTCGACGACTCGACGACGATCATGTCGCCGCAGCAGATGATCGAGGGCTTCGACCTCGGCCGGGTCTCGCGCTCGCCCGCGGTCTTTGACGAGCAGAAGCTGCGCTGGATGAACGGGCGCTACCTGCGCGAGCTGGCGCCCGAGGAGCTGGCGCGGCGGCTCGAGCAGCGGCTCGGGCGCGGAGGGCTCAAGACGGCCGCCGCACTGGCGCAGGACAAGATCCAGACGCTCGACGAGTTCTGGCCGCTCGCGGGCTTCCTGGTCGAGCGCCAGCCCTACGACGACAAGGCGTGGGAGAAGGTGATGGGCGACGGCGCCCACGACCGCCTCGCCGCCGCCCGCGAGGCGCTGGCGGAGGTCGAGCCGTTCGACGACGCCGGCGTCGAGGCCGCTCTGCGCGGGGTGGTGGAGCGGCTCGGCGTCAAGCCGAAGGAGGTCTTCCAGCCCGTCCGGCTCGCGATCAGCGGCAGCACGATCTCGCCGGGGATCTTCGAGTCGGTCGCCGCGCTCGGGCGCGACGAGACGCTGACGCGCGTCGACGAGACGCTCGCACGTTCCTAACCGCGCTCAAGCCCGCTCCAGCCGAGGCCGATAGGTCGGGTGACCGGCCTTTCCGGCCGGATCCACGCCACTGGCAACGATCGCGTGCAAGCGCTCATCTCCAAGACACCCACTTCGGCCGCTGCGCCACCCGCCGATCGCCCCAGCGAGGGTCACGGGCGGCGTCTGACCGCAGCGTTCGAGGCGCTCGAGGCGTTCCCGGCGCTCGAGGAGTCGCGCACGCGTGTCCTGCGCGTCGTCGGCGAGAGCTCGTCGCCGACGGGCGAGCTCGTCGAGGCGGTCGAGTCCGACGTCGCCCTGGTGACCACGGTGCTGCGGCTCGCGAACGCGGTCGACTCGCGGAAGCGCGGCAAGGTCGCCACAGTCCGCGACGCGATCGAGCTGCTCGGCTGGGAGCAGCTTGAGCAGCTCGCCCGCCGCGCCCAGACCTTCGACTTCTTCGAGCGCAGCCCGGGCTGGGAGTCGATGCCAGAGCGCTTCCGCCTGCACGCGGTCGCCACCCAGGCCGCCGCCGACAAGATCGCCCGCGAGACCGCCTACGAGGCACGCGACGAGCTGCTGACGGCCGCGCTGCTGCACGACATCGGCAAGCTCGTGCTGGTCCACTCCTATCCGGCCTATCCCGACGAGATTCACGGCGAGGCCCGCAGCCCCGGCGAGCGCGTCCACCGCGAGCGCCTCGAGCTCGGCGTCGACCACGCCGTGGTCGGCGGCGTCCTGGCCCGCCGCTGGGGCCTGCCGGACGGCCTCGCCTCCGCGATCGAGCGCCATCACTCCGACGACGCCGAGGGCGCGGCGGCGATGATCCGCCTCGCGGACATGCTCGCCCACTACGGACACGGCGAGGCGATCGACCGCAACGAGCTGCTCGAGGCCGGCGACGCGCTCGAGATCTCACCCGACGAGCTGCGCGGGCTGATGTACGAGTTCCCCTACGTCGGTGACGGCAACGGCCGCCGCCACGTGGACCCATGCCCCCTGTCCAAGCGCGAGCTCGACGTCCTGCGCAAGCTCGCCGAGGGCAAGGTCTACAAGCAGATCGCGGGGGAGCTGGAGCTGTCGACGAGTACCGTGCGCACGCACCTGCACAACACCTACGCGAAGCTCGGCGCGGCCGACCGCGCCCAGGCGGTCCTGACCGCCAGCGCCCGCGGCTGGATCTAGCCTCGCGCCAGGGCGCGCGTCCTGCGCCGGGCGATCAGCCACGCGGCGGTGAGGGCACCGGCCGAGTCGATCAGCACGTCGGTCCAGGTGCCGACCCGTCCGTCGACGAACGTCTGGTGGATCTCGTCGGTGACGGCGTAGCCGATCGCGATCGCGAGCGCCGGCGCCAGGGCGCGCCGACCGCCGACGCGCGTGCTCAGCGCCCACCACCACAGCCCCGTCAACACGAAGTACTCGCTGAAGTGCGTCGCCTTGCGCGCCAACAGCACGAGCAGGCCCTTGTCGGGGTCGTCGCTGGGCATCGCCGAGAAGGCGAAGATCAGCGCCATCAGCGCCAGTGCCGGGACAAATGGCGCCACCGATCTGAGCAGCTTCCGCACAGGCATAACCTAGACTCGCTTCGGTGCTCACGATCACCACCAAGTCCCCGTACGCGGTGCGCGCGCTGAGTGAGCTGGCACGCAGGGGGGAGGGTCAGCCGGTCCCGATCGGCGAGCTGGCACGGGCGCGCGACATCCCCGTCCAGTTCCTCGAGGGGCTATTCGCGACGCTGCGGCGCGCCGGCGTCCTGCAGAGCCAGCGCGGCGTCAAGGGCGGCTACCGCTTCGCGCGCCCCCCGGCGGAGGTCACCGTGCTGGAGGTGACCGAGCTGCTTGACGGCGAGCTCAGCGCTGGCACCGACGAGCTCGACGCGATCTGGACCGAGGCGACTGACGCGCTCAAGGGCGTGCTGCGCCAGACGACGATCGCCGACATCGCCGAGCGAGAGGCCGGCGCGGGCTCGCCGATGTACTACATCTAGGTGGACGACTTGGACACATTGCGCGCAATCCCGACGAACCCCGCCGACCTGATCGGGAACACGCCGATGGTGAGCCTGCGGCGGATCGCGCCCGAGTGCGGCGCCGAGCTGGTGGCGAAGCTCGAGGTGCACAACCCCGCGGGCAGCGTCAAGGACCGGATCGGCGTGGCGATGATCGACGCGGCCGAGGCCGAGGGCCGGATCGAGCCCGGCAAGACGACGATCGTCGAGGCGACGTCGGGCAACACCGGGATCGCGCTCGCGTTCGTCTGCGCGGCGCGCGGCTACGACCTCGTGCTGGCGATGCCCGAGGGGATGAGCCGCGAGCGCCAGAGCCTGCTGCGCCTCTACGGCGCCGAAGTGCAGATCACCGAGACGATGGGCGGGATGGACGAGGCGGTCGCCGCGGCCCGCAAGATCGCCGACGAGCGCGCGCCGGCGTTCATCCCCGACCAGTTCTCCAACCCCGCCAACCCCGAGATCCATCGCCGCACGACCGCCGAGGAGATTTGGCGCGACATGGACGGCCGCGTCGACGCGCTCGTCGCGGGGGGCGGCACCGGCGGCACGATCACCGGCGCGGGCGAGCGCCTGAAGGAGCGCAACCCGGACCTGCACGTGGTGGCCGTCGAGCCGCGCGGGTCGGCCGTGATATCGGGCGGCAGGCCCGGGCCGCACCGGATCCAGGGCATCGGGGCCGGCTTCGTGCCCTCCGTGCTCAACCGCGACGTCCTCGACGAGGTGATCGCCGTCTCCGACGACGACGCGGTCGCGACCGCGCGCCGGTGCGCGCTGCGCGAGGGCGTCCTCGCCGGGATCTCCTGCGGGGCGGCGCTCTGGGCGTCGATCCAGGTCGGATCGCGGCCCGAGATGCGCGACAAGCGGATCGTGGTCGTCATGCCCGACTCCGGCGAGCGCTACGCGAGCACGCCGTTCTTCGCCCCATGACCGGGCGCGTGCACGGCATTCCACGGGCCGAGCACCCCACTACGCCACAATCTGCTGTGCCATGCCCGGACTCGACACGCTGACGCGCGTCACCTGCGAGGTGCGCCAGGACCTTGCCGCCGCCCAGGCGCGCGATCCGGCCGCCCACGGCGTGAGCCGGATCGAGATCCTGCTGACCTACGGCGGCGTCCAGGCGCTGCTCGCCCACCGCGTCTCGCACGCGCTGCACGAGGCGGGCGTGCCGCTGCTGCCGCGCCTGCTGTCGAACCTGACCAAGGTCATCACCGGCGTCGAGATCCACCCGGCCGCCCGGATCGGGGAAGCGCTGTTCATCGACCACGGCGCCGGCGTAGTGATCGGCGAGACCGCCGAGCTCGGCTCGAACGTCACGCTCTACCAGGGCGTCACGCTCGGCGGCACCGGCTTCGAGAGCGGCAAGCGCCACCCGACCGTGGGCGACGACGTCGTCGTCGGCTCCGGCGCCAAGCTGCTCGGCCCGATCCACGTCGGTGACCGCGCCAAGATCGGTGCCAACTCCGTCGTGATCCACGACGTCCCCCACGACGCGACCGTCGTCGGCAACCCCGGCCATCCGGTGCGCGTGAATGGCCAGCGCCCTGAGGGCCCCGACGCCGACTGGGCCCACCTCCCCGACCCGGTCGCCGACGCGCTCAAGGGCCTCGCCGACCGCGTCAACGAGCTCGAGGGGATGCTCGCCGACCTGACCGGCAAGCGCCCCGAGGTCGCCGACGTCCGTCCGCTGCGCCGCGGCGCCGGCAACGACCCGGCCTCGGGCTGACCGGCTCTCAGTACGCGGTCGTGGGCGTTCGGTGGCGCGGCCGGGCCTTGTAGCGCGGCTCCTGTCCGCGATTCCACAGCCAGTTGTCGAGCACCCGCGGCGGCACGTCGAGCTCGGCGGCGATCAGCTCGCAGGCGTGAACGGCGCAGGCGCGGATCTCCCGCTCGGCCTCGCCAGGCTCCAGCAACTGCTCGGCATCGATGACGGCCGCGAGCTCGTCGTCGTAGCGCAGCACGCCGTCCACCCGCAGCACGTGCGGAACGAGGTTGTCGGCGAAGATCGTCAGCGCGTCGAGATCCTCGAACTCCGCCACGCCAGCCAGCGCCAGGTCATTCGGAACGATCTGCGCCCGCTTGTAGAAACCGGGATCCTCGAACATCGGCATCCCCGCGACGAGCTGCTCCGCGAGCCTCTCCGCCGAGCCCTCGGCCGCCGTGATGACGTCGAGCGCCGTCCGGTCGCGCATGAACATCCCGAGCTCCCTCAGCGCCTTTGCATAGAGCTCCATTAGCTCGTGTCCGCGGTCCTGTCCCAGCACGTTCGCGACCGCATTGGCATCCAACCCAGCCAGCTCGGCAGGGCTCCAGGGCCCGTGGCGCCGGAACTGCTCCGTCAGCGCCGACGCAATCGTGTTGTAGCCAGACAGCCCCGGTCGCTTCCTCAAGGTCGGAAACCACCCAGACCCGAAGTTGATCGCGTCCAGAGTCAGCGTGAACAGCGCCACCTCCTCCGTCGTCCCTTGGAGGTAGTGCCGCTCAGGATTCAACGCCGCCGCAGGTCCCGGCTCTATCTCGCCAAGCCGATCGAGATTGATCTCGACGCGCGTCGCCACCGCCGCGATCGCCGCGCAATTCGACCGAACGTCGTCGCAGAGGCCCACGCCCGCGAGGCTATATCGGCGTGGCTACAGCCGTCCTTGCTTCGTAAGAGGGGACGGATCCGGCTGGTCATCTGCCAAGAACGGCACAGCATATGGTGCAACAATGGGAGAAGGAGCATCGGAGTGAGCTCGTCGAAAATTGGAAGCGCGCCACGAGCCGCACACCCCTAGCTCCGGTGGCGGCCGCTGCGTTGATGGATATCGCCCGCATAGTCGAAGTGGAGCCGTTGCAGCCGCACTGGCTGCGCCTGACGTTCGCGGACGGCAGCGTCCACGAGGTGGACGTTGGAAAGCTGGACAGCGGCGTCTTCGCCGAGATACATAGAGATCCCGTCCTGTTCTCTCAGGTGCGTGTGCGACCGGAGTCAGGAACTATCGAGTGGCCGGGGAGGATCGACCTCGATCCTGACGTCTTGTACGGGAGCCAGACGCCTTCTGATGGCAGGCCGTATCCGCGACGGATCCTGAGCGGACCGGCCGGTGGTGGCCTCCCGACCGCCGATCTCTGACGGCGCGGCGGGCTTCGTCGTCGGCCGCGGACGGCCGTATCCTCAGTCGGGTGAGCGCGACCACCCAGGGAACGGAGCCGGCTACGGCCGAGAGCCGGGTGGGGGGGCTGCTCGAAGGGCTGAACGAGCCGCAGCGGGAGGCGGTTACGCATGGCGAGGGGCCGCTGCTGATCCTGGCGGGAGCAGGGTCGGGAAAGACGCGGGCTTTGACGCGGCGGATCGCCTATCTCGTAGGGACGAAGCAGGCGCAGGCGAGCGAGATCCTCGCGATCACGTTCACGAACAAGGCTGCCGCGGAGATGCGCGAGCGGGTGCAGCAGCTCGTCGGCAACCGGGCGCGGGCGATGTGGGTGATGACGTTCCACTCGGCCTGCGCGCGGATCCTGCGCGCGGACGCCGACAAGCTCAACTACACGCGTGGCTTCACGATCTACGACGAGGCCGATTCGGTACGGCTCGTCAAGCAGTGCGTCGAGGAGCTCGGGGTCGACCCCAAGCGCTACGCCCCGCGGGCGATCAAGCGCCAGATCTCGGACGCGAAGAGCCAGCTGCTCGATGCCGCCGGGTACCGGCTCAAGGTCGGGGGCTATTTCGAGCAGACCGTCGCCGAGGTCTACGACCTCTACGAGCAGCGGATCCACTCGATGAACGCGATGGACTTCGACGACCTGCTGCTGCAGTCGGTGCGCCTGTTCGAGATGTTCCCCGAGGTACTCGAGCGCTACCGGCGCTCGTTCCGTCACGTGCTCGTCGACGAGTACCAGGACACCAACCACGAGCAGTACCGCTGGCTGCGACTCCTAGCCGACGAGCACCGCAACCTGGCGGTTGTCGGCGACGACGATCAATCTGTCTACGCGTTCCGCCATGCGGACATCCGCAACATCCTCGACTTCGAGCACGACTTTCCGGACGCGAACGTCATCAAGCTCGAGCAGAACTATCGCTCCACGCAGACGATCCTCGATGCGGCGAACGGCGTCATTCGCAATAACCGCCAGCGGATGGGCAAGACGCTCTGGACGGCGCAGGAGGGTGGCGATCCGGTGCGCGTGCGCGAGCTCGAGGACGAGCATGCCGAGGCGCGCTACGTCGCGGGTGAAATCGAGCGCCACGTCGAGGGCGGCGGCTCGCGCAGCGACGTAGCGGTCTTCTACCGGACGAATGCTCAGAGCCGGGTGCTCGAGGACACGCTCGTCCGCTACGGCGTGAGCTATCAGGTGGTCGGCGGTACGAAGTTCTACGAGCGCGCCGAGATCAAGGACGCGCTGGCCTACCTGACGCTGATCGTGAATCCGCAGGACGTGGTGTCGTTCGAGCGGATCGTCAACTCGCCGCGGCGGGGGATCGGGCAGACGTCGCAGGGGCGGATCGTCTCCCACGCGAACACGATCGGCGAGCCGATCTTCGACGTCGCGTGCACTCCCGAGGACGTGCCGGGCCTCGGGGCGGCGGCAATCAAGGCGGTCGGGCGGTTCATGGACACGATGGAGGCGCTGCGCGCCCGCTCCGAGGGCACGAAGGTCGGGGACCTACTCAGCGATGTGCTCGACCAGACCGGCTACCTCGCGGCGCTCGAGGCCGAGCGGACGATCGAGGCCCAGGGCCGGCTCGAGAACCTGGAGGAGCTCGTCGGCGTGGCGCGTGAGTACGACGCGGCACGCGGCGGCGTCCTGACCGGGGGCGCGGGCGAGGGCCAGGAGCCGTCGGTCGAGGAGTTCCTGCAGCAGGTCGCGCTCTTCTCGCAGCAGGACAGCCTGTCCGACGACGAGGGCGTCGTGACGCTGATGACGCTTCACAACGCGAAGGGCCTCGAGTACGACGTGGTCTTCATGATCGGCTGCGAGGACGGCGTCTTCCCGCACTCGCGCTCGATCGAGGCCGGCGACGTCGAGGAGGAGCGGCGGCTCTGCTACGTCGGCATGACGCGCGCCCGCAAGGAGCTGACGCTGACCCACGCCCGTACGCGCGCGCTCTACGGCGGGCGCGAGTGGAACGTGCCGAGCCGCTTCCTGGGCGAGATCCCGATCGAGCTGACCGACGCCGAGGAGCAGGTCGGGGCGGTCGCGCGAGCGAGCAGCTGGGGCAGCGTCGTCTCGGGCGGCAGGCCGCCGGCGATGACGGCCGAGCCCGCGTCCGCGGGCGTGAGCTTCAGCATCGGCGACGACGTCGTGCATGCCAAGTTCGGCGACGGGGTGGTGACGGCGCTCGAGCCCGGCGGGCTCGTCGTCGTGCGCTTCGCCGGCGACGGCATCGAGAAGAAATTGATGGCCGACTACGCGCCGCTGAAGCGCAAGGGGGACGGATGACGGTGCACACACCTTCGACAGGCAGGCGCGGCTGATGGCGGCGGCGATCATCGACGGCAAGGCAGTCGCCGCCGCCGTGCGCGAGCGCGTCGCGGGCGAGGTGGAGGCGCTGCGCGAGCGCGGCGTCGTGCCCGGCCTCGCCACCGTGCTCGTCGGCGACGACCCGGCGTCGGCGGTCTACGTGCGGATGAAGCGCGAGGACTGCGCGCAGGTCGGCATCGAGTCCTTCCACCACGAGCCCGGCGGCGACGTCTCCCAGGACCAGCTCGCCGAGCTGCTCGCGACACTCAACGCCGACGAGCGCGTCCACGGCATCCTGCTGCAGCTGCCACTGCCGGAGCACCTCGATCAGGACCTGCTGATCCCGCTGATCGACCGCTCCAAGGACGTCGACGGCCTCACCCCTGGCAACGCCGGCCTGCTCGTCCAGGGACGCGGCGAGGCGCTCGTCCCCTGCACGCCGGCGGGCGTCATGGAGCTGCTCGCGCACGCCGGCGTCGAGCTCGAGGGTGCTCGCGCGGTGGTCATCGGACGCTCGATCCTCGTCGGCAAGCCCGTCGCGACACTGCTGCTGAGCGCTAATGCGACCGTCACCCACTGCCACTCACGCACACGTGACCTCGCCGCGGTCTGCCGCGAGGCCGACGTCATCGTCGCCGCCGTCGGCCGCCCGAACACCGTCACCGCGGACATGGTCGGCGAGGGCGCCGTTGTGATCGACGTCGGCACCAACCGCACCGACGCCGGCCTCGTCGGCGACGTCGACTTCGAGGCCGTGCGTGAGAAGGCGTGTGCGATAACGCCGGTGCCCGGCGGCGTCGGTCCGATGACCCGCGCGATGCTGCTCGCCAACACCGTCCGCACCGCCCGTGCGCAGGCCGCCGTCCGGGCTGCCGCGGCCGCGCGCCACTAGGGTTCCGCCGCGATGAACCTCCAGCGGCTCAGGGTCGGCGAGTGGATCTTCGGCGTCTCCGGCGTCGTGCTGCTCGTGTCGCTGTTCCTGCCCTGGTTCGGTCTCGAGGGGGAGTGGATCGACCTCGGCCCCGGCGGACCGGTCGAGGGCTTCAACGACAGCGCCGGCGCGGTGACGACCTGGAGCGCCTGGCAGGTCTTCTCGGTCGCCGATCTCCTGCTCGCACTGCTCGCCGTGCTCGCGCTCGTCGTCTGGACGATCGTTGCGCGCGCGACCGCCGCAGGGCCGGGCATCGCGGGGGAGGCCTTGCTTGTTCCGCTCGCCGTCGTCGCGGCGATCGTCGCGCTGGTCCAGGTGCTGAGCACTCCCAACGCCGTCGAGGCGGCGCCGCCGATCCCCGATCCGACGACCGAGTACGGCGCCTGGCTCGGCCTCCTCGCGACGCTCGGCATCCTCGTCGGCCTGCTCGTCGCGATGCGCGATGAGCGGCTCAGCCGCGCGGGCAGGCTCACTGACGCGACCGGCGTCCCGGTCGCCGCGCCGCCCTACGTCGAGCGGCTACCGGCCCCGCCCGCCGGCTGAGCGTCCTGGCTGACCGACCGCCACCGGCCTGATTTCACGCGGCGCCTAGAATCGCCGCTCGATGATCGACCGCGAGCAGGTACTCCACGTCGCGCGCCTTGCCCGGCTGCGCCTCACCGAAGACGAGATCGAGCGGATGACCGGCGAGCTCTCGACGGTGCTCGACCACATCGAGAAGATCGGCGAGCTCGACCTCGACGGCGTCGAGCCGACCTCTCACGTCGTCGAGCTCGAGAACGTCCTGCGGCCCGACGAGCCCCGGCCGAGCCTGCCGCGCGAGGTCGCGCTCGCCGAGGCGCCGGACAGCGACGGCGTCGGCTTCCGCGTTCCGAGCCCGGGCGCATGAGCGAGGCGACTGGATTCGAGGCGGTCTTCGGTGACCGCGGCGACACCGACGATGCGCGGCCGGTCGACCACACGGCCGCCGAGCTGATCGACCACGTCCGCGCCGGCCGCCTGTCGGCCGCAGAGATCTGGGACGACTACCAGCGCCTCGCCGGCGCCGACACGCTCAACGCCTACCTCTGGCGCGCGGACGAGGCCCCCGAGGTCGCGGCCAACGCCCCGCTCGCCGGCGTCCCGCTCGCGGTCAAGGACCTCTTCTGCACCGAGGGCGTGCCGAGCGCCGCCGCCTCGAAGATCCTCGAGGGCTACCGGCCGCCGTACACCGCCACCGCCGTCGAGCGCCTCCGCGAGGCCGGCGCGCCGATGCTCGGCAAGACGAACATGGACGAGTTCGCGATGGGCTCGTCGAACGAGAACTCGGCCTTCGGGCCCGTCAAGAACCCCTGGGACGAGAGCCGCGTTCCCGGCGGCTCGTCGGGCGGCTCGGCCGCCGCAGTTGCGGCCGGCCTCGCCCCGTGGGCGATCGGCACCGACACCGGCGGCTCGATCCGCCAGCCGGCCGCGCTCTGCGGGATCGTCGGCCTCAAGCCCACCTACGGCACCGTCTCTCGCTACGGAATGATCGCCTTTGCCTCGTCGCTAGACCAGGCGGGCCCGCTGACCCGCGACGTCACCGACGCCGCGCTGCTGCTGCGCCACATGGTCGGCCGCGACCCGTGCGACTCGACCTCGACGGGCCATCCCGAGGAGATCGCGCTGCCGAGCGCCGAGCGCCTCGACGGCGTCCGCTTCGGCGTCCCGCCCGAGCTGACCGGCGATGGGCTCGAGCCCGGCGTGCGCGAAGTCTTCGAGGCGACGCTGAAGCGGATCGAGGAGCTCGGCGGCAGCGTCCAGGAGGTCGGGCTGCCGCACTCCGGCCACGCGATCTCGGCCTACTACGTGATCGCCCCGGCCGAGGCGAGCGCCAACCTCGCCCGCTTCGACGGCGTCCGCTACGGCCACCGGGCAGGCAACGGCGACCTGCTCTCGCTCTACGAGCAGACGCGCGAGGAGGGCTTCGGCCCCGAGGTCAAGCGCCGGATCATGCTCGGGACTTATGCGCTCTCCTCCGGCTACTACGACGCCTACTACGGCCGCGCCCAGAAGGTCCGCACGACGATCGCCGCGGACTTCCGGAGCGCGTTCGAGTCCGTCGACGTGATCGTCACGCCGACCTCGCCGACGGTCGCCTTCGCGCTCGGCGAGCGCGTCGACGACCCGCTCGCGATGTACCTCTCCGACGTGCTCACGGTGCCGATGTCGCTCGCCGGCATCCCGGCGATCTCGATCCCAGGCGGCCTCTCAGACGGGCTGCCCGTCGGGATCCAGCTCGCGAGCCCGGCCTTCAGCGAGAACCGCCTGCTCGACGCCGCCCACGCGCTCGAGCGCGCGATCGACTTCAAGGGGGCCCGCAGCCGTGGGTGACGTCACCTACGAGCCGGTCATCGGCCTCGAGATCCACGTCCAGCTGCGTACCCGGACGAAGATGTTCTGCGGCTGCGAGCTGTCGTTCGGCGAGCCGCCGAACACCCGCACCTGCCCGGTCTGCCTCGGCCTGCCCGGCACGCTGCCGGTCGTCAACGCGGAGGCCGTCCACTACGGCCTGATGATCGGGATGGCGCTCGGCTGCGAGCCGGCCCCGCGCTCGATCTTCCACCGCAAGAACTACTTCTATCCCGACCTGCCGAAGGGCTACCAGGTCTCCCAATACGACATCCCGCTTGCGCGCGAGGGCCGCCTCGGCGACGTGCGAATCCACCGCGTCCACCTCGAGGAGGACGCCGCCAAGCTGGTCCACGTCGGCGCATCGGGGCGGATCCACTCCGCCGAGGCGAGCGACGTCGACTTCAACCGCGGCGGCACGCCGCTGGTCGAGATCGTCACCGAGCCCGACCTGCGCTCCGCCGCCGACGCCTCCGAGTGGCTGCGGCTGCTGCGCGCCACGCTGCGCCGGCTCGGCGTCTCGGACGTGAACATGGACGAGGGCTCGCTGCGCTGCGACGCGAACGTCTCGCTGCGCCCGCGCGGCGAGGCGACGCTCGGAACCAAGGCCGAGCTGAAGAACATGAACTCGTTCCGCTTCCTCGAGCGCGGGGTGGAGGCGGAGATCGCCCGCCAGGAGCAGATCCTCCGCGACGGCGGCCGTGTCGAGCAGGAGACGCTCCACTACGACGTCCGCTCCGGGACGCTCAGCTCGCTGCGCTCGAAGGAGGAGGCGCACGACTACCGCTATCTGCCCGAGCCCGACCTCGTCCCGGTCGCCCCGACCGAGCAGATGCTCGCTCGCGCCCGCGACGCAATCCCCGAGCTGCCGGCAGCGCGCGCCGAGCGGCTCGGGCGTGAGCTGGAGCTCCCTTCCAAGCAGGCGCAGCTGCTCGCCTTCCGCACAGAGGTCGGCGACTTCTACGAGCAGGCCGTCGCGGCCGGCGGCGATGGCGCCGATCCGCGCGCGCTCGCGAACTGGGTGACCGGCGAGCTGCTCGCGCGGCTCGGCGACGGTCAGGAGCCGGGCGACTCGGCGATCACCCCCGAGTCGTTCGCGAAGCTGGTCGCGATGGTGGGCGCCAAGGACGTCGCGCAGTCGGCTGCCAAGGACGTGCTCGCCACGCTCGTCACCGACGGCGGCGACCCGGCGGAGATCGTCGCGAGCGCCGGCCTCGGGCGCACCGGCGAGGGCGAGCTTGCCGCGATCGTCGACCGCGCGATGGCCGACCAGGCTGACGCGGTCGAGAAGGTCCGTGCCGGCAACGACAAGGCGATCGGCGCGATCATGGGCGCCGTCATGCGCGAGACGAAGGGCCGCGCCGACGGCGGCGAGGTGCAGCGCCTGATCCGCGAGCGGATCTGATGTCGCCCGCCTGGCTGCCCTGCGCATCTGCGGCTAGCCTCTGACGATGGCTCTGAACGTCGTCATCGCGGGCGGTGGCTTCGGTGGGCTCTATGCCGCTCGTCGCCTTGAGCGCCGGCTGCCGCGCCACAGCGCGCGCATCACTCTCGTCACGGATCAGAACTTCCTGCTCTACACGCCGCTGCTGCCCGGCGCGGCGTCCGGCTCGCTCGAGCCGCGTCACGTCGTCGTCCCGCTGCGCGAGGAGCTCGACTGGGCGGAGATCCGCCTCGCCCGGGTCACCGGCGCCGATCCGGCGGCCAAGCATCTGCGAATGGTCACCCTGGACGACCGCGAGGTCGAGATGCGGTATGACCAATTGGTGATCTCGCTCGGGTCGGTCTCGCGCGTGCTGCCGATCCCCGGGCTCGCCGAGCACGGCGTCGGCTTCAACACGCTCCCCGACGCAGTCGCGCTGCGCAACCGCGCGATCCTCCACCTCGAGACCGCGGAGGCGCTCGACGACCCCGAGCAGCGCCGCGAGTACCTGACCTTCGTCTACGTCGGCGCCGGCTACGCCGGGCTCGAGGGCATCGCCGAGCTGCAGGACTACGTCGCCGACGTGATCGACCGCTACCCGCGCTGCCGGCTCGACGGCACGCGCTGGGTGCTCGTCGAGGCGACCGAGCGTGTCATGCCCGAGATCCCGCCGCGGCTGGCGGCGTTCGCGACCCGCGAGCTGCGCGGCCGCGGCATCGAGATCCGCACCAACACGCTGCTCGAGGAGGTGGGGGAGCGCACCGCGCGCCTCTCCGACGGCGAGGCGATCCCGACGCGCACGGTCTGTTGGACGGCCGGCGTCAAGCCGCCCGCCGTCGTCCGCGAGCTCGGCCTGCCGCTCGGCGCCGGGGGACGGATTGCGACCGACGCGACGATGCGCGTCCAGGGACAGGACTGCGTTTGGGCGATCGGCGACGCCGCGGCCGTGCCGGACCCCGCGCGCAAGGGCCAGGCATCCCCGCCGACGGCTCAGCATGCGCTGCGCCAGGGGCGCGTCGTCGGCGACAACGTCGCCGCCACGATCGCGGGCTCGCGGGTGCGCAAGTTCCGCTACCGCACGCTCGGAGTGTTCGTCGACATGGGCCAGCACAAGGCCGTCGCGACGATGCTCGGCGTCCAGCTGAGCGGCTTCCCGGCCTGGTTCGCCGCCCGCACCTACCACCTCGCGATGATGCCCGGCATCGCCCGCCGGCTGCGGTTGACGGTCGACTGGACCGTCGGCCTCTTCTTCGGGCGCGCCTCCGCCGAGCTCGGCGACCTCGGCCACCCCCAGACGCTCGCCGACCAGCTCGAGCCGCCGCCCGGCGCCGGCGCCGGCGAGGCGAGCGCCCCGGCGCTCGCGGCGTCCGGCGAAGCGGGGACGGCGGACGACGCGACTGCCGCGGAGAGGCCGCTTTGACCGCCGCCGCGACCGAGTTCGGCTTCCGCGAAGGCAAGAGCCGCGACCTGCGTGGAACGTTCACGATCTCCGCGCTTGCCGTCCACGACACCGCGAGCCGGATGGGCGTGGTCGACGGCCCGCCGCCGACGCCCGCGCAGATCGATTCCGAGTGGGGCGCGCAACGCGACATCGTCGAGTTCATCGCAGCGCAGCCCGGCGGCAGCTACTGGGTCTGCGAGGACGGGGGCGAGCCGGTCGGCTATGCGCGCGTCTGCCGCTTCGGCGAGATGGAGCAGCTGACCGAGCTGATGGTGCTCCCTAGCCACCACGCGCGCGGCATCGGGCGCGAGCTGCTCGAACGCTGCTTCCCGCACGACCCCACGCCCGACCTCGGCCGGCTCGTCGTCGCAGCCGGGGCGCCGAGCGACCTGACGCTCTACACGGGCTTCGGCGTGATGCCCGTCGCCGGCCACTGGCACATGCGCGTGCGGGCCGCCGACTACGTCGAGCGCCGTGCCCAGGAGACCGACAACTCCGAGCCCGCCGTCCACGCGCTCGAGGGCGACCGGGCGGCGGCGGAGTGGAAGGTGCTCGAGCCGCCGGCCGTCAGCCACCGGCGCCCCGAGCTGCACGACTTCTTCGCCCGCACGCGTACGTGCCTGGCGACGATGGACCCCGAGACGGGCAGCGCGACCGCGCTCTGCTGGGTCGGCAAGGGTGGCGACATCGGCCCGGCGGTGGCGGTCACGCCCGCCGACCTCGTCCCGGTCGTGCTCGGCGCGCTCGACCGCGTCGCCAAGACGCGCGAGCCGCACATGTTCGGCGTCTACTGCGCGACCGACAGCTGGTGGCTGCTGCGGCGACTGCGGCAGCTCGGATTCCGTGTCTACTGGCCCGGCTGGGTGATGAGCTCGATCCCGCTGCCGGGGCTCGACCGCTACATGCCGATGCGGCCGCCGCATCTGCTCTAGGGACTAAGCTGCCTCGCATGGCCCAACGCGCATCAGACGCCGGTAAGAAGCTCCTCGCGATAGCAGTCCTACTGGTCGCCGCCTGGATCCTGTTCAAGCTCGTGATCGGCGTCGTCGCGGCCGTCGCGTGGGTGATCGTGGCGGTGCTGGCGGTCGTGGCGATCGTCTGGGCGCTGCGCGTCCTCTGAGTCGGCCGGGGAGGCGGCCATGGAGGTGATCGTCCTCCTGTTCTTCTTCGGCCTCTCGGCCGGGACCGTGGCCAAGATCAAGGGCTCGTCGTTCCTGATCTGGTTCATGATCGGCTTCGTGCTGCCCGGGATCGGCACGATCGGCGCGCTGCTCTACCGCAACGAGCGCGAGGTCATGCGCCGCCGCTGCCCGGAGTGTGGCAACGTCGTCGCGATCCACGACCAGGTCTGCACTCGCTGCGGGAGGGACCTGGACTTCCCCGATCCGGTCGCCGAGGAGCAGCGTTCCTAGGGCAGGATCGACCGCCAGGGGGGCGAAATTCCCCTGGTATCCTCGCTTGACTCGGCGGCCCCCGGCGCCGCCGTTCCCATCTTCGAGTCTCTGCCGGAGCAAGGAGCAACCAATGCGAGCCGTCGACGCCATCATGGAGTGCCTCAAGGCCGAGGGCGTCGAGCACGTATTCGGAATCCCCGGGGGCGCCAACCTGCCGACCTACGACGCGCTCTACGACGCCGGCCTGCGCCACATCCAGTGCCGCCACGAGCAGGGCGCCGGCCACGCGGCCGAGGGCTACGCGAAGGCCTCGGGCCGCGTCGGCGTCGCGCTCGCGACCTCCGGACCGGGCGCGACCAACCTCGTCACCGCGATCGCCGACGCGGTCATGGACTCGGTGCCGACGGTCTTCATCACCGGCCAGGTGCGCACCGACCTGCTCGGCACGGACGGCTTCCAGGAGGCCGACGTGACCGGCATCACGATGCCAGTCGTCAAGCACTCGCTGATGATCCGCGACCCCGAGGAGATCCCGGTCGCGATCCACGAGGCATTCCACGTCGCCCGCACCGGGCGCCCGGGGCCCGTGCTCGTCGACATCCCGCAGGACCTCTCACGCGCCGACATCGACTACGTGCCGGTCAGCTCGGTCGACCTGCCCGGCTACCAGCCGACCACCGACGGCAACGCCAAGCAGATCCGGCTCGCCGCGAAGGCGCTGGCGAACTCGCGCCGGCCGGTGATCTACGCCGGCGGCGGCGTCGTCAACGCAACGCCTCCAAGGAGCTCGTCGAGCTCTGCACGTCGGACCGGCTGCCCGTCACGTGCACGTTGATGGGCCTCGGCGCGTTCCCGGCCCCGCACGACCAGTGGCTCGGGATGCTCGGCATGCACGGCACCCGCGCGGCCAACTACTCGATGGACGAGGCCGACCTGATCGTCGCGATCGGGGCGCGCTTCGACGACCGCATCACAGGCAAGCTGTCGGAGTTCGCGCCGCGGGCGAAGTTCGTCCACATCGACGTCGACCCGGCCGAGATCTCCAAGAACGTCCCGGCGCACATCCCGATCGTCGGCGACGCGAAGAAGATCCTCCCGAAGCTGACGACCGAGTACCGCGCGCTCAAGGCCGACAGCGCGCGCCTCGACGGCTGGTGGCAGCGGATCGAGGGCTGGCGCGAGAAGTACCCGCTCGGCTACGAGGACTCCGAGGGCTCCGAGATCAAGCCGCAGTACATGATCGAGGCGCTCTACGAGGTCACAGGCGGCAACGCGATCGTCACCTCCGACGTCGGCCAGCACCAGATGTGGACCGCGCAGTACTTCCACTTCAACGGCCCGCGGCGCTGGATCAACTCCGGCGGCCTCGGCACGATGGGCTTCGGCCTGCCCGCCGCGATGGGGGCGAAGGTCGCCTGCCCGGACGAGGACGTGGTCTGTGTCGCCGGTGACGGCTCGGTGATCATGAACATCCAGGAGCTCGCCACCTGCGTGACCGAGAAGATCCCGGTCAAGGTCTTCATCATGAATAACGGCTATCTCGGCATGGTCCGCCAGTGGCAGGAGCTGTTCTGGGACCGCCGCTACAGCTCGGTCGAGATGGGCTCGAGCCCGGACTGGGTCAAGCTCGCCGAGGCGTTCGGCGCGACCGGCATGCTCGTCGAGGACAAGGCCGAGCTCAAGGACGCGATGAAGTCCGCGCTCGAGACCGACGGCCCGGTCGTCTGCGACGTTCGCGTCACGCCCGAGGAGAACTGCTACCCGATGATTCCCGCCGGCCAGGCCGCGCGGGACATGGTGGGCTGAGCGATGGGCGAGCCAGCCACACAGGACGTCCTCAACCTCGACGACCTGCGCGCCACCGGCGGCGCGCGCAGCGGTCGCAAGCACATCCTCTCGCTGCTGGTCGAGAACAAGCCCGGCGTGCTGGCCAGGATCGCCGGCCTGTTCGCCCGGCGCGGGTTCAACATCGACTCGCTCGCGGTCGGCCCGACCGACGACACGTCGATCTCGCGGCTGACGCTGACCGTCGACGGCGCGACGCACCCGATCGACCAGGTCACCAAGCAGTTGCACAAGCTCGTCAACGTGATCAAGATCCGCGACCTCGAGCCCGACGAGGCCGTCGCGCGCGAGCTCGCGCTGTTCAAGATCACCGCCGACGGCGACAGCCGCGCCCAGATCATGCAGTTCGCCGAGATCTTCCGCGGCAAGATCGTCGACGTCCACAAGCGCTCGCTGACCGTCGAGGTCACTGGCAACGACGACAAGATCGAGGCGTTCGAGGAGATGGTCCGCCCGTTCGGCCTGATCGAGATGGTGCGGACGGGCGAGATCGCCGTGTCGAGAGGACGCGGGACGACCTAGGGCCGCTGGGCCCCGGCGTAGGATTGGGGACGTGGCTCTGAGAATCGGCACGCGGTCGTCGGAGAGCCCGTTTGGGCTCAGCGAGGCAGCGGTCGAGCGGCTGGGCGAGCACGTCGAGCGCGCGTTGGCCTTGACGCGCCGCGGCGGTGGCCGGGCGCTGGCTTCGGTGACTGTCCCGGTGGCGGCCGACGTCGACTTCTCCGCGGCGGTGCTCGCGTCGCGGCGAGCGGACGATCGCTGGTTCTGCTTCGAGCAGCCCGACCGCGACGGCTATGCGGTCTGCAGCCTCGGGACGGCGGCGGTCGTCGAGGCGAGCGGACCGACGCGGTTCGGGGACGCCGCCAAGGCCTGCCGAGCTCTGGCGGCGCGTGCAGTCGCCGACGACGCGGGGTTCGACCTCGATCGTCCGGCTGGCGCAGGCCCGGTGTTCGTCGGCGGGTTCTCGTTCGGGCCGGAGGGCGGCGGTTCGCCGGAGTGGGGGTCGCTGTCGCCCGCGCAGATGGTGCTGCCGGAGGTCTCGTTCGCCCGCGGCGGCGGCGAGGCCCGGATGACCGTCACGGCCGCCATCGACGGTCGCGAGGCCGCGGACGAGGTAGTCGCCCGGATGCAGGCGCGGAGCGCGGAGCTGTGGCCGGCGCCGATGCCCTTACTCGATCCCGACCCGGCGGTGCGGCCGCGCGTCGCGGGCGCGGCGCCGCCGTCGCACTACGAGGAAGCGGTGCGACGGGCGGTCGAGCGGATCCGCGCCCGCGACCTCGACAAGGTAGTGCTCGCGCGCGAGGTCCGCGTGCATGCGTCCGGACCGATCGATCCCGCGCCTATCCTCGACGCCCTCCGTGGCGTGTTCCCGGCCTGCTACTGCTACTGCGTCGGCACGCCCGAGCTGGCGTTCGTCGGCGCCAGCCCCGAGCTGCTGGTCCGCCGCGATGGCGAACGCGCCCAGACCGTCTCGCTCGCCGGCACCACCCGCCGCAGCGCCGACCCGGCCGTCGACGACCACCTCGGCGAGCAGCTGCTGCGCAGCGATAAGGACCGCGGCGAGCAGCGGATCGTCTCCGACCGCATCGAGCGCACGCTCGACCCCGTCAGCCTCTGGGTCGCCGCCGCCGACGAACCGGCGCTCGTCAAGGTCCAGAACGTCCAGCACCTCGCGACCCCGATCCGCGCCCAGCTCGCCGAGCCCGTGCCGGCGCTCGAGCTCGCCGGCCTACTGCACCCGACCCCCGCCGTCGGCGGTGAGCCCGATGCGGCGGCACAGCCCCTGATCCCCGCGCTCGAGGGCCTCGACCGCGGCTGGTACGCCGGTGCCGTCGGCTGGACCGACCTCGCCGAGGACGGCGAGCTCTGCGTCGCTCTTCGCTGTGCCCTCCTACGCGACGACGTCGCGCACCTCTACGCCGGATGCGGCATCGTCGCTGACTCGATCCCTGCCGACGAGCTCGCCGAGACCGAGGTCAAGCTCCAGGCCCTGCTGCCGCTGCTGGCCTAGCCGAGCTGGCGGGCGACGGTCTCGGCCAGCTCGCGGCTGAGCCGGACGCTCTCGGCGCGGTCCGTTCGCAGCTCGATCAGGGCGGGGCCGGCGGCTGCGGCGGCCTGGAGCTCTGCCGGAGTTGTCACGAGCCGATGGTCGAGCCCTGCCAGGGCGGCGATCGAGTTTGCGCCGACGCCGGTGGGGGTGGCGACGTGCTGCTCGTAGACCTCGGTGTCGGCGCTGTCCGCGAGTGGCAGAAAGTCGAAGATGCCGCCGCCGCCGTTGTCGGTGCACACGACCGTCAGGTCAATGCCGGCGCGGCGAGCGGCGAGCAGGCCGCCCAGGTCGTGGAGCAGGGCGATCTCGCCGATCAGGACGAAGGTGGGGGAGCCGGTGGCGCGGGCGGCGCCCGCAGCCGAGGAGATCACTCCATCGATGCCGTTTGCGCCGCGGTTCGAGAGGAAGCGGATCGGCTTCGCGGAGCGGGGGAAGTAGGACTCGACGTAACGAATCGGCATCGACGAGCTGACCCAGACGAGGGCGTCGTCCGGCAGCGCGGGCTCGAGCGCGGCGTACGCCTTCGGCTCAAACGGGTCGGGAGCCGCCGCAAGCGCGGGCGATACGAGCTCGTCGGCCGCGCGCCAGGCCGCGAGCCACTCGCGGTCAGCCGACGCGGCCGCATGCGGCTCGGCCACCGACGCGTCGGACGAGGCACCCATGGCAGCGGCGTGCGGGTCGGTCAGCGGTGCGTCGGACGGGCCACCCATGGCAGCGGTGTGCGGGTGGGCCAGCGGTGCGTCGGACGGTTGGGGGACGGCTACGCCGACGCGCGCCTCGAGCGCCGAGGCGAGCGCGTCGCAGGTCCGCACCGGATCGGCGTGCAGCAGCGTCTCGGCACTGCGCGTCGGCTCGTGCCAGGCAGCGTGAGGGTCGATCACCACCTGGGCCGTGCTCGACAGCCACGCGCGTAGGGGCTTCGAAGTCGGGAGGTCGCCGACGCGAAGGGTCAGTTGCGGCCGGAATTTGTCCGCGAACGGCCCGTCACGCAGCAGGACGTCGTAGTGAGCGATCACATGCGAACCGTCGTGCTCCCCGCAGCGGACGCCGGACGTCGGCTCAGCCAGTACCGGCCACCCGCACGCCGCGGCAAGCCGCGCCACGGCGCCGGCGACGTCGCTCGTGCCCATGTCCTCAGTGATGCTGTTCGCGCTGCCCCCAGCGCTAGCGCTGACACTGGCGCCGCCACCACAGACGATCACCCCGCGGGCCGTGCCCGCGATCCGCTCGGCCAGCGCCTGCACGTCACCCGAGTCCGGCGCATAGGAGTGCTCGCGCAGCTCCACCCACGGCCGCCCGTCAGGACGCCCCTGCCAATCCTCCGCCTCCAGCTCCTCGCGCACCGGCGCCAGCGGCTCACGCAGTGGCAGATTGAGGTGGACCGGCCCCGGCCGTCCGCCGCCCGCCGTCCACCACGCCCGGCACGCCAGCGCCCGCATATGCGTCGCCCACTCACGCCCGGGCTCCCCATTGCCCACCTCGACGAACCACTTCGCCGCCGACCCGAACAGCTTGATCTGGTCGATCGCCTGGCCCGCGCCGACATCGCGCAGCTCCGGCGGGCGGTCGGCGGTCAGGACGATCAGCGGAACCCGCGCCTCGCGCGCCTCGACGACCGCCGGGAGCAGGTTGGCCGCGGCGGTTCCGGAAGTGCACGTGACCGCGACCGGCCGGCCGCTCGCCTTCGCCATCCCGAGCGCCATGAACCCCGCCGCGCGCTCGTCGATCACCGACACCGCGTCGATCCGCTCCTCGGCCGCGAGCGTCAGCGCGATCGGGGCGTTGCGGGAGCCGGGCGAGGTCACCGCATGGCGCATTCCGCAGCGCGCCAGCTCGTCGACGATCGCCTGGAGCGGCGCGTAGGTGCGGTTGATCGGGATCATGTGCCTGTGACGAGCGAGGCGCCCGGACCATCGGTGATCTTCATCCCCGGCTTCATGCAGCCCGCCGAGGCCTGGTCCGAGGTCGCGCAACGGCTGCCGCAACGCTACCCGAGCGTCCTCCTGCGGCACGCCGAGCACGAGCGCGAGGGCCGGATCGAGGAGATCGCGGCGGCCGCGGCGGACACCCCGGGGGACGTCGTCCTGTGCGGCTACTCGCTCGGCGGCCGGCTCGCCCTGCACGCAGCGGTGCGCGATCCCTCGCTCTATACGGGGGTGGTCGTCGTCGGCGCGGCGGCTGGGATCGACGAGCCCGCGGCACGCGCGGCGCGGCAGGCGGCCGACGAGAAGCTCGCCGCCTGGATGGAGACCGCGTCGATCGAGCAGATCGTCGACATCTGGGAGCGCCAGCCGCTGTTCGCCGACCAGTCCGACGAGCTGATCGAGGCCCAGCGCCCGGGCCGGCTCTCACAGGACCCGCGCCAGCTCGCGCTGATGCTTCGCACGGCTGGGCAGGGGACGATGGAGCCGATCTGGGGCCGGCTGCACACCCTCGACATCCCGATCCTCGCGCTCGCCGGCTCGCGCGACGAGCGCTACCGCCGTGAGACGAAGCGGATCGCGCACGAGGCGCCGAATGCCTACGCCGCGGTGATCGAGCACGCCGGCCACGCCGCACACCTGCAGCGGCCGGAGGAGTTCGCCGACGCCCTGCTCGCCTGCCTCGACGAGCGCTAGACGGCTCCGCTAGTCGAGCTGCTCGACGAGCACTTCGTCGAGCATCGCGTCGGAGATGTCGACGCCGAGGCCCGGCCCCTCCGGGACCGCCAGCAGACCCTGCCGCGGCGCCGGAAGCGCACGCCCGATCGCCGCGTCGAAGAGGTCGAGCGTCGCCAGTCCGCACGCCAGCGTGAGCCGCTCCTGTGCCGCGAGCTGAAGCGCCGCGGCGATCCCCCAGGGCCCGTCGAGCGTGCTCGACAGCCACGCCAGCATCCCCGCCTCGTTGGCGGCCCGCAGCGCATCGCGCGCCGGGAAGAAGCCACCGCTGCCGGCGAGCTTGACGTTGACGACGTCGCACGCCCCCAGCTCGGCCGCGCGGCGAACGTCGTCCGCCGTCCGGATCGGCTCGTCGGCGGCGATCGGCGTCTCGACGCGTGCACGGACCTCTGCCAGCTCCTCCAGCGTCGCGCACGGCTGCTCGACCAGCTCGAGGTCGAACTCGGCGAGCTGGCCGATCCACTCGACCGCCTCCTGCGCCTCCCAGGCGCCGTTGGCATCGATCCGTAGCGCCGGCCACGTTCCGAGCGCCGCGCGCACTCCGGCGACACGCTCGACGTCGTCCGGCAACCCGACCTTGAGCTTGAAGCACGAGTAGCCGTCGCGCAGCCCCGCGGCGGCGGCGCTCGCGACCTCGTCCGGCGGTCCGGCGGGAAGCGTCAGGTTGACCGGGATCGCGTCCGCGCCGGGCTCCCCGAGCGCGCGCCCGCGGCGGCGCATCTGGAGGTCGAGCTCGGACAGCTCCCAGGCGGTCCGCGCCTGCGGCGGCGCGTCGCGGGCCGGCGGTCCGCCGGCGAGCGCGTCCCAGACGTCGTCGACGGCGATGCCGTCATAGGGCTCCAGCGGCGAGGCCTCGCCCCAGCCCGACGTGCCCTCGTCGTCCTCCAGTCGCACGGCGACCAGCTCGCGCTCGGCGACCACGCCGGTCGACGTCACGAACGGCGTGCGCAGCGGGATTCGCAGGCGTAGCAGCTAGCGCTTCACGACAGCAGGATGCCCGCCGCGAGCAGCAGCGAGAACACGCCGAGCAGGCGGCCGGTGTCCGCGAGTGCGGCGTTGAGCGACGGCCCGTCGGTGCGCGCCGCGACGGTCTTCCACAGCAGCAGCGCCAGCGGCGCCGACAGCAGCGGCAGCGCGACCCACCACGACAGCCCACCGGCGAGCGGGATCGCGATCACCACCGCGTAGGAGACGACCAGCATCGCCGCGAACAGCTGTCGCGCACGCTCGCGTCCCAGCCGCACCGCCAGCGTTCGCTTGCCCGCGCGGCGGTCGGTGTCCGCGTCACGGACGTTGTTGACGACCAGGATCGCGGCCGCCAGCAAGCCCACCGGCACCGACAGCGCGAACGCCTCCCACGGTAGCTCCTGCGCCTGCACGTAGTACGAGCCGACGACCGCGACGACGCCGAAGAACAGGAAGACGAACAGCTCGCCGAGGCCCTCGTAGCCATACGGGCGCGGACCGCCGGTGTAGAGAACGCCCGCGGCGATCGAGGCGGCACCGACCAGCAGCAGCTCCGGACCCGTGATCGCGGTCAGGTAGATCCCCGCTAACACCGCGACGCCGAACGCCACGTAGGTGCCGACCAGGACGCGCCGCGGTGGCATCAACCCGCCGGCCGTTACACGCACCGGACCGAGCCGATCCTCTGTGTCGGCTCCTCGGCGCGCGTCCGAGTAGTCGTTCGAGAGGTTGGTGCCGATCTGGATGAACACGCTCCCGATCAGCGCGGCCACGAACGCCAGCGCGCGGAACTCGTCGTCGACGATTGCGAGCGCCGTGCCGACCAGTACCGGCGCGATCGCCGCCGGCAGCGTCCGCGGACGTGCGGCGAGCGCCCACAGCCGCAGCGCCCCGGTGGCGTGATGAGCGTCGACGACGGGCGTCACGGGCGGCGCGGGAACCTGCCGAAGTCAGGCGTGCGCCGCTCGCGGTAGGCGTCGCGTCCCTCCTGCGCCTCCTCGCTGCCGTAGAAGAGGAGGTTGGTGTCGTGCGCGAGCTGCTGGATGCCGGTCAGCCCGTCCTCGGCCGCGTTGAAGCTCGCCTTCAGCAGACGCAGCGAGAAGGGGGAGAGGGCGAGCATCTCGCGACACCAGCCGACCGTCTCGACCTCGAGCTGCTCGAGCGGGACGATGGTGTTGACAAGTCCCATGTCCAGCGCCTGCTGCGCGTCGTACTGGCGGCAGAGGAACCAGATCTCCTTCGCCTTCTTCTGGCCGATCTGGGCGGCGAGCACGCTCGCGCCGAAGCCGCCGTCGAACGACCCGACCTTAGGCCCGGTCTGCCCGAAGCGCGCGTTGTCCGCCGCGATCGTCAGGTCGCAGACGACATGCAGGACGTGCCCGCCACCGACCGCGTAGCCCGCGACCATCGCCACCACCGGCTTCGGCAGTCGCCGGATCTGGACGTGGAGGTCGGTGACGTGGAAGCGCCCGACGCCGCCGCTGCCCGCGCTCGGATCGGTCATGTAGCCCGAGTCGCCACGCACCCGCTGGTCGCCGCCCGAGCAGAACGCCAGCGGCCCCTCGCCGGTGAGGACGATCACCCCGACCGACGTGTCCTCGCGCGCCCGCTCCAGCGCGCCCGAGATCTCGACGATCGTTTGCGGCCGGAACGCGTTGCGCACCTCCGGCCGGTCGATCGTGATCTTCGCGATCCCGTCCGCCGTCTCGTAGCGAATGTCCTCGTACTCGCCCTCCGACTTCCACTTGGCCCCGGGGGCGATCTCGCGCTTCGCCTGCTGCTCGGCCCAATCGGCGCCCATCCGCGTCTCGTCCGTCGCAGCCATCAGTGGCCGGAAGGTTAGACCGAGGAGGCCGGGCGGGCCCGAGTGGGCGACCAGTCGAAGGCCGGTCGGCGCGAACGCGAGACGTAGGCTTCGCTGGTGGACGACTGGCTGACGGCGGCTGCGATCTCCCGGCCCGATCACCCCGCGGTCGAGGCGCCCGACGGCTCGCTGACCTACGCCGAGCTCGACGAGCGCGCGCAGGCCGCGGCGCGCCGGCTCGTGGCGCTCGGCGTCGAGGAGGACGGACGTGTCGCGACTTTGTTGCCCCCGTCGCTCGACTTCTGCGTCCTACTCCATGCGACGCCGCGGATCGGCGCGGCGCTCGTCCCGCTCAACACCCGCCTCCCGGAGGGAGAGCAGCGCCGCCAGGCCGAGGCCGTCGGCGCCGACGTAATCGTCGACCGTCCACTCGACGGCATGGAGGCGGGGATCGCGCCGCGCCGGGACCTCGACCCGGACGCCGTCCACACCGTCCTCTTCACCTCCGGAACCGGTGGCGAGCCCAAGCCCGTCGAGCTGACAGTCGCCAACCAGGACGCTTCGGCCGCCGCGTCGACGTCCGCCTTCGGCACCGACCCCGGGGATCGCTGGCTCTGCGCGCTGCCGTTGTTCCACGTCGCGGGGATCGGCATCCTCATCCGCTGCGCACGCAACGCCACGACGGTGGTCGTGCACGATCGCTTCGAGCCCGCGCGCGTGGCGACGGCGCTCACGGACGGGGACGCGTCGCTGATCTCGCTCGTCCCGACACAGTTGCGGCGGCTGCGCGACGAGGGCCTCGTAGCCGCTCCGCGCCTGCGCGCGCTGCTGCTCGGCGGCGGGCCGATCCCTCCCGACCTGATCGACTGGGCGCGCGCCATGGACCTGCCCGTCCGCTGCACCTACGGCATGACCGAGACCGCGTCGCAGGTTGCCGTCACGCGTCCGTGGGAGTCCGCCGCTACGCCGCTGCCCGGTGTCGAGCTGCGGATCGGCGACGACGGCGAGATCCTCGTCCGCGGCCCGATGGTCTCGCCGGGCGCCGTCGCCTCCGACGGTTGGCTGCACAGCGGCGATCGCGGCCGCCTCGACCGCCACGGCCGCCTCCATGTCGAGGGCCGGATCAAGGAGCTGATCGTCACCGGTGGCGAGAAGGTCGCCCCGGCCGCGGTCGAGGCCGTCCTCGCCGCCCATCCCGCGATCGCCGACGCGGGCGTCGCCGGCCTGCCCGATCCCGACTGGGGCGAGGCCGTGACTGCCTTCGTCGTCGAGCGCAGCCCGGTCTCCGACTACGACCTGCTCGCCTTCTGCCGCGAGCGCCTCGCCGGCTACCAGGTGCCGAAGCGCATCGTGCGCGTCGCCGAGCTGCCCCGCAACGCGACCGGCAAGCTCGTCCGCGCCCGTCTCGCCGACCTCGGCCGGCCAGGTGCTGCGAGGGGCCCCGAGGGCGAGCGCCCCCGATGATTTAGAGTCTCGCGCCGTGATCTACGACAACGACGCAGACCTCTCGAAGCTCGACGGCAAGACCGTCGCCATCCTCGGCTACGGCTCCCAGGGCCACGCCCACGCGCTCAACCTGCACGACTCCGGCGTCAACGTCGTCGTCGGCCTGCGCGAGGACTCGTCCTCGGTCGAGAAGGCGAAGGCCGACGGCCTCGAGGTCACGACGATCGCCGACGCCGCCAGCCGCGGCGACGTCGTCATGGTCCTGCTGCCCGACGAGAAGCAGGGCAAGCTCTGGAACGAGGAGATCAAGGACGGGATCGCGCCCGGCAACCTGCTCCTGTTCGCGCACGGCTTCTCGATCCACTTCGACCAGATCGACCCCGGCCCCGGCGTCGACGTCGGCATGGTCGCCCCGAAGGGCCCCGGTCACCTCGTGCGGCGCCAGTTCACCGAGGGCGCCGGCGTGCCCGGCTTGATGGCGATCCACGCCGACGACAGCGGCACCGCCCGCGACCTCGTCCTTGCCTACGCGAAGGGCATCGGCTGCACTCGCGGCGGCGTGATCGAGACGACCTTCAAGGACGAGACCGAGACCGACCTCTTCGGCGAGCAGGCCGTCCTCTGCGGCGGCGTCTCAGAGCTCGTCCGCGCCGGCTACGAGACGCTCGTCGACGCCGGCTACGACCCGCGGCTCGCATACTTCGAGTGCCTGCACGAGCTGAAGCTGATCGTCGACCTGATGTACGAGAAGGGCATCACCGGCATGCGCTACTCGATCTCCAACACCGCCGAGTACGGCGACCTCACCCGCGGCAAGCGCGTGATCACCGACGACACCCGCCAGGCGATGAAGGACATCCTCGGCGAGATCCAGTCGGGCGAGTTCGCCCGCGAGTGGATCGCCGAGAACAACGCCGGCCAGGAGAACTTCAAGCGCATGCGCGAGGAGCAGGCCGACCACCAGATCGAGCGCGAGGGCAAGCAGCTGCGGTCGATGATGGATTGGATCGACACCGAGCTCTGAGGGTTCCTGCGGGTGTACTACACTCGCTCGACCGTCGCGACTGGCGTCTTCGAGGTGGAAGTGACCACCGGGGAGCGACGGGGCATCCGCCGTACGCCTGGGCACAGCACCGCACTGCAACTCGATAGCCGCGGAGGCCAGCCTTGACCGTGACGACGACGCCCCAGATTCCCGACGATCTCAAGCCCGCCGACGGCCGCTTCGGCTGTGGGCCCTCGAAGGTTCGCCCCGAGCAGCTCGTGCGGCTCGCCGAGGAGGGGGCCGCGATCATGGGCACCTCGCACCGCCAGAAGCCGGTCAAGGCTGTGGTGGGGCAGATCCGAGCTGGGTTAGGTGAGCTGTTCTCGCTGCCCGAGGGCTACGAGGTCGCGCTCGGCAACGGCGGCGCGACTGCGTTTTGGGACGCCGCGACGTGCGGGCTGGTGCGCAAGCGCGCGCTCCACTTGACCTACGGCGAGTTCTCGCAGAAGTTCGCCAAGGCGACGGCGGGAGCGCCGTTCCTGCAGGAGCCGATCGTCGTGTCGGCCGAGCCGGGGGATGCACCCGTCCCGACGTCCGACCCGAGCGCTGACGTGATCGGCTGGGCCCACAACGAGACCTCGACTGGCGTGATGCTTGGAGTCGAGCGCCCGGCTGGCGCCGACGACGCGCTCGTCCTGATCGATGCGACGTCCGGAGCCGGCGGCCTGCCGGTCGACGTCAGCCAGGCCGACGCCTACTACTTCGCGCCGCAGAAGGGCTTCGCCTCCGACGGCGGCCTTTGGCTCGCGCTGCTGAGTCCAGCCGCGATCGAGCGGATCGCCGAGCTCGAGGACGCGGATGACCGCTGGCGGCCGGACTTCCTCTCGCTGGCCACCGCGCTCGACAACTCGCGCAAGGACCAGACCTACAACACGCCCGCGCTCGCGACTTTGCTGCTGCTGGCCGACCAGGTCGAGTGGATGGTCGGCAACGGCGGCCTCGACTGGTGCGTGCAGCGGACGACCGCCTCCTCGAGCCACCTCTACGGCTGGGCGGAGGCGTCTGACTTCGCCACCCCGTTCGTCACCGATCCCGCGAAGCGCTCGCTCGTCGTCGGCACGATCGACTTCGAGGACGGCATCGACGCGGCCGCGATCGCCGCCACCCTGCGCGCGAACGGCATCGTCGACGTCGAGCCCTACCGCAAGCTGGGGCGCAATCAGCTGCGGGTGGGGATGTTCCCGGCGATCGAGCCGGCTGACGTCGAGGCGCTGACCGCCTCGATCGACTGGGTGATCGAGAACGTGGGAGAGGTGCGGCGATGAAGGTCCTCGTCAAGGAGAAGATCGGCGACTCGGGCGTCGAGCTGCTGCGCAGCGCGGGCTTCGACGTCGAGCTCGGAGCCGACTGGCAGGACGGCGAGCTCGAGCGCCGGATCGGCGAGTTCGACGGCATACTGATCCGCTCGGCGACCAAGCTGACCGCCGACCTGCTCGACAAGGCGGACAACCTCAAGGCGATCGGGCGCGCCGGGGTGGGCGTCGACAACGTCGACATCGACGCCGCCACGCGCCGCGGGATCGTCGTCGCCAACGCGCCGCAGTCGAACGTGATCACCGCGGCCGAGCACACGATGGCGCTGCTGCTCGCGCTCGCCCGCAACGTGCCGCAGGCGCACGCCTCGCTCGTCAACGGCGCCTGGGACCGCTCGAAGTACAGCGGCACCGAGCTCTACGAGAAGACGCTCGGGGTGATCGGCTTCGGCCGCATCGGCCAGCTCGTCGCCCAGCGCGCGCGCGGCTTCGGCATGCGCGTGCTCGCCTTCGACGCGTACGTCGCCGAGGAGCGCTTCCGCGAGCTCGGCGCCGACCGCGCCGCCAGCGCGGACGAGGTCTACGCCGAGGCCGACTTCCTCACGATCCACCTGCCGAAGACGCCGGAGACCGAGAACTATCTCGACGCCGAGGCCTTCGCGAAGATGAAGGACGGCATCCGGATCCTCAACGTCGCCCGCGGCCCGCTGGTCGTCGACGAGGACCTGAAGGCGGCACTCGACTCGGGCAAGGGCGGCGGCGCGGCGCTCGACGTCTTCCGCTCCGAGCCGATCACCGACCACCCGCTGTTCGGCTATCCGAACGTGGTCGTCACGCCGCACCTCGGCGCCTCGACGGCCGAGGCGACCGACCGCGCCGGCTACCAGTCGGCCGAGCAGGTCGTCGCCGCGCTGACCGGCGGCGCCGTGACCAGCGCGGTCAACGTCCCCGCCGTCGCCGGCGAGGACCTCGAGGCGCTCGGGCCGTTCCTGCCGGTCGCCTCGCACCTCGGCCGGATCGCCACCGCGCTCGCGGGCGGCACCTCGATCGACGGGCTCGAGGTCGAGAACCGCGGCCGGATCGCCGAGCGCGACACGCGCTTCCTGACCGTGCAGGTGCTCAAGGGCGTGCTCGCCGGCCACACCGAGGAGGACGTCAACGACGTCAACGCGCCGTCGCTCGCCGAGGAGCGCGGGATCGTGGTGACGGAGACCAGCAGCGAGCGGGCGCGCGACTTCACCGACCTCGTGCGGGTCACCGTCATCAGCGGCGACGAGCGCTCGGGCGTGGTCGGCACCGTGCTCGGCAACCGCGACCGCCCGCACCTGCTCGAGGCGTGGGGATCGCGCTTCAACGTCCAGCTCGAGCCGCACCTCGCGGTCTTCCGCTACCGCGACCAGCCGGGCATGATCGGCCGTGTCGGCACGGCGCTCGGGGACGCGGGCGTGAACATCGTCAGCGCAGCCGTCGGCCGTCAGCCGGACGGCTCGGACGAGGGTGAGGCGGTAATGGTCGTGACGGCCGACTCGCAGGTTCCGCAGGCTGTAGTCGACTCGATCGTCGCCTCTGACGGCTTCATCGCCGGTCGCACGATCAGCCTCTGACAGGAAGCACTCGACCGTCCGAGGCCGCATTCGACCGCTATCCGCATCACCAAGCGCAGGTTTGGCTGGCCGGCCAGCCGACTGATGTAGGGTCCGTTCGGTGAAAGCACTTGTGATTACGAAGGCCGGCGGCCCCGACGTCCTCAAGATCGAGGAGCGCCCGACACCCGCGGTCGCCGCTGACGAGGTTCTCGTCCAGGTCAAGGCCGCCGGGATCAACTTCGCCGACGTGATGGCGCGCGCCGGTCTGTACCCGGACGCGCCCAAGATCCCGTGCGTCGTCGGCTACGAGATCGCGGGGATCGTCGACAGCGTCGGCGAGGCTGTCACCGACTACGCGCCCGGCGACCGCGTCCTTGGCGGCTCGCGCTTCGGCGGCTACGCGGAGCTCGTCGCGGTCAAGCAGAACATGCTCGTGCCGCTGCCCGAGGATTGGAGCTTCGAGGAGGGCGCCGCCTTCCCCGTCAACTACGCAACCGCCTACGCCGGTCTGTGCCGCTACGGCGCTGTCCATGCCGGCGAGAGCGTCCTGGTCCACGCGGCCGCCGGCGGCGTCGGCATCGCCGCGACGCAGATCGCCAACATCCTCGGTGCCGAGACGTTCGGAACCGCCTCGGCATCCAAGCACGACGCCATCCGCGGCTTCGGCATCCAGCACGCGATCGACTACCGCAGCCGGGATTTCGTCGCCGAGACGCGCCGGATCGGCGGTTCCAAGCAGCCGCTCGACCTCGTCATGGACGCCGTCGGCGGGCGCTCCTTCCGCAAGAGCTGGTCGCTGCTGCGCCCGGGCGGGCGGCTCGTCTGCTTCGGCGCCTCGTCGCTCGTCAGCGGCGAGCGGCGCAACCTAGTCACCGCGCTGAAGACCTACTTTGGGATGCCGCGCTTCAACCCGATTCCGATGATGACCCAGTCGAAGTCGGTCATCAGGCTCAACATGCTCACGCTCTGGGACGCCAAGGGCTCGCTCGACGAATACATCGAGCCGCTGACCGAGTGGGTCGCCGACGGCCGGCTGCGGCCGGTCGTCGCCGAGACGTTCCCGCTCGAGCGTGGCGGCGACGCCCACCGCTTCATCCTCGAGCGGCGCAACGTCGGCAAGGTCGTCCTGACCGTCGCCTGACGCGCTTGACCGGCGCCGGCCGTGTTGTACCCTGCCTGTCACATGTCGTTGCGCCTCGACCTGCAGCTTCTCCTCCTGCTCCCCCCTCGGGGGGACTAACGCGTGGCGGCCGCAGCAGCCGCAAGCACAGGAGAACCAGGTCGAGACAGAGAATCAGGAGCGAACGACATGTCAGCTGAGAGCAAACGCAGCACGGCGGACCGGGTACGGATCTTCGACACGACCCTGCGCGACGGCGAGCAGTCGCCCGGCATCTCGCTGAACAAGCAGGAGAAGCTCGAGATCGCGCATCAGCTGGCGCGCCTCGGCGTCGACGTGATCGAGGCCGGCTTCCCGATCGCCTCGCCGGGCGACTTCGAGGCCGTCCAGGAGATCGCGCGCGAGGTCCACGGACCGATCATCTGCGGGTTGGCGCGCACCGGAGTGCAGGACATCGACGCCGCCTGGAACGCGATCAAGGACTCCGAGCGGCCGCGGATCCACACCTTCATCTCGACCAGCGATATCCACATCGAGCATCAGCTCCAGACGACGCGCGAGGACGTGAAGGGCCAGGCGCGAGCGGCGGTGGCGCACGCGCGCGGCTACTGCGAGGACGTCGAGTTCTCGCCGATGGACGCCACCCGCGCCGACCTCGAGTTCACCGCCGAAGTGCTGCAGATCGCGCTCGACGAGGGCGCGACGACGATCAACGTTCCCGACACCGTCGGCTACTCCATGCCCGACGAGTACGCGGCGATGTGGCGCGAGCTCTACCGGCTGGTTCCGGGGCTGGCCGACGTCGTCACCTCGGTCCACTGCCACGACGACCTCGGGCTCGCGGTCGCCAACTCGTTCGCCGGCGTCCAGGCCGGCTGCCGGCAGGTCGAGTGCGCGATCAACGGGTTGGGCGAGCGCGCGGGCAACGCGTCGCTGGAGGAGATCGTCATGCTGCTGCGCGTCCGCGAGGCGCAGCACGGCCTCTGGAGTGGCGTCGAGTCGCGCGAGATCGCGCGCACCAGCCGCTTGGTGTCGCGCCTCACCGGCTACCAGGTGCAGCCCAACAAGGCGATCGTCGGGCGCAACGCCTTCGCGCACGAGTCCGGCATCCACCAGGACGGCGTGCTCAAGGAGCGCACGACCTACGAGATCATGGACGCGACCACGATCGGGCTGGAGACGAACTCGATCGTGCTCGGCAAGCACTCCGGCCGTCACGCTCTGCGCAAGGCGCTCGAGGAGCTCGGCTTCACGGTCGACGGCGCCGCGCTCAACACCGCGTTCAAGCGCTTCAAGGAGATCGCCGACCGCAAGAAGAAGGTCACGGCGCTCGACCTGGAGGCGATCGTCTCTGACGAGATGCGCCAGACCGAGAGCGCCTTCGTGCTCGAGTCGTTCGAGATCGAGGCCGGCTCGGATCGGTCGCCGTTCGCGACCGTGCGCGTGCGGCTGCCTGGCGGCGAGGTCGAGGAGGGCGCGTTCACCGGCGACGGTCCGGTCGACGCCTTCTTCAGCGCCATCAACGCGGCCACGAGCCGCGAGGCGCGGCTGAAGGAGTACCACGTGTCGGCCGTCACGGCTGGGCGCGATGCGCTCGCCGAGGTGACCGTTCTGCTCGAGCTCGACGGGACGATGGCGCAGGGTCAAGGTGTCTCGCCCGACACCATGGAGGCCTCTGGCCGCGCCTATCTGCGCGCGATCACGAACGCTCTCGCCGACTCGCCCGTCGCCGAGGCCGAGCACCACATAGACGCGGCTGCGAAGAGCGCTACGCCTTAACTAGACGTGTAAGTCCGTTGCTGGTGTGGCGATCATGGCCTTTTCAAGCTCGCCGAGCTTGGCTTTGAGCGCTTCATTGAACGCGCTCGCGTCACTTGCAAGGTGCGCCCGGCGGTGACAGTTCGGGCAGACGGCGATAACCCATCGTGGGTCGTCTGGCCCGCCGTCTGAAAGCCGACGGGTGTGGTGCGCCTCGAGGAACGGCTGTCCGTCTGGGGTTGTGAACGGGGCTGGCTTCGCGCACGCCTCGCAGGTCCCGTTGGCGCGGCGCAGGACGTAGACCCGCAGCGCACGGCTCCGGACCCAGACCCGGCGCACGGTCTGCTTCGAAGTCTGCGTACTCGTCGGCGTGTCGAGAGCCGCCGCTCGTAAGTCGTCGAGCGAACGGTTCCAGAGGACGTCGTCGTCCTGCTCGCCGCTGGGTGGCCCAGCGGTATCGGTCACAACATCGAGCGGCACGAGCTCAAAAGCGATCGCTTGGCGTGGATTGCCATCGAGGTCAGCGACATCCTCGACGAGGGTGTAGCCAGCGCAGGTCATCTCACCCACGTAGCGCAGGAAGCCACCTTTGACGTCCTCGAACAAGTGCAGCTCACGGCCGCTAGCGGCGTGGTCGCGGATCGCGCGGTTGCCGCGCACAAATTGCATGTCGCCTACTTGTCCCTCGCCGAAGTAGCGGAAAGTGCCGTCGTCTTCCCAGCCGTCGTGGTAGCCGTAGGCAGTTCCGCTTTCGCCGGTGATCAGCATGATCAGCGGGTGCTCGCGCGGCGTGCTGATACCGCCCTGCTGCTGGCCGCCGTACTCAGCGTGTAGATCGCGGCGCCGATAACGGCGTCCTATTTCAAAGCGCGTGTGAGCCACCGCTGAATCCTCCAACACGATTCGGTCGTCTCGTCGACTCACGCGGGCGCGTGCGTTGTACCCCACAATCCCTCCGTATGGAGACAGCCTTCACATGGATTGATGGCGAGCGGTTAATCCGCTTCGGGCGCGGCGCGATCGCCATGGCGCCGGATCTGCTCGCCGGGCGGGGCTTCGAGCCTTATGTGTTGCTCACGACCGAGCGCGCCGAGGCGGCGTCGCCTGTGCTCGTCCAGGGTGCCGAGGCTGTGCTGCATGTTCCCTCGGGCCCAGTGCCGGATGCAGCCGACGCTGTGCGTCACGGCGTCGGAGGACGAACGCTGGTGGCGCTCGGGGGAGGCCGCGTCGTCGATGCGGCGAAAGCGATCGCCGCAGCTGATGGCCTGAGCTGCGCGGCAGTGCCGACGACCCTCGCTGGATCAGCGTGGACGCCCTTCCATCGCATGCCCGCGGGCGTGAAGGCCAGTCAGCTGGTGCGACCGGCGTTGGTCGTCTGGGATCCGGACCTGATCGAGACCCTGCCGCGCGAGGACCTCGTCGCTACCGCGATGAATGCGCTTGCGCATGCGTTCGAGTCGCTCTATGCGCCGCTGGCGAATCCGGTCGGCGAGCTCGCGGCATTGCGGGCGGCTGAGTTGCTCGGGCGTGAGCTGCCGCGCGAGCAGCCGGACAGAGAGGCCGTTGCATTGGCGGCCATGCTCGGCGGCTATGCGGTTGGGGCGGCTGGCTTCGCGGTCCACCATGCGGTGTGTCAGACGACGGTCCGGACCTGTGGAGTGGCGCATGCCCAGACGAATGCGGTCGTACTGCCGCACAGCGTTCGGTTCATGGCGGACAGGGCGCCGGGAGCGGTTGGGCGCTTCGCCGTCGCGCTCGGTGCCGATGGGGGGGATCCGGTGGACGCCGCCGGCCGCGTGGCGCGCCTGTCGGCGGAGACGGGCGTCGAGGGGCTCGCGGAGCTCGGCGTCGACGAGGACGCGGTCCCGATGATTGTTGAGGCGATACGCGCTCACCCCGCGCTGGGCGCGACGCCCGGTGGCGCGCCGAGCGATGAGGAGCTCACGGCGATGCTGCTATCCGCCCTATAGGCAAGCTGATGCTGGGTCGACCATGAAGGGGAACGCCATCAAACTCATTCTCGCCATCGTTGCCGTTGCAATCGGCGTTGCCGCCGTGGTGCTCGGGGAGGCTGACGACTCCCCCGGCCTCCAGTTGATTGGCGTCCTCTTCGTCGTCGGCGCGGTCGCGCTCGGCGTGAGGAGCGCTCAGCGCAGCTCGTAGCGGCCGGTCAGGCCGCCTGGCGGACCTGGCGCGGGGCGGCGCCGCCGGCGAGGCGCTGCTGCTGGCGCTCGGGGGAGATGACGATGACGTTCCAGGCGAGGTGGAGCTTCTCCATCGCCTTGATCGTGAGGCCGGAGATGTCGATCTCCCACCAGCGCAGGCCTTGGACGGCGGCGCGGGGGAAGGCGTGGTGGTTGTGGTGCCAGGCCTCGCCGAGCGAGGGGACGGCGAGCCAGGCGACGTTGGTCGACTTGTCGTCGGTCTCGAAGCGGCGCTGGCCGAAGAAGTGGCAGATGGAGTTGATGCTCCACGTGACGTGGTGGACGAAGAAGACCCGCACCAGACCGCCCCAGAAGAAGGCCAGCGCGGCGGCCTCGAGCGTGCCGCCGACCGCGTAGCCGAGCGCGAAGGGGATCGCCAGGCCGAGGATCACCCACCAGAGGAAGTGGCGGCTGATGAAGCGCATGCCGTCGTCCTCGAGCAGGTCGGGCGCGTAGCGCTTGGCGTCGGCGGTGCCGTTGTGCTCGAAGAGCCAGCCGACGTGGGCGTGGTAGAGGCCGCGGAGGCCGCTGCCCTCGCCGACGTGGGGACTGTGCGGATCGCCCTCCTCGTCGGTGTGGGCGTGGTGCTTGCGGTGGTCGGCGACCCAGCCGATCACGGGGCCCTGGACCGCCATCGAGCCGAGGATGGCGAACAGGTACTTGATCGGCCGATAGGTCTCGAACGCCCGGTGGGTGAGCAGGCGGTGGTAGCCGATCGTGATGCCGAAGGCCGTGGCGAGATAGACGCTGACCATGATCGTCAGGTCAGTCCAGCCGACGAGGCTGTTCCACAGCAGCGGCACCGCGGCCAGGACCGCGACGAAGGGGACGATGACGGCGGCGATGTTGGCGTTGCGCTGGAGGCGGGTCATGGCACTGCACCATAGGACCAAAGATTCGGGGCTTGGTGGGCCGATCGGCAACGACATCGCGGGGAGAAGTTGTAGGTTTACAACAGTGTCCAGTCCGATTCCAGAGCGACCGTGGTCCGCGCTGCCCGCCCACGTGCCCGACGTCCTGCGCCCGGAGCTGCCCGCGGTGGCGGACGAGATCATCGCCGCGATCAGCCACGGCGTGCCGGACTACGCCCGTCCGCTCGAGGGCCCGTTCGGCGCTGGCCTGCGGGCCGGGGTCGAGCAGGCGCTCGGGCGCTTCCTCGAGCTGGCTGGGCGCACGGAGCCCGGGCCGGACTCGGGCCGCCAGGCCTACGTCGACCTCGGTCGCGGAGAGATGCGCGCAGGCAGGCGGCTCGAGGCGCTGCTGGCGGCCTATCGGCTCGGAGCGCGGGTGGCCTGGCGCAGGCTGGCCGCGGCGGGCGAGGGGGCCGGGCTCGAGCCGCACACGCTCTACCTGCTCGCCGAGTCGATCTTCGCCTACATCGACGAGCTCTCCGGCGAGTCGGTCGAGGGCTACGCGATGGAGCAGGCGGCCGTGGCCGGGACCCAGCAGCGGCGGCGGCGCGAGCTGGCGGCGCTGCTGATCCAGGAGCCGCCGGTCGACCCGGCGGTCGTCGAGGCTGCCGCGCTCGACGCCGGTTGGACGCTGCCCGCCCGGGTCGCGGCGGTGTACGTCGACGAGGCCGATCCCGACCGGCTCGCGCTACGTCTCGCCGGCGGCGCCATCGCGGCCGACCTCGCTGCGGGCGCCTGCGCGGTCGTGCCGGACCCCGACGCGCCAGGCCGTCGCATGCAACTCGAGGCGGCCTTCAAGGACCGGCTCGGAGCGCTCGGCCCGACGGTCCCGTGGCGAGACGCGCATGTCAGCGCCGCCCGCGCACGGGCCGCTTTGCACCTCGCGGTCGGCGGCACGATCGCAGGCTCGGACGTGGGCCTGATCGTTGCGGCCGACCACCCCGTCGCCCTGCTCGTGAACGCCGATCGCAGGCTCGCGCGCGACCTCGCGGCGGCCGCCCTGGCGCCGCTGGACGGCGAGACGCCGGCTTCGCGTGAGCGCCTGCTCGAGACCCTGTCCGCCTGGCTGCGGCATCGCGGCCGCACCGAGGCGGTTGCGGCGGCGCTGCACGTCCACTCCCAGACCGTGCGCTACCGCCTCGGCCGTCCGCGCGAGCTCTACGGCGAGCGCCTCGACGACCCCGACGCTCGCTTCCAGCTCGAGCTCGCGTTGCGCTCCCGGGCTGCCGACGAGATCTAGCCATCCCGGCGTGTCACGGCGCTCGCGGCCGGACGGTGCGGAGTAGCATCGGCGCATGTCCGGCGCGCTAGAAGGCAAGGTCGCCGTAGTCACGGGAGCGTCCTCGGGCATCGGCGAGGCGACGGCGCTCGCACTCGCTAGCGCGGGTGCGGCGGTCGCGCTCGGAGCGCGCCGCGAGGACCGCATATCGGCGCTCGCCGATCGCATCCGCGACGAGGGCGGAAAGGCCGCCGCGATCGCGGCCGACGTCTCCGATGAGGCGCAGGCGCGGGCGCTCGTCGAGGGCGCGCGCGAGCAGCTCGGCGGCCTCGACCTCCTCGTCAACAACGCCGGCGTGATGCTGCTCGGCCCGGTCGACGGCGCCGACGTCGGCGACTGGCGGCGGATGGTCGACGTCAACGTGCTCGGTCTCCTCTACTGCACGCACGCCGCGCTGACGCCGATGCGCGAGGGCGGGGGAGGGCACGTGATCAACCTCTCCTCGGTGGCCGGCCGTCACGCTCGTGCCGGCGCCGCCGTCTACAACCTGACGAAGTTCGGCGTCACGGCCTTCTCCGAGGCGCTGCGCCAGGAGGTGCTGCACTCGAGTATCCGTGTCACCTGCGTCGAGCCGGGCTTCGTCGAGACGGAGCTCCAGGGCCACAACCGGAGTGCTGTGGTGCGAGCGGGGGTGGAGCGCATGCGCGAGCAGATCGGCGACGTGCTGACGGCGGACGACATCGCTGACGCGATCCTCTATGCCGTCACGCGGCCAGCGCACGTCAACGTCAACGAGGTCTTGATCCGCCCCACCGGCCAGCAGAACTAGCCACGGGCTCCGTGCCCCGGGGTGAATCACCTGCGGTCCGGACGACACTTCGGACAGTTGTCCGTGATAACGTACGCGCTGTGTCCGCAGTTGCCACTGAGTCGCAGCTCGAGATCGGTTCCCGCGTCCGCGCGTTGCGCGAGGGGATGGACCTCTCGCTGCGCGATCTCGCCGAGCGCAGCGGCGTCTCGGCGCAGATGCTGAGCCAGGTCGAGCGCGGCGAGACGAGCCCGACGCTCGCGATCGCCGGACGGATCGCGAGCGGTCTCGAGCTGACGCTCTCCCAGCTGCTGCGCCTCGACGAGGGCGGCACCGTGTCGATCGTCCGCGGCGACAAGCGCCTGCGTGGTGGCGCGACGGCAAGCGGTCATCGCTACGACGTCCTGACACCACCGCTTCCCGGCCAGCGCGCCGAGGTCTCGCTGCACACGCTCGCTCCGGGCGCCGCCACCGGCGGGCCCGGCGATCCGCCGATGCACGAGCCCGGCAGCCGCGAGACGGCGATCGTCGCCGCGGGCAGCGTGACGCTGTACTGCGACGGCGCCGCCCACGACCTGCACGAGGGCGATGCGGTCACCTTCGACGCCGATCTGCCGCACCACTTCGAGAACGACGCCGACGCCGACGCCCGCTTCTACGCGGTCGTCGCGGCCGGACTGAGGAGGTCCTGATGCCCAAGACGCTGTTCGACAAGATCTGGGAGGCGCACGAGGTCGCCGAGGGGCTGCTCTACATCGACCTCCACCTCGTCCACGAGGTCACGAGCCCGCAGGCGTTCGAGAGCCTGCGGCTCGCCGGCCGGCCGGTGCGCCGGCCCGACCGCACGCTCGCGACCGCTGACCACAACGTCCCGACCGACGGCTCGACGAGCCTGCCGATGGTCGGCGACCCGCTGTCGCGCAAGCAGATCGGGACGCTGGAGGAGAACTGCCGCGAGTTCGGCGTGCCGGTCTACTCGATCGGCAACGAGCGCCAGGGGATCGTCCACGTGATCGGGCCTGAGATGGGCGTCACCCAGCCCGGCATGACGATCGTCTGCGGCGACTCGCACACCTCCACCCACGGCGCGTTCGGCGCGCTCGCGTTCGGCATCGGCACGAGCGAGGTCGAGCACGTGCTCGCGACCCAGACGCTGCAGCAGCGCAAGCCGAAGTCGATGGTGATCCGCTACGAGGGCGAGCTCGGCCCCGGCGTCACAGCCAAGGACCTGATCCTCGGCACGATAGGCCGGATGGGCGTCGACGGCGGCGTCGGCCACGTGATCGAGTACGCCGGCCCGGCGATCGAGTCGCTCTCGATGGAGGGCCGGATGACCGTCTGCAACATGACGATCGAGGGCGGCGGCCGCGCGGGCATGATCGCCCCCGACGAGACGACGTTCGAGTGGGTCGAGGGGCGCGAGGCCGCGCCCGAGGACTTCGAGGCAGCCGTCGCCGCCTGGCGTGAGCTCTACACCGAGGACGGCGCGGAGTTCGACAGCGAGGTCGTGATCGACGCCACGCAGATCTCCCCGCAGGTCAGCTGGGGCACCAACCCGGCGATGGTCACCGACGTCACCGGCGCCGTGCCGCATCCGAGCGGCGAGGGCGACGAGCGCGCGCTCGAGTACATGGGCTTGGAGGCCGGCACGCCGATCCAGGAGATCAAGCTCGATCGTGTCTTCATCGGCTCCTGCACCAATTCGCGGATCGGCGACCTGCGCGAGGCGGCGGCCGTGGTCAAGGGCCGCAAGGTCGCCTCGAGCGTCGACGCGATGGTCGTCCCCGGGTCCGCCCAGGTCAAGGCCGAGGCCGAGGCCGAGGGCCTCGACGAGGTCTTCCGCGCCGCCGGCTTCGACTGGCGCTCGGCCGGCTGTTCGATGTGCCTCGGGATGAACCCCGACACGCTCGAGCCGGGCGAGCGCTGCGCCTCGACCTCGAACCGCAACTTCGAGGGTCGTCAGGGTCGTGGCGGGCGCACGCACCTCGTCAGCCCGAAGATGGCGGCGGCGGCCGCGATCGAGGGCCGTTTCGTCGACATCAGGGAGTGGAGCTAAATGGAGCCGATCAACGTCATCGAGGGCAACGTCTCGGTGCTCGACCGCGTCGACGTCGACACCGACCAGATCATGCCCAAGCAGTTCCTCAAGCGGGTCGAGCGGACCGGCTTCGGCGAGTTCCTCTTCTACGACTGGGCGAAGGAGCCCGGCTGGGAGCTGCCGCGCAACCCGATCCTTGCGACCGGACGCAACTTCGGCTGCGGCAGCTCGCGCGAGCATGCCCCGTGGGGCCTCGAGGACTACGGCTTCAAGGCGATCGTCGCCCCCAGCTACGCCGACATCTTCTACTCGAACTGCACCAAGATCGGACTGCTGCCGGTCGTGCTCGCCGAGGACGAGGTCCACGCCGTGATGGAGGCCGGCGCGGCGCGCATCGACCTCGACGCGCAGACCGTCACCGCCGGCGGACACGAGTTCTCGTTCGACATCAACGCCGAGACCAAGCGCCGCCTGTTCAACGGCCTCGACGACATCGGCGTGACGCTGCTCCAGGACGACGCACTCAAGGCCTACGAGCTCGAGCGCGAGCGCCAGGGTCCGGTCACCACCGCGCTGCGATGAGCTCCGGCGCGGCGTCGCGCGACTGGGACGCCGCGACGTACGACCGGATCTCAGATCCTCAGGTCGCGATGGCCGGGCCGGTGCTCGACCGGCTGTCCTTGCGCGGCGACGAGACCGTGCTCGACGCCGGCTGCGGCTCCGGCCGCGTCACTCAACTCCTGCTCGAACGGCTGCCACGAGGGCGGGTCATCGCTGTCGACGCCGCACCGTCGATGGTCGAGGAGGCGAGGCGAGCTCTCGCCGACCGAGCGACGGTTCTCCAGGCGGACCTCCATGAGCTGACGCTCCCCGAGCCCGTCGACGCGGCCTTCTCGAACGCTGTCTTCCACTGGGTGCTGGACCACGATCGCCTGTTTGAGCGCCTCTTCGCCGCGCTGCGCCCGGGTGGCCGCCTGGTCGCGCAGTGCGGGGGAGAGGGCAACATCGGCCAGCTGCGGCGTGTCGCAGGCGAGCTCGCGAAGGAGCCGCCCTACGCCCAGCACTTCGAGGGGTGGAGCGAGCCGTGGCACTACGCGTCCCCGCGGGAAGCCCGGCGTCGGCTCCTCGCGGCCGGCTTCGAGGACGTCGAGACCTGGCTCGAGCCGTGGCTGGTGCATCCGCCCGAGCCGCTCCAGTACCTCCGGGCCGTCTGCCTCGGATCGCAGGTCGAGCGGCTGCCCGAGGACCTGCGCGACGACTACGTCGAGACCGTCGCCGCCCGTTGCGGGGAGCCGCTGACGCTCGACTACGTTCGCCTCAACATCGACGCCCGGCGGCCCGTCTGCGGCTGACCACAGTCGGGCTCTCCGGTTAACCGGAGAGTCGCTTGCGCTATCGGGGGCGGTTGCTAGCCTGCCCCGCCGCGGCTCACTGGCCCGATGCCCAACCGTCCGGAGGACGTACACATGTCGTTGCTGCTCGCGCGCCTGGCGCGCACGCTCACCCAGAACTGGAAGCGCAGCCTCGCCGCTGCGCTGCTCGCCATCGTCGTGCTCGGCGCCGCCGCCGGCGCGGGCGGCGAGGCGGCCGACGACTTCAACGTCCCCGGCACCGAGTCCCAGCAGGCGCTCGATCTCTTCCGCGAGCACAGCCCCGCCTTCGCCGGGGCGGACTCGACCGTCGTCTTCAGCGTCGAGAGCGGAACGCTCCGCGACCCGGAGCGGCGCCAGGCGATCGAGGGCGCGGTGGCGAAGGTCCGCGAGCTGCCCGGCGTCGAGGAGTTCGGCGACCCGTTCGCCAAGGGCGCCGCGATGTCCGACGACGGCCGGATCGCGGCCGTCGACGTCCGCTACGACGTCGAGCCCGACGACATCGAGCGCGAGGACGGCGAGGCGCTCGAGGAGGCTGCCCGCACGGCCGAGGCCGGTGGGGTCGACGTCTCGATGCGCGGCATCGTCGTCGATGTGGCCGCGGAGCAGGAGGCGCCGGTCGGGGAGCTGATCGGCGTCCTGATCGCGATCGTGCTGCTGACGCTGCTGTTCCGCTCGCTGGCCGCGATGTTCGCGACGATCGTTGGCGCGCTGATCGGCGTGATGACGGGCCAGATGCTGCTCGCCGCGCTCGCGAAGCCGCTCGGCTTGCCCGAGTTCGCGCCGGTGATCGCGATGATGCTCGGCCTCGGCGCCGGCATCGACTACGCGTTGCTGATCATCGGCCGCTACCGCGAGCAGGTCGCCGCCGGCGACAGCACGCGCGACGCGTCGGCGAAGGCGGCCGCGACGTCAGGCGCCTCGGTCGTGGCCGCCGGGCTGATCGTGATGGTCGCGATCGCCGGCCTGCTCGTGGTCGGCATCCCGTTCATCGGCAAGCTCGGGATCGCCGCGGCGCTCGCCGTGGCGGCGGTCGTCGTCTCGGCGCTGACGATCCTGCCGATCATGATCGGGGCGCTCGCGCGCTGGCTGAAGCCGCGCAAGCCGGAGCACGTGCTGCCGTCGCGCGCCTTCACCCGCTGGGGCGAGATCGTCAGCGCGCGCCCGTGGGCGTCGATCGCGGCCGGCGTCGGCGTGCTGCTCGTCCTCGCGTTCCCGGCCACCCAACTGCGCCTCGGCCAGCCCGACGACGGCAACCAGATCGAGGGCAAGACGCAGCGCGTCGCCTACGACCTGCAGAGCGAGGCCTTCGGGCCCGGGTCCAACGGACCTTTCCTGCTCGCCGTCGACACGCCGAATGGCGGCGGCGAGGCGGACCTCGAGCGGCTCGAGGCAGCGGTCCGCGAGACGCCGGGCGTGAGCTCGGTGGCGCCCGCCACGGTCAGCCGCGACGGTGAGATGGCAACGATTTTCGCGATCCCCACGACCGCCCCGCAGGACGCGGCGACCAGCGACCTGCTCGAGCGGCTGCGCGACGAGACGATCCCGGCGGCGACCGCCGGCACGCCGCTGAAGGTCTACGTCGGCGGCAACACCGCGACCTTCGAGGACCTCTCGGACAAGGTCGCCTCACGGCTGCCGCTGTTCATCGCGGTCGTGATCGGCCTGTCGGTGCTGCTGCTGATCGCGGCGTTCCGCTCGATCTGGGTCCCGCTCGCCTCGGCGGTGTTCAACCTGCTGTCGATCGGGGCCGCCTACGGCGTGGTGACGGCGGTCTTCCAGGAGGGGATCGGCGCCAGCCTGCTCGGCGTCGACAGCGGCATCCCGATCATCTCCTTCATCCCGGTGATGATGTTCGCGATCCTGTTCGGGCTGAGCATGGACTACAACGTCTTCCTGCTCTCGCGGATCCACGAGGCCTACAACGAGGGCGACGGGCCGCGCGCCAGCGTCGTCCACGGAATGGGCCGGATCGGCAAGGTGATCCTGTTCGCGGGGCTGATCATGTCCGCCGTGTTCCTCGCCTTCGTCAGCGCGCCGGACGTGGTCGGGAAGATGTTCGGCCTCGGCCTCGGCCTGGCGATCCTGATCGACGTGCTGATCGTCCGGCTGGTGATCGCGCCGGCCGTCGTAACCCTGCTCGGCGACAAGGCCTGGTGGCTGCCGGGCTGGCTCGACCGGCTGCTCCCGAACGTCTCGATCGAGGGCCACCTCGTCCAGGGCCTGGACGGCAAGGCCGAGGCGGAGCCGGAGAAGGTTCCGGCCTAGGGCCGATCGAAGCCGCTCGCCCGCGGCGCGTGCGGCCGGCTTCGAGGCGGTCGAGGCCTGGCACGAGCCGATAGGTTGCCGCCCGTGTCAGCGCGCATCGTCCTCCTGCCCGGCGACGGGATCGGCCCGGAGATCTCCGCGGCCGCAGTCGAGCTGCTGAATCGCCTCGGCGACTTCGAGTTCGACGAGCGCCCGATCGGCGGCGCCTCGATCGACGCCCATGGCACTGCGCTGACCGACGAGGTGCTCGACGCCTGCCGCTCCGCCGACGCCGTCCTGCTCGCTGCCGTCGGCGGTCCGAAGTGGGACGCAGCCGTCGCCGCCGACCCGTCGGCGCCGCGGCCGGAGCAGGGCCTGCTCGGCCTGCGCAAGGGTCTCGGCCTGTTCGCCAACCTGCGCCCGGTGCGCCCGAGCCCCGCGCTGCTCGACGCCAGCCCGCTCAAGCGCGAGCGGATCGAGGGCACCGACCTGCTCGTCGTCCGCGAGCTGACCGGCGGCATCTACTTCGGCGAGTCGGGGCGCGACGGCGACACCGCCCACGATGACTGCGCCTACAGCGTCGGCGAGATCGAGCGGATCGCCCGCGTCGCCTTCCGCAGCGCGCGCACCAAGGTCACGAGCGTCGACAAGGCGAACGTGCTCGAGACCTCGCGACTCTGGCGCGAGACCGTCACCCGCCTGCACGCCGAAGAGTTCCCCGACGTCCCGCTCGAGCACCTGCTCGTCGACAACGCCGCGATGCAGCTCGTCTCGCGGCCCGCGGACTTCGACGTGATCGTCACCGAGAACCTCTTCGGTGACATCCTCAGCGACGAGGCGGCGATGCTCACCGGCTCGCTCGGGATGCTGCCGAGCGCCTCCGTCGGGGGCGACGGCCCGGGGCTGTTCGAGCCCGTCCACGGCTCGGCACCCGACATCGCCGGCACCGGCAAGGCGAACCCGCTCGCGATGTTCGGCTCGGTCGCGCTGATGCTCCGCCACGGACTCGATTTGGAGGACGCGGCGACTGCCGTAGAATCGGCGCTCGACCGCGCGCTCGACGGCGGCCTGCGAACCGCCGATCTCGGCGGCGAGGCGACCACCGACGAGGCGACCCGCGCGGTCCTTGCGCAGATCTAGAGGGAAGAGCGAATGCAGACAGCGGAGCTGATTTGGATGGATGGCGAGTTCGTCCCGTGGGAGGACGCCAAGGTCCACGTGCTCTCGCACGCCTTCCACTACGGCACCAGCGTCTTCGAGGGCGAGCGCGCCTACGAGACCTCCAAGGGCCCGGCGATCTTCCGCCACCAGGACCACCTCGACCGGCTCGAGGCCTCGGCCAAGCTCTACTACATGGACCTGCCCTTCGCGAAGGAGCAGCTGCGCACCGCGACGCACGAGCTGATCGCCCGCAACGGTCTCAAGAGCTGCTACATCCGGCCGCTCGTCTTCCGTGGCTACGGGCCGATGGGGCTCGACCCGGAGGACAACCCGGTCCACACCGCGATCGCGGTCTGGGAGTGGGGCGCCTACCTCGGCGACGACGCGAAGCTCAACGGCGTCCGCGCGAAGGTGTCCTCGTGGCGCCGGATCTCGCCGCAGTCACTGGTGCCGCACGCCAAGGCCGGCGGCCAGTACCTCAACTCGGTGCTCGCCAAGATCGAGTCCAAGCGCGGCGGCTACGAGGAGGCGATCCTGCTCGACGACAAGGGCCACGTCTGCGAGGGCACCGGCGAGAACGTCTTCATCGTCCGCGACGGCGAGCTGGCGACGCCGCCGCAGACCGCGAGCATCCTCGACGGCATCAGCCGCAAGTCGATCATCGAGATCGCGGCCGACCTCGGCCTGAAGACCGTCGAGCGCGACATCGCACGCGCCGAGCTGGTGCTCGCCGACGAGGTCTTCCTCGTCGGCACCGCGGCCGAGCTGACGCCGGTGCGCGAGATCGACGACATCGAGATCGGCGCCCCCGGCGAGATCACCTGCCGGATCCAGCAGGTCTTCGACGACGCCCTCCACGGACGCGCCGAGCGATACGCGAAGTGGCTCGACGTCGTGCCTGTACCATCACAGGCGTGAACGTTCGCTTCGAGCGAATTACGGACGCGCCGGCGCTCTAGCCGCCGGCGCCCGCCTGCCCAGACGCAGGCGTCAGCCCGTTTTCCTCGAAGTCAGGCACTCGAAAGGCGTTCACCGATGGCAGAGCAAGTACTGATCTACGACACGACCCTCCGCGACGGCATGCAGGGTGAGGGGATGTCGCTGTCCGCGGACGAGAAGGTCCGCGTCGCGCACGCGCTCGACGACCTCGGCGTCCACCTGATCGAGGCCGGCTTCCCGAGCTCAAACCCGAAGGAGGCGGCGCTGTTCGAGCTGCTCGCGGGCGAGACGTTCGGCCACGCCGAGATCGCCGCGTTCGGGATGACCCGTCGTAAGGACGTAGCCGCCGCGGAGGATCCCGCGTTGCGCCTGCTGGCCGACTGCTTCGCGCCGGTCTGCACGCTCGTCGGCAAGACGTCGTCGCTGCACCTCGAGAAGGTGACGCGCGTCGACCCCGAGGAGAACCTGCGCATGATCGCCGATTCGGTCGCCTTCCTGCGCGGGCAGGACAAGCGCGTGGTCTACGACGCCGAGCACTTCTTCGACGCCTACGCCGACGACCCGGACTACGCGCTGCGCTGCCTGCGTGCCGCCGCTGAGGCTGGCGCGGAGAACCTGACGCTCTGCGACACCAACGGCGCGACGCTGCCGACGGCGATCGCCGACGCGACGGCCGCCGTAGTCGCTGCGTTCGGCGATGACGTCCAGATCGGCATCCACGCCCACGACGACGCCGGTTGCGGGGTCGCGAACTCGCTCGTCGCCGTCGAGCGCGGGGCGCGACTCGTGCAGGGGACCGTCAACGGCTACGGCGAGCGCTGCGGCAACGCCAACCTGATGACGATCCTCGCCGACCTCCAGCTCAAGCTCGGCTACGACTGCGTCGAGCCGCAGCGGCTCGAGCGCCTGACCGAGACGGCGCACCTGATCGACGAGCTCTGCAACGTCGCGCCGAACCCGAACCAGCCCTACGTCGGTGCGAACGCGTTCGCGCACAAGGGCGGCATGCACGTCGCCGGCGTCAACCGCGACGCGCGCACCTTCGAGCACGTCGAGCCGGGCCAGGTCGGCGCCGACCGGCGGCTGCTGATCTCCGAGCTGAGCGGCAAGGGCACCGTCGAGGCGCGCGCCGAGGAGACCGGCGTGACGCTGACGCCCGAGGGGGCCGCGCTGGTGGCCGACCGCGTCAAGGACCTCGAGCACCGCGGCTACCACCTCGAGGCCGCCGATGGCTCGTTCGACCTGCTGATCCGTCAGGAGGCGGGGGCGTACGAGCCGCTGTTCAGGCTCGAGTCCTGGCGCGTGATCGTCGAGAAGCGAGAGGACGGCAAGGTCCAAACCGAGGCGACGATCAAGATCTGGGTCGACGGCGAGCGCTACGTCCGCACCGCCGAGGGCAACGGCCCCGTGAACGCGCTCGACGTCGCCCTGCGCGACGCGATCTGCGAGACCTACCCGCACCTGCGCGACATCGACCTCGTCAACTTCAAGGTCAGGATCCTCGACGAGAACAAAGGCACCGGGGCCGTCACCCGCGTCCTGCTCGACGCCGGCGACGGCAAGGAGACCTGGGGCACGATCGGCGTCTCGGAGAACATCATCGAGGCGAGCTGGGAGGCGCTCGTCGACTCACTCGAGGCCGGCATGCTGCCCGGCCGCGCCGAGCGCGTTCGCGGCGGGGACGCCGAGCGCGGACGCGGCGAGGCCGGCGCGGGGCAGCCTGTCCAGGGCGGAAGCGGCAGCGGGGTCGCCTCGCCTTGAGCGCCGAGGCGGCCGAGCCGATCCCGCTCGCGCGGCCCGAGATCGGGGCGCGCGAGGAGGAGCTCGTGCTCGAGGTGCTCCGCTCGCGTCACCTGTCGCTCGGTCCGCGCCTGCCGGCGTTCGAGCAGGCGCTCGGCGAGCGGATCGGCGCCCGGCACGTCTCGGCCGTCTCGAGCGGCACCGCGGGCCTTCACCTCGCGCTGCGCGCTGCCGGCGTCGCGGCCGGCGACGAGGTCGTCACCACGCCGTTCAGCTTCGTCGCGTCGGCTAACTCCGTGCTCTACGAGGGCGCGCGGCCGGTCTTCTGCGACATCGACCCGCGGACGCTCAACATCGATCCCGAGGCGGCTGCCGCGGCCGTCGGCGAGCGAACCGCCGGGCTGCTGCCGGTGCACATCTTCGGCTACCCGGCGGCGATGGACGCGCTCGAGGCGCTCGCCGCCAGCAAGGCGCTCTGGATCGTCGAGGACGCCTGCGAGGCGCTCGGCGCCGTCCACTCGGACGGGCGTGCGGTCGGCGCGCGCGGCAACCCCGCCGTCTTCGCCTTCTACCCGAACAAGCAGCTGACCACCGGTGAGGGCGGCGCCGTCGTCTCCCCGGTTGCCGAGATGAAGGCCAAGAGCGACAGCGAGCGCAACCAGGGCCGCGCGCCCGACATGGATTGGCTCGACCACGACCGGCTCGGCTTCAACTACCGCCTCTCCGACATCGCCTGCGCGCTCGGGCTCGCCCAGCTCGAGCGGCTTGACGCGATGCTCGCCGCGCGGGCGAGAATCGCTGGCCTCTACGGCGAGGCGCTCGCCGGGATTGACCGGCTCGAGCTGCCCTGCCCGGACGCCGACGGCGACCGCCGCAGCTGGTTCGTCTACGTCGTGCAGCTGCCGCCCGGAGTCGATCGCGACGAGACGATCCGCGACCTGCGCGCACGCGGGATCGACAGCAAGCCCTACCTCCCGGCGATCCACCTGATGAGCTTCTACCGCGAGCGCTTCGGCCACCGCGAGGGCGAGTTCCCCGTCTGCGAGGACGTCGCCCGCCGCTCGCTCGCGCTGCCGTTCTTCCCCGAGCTGGCCGACGGCCAGGTCGAACGGGTCGCCACCGCTCTGCGCGAGGTGCTGAGCGCGGCGACGACCGGCGCGGTCTAGAGCAGGTCCATCGAGGCCAGCGTCTGGCGCATGCCGTCGTCGAGCGGCGTCGGCTTCCACCCGAGCTCGCGCTGGGCCTTCGACGAGTCCGGCGCGGCGTTCCAGAGGAAGAAGTGCAGCTGGCCCTTCGGCATCAGCGGCGGCTTGCCCGTCATCCGCGCGACCGGCTCGCCGACCATGGCCATCGCCTTGGCGACGCCCACCGGCAGCGTCGGCGGGACCCGCCCGCGGCCGGCAATCCGCACCGCGGCCTCGGCCAGCTCATGGAGCGTCGCGTGCCCGTCGCAGAGGATGTAGCGCTCGCCCGGCTTGCCGCGCTCGGCCGCGAGCAGGTGCCCGGCGCCGGCGCCCGTGCTGAAGAGAAGCCCGAAGCCGCCCGGAGGCACGGCCGGCGCCGCGGCCCGACGCCCGTTCACGACCGGCTCGAGCAGGTCGCGCTCGACCGAGGCGCTGCCCTCCGGGCCCGGGCCGTAGACGGCGGCCGGATTTGCGATCACGAGCTCGATCCGCTCGCGCTTCGCTGCGGCCACCACCAGCCGCTCGGCGTGCTGCTTGGAGCGCTCGTAGGCGGTGCCCTTCGGGTAGTCGGCTACCTCGGACTCGTCGAAGCGCCCGCCCCGCTCGGCGTGGAAGACGTCGATCGTGCTCGTGTGGACGATCCGCCGCGCTCCCGCTCGGGCGGCGGCGCGCACAACCGTCTCGCTGCCGACGGCGTTGACCCGCTCGAACTCGCCGGCGTCGGCGAGCCACTGCTCCGGCAGGCCCATCGCGTTGAAGACCAGCTCGCAGCCCTTGGCCGCGGTGAACACGGAGTCGGGATCGGTGACATCGCCCCGAACCGGCTCGACGCCGTCGGGCAGCACGTCCGCGGCCCGTGCCGGATCGCGCACCAGCGCACGCACCTCGTCGCCGCGGGCGGCAAGCGCCCTCGCGATCGCGTTGCCAACCTTGCCCGTCGCTCCCGTCACCAGTGCGCGCATCGGGCGATCGTATGGCCTCCAGGAAGTGGACTAGACTGCCGCGCCCGTGTCGCGCTTCTCCGAGCCACAGGACCCGCTGTTCCAGGCGCTGAACTCGTCGATCGAATTCGACTTCAGGCTCTGGCCCTACGACATCGCCCAGTCGATCGCGCACTCGAAGATGCTCGCCGGCTCCGGGATCATCGGCCAGGAGGACGCCGCCGAGATCGAGCGTGGCCTCGAGCAGGTCCGCGAGGAGATCGAATCGGATCGCTTCGAGGTCCATCCGGGCGACGAGGACATCCACATGGCGATCGAGCGGCGGCTGATCGAGCTGACCGGCGACGCCGGGGCCCGGCTGCACACCGCACGCTCGCGCAACGACCAGGTCGCCACCGACGTCGCGATGCTCGTGCGGGCCCACAGCCTCGACGCCCACGGACTGCTGGTCGAGCTGATGGGCACGCTCGTCGAGCTCGCCGAGAGCCACCTCGACTGGCCGATGCCGGGCTACACCCACCTCCAGCGCGCCCAGCCGGTCTATCTTTCGCACCACCTGCTCGCCTACTTCTGGAAGCTGCGCCGCGACCTGCAGCGGTTCAACTTCTGCATGACCGCGACGGACGATCTGCCGCTCGGCGCCGGCGCGCTCGCGGGGACCAACTTCGACACCGAGCGGATGTTCGTCGCCCAGGAGCTCGGCTTCGGCGGCATCGCCGAGAACTCACTCGACGCCGTCTCGAATCGCGACTTCGTGCTCGACTACCTCTCGGCCGCCGCCACCTGCGCGACCCACCTGTCGCAGCTCGGCGCGGAGATCGTGCTCTGGTCGAGCGAGGAGTTCGGCTTCTGCGAGGTCGCCGACCGCTTCGCCTCGGGATCGAGCCTGATGCCGCAGAAGAAGAACCCCGACGCCGCCGAGCTGCTGCGCGCCAAGGCGCCGCGGATCGTCGGCCGGCTGACGACCCTCCACGGCGTCCTCCACGGCCTGCCGCTGACCTACAACAAGGACCTCCAGGAGGACAAGGAGCAGCTTTTCGACGCGATCGACACGCTCGAGCTGTCGCTGCGCGTCGCGCGCGAGATGCTCGCGACGATCTCCTTCGACCGCGAGCGCCTCGCGGCCGCGGCGACCGACGAGCTGCTCGCGGCGACCGACGTCGCCGACCTGCTCGTCAAGCGCGGCGTGCCGTTCCGCAAGGCGCACGGGATCGTCGGCGGCGTCGTGCGCGCGGCGACCGAGCGCGGCAAGGCGCTGTCCGAGCTGACCGAGGACGAGCTCGCCGAGCTGGCGCCCGAGCTCGACGGCGAGTACTACGCGCTGCTCGAGGACGGCGCCTGGCTCGAGTCGAAGATCTCCGAGGGCGGGACCTCGCTCGCGCGCGTCCGCGAGCAGCTCGCCCAGGCGCGCCACCTGCTCGCGGAGGCGACCTGAGCGAGGCCGCGCTCCCGCCGGGCTTCTACGACCGCCCCGTCGTCGAGGTCGCCCGGGACCTGGTCGGCTGCGTCGTCCGCCACGGCGACAGCGCCGGCCGCATCGTCGAGACCGAGGCCTACCACGACTCCGAGCCCGCCTGCCACGCCTTCGTCGGGCTCACCCCGCGCACGCGCGTGCTGTTCGGGCCGCCCGGGATCGCCTACGTCTACCGCTCGTACGGGATCCACGCGCTGCTAAACGCCGTCGCCGAGCCCGAGGGCGTCGGCGCCGCGGTCCTGATCCGCGCGCTCGAGCCGCTCGAGGGGATCGACCTGATGCGCGAGCGCCGCGGGCTCGAGCGCGTCGAGGACCTCTGCTCCGGCCCGGGCAAGCTCACCCAGGCGCTCGGCATCGGCCTCGAGCTCAACGACACGCCGCTCGACGGGCCGATCGCCATCTACCCACGCGCGCCCGGCGAGGAACCCGACACGGTCGCCGGGACGCGCATCGGCATCACCCGCGCGGTCGAGCTGCCCTGGCGCTTCTGCGACCTCGACAGCCGCTGCGTGTCCCGACCACGGCCGGTGGCGGCGCGGTAGTGCCGCTGGCAAACGCCACTGAGGACCGAGCCGAGCGGTTACTGAGGCGCTGCCACGCCACCGCCACCAGACGGCGGCGTGGGCGTGGGCGTAGGCGCTGGAGCGGGAGTGGGGGCCGGGGCCGGCTCTGGAGCGGGCGTCGGCGCGGGGTCCACGGGCTCCTGCGGCGTCGGCGCGGGCTCCGCCGGCTCGGCCGGCTCGTCGCCCTCGCCCTCCTCGGGCGCGGCCTCCGCGGGCGTCGTCGGTACGCCGGGATCGGTCGGCAGCGACGGCACCGGCACGCCGTCCTCGGCCTCGTCGTCCGCGCCGCGCTCCGCCTCGCGCTGCTCGCGAATCCCGATCCAGGCCGTCATCAGGTCGTGCCAGATCTCCGCCGGGTAGGTGCCACCGGCCACCGGCCCGCCGTGGTACTCGGTCTCCATCGGCCTGACCTCGTCGGGGTAGCCGACCCAGACCGCGACCGTCAGCTCCTCGTTGAAGCCCACGAACCAGGCGTCGCCGTAGTTCTCGGTCGTCCCGGTCTTGCCCGCGGCGAACTCGCCGATCTGCGCCGCCTTGCCGGTGCCGGAGGCGACGACGCCGGCGAGCAGCTCCTGGGCGGTCTCGCCGATCCCGTCGTCGAACACCCGCTGGGAGCGCTGCTCGTTCTCGGCGTCGCGGCCGGCGCCCTCGACGCGCTCGATCGCGACCGGTCCGTCGTCCGACGAGGCGAGCGACCCGGACACGCGCATGCCCTTGTTGGCGATCGTCGAGTAGGCGTACGCCAGCTCGAGCGGCGTCACGCCCTGGGTCAGGCCCCCGAGCGTCATCGCCGGGTTCGTCGAGAGGCGCGTCTTGACGCCCATCCGCCGCGCGAGCCGCGCCACCCGCTTCGTGCCCACCTTAAGGCCCACCTCCGCGTAGACGGAGTTGTCCGAGCTCGTCGTCGCACCGCGCAGCGAGGCGACGCCGGAGTACGAGTCCTCGTAGTTGTTGACCATGAACTTGTCGTGCTTCGAGCCCGGCACGGGCAGCGCCTTCGGCTGCGACGTGAACGTCGCCTCCGGGCTGATCCCGTCCGCCAGCGCGCGCAGGAGGACGAACGGCTTGAACGACGATCCCGGCTGGCGGTGGCCGTTGGTCGCGAGGTTGAAGGGCCGCTCCGAGAAGTCCGAGCCGCCGACCATTGCCTTGACCTCGCCGGTCTTGTTCTCGATCGCGACCAGCGACGCGGCCGGCCCGATCGCACCGAGGCGCCCCTGGATCGCCTGCTCGGCCGCAGCCTGCAGGTCGGCGTCGAGCGTGGTCGTGACCTTCAGCCCGCCGGCGAAGACCGCGCCCGGCCCGTACCGGTCGACCAGCTGCTGCGTGAGCCAGGTCGTGAAGTAGGGCTGGCTCGAGTGCGGCTGGGGCTGCTGGATGTCGCTCTCGTCCGGAAGGTCCTCGGCGACGGCCTCGCGATAGTCGGCCGCCGTGATCATCTCCTGCTCCAGCATCCGGTCGAGCACCAGGTTCCTGCGCGCGCGCGCGGTGCGCGGGTTCTGGATCGGGTCGTACATGCTCGGCGAGGCGATCATCCCGGCGAGCAGCGCCGCCTCGGCCGGGCTGACGTTGGTCGCCAGCGGCTGCTGTGGACCGAGGCCATCGTCCTCGGGGACGGTCGGCAGGCCGGTCGCCGGATCGATCTCCGAGACCACGTCGTCGGAGCCGAAGTAGGTCCGCACGGCGGCCTCGACGCCGTAGGCGCCGTTGCCGAAGTAGACGCTGTTGAGGTACTGCGTCAGCACCTTCTGCTTGCTCCACTGGCGCTCGAGGTGGTAGGCGAGCGCCGCCTCGCGCAGCTTCTGGAACACCGAGCGGTCGGCCTGCGCCGCGAGCGCGTTCTTGACGAACTGCTGGGTGATCGTCGACCCGCCCTGCGCCGCCCGGCGCTGGGCGATGTCCTGGAGCAGCGCGCGCCCGATGCCGCGGTAGTCGACGCCCTCGTGCTCGTAGAAGCGACGATCCTCGATCGCGATGACGGCGTTCTCGATGTTCGGCGAGACCTCGCCCTCGTCGAGCAGGATCCGGTTCTCGTTGCCGGTCAGGCGCGCGAGCCGGACGGGATCGGCGCCATCGGAGAGGACGACCGAGTTCTCCGCACGCTCGTACTCCGCCTTGCCCTCGAGCTGCGGCAGGTCGCTGGCGACGGCCATCATCATCCCGAAGACGGTCGAGACCAGCGCGAGCAGCGACAGGCCGGTCAGGATCAGCGCCAGGCGCAGCTTCTTGACCTTCGGCTTGCGGACGGGCGGACCGCTCGGGCCGCCGCTGGCCGGCCCCGCCGCGGGCGCGGGAGGGCGTGGAGGCGTGACTGTTGTCGGCGGCTCGTGCATGCGATCGGCCCGAGCGGGCCTGTGCTGGCGCGCGGTGGCGCTGGTGGCCGCCCCTGCGCGACGGCGCTGGAAGGTCCCTGGACGGAGGCGGGGAACCCGGACGGCCTGTGCGGCGGGGCCAGTCTAGCATTGGCCCCATGACGGATTCGGCAGGCGAGGACGCCCGCTTCCTCACCCGCAACGCCGTCGAGGCGCTCCCCGAGGGCAGGCTCGCGAGTCAGCTCGAGGAGGGCCGTCCGCTGCGCGTCAAGCTCGGCATCGACCCGACGGCGCCCGACATCCACCTCGGCCACACGGTCGTCCTGCGCAAGCTGCGCGAGTTCCAGGACCTGGGCCACACGGTCGTCCTGATCATCGGCGACTACACCGCGCGCGTAGGAGACCCCTCGGGACGCTCGGCGACGCGCCCGGTGCTTTCGGGCGACCAGATCGACGAGAACGCCGAGACCTTCCAGCGCCAGGCCTTCAAGGTCCTCGACGGCGAGCGGACCGAGGTGCGCCGCAACGGCGAGTGGCTCGAGATGGCGATGGAGGATCTCTTCGGGCTCGCGCGCACCGCGACCGTCGCCCAGCTGCTGGAGCGCGACGACTTCGCGAAGCGCTACGCCGCCAACGAGCCGATCTCCGTGCTCGAGCTGCTCTACCCGCTGCTCCAGGGCTACGACTCCGTCGCGGTCAGCTCCGACGTCGAGCTCGGCGGGACCGACCAGATGTTCAACCTGCTGCTCGGCAGGCAGGTCCAGCAGGCCTACGGGATGGCGCCGCAATCGGTCCTGACGATGCCGATCCTGCCGGGCATCGACGGCGTCCAGCGGATGTCGAAGTCGCTCGGCAACTACGTCGGCGTGACAGAGCCTGCGGAGGAGGTCTTCGGCAAGCTGATGAGCGTTCCGGACGAGGCGATGCCCGTCTACCACGACCTGCTGCTCGACGGCGACTTCGATCCCGGGCGGCCGGCGGTCGAGTCCAAGCGTGCGATGGCGCGGGCGCTGGTGTCTCGCCTGCACGGGGAGGATGCCGCGCGGGCCGCCGAGGAGCACTTCGACCGGCTGCACGTGGCGCGCGAGATCCCCGACGACGTGCCGGACCACGCCGTCGCGGCCAACGGCGGCAGCGTCCATCTGCCCGGCGTGCTGCGCGACGCCTTCGGGATCTCGGCCTCCGAGGGGCGGCGGCTGCTGGCCCAGGGCGGCGTCAAGCTAGACGGGGAGCCGCTCGGGAGCGACGATCTCGACGTCGCCGCGGAGCGCCTCGAGGGCGCCGTGCTGCAGGTCGGCAAGCGCCGCTTCGTCCGCGTCCGGGTCGGCTGAGCCGGACGCTGACATTTCGCCCCCGCAGCGCTATACTCCCCAATCCCTTCGGATGATCAAGACCACGGAGACGCCGAGCGCCTAGCCTTCCGCCGTAAGACGGGATGCGGGACTGGGCCTCTTCGGAGGCCTTTCTCATGTGAAGGGAGCGTTTGAAGGGCGGAGTCCCCGCCCGAGGGCGCGACGGTCTTTGAAAACTCAGCAGCATGTGCGACCGCGACCCGCGAGGGTCATGGTCGCGTCCAGAGGTTCGACCCTTCGCATTCGGCTTGCCGAGTGGCGGAGGGCTTAACTGAGTAGAAACCCGTCGAATCCGAGGTGTCCGCAACGTGTACGCAGGCACCAGCAGTACGGATGAGACAGCTTTTCGTTTGTGATCTGTCGGAAGCCGGCCCTCGGGCCGGAAGAACGCAGATCTCTTTCACGGAGAGTTTGATCCTGGCTCAGGACGAACGCTGGCGGCGTGCTTAACACATGCAAGTGGAGCGACGAACCAGGGCTTGCCCTGGGGCAAAGCCGCGAACGGGTGAGTAACACGTGGGT
>Ga0190275_10000088_pt1 | contig 110527 bp, 85 predicted proteins | sample Popmic550T_FD_133745 | JGI IMG/M metagenome (GOLD analysis project Ga0190275, IMG submission 133745) | Populus adjacent soil microbial communities from riparian zone of Yellowstone River, Montana, USA - 550 T | ecosystem: Environmental > Terrestrial > Soil > Riparian zone > Trees stand... | reverse complement strand
CGGATCTTTCCCGGGTTCGGCGCGAACGTCACCGGATCCTCGGCGTTGACGCGGAACTCCATGGCGTGGCCGCGCAGGCGGAACTCCCCTTCCGGGACCGACAGCCGCTCTCCCGCCGCGACGCGGATCTGCTCCTTCACCAGATCGATCCCCGTCACCTCTTCGGTCACGGGGTGCTCGACCTGGATGCGCGTATTCATCTCCATGAAATAGAACTCGCCGTCCTGGAAGAGGAACTCGATCGTGCCGGCGTTGACGTAGCCGACCTCCTTGCAGAGACGGATCGCGGCTTCGCCCATGCGCGCCCGGAGCTCGTCCGTGAGCGCGGGTGACGGCGACTCCTCGATCAGCTTCTGATGGCGGCGCTGGATCGAGCACTCGCGCTCCCCCAGAGAGACCACCCGGCCGAACGTGTCGGCAAAGACCTGGATCTCGATGTGGCGCGGGTGCTCGAGGTACTTCTCGAGATAGACCGAGCCGTCGCCGAATGCGCGCTCGGCCTCGTTGCGGGCGGTGTCGAACTGCGTCGGCAGCTCGTCCTGGTCCCAGCAGATGCGCATGCCGCGGCCGCCGCCGCCGGCTGCCGCCTTCAGGATGACCGGATAACCGATCCCCCTGGCGACGTCGAGCGCCTCCTCGACCGTGCGCACCGCCCCCTCGCTGCCGGGGATGATCGGCACGCCGGCGCGCTTCGCGGTCTCGCGGGCGCGGGCCTTGTCGCCCATCAGGCGGATCGCCTCCGGGGGAGGACCGATGAAGGTGAGCTGGCACTCGCCGACGATCTCGGCGAAGTGGGCGTTCTCCGACAGGAACCCGTAGCCCGGATGGATCGCGTCCGCGCCGGTGATCTCGGCCGCGGCAATGATGCTGGAGATGCTCAGGTAGCTCTGCTTGGAGACGGCCGGGCCGATGCAGACGTCGTCATCGGCATAGCGGACATGGAGCGAGTCGCGGTCGGCCTCGGAGTGCACGGCCACCGTCTTGATGCCCATCTCCTTGCACGCGGCGATCACGCGCATGGCGATCTCGCCGCGGTTGGCGATCAGAATTTTCGCAAACATGGAGAGTCGCTACACCTTGACGGCGAACAACTTCTCGCCGTACTCCACGGGCTGGCCGTTCGTCGGGTAGATCTTGGTGATGACGCCGTCGATGTCCGACTCGATCTCGTTCATCAGCTTCATCGCCTCGATGATGCAGAGGACCTTCCCCTTCGAGATCCGGTCGCCGACGTTCACGAACGAAGAAGCCTCGGGGTTCGGGGAGCGGTAGAACGTCCCCACGATCGGCGAGGTGATGATGTGCAGCCCCGCCTCGCCGGCGTCCTGCTCCGCCTGCTTCTTGTCCGCTTCTTTCGCGGCCGTGACGCCGGGCGAATCGGGAAGCGCGGCGATGGGGATCGCCCCCTGTAGCTCCGGCCGGTCGCCCTTCATTTCTCCGCCGAACGACGCGAAGACGTGCTGCTGGGCCGGTTTCCCCTCGATGCGGATCTTCGTCCCCGCCTGCTCGATCTCGACGCTGCCGATCCCTGTGTCGGAGATCTTGTCGATCAGTTCCAGAATCTCTTTGAAGTTCAAATGGCTACCTCTCAGATCAACTCGTCGCGAAGCAGGTGCTTCGCCTTCGCCAGCTCGAACCGCGCCCGGCCGTAATTCCCGTCCGGCTGCAGCACGAGGAGGATGTAGTACTCGGGCGTGACTTCGGAGAGAAACGTGACGTACTTCTCCGTGACGAGCGCGAACTGCAGCACCTCGCCGGTGTTGAGCTCCGTATTGGCGTGGCGGATCGACTTGACGAAGCCGCCGAACTCCGCGCCGAGGACGTCGAGGGGAACCCCCGAATCGCCGACCGTCTCGACCGGAATGCCGTCGAGTCCGATCAGACTGGCCGCCATCGTCCCCTCAATGCGGTCGCGCAACCCTGCCAGCACTTCTCTAAACACGCCCCACCTCTCTCCTCGCCACCTTGGCCAGCCACCGCTCGAGTTGCGCCACTTTGCGGTTCACTCGCGGCGCGATGGCGGCGAGCTTGGCGCGTACCTCGGCGTTCTCCGGGTCGCGCGCCAGGATGCTCTCGTAGATGTGCCGGGCGTCCTCGATCGCTCCCTGCCCGACGTAGAGGTCGGCCATGGTCAGCGTGTTCCCGGCGTCCCCGGCCTCCGCCTGCGGGACGGCGTCGTCGGTGTCGAACACCGGAACCGAATCGACCGGCGGAAACTCGTCTTCTTCGAACGACGAGGGGACCTCGGCGGAGAGTGGCGCCGAGACGATGGAAATGCCCATCGGGCTTTCGATCTCGACCGCGTCGGCGGTGAAGTCACTCACCGGCTCTTCGAACGGACTCTCGTCGTGGGCCACCGACATCGGCTCGACGTCGGCGGTCTCGCTCTCCAGCCGCGCCTCTTCGTCGAGCGGGCGTTCCGCCTCTTCGAACGGCGGAAGCGTCCGGTCGAACGGCGACTCTTCCATCGGCGACAGCACCCGCTCGTCGTCGGAGAAAGTCTCAGGAGCGCTTTGTATCGGCTCCACGGGAGCCGCCTCCATCGGCGCCTCCGGAGGCACCGGCGCAAATGCATCTTCCTCGGACGGCGCCGGAGCAAACGCATCCTCTTCGGGAGGCATGGCCGTGAAGGCTTCCTCCTCGGGGGTGGCCGGCGCAGTCGCCGGCGGCGCCTGCAGTTCCTGGTCGATCCGGTCGATCGTCGCGCGCAATTCCTCGTCGGAGGGCAGCAGCGCGAGCACGAGCTTGTACTTCTTGATCGCCTCGACCTTCTCGCCGAGGGCGAGATAGGCGTCGGCGAGCAGGCGCGCGGCGACCACGTTTCCCGGATCGAGTTGCAGCGCCTTGTTCAGCGCGTCGACGGCGGCGCTTTCGTTCTTCCGGTCGCGGAGCACGCGGCCGAGGCACACCCAGGCGGCCAGGTACGTCGGGTAAACGGTGAGCCCGGAATGGAGATACTGCTCCGCCTCCTCGAGATGTCCGGCTCTCCGGAGCTCCTCGGCGAGCTGGTAGAACAGACGGCTCTTCGGATCCGTCTTGAGCTTGAACCGCAGCTCGTCGAGTTTCGCGTTCGTCGCCGGTTGGGCCATTCGAGGAACCTGAATTCTTGCTTACTACGCCGGTCGGTGCAACCGCATCAGACGCGAACCGCCCCGGAAGGGGCGGTTCGTCCGACAGTTTTGAAGGAAAACGGGGGTTAGAGGGCGCCGGTAGCCTGCACGCAGACCGTAATCGTCGGCGTGAAGGCGGAGTTGGTCGTGAACGTCACCAGGGCTTCCTTCGTCCCTGGCGTGATCGGGTCGAACGTCACGATGAACGTCTGGCTGCCACCGCCCGCGATTCCGGTGGCCGTGGTCGGCGAGATACGGAATTCGGAAGCCGCGCTTCCGCTGATGGCCACGTTGGTGATGTTCAGCGGCAGTGATCCAGCCTGATTCGTGATCTCGATCTCAGCGGTCGTGGTCAGCGGGAGCGTCGCGTTCGCACCGACGGTCGCGGGGCCGGGATTCGCGCAGCCGCTTGGCGGCTCGGTCACGATCGGCCGCGGCGACGTCAGGCAGGGGTTGGTGTCGGAGTCCGGGATGATCACGACGGTCGTCGTGTCGGCACACGAAGTCGTGATGTTGTTGAACGTGATCGGGAGCTCGAGCGGCCCGAACTGCGAACCGGCCAGTCCGCCGCCGGTCGTGCAGGCGACGGTCGGGAAGCTGAACCCGGTCGTCGGCACCGCCACGTTGAACGTCGTCGTACCGTCGCCGTCCGTGATCTGGCTCGGGCTCGGGATGATCGATCGGTTGTTGAGCGTAAAGCGGACGTCGGCGAAGCCGAGCGGCCCGATGCCCGGGTCGCGCACGAGCACCGACAGGTTCCCGCCCGGCTCGACTCCACTCGCCGGGGAGACCGACGTGATCAGCGGCAGCACGCCGACATAGGTGAACGGCTGCTCCTCCGGTCCGTCTCCGTAGATCTCGAAGTCGCCGTTGGCGACGTTCTTGACCTGCACGGTGAAGCTCGAGGTCGCGCACGGATTCGGCGAAGGCGTGGTGCGGGCCAGGATCTGCGTGCCGCTGACGCGCAGCACCGTGGCCGTCAGACCGCCGACGGTCACTTCGACCGGGGCGAGGAAGCCGATGCCGTCGATGGTGATGTCGGTGCCGCCGGTGGCGGGCCCGAGGTTCGGGTGGATCGAGGTGATGTCGATGGCCGCGATGTAGCGGAAGCCCCCGGTCAGCGTGGCCTCGGTGCCCGAAGTAATGTTGCGCACGATCACGTCCACCGGACCGGTGACGACGCCGGAGCCGTTGTCGGCGGTATCACGGCCGGCCGGGGCTTCGACCAGGATCTCGTTGTACGTGACGGTAATGACCTTGGCCTCGGCCGCTCCGAACAGTACCTGCACGGGCGCCTGGAATGCCTCGCCGTAGATCGACACCCGCGTGCCGCCGGTCACCGGACCGGAGTTCGGCGAGGCGGTATTGAGCACCGGCTGAAGTTGCTCGTTGCGATAGGTGAAGGCGTCCTCGGCCTCCACGCGCTGCTCGTTGGCCGTTCCGGCCTCGGTGAGGACGATGATGTCGGTCACGAGTTGCTGTCCCGACCCGAGGTTGATGCCCGGGCTGACCACTTCGATCAGCGTCGCACTGACGGAAACCACGGTCGCCTCGATCGGCAACGCCGCACCGACGTCGAACAGCACCCGGACCGGCGCCCTGAAGTTCGTGCCGCCGATGCGGATGATCTCCCCGCCCGCAGGACGGCCGATGGCCGGAGTGACCGAGGTGATGCTCGGCGTGGTGTTGACCGGAGGCGGCGTGGTTGGCCGCACCTGGAAGTTGACCGTGACGGTCCTGGTGACGTTGTTGATGGTTGCCGAGACCGTGACCGGTCCCGCCACGCTCGAGCTGATCGACGTCGTGGCGACGCCGTTCGTCGTGGTCTTGATGATGGCCCGGCTGGTGGTGTTCTCGAAGCCGGCGCCTTCCGTGACCGCGAACTCGACGGCCGTGCCGTTCGGCACCGGCTGCCCGTTCTGGGTGACCGTGGCCGTGATGATCACGGTGGAGTCGACCAGAGGCGTTGCGTTCGATGCCGTCAGGACCATGTCCACGCCGGTCGTGGTCGGAGGCGGAGTGGTCCCGCCGCCGCCCGACGGCGGGGCCGTCGGAGACTCGCCTTTGCACGCACCGAGGATCAGGACCAGCGCCAGCAGCGCCATCAAGAGTTTCTGCTGTCTCATCGTTTTCATGTCAACCCCCAGTTGGGCATCGGCGCGCGGAGCGCAACCGGCCTAGCTGCACCCTCCGCAGCCATAGCAGAACTCGAGCGGGAACGTCGTCGCGTCGTACACGTTGTCGCCGGCCAGCGTCTCGCCGAAGACCTCCAGGGTCACGTCCATCTGGACCACGGTGCGCCCGGTCTCCGGATCGCGTCCGCCGTTCTGCGGCTGGAGCGCCACGAACGGCGCCCGGCGGACCGCGTCGGACTCCAGCACCGTGAAGTTCGATCCTTCTTCCGTCCCGCCGACCAGGATCAGCGTGTCGATCGAGCGGACGAACGACGGCGGCACCACCGTCCCGCCGTCCGTGCGGCGGTACGAAACGCGGTAACGCGTCACCCGTACGGTCGTGAACTCGCTGGTCGATCCCGGGCGGTTGTTCTTCGGGATGACCTGCATGTTGATGACGCCGACGGTCTCGTTGCATTCCTCGTCGGTCGTGGCCGGATCGATGTCCAGCCGCGACAGATTCTGGGTGTTCGTCACGACCAGCTCGACGGGAGCGGCGTTGTCCGTGAGCTCGCTGCTGCAGCTCATCGCGCCGGCCACGGCCAGCGCCACGATTGCGAGCGTTCTGATGTTTCGCATGATGTTCATTCGCCCTCCCTGCTTCATCCTCTCACGATGCGCGGCGTGATGAAGATGAGCAACTCGTCATGTGACGTATCGATGCTGTGACTGCGGAACAGCGCCCCGATGATCGGAATCTGGTGCACGAACGGGATGCGCGACTGTCCCTGGTTGTCCCTGGTCTGGAAAATGCCGGCGATGACCGCCGTGCCGCCGTCGCGCACCATCAGGCGCGTCCTGGCCTGGCGCGTGGTCAGCGGCGTGCCCGCCGCGCCCGCGATCGACAGACCGGTGGCCGGCTCGTTCTTCTGCACCGCGATGTCCATGATCACCGTTCCGGCCGCGGTGATCTGCGGCGTGACCGTCAGGCGCAGCGTGGCGTCGAGGTAGGTGACCGTGGTGGTGAAGTTGATGCGGGTCTGGTACGGGATCTGGAAACCGCTCTGGATCTCCGCGGCCGTGTTGTCCTGCGTGGTCACGCGCGGCGCCGACACGACCTTCGAGAAGCCCTGGACCTCCGAGGCGGAGAGCGCCAGGTCGAGGTCGAACGTGCCGAGGACGTCGAAGAACGTCAGGGCGATGATGTTGCTGCCGCCGCCGAACTCGAACGGGCCGCCGGTGAAGCCGACCCGGTTCGGGAACACCAGTCCGGTCCCCGTGCCGAGCGCCGGATTCAGCTCGCCGCCGAAGCCCCACTCGAAGCCCCAGGTCTGCGTGAACGTCCGCAGGCTCTCCACGATGCGGGCCTCGATCATCACCTGACGCGCCGGGATGTCGACGGTGGTGATGAGGTTCTGCATCGTCCGCAGCACTTCCGGGATCTCGCTGACGATGAGCTGGTTCGTGCGCGGGTCGGTGATGATGCGCGCGCGCGGCGAGGCGATGTCGCGCAGGAGGTTCGCCACTTCACCCGCCCGGGCGTACGACAGCTTGAAGCTGAGCGTGGTCATGGCGACGTTGAGACGCTGCTCCTCGTCGAGGCGCCGCGCCGCAGCCGTCTCCGAAGCGATGCGCTCGAGCGTGCCGATGCGCATCACGTTCCCTTCCAGGGTCCAGGTCAGGCCGTTCTGGCGCAGGATCAGGTCCAGGGCCTGGTCCCACGGAACGTCCACGAAGTCGACGGTGACCGAGCCCTGCACGCCGGGGTCGATGGCGATGTTCAGGCCGGTCAGCTCCGCGAACGTCCGGAGCACGTCCTTGATGTCTGCATCCTTCAGGTTCAGCGAGAGCGGCTCGCCGTTGAACACGCGCGAGGTACCGCTGAGCGTGCGGCTGCCGCTGAGCGTCTGGGCCGCGACCGTGGGGGTCGCCGGCGGCTGCGCGTTCGCGAACACGTCGTCCTGCGTCGCCGGCGGCGCCTGGTCGACCGCGGGAGTGATGCGCGAGCGGGCGCCCTGCGACACCGGCTCCGGATACTTCTTCGCCGGCTCCGGCACGTTCCACGCCGTCGCCGCCGTGGAAGTCGTTGCCGCCGGAACGATGGTCGGGATCGAGTCGGTGATGTCGGCCGGCGCGGAGGTCTGCTGCGCCACGACGTCGACATGCGCGGCCGGCTGCGGCGCCGGAGCTTCGACGACCCTGGCCGGCTGCGGGGCCGGAATCGCGGCGACCCTCGCCGGCTGCACGCGCTGCATCTGCTGTTCGGCCGGCGCCTGCGACGCGCGCGCGGCCGGGCCGAAGGCGATCCGCAGCTCCTCGCCTATCGTGGCAATGTCGTATTCGGTCCTGTGCGCCAGGTCGACGACCACGCGGGCGACCGTCGGCTGGAACTGCGCCACCCGGACGCCGCGGACGACGTCGTCGTCCACCTTCACGTTGTTCTTTGCGGCGGCGTTCTTCACGCCGTCGACGTCGATGACCAGGCGCGACGGGCTCTCCAGGCGGAAAGCCTTGTACTTCAACTGCCCGTCGCCGGTGATGCGCACTTCCACGTTGCCGTCATGGGTCGTGGCGTCGATTCGCTTCAGCATCCGGGCGCGCGGGAGCCGGGCCTCGTCGACCCGGGCCACCGGCTCGGCGGCCATGGCGGGCGCCGGCTCCTCGATTGGATCGGCAATCGGCTCGGCGACCGGCTCCGCCGGCATCTCGACGATCGTCACCGCCGGAGCCGGATCGGCTGCCGGGAGATTCCCCGTCTCGATGACCGGGATGCCGGCCGGGATCCCGGCCGTCTCGATCGGGATCGCGGACGCCGGGACCGTCACCACGACGGCTTTCTCGATGGCGGCCACTTCGGGCCGGAGGGTTTCGGCGAAACGGAACGTGACGCGGGTAAGGCGGCTGCCCATCTCCACCACTTCGTCGGCAGCAATCGAGAGGACGGCGGGCGGAAGGGAGGCAGGGATGGACACTCCCGCGTCGCGGGACGTACCAGTGAGGTCGACCACGAACACGCCCGGAGACGGGCTGTAGGAAGTGTAGGCCGGAGCGCCGTTGGTGCGCAGAAGCACGCGCGAGCCGTCGATCTCGACCGCGTTGAGCGCGACCGTCGTCGCGGCCACCGGGGCCTCGGCCGGCTTGTCCGCCTTGCGCCCCCAGATGCGGGCGTCAGCGGTGCTCGCTCCTACCACGAGCACGCCGGCAATCAGCAGGATTCGCTTGGCTCTTCTCATACTTGACCCCTTCACCATCTCGCCCTCCACTCGCCCTTGAACCTGCACTGCTTCCTCCTCCTAACGCTTCGGAGTGGACGCCGGCAGCAGGTCCTTCACCACCTCGCGGTATCGCTCGATGCGAGTCGGATCGTTGACTTCCTGTCGAAACACAACCGACGTCGGCGTGATCCGGATGATCTCCCCGTCCAGTACCTTCTGTCCTGCGCGGACGGTATAACCGGTATTGTCCGGACCATTCACCATCGCCGTCAGCCCCTGACGGGTTTTGAAGATGCCCTGTAATTTCAGCTCGTCGATCAGGAAGCCCGGCACTCCCGGCGGGCGCTGGCCCGGCTCGAGCTGCGGCGTCGGCCCGATCAGCGAGCGGAACGGATCGCGTCGTCCCTGGGGATCGTAGCGGTACGTGTCGGTCGTGGTCGGCTCCTCGAGGATCTCCTCGAGCGACTTCTGCACGTCCGAGGCGGTCGACGTCCCGGCGGTGTCGGTCCCCGTCGCCGCCGGCGTCTGCGCCACGACGACGGAGGCCACCAGGGCGGCCACGGTCACGAGCGAATATGCGAATTTTCTGAACTTCATCGTCGCCCCCTAGCTCCCGCCCGGCTTCGCTTCGCCTTCGCCTTCCTTCGGTTCTTCCTTCGGTTCGACGTAGACGAAAGTCTTGGCCACGAACGTGGCTCCGATGGTCTTGGTCTCCTGGGCGCCGAGCGCGCTGATGCGGATCTGCTCGACGTTGATGATGCGGGAGAAGTTGCCCAGCCGGTTGAACAGCAGCGCCAGGTCATGGTAGCGGCCGTCCACGGCCACGGCGATCGGCCACTCCGCGTACGTCTCCTCGGCCGCACCGCCGCCGCCGCCGCCGGCGGTGCCGAGCGGCGGGAAGGAGAGGCGGCGCAGCGTGAACTCGCCCTGGTCGACCAGCGACTTGAGCTTCTTGATGATCTCCTCGGTGTTGCGCGTGGAGGGGAGGATGCGCCGGAGCTTCTCCAACTCCAGCTCCAGCCGCTTCACTTCCTCGCGGAACTGCGGGAGCTTCCGCTCCGCGGCGCGGCCCTGGGCGATCTTCTGATTGAGCTCGGTGATCCTCTTCTCGGTTGATTCGATGTTCCCCTTGATGTCCTTGACGAACAGCGTCTCGGCGCCGTACCACACGGCCCCGGCCAGCGCCAGCCCGACGAGCAGGCCCACCCACCACGGTTTGTCGTCCAGAGTCAGCGCCATCGACTTCTCCTGCTACTGCGTCGCCGCTGCCGTTGCGGTCGAATTCGTGTCGGTCGCCGCGCCGGCAGCCCCGGCGGCATTCTTCGGCGTGTACGTAAAGGCGAAGTTCATGTCGAACGAGTAGACCACCGGCGCGCTCGAGATCTGGCTGAGCTGCCCGACCTGCGGCTCCTCGAAGAACTGGTCGTTCTTGATGTTCTCGATGAAGAGCGCGATCGCGTTCGGGTTCAGGCCCCGGCCGGTCAGGCTGATCCGGCCGGCGTTGATGTCCATGGTGTCGAGCCAGACCAGGTCCGGAAGGTCGCGGCTGATCTGGTCCATGATCCGTACCGGCCCCTTCTGGTTCTGCTTGAGCTGGTTGATCAGGTCGATGCGCTGCTGAAGGCTGTCCTTCCGCTTCTGGAAGTCGTCCACTTCCTTGATGATCGACTCCAGCTTCTGAGCCTCACCCTGGCGCTGCTCGGCGATCTCCTCGCGCTGCCGGAGCTCGCGCTTGTAGAAGAACCAGTACCCGGCGGACGCGAGCAGCCCCAGCACCAGCATGGCCACGATCAGGATGTTGTTGATGTTGGCCGCACCCGTCCCGCCGGCGCCTGCAACCGCAGCCGTCGTCGGAGCCGCACCGGCTCCGCGGACCGCCCGCCCTTCCCGCACCAGATTGATCTTGATCAAGCGTCCCCCAACTTCCTCATGGCGAGGCCTACGGCGATCGCCATACTCGGCGCGATCTCAGCCAGTTCCTCGGGGTTGAACTGGCTCTCGTCGACGTTGATTTTCCGGAAGGGGTCCATGATCGACACCGGGATGCCGAACTTGTCGCGGAGGATCGCGTCGAGGTTCAGCACGCCGGAGCCGCCGCCGGCGAGAACGATCTCGTCGACGCGCTCCGCGCCCGATGTCGCGGTGAAGAAGTCGAGGGTCTTGCGCAGCTCGCCCGCGAAGTCTTCCGAGACGGAGTTGAGGATGGGGATGACCTGCTGGATCGTGTAGTCGGCGACCGGCTTCCCCCGCTTGAGCTCCTCGGCCTGCTCGAACGAGAGGCTCAGCTCGCGCTGGATGGCATCCGTGTACTGGTTGCCGCCGAAGGTGATGTCGCGCCAGAACATCGACGTCGTGCCCGAGAGGACGTTCACGTTCGTCACCGAGGCGCCGACGTTGACGAGAGCCAGCACCTTGCCGTCCTCGACCTCGTAGTTCACCTCGTAGCAGTTCTGCAGCGCGAACGCGTCCACGTCCACCAGCACCGGCAGCTTCCCGGCCTGGTTGATCACCGACGTGTAGTCGTTGATCTTCTCTTTCTTCACCGCCACCAGGATCACGTCGATGTTGTCGCCGGTCCCGGGGGAGGTCAGCGGGACGTAGTCCAGGTTCACGTCGTTGATGTCGAAAGGGATGTACTGCTCGGCTTCCCACTGGATGGATTCGGAAAGCTCTTCCGGTGACATCGCCGGCAGGGTGATCTTCTTGATGATCACCGAGTGCCCGGAGAGGGATGTCGCGTAGTTGGAATTCTTTACGCTCTGATCCGCGTTCAGACGCTGGATCGTATCGACCACCATGGAGGAGTCCATGATGGAACCGTCTACGATGGCCTCCGGCGAGAGTCGCTCGGTCCCGAGTTTGACGAGCGAATAGTTCCCGCCCTTCTTCTCCTTCAGCTCGACTAACTTGATTGCTGAGGAGCCGATATCAAGGCCGACGACATTTTTGCTCTTTGAGAAGAACACCGCTCACCCCATCCATCTCACTCACTTCTCATTGGCTCCAGATGTAGAAAGGTGAAGCGAAATTACAACGTTTAATTTCACGTGTCAACTCTACCGGATTTGGATAAGTGAAGCGGTGACGCGGATTTGCGCGAGAAACCGCTGAGTCCAGTCTTGCGCGGGACCGGCACGATGTTTACAATCCACGCCTTTCGTGTTTTAGGGAGTCAACATGGCCAAGATGTGTGAAGTCTGCGGCAAAGCGCCGGTTTTTGGTAACCGGGTCAGCCACGCCCACAACGTTTCCAGCCGTCGCTGGATGCCGAATCTGCAGAAAGTCCGCGTGATGGTCGGCTCGGCCGTCCGGCGGATGCAGGTCTGCACCCGCTGCATCCGTTCCGGCGCGATCAAGAAAGCGGCTCGCTGAGTTTCATGGAGGACAGGCCCCCTCGCCTGTCCTCCACCATTCTCGCCCGCTTCCTCTCCACCGCGGGCCATCCCTTCGTCCTCGTCCCCCTGATGCTCGCCGCCGCGACCCGGAACTGGGTCTGGACGGCCGCCGTCTCGGCCGGGATGATCCTCCCCCTCCTGGTCATCACCCTCCGGAACGTCCGCCGCGGCACCTGGAGCGACCCCGACGTCTCCCGCCAGGACCAGCGCTCCGGCCTCTACCGCGTCGGCCTCCCCCTCCTGGCAGCCACCGCCGTCCTCCTCTACCTCCTCGACGCCAGCCCCGCGATGATGCGCGGCGTCGCCGCCGTGGCCGCCATGCTCCTCCTCGGCGTCCTCGGCAACCGCTTCCTCAAAATCTCCCTCCACCTGATGATCGCCGCCTACTGCGCCGTCATCATCGGCGACCTCTACCCACGAACGATCCCCTTCCTCCTGATCGCCCTGGCCGCCCTCGCCTGGTCCCGCCGCAAGCTCGAGCGCCACACCTGGATGGAAGTGGCGGTCGGAACGGTCATCGGAGCCGCCGCGGCCTGGCTCGCGATCGCATGAGAAGGGCCACCGCCAAGGGCGGCCACTTGGTCTTTTTGAGCGACGCCTATCTCGCCGCCACGATGACCCGGCGGGGAGCGATCGCCGGCAAGGGCGTCTTCGAGGTGTTTCCAGACAATCCCGACGATGCGGACGCGACCGGAGAGCGCAATCTGCGCGTGTCGTTCGCCACGTCCTTCGTACGGGTCAGCCCGATACGATGGCCATTCAGAAATCGGTCGTCACACGAGCCACGGCCGGAGTCGCAGGAGTCGCGACCGCGGCGGCAAGAGTGGCCGCCAAACTCGCAACGACCGCCAGCCGAGTGGGAGAACCGGCAGCCGGCTTGCCAGGACGCACTACCGCGATGGTGGAACACTCGGCCCTGGCGACGCTCACGGAAGAGAAGCGGTAGCGGCTGAGATCCATCGTTCCACCAGCACCGCGGTCCAGTCGTCATCGCGCGGGCGGATGCGGTTCTCCCGGCAGATGGAGTAGAACATCGTCACGCGGCACAACCGCCAGGCGCTTTCCGCCCGCGTCTCGCGGGCCTTTACGGAGCGCCGACGTTCCGTCGGCCGGTCCGCCGGCTTTCAGCCGGCAGTCTCTCGGCGGGAGCTCTCCTAAGAGTGGGGCCGACCGAAGGTCGGCGGACCGGCCTGGCGGAACGTCGGCGCAGGGGGTCATGCCAGGGTCATACCCTCGCTTCTCGTCAGACGAACGAAGGTGTGACCCCGGCCTCGTGGGCTTCTCGTCAGAAGAACGAAGGTGTGACCCCACCCACCACGCCCCTGAAAGAAGTGCTGCTCTCGCTGGCACGCCGGCCATCGCTCCCGGCGTCGCTGATCCCGCGTGTGATGCGCGTCGCGGTGACGATCCGCGACGCGGACGAGCGCAGCGAGGTGACAAAGGCGTTCGACGTGCAGTTGAGGTCTCGTCAGCGCGAGCAGCGGCTCGCGCGTTGGAAAGCGGCGACTGCCGTCGCCGCTTTCCAACGGCTCATGCCGAGTCGTCGCTGGTGATCGTGACCGTGGCGCTCGACGCGCTTCCGACCTGGTACGTGGGTACGGGGGCGACCGTGACGATCACGGTCTCGTTCGGCTCGACGGTCGAGTCATTGATCGGCCTCACGACGAGGGTCGCCGTCGTCGCTCCGGCCGCGATCGTGACGGTTGCTCCGAGAGCGTTGTAGTCCGAACCTGAGGTCGCGGTTCCACCAACCGTGAAGCGCACGACGAGCGGGTTCGTCGCCGGCGCCGTGCGCGTGATCGTGTACGTGCCCGTCGTCGTCCCCGCTTCGGTCGCGGTGTTGTCCGTCGCCGAGATCGTGACGGTCGACACCACCGCCGTACCGACGTTGATCCGCCGGAGGCCCGTCACTGTGCCGCCCGTTCGCGTGTCGTTGACCAGGGTCGCGGTGTTGCGCAGCGTGTTGAGAATCGTGGTCACATCCGCGGTCGGATACGCCTGTCGCATCAGCGCCCACGCGCCGGCCACGTGCGGGGCCGACATGGACGTTCCTTGTAGCGCCGACGTCCCACCGCCGGGAACGGAGGACGTGATGGAGACACCCGGCGCAATGAGCGAGGTCCAGCTCGCGATGTTCGAGAAATTTGCGATCGCGGCGGCGTCCGTCGTGGCCCCCACGCTGATCGCCGTCGAAATGCATCCCGGAGCGCCCATCGCGTCGACGTAACTGCTGTTGCCGGACGAAATGACGGTGGCGATACCGGCCGAGCGGAGATTGTCGATGATCGCCTTACGGCTCGCATTGTCGGTGTCGCACGCTGCTGCAGAGGTGTAGCGGCTGCCTCCGAGACTCATGTTCGCCGCGGCAATCCTGAACGTGCTGCGAAGGGCCAGGACGCGCTCGAGACCGCGGATCTGATCTGAGGTGAAAGTGAGTGCGCAGGGAACAGACGACGTTCTGCAGTCGGCCGTCGAGTCGAACTGCGAGAACACCTGAATGGCGATGATGTTCGCGCCGCGCGCCACGCCGAAGTTCGGGCCCGCGTTGTCGTCTCCGGCCGCGATTCCGGCGACGTGTGTTCCGTGATTGCAACCGGAGACACCCGCCGTACAGTTCACGCCCGAGCCCGCCGCGGTGGACGCCGATACGCCACCGGGACAGAGGCTCTTCGAGTTGCTCCCGGTCGTCGAGTAACAGGCCTCCGACACGACCTTGTTCATTCCCGTGTTGAAGTACGGATGCGTGCTGGCGACGCCCGTGTCGAGGATCGCGATTGTCTGGCCGGCGCCGGTGACGCCGGCCCCCCAGGCGGTCGGCGACCCGATGACACGGTTGCTGCTCGCCAGGTCGGGCGGAACGGCGACGTCTTCCTCGATCGCGAGGATGTCGGACCTCGATGCCAATCGCACGAGGTCGTCGGCCGTCAGTTCGAGCGCGATGAACGGAATCGTCTCGAAACGTTTGACCGGCCTCGATGGACGCTCGAACGCGGCAGCAATTTCGTCCGCCGCGCGGCGGATCGACTCGCGTTGCGCCACCTCCGCAGACGAGTTGAGGACACCGAGCGGCGCGAACGGCGTTTCGAGCTGGAGACGCGCGATCACATGGACCGTCCCTGACTTCTGCGCTTTCAGGACGAGCGAGGCCATCGTAGACGAATCGATCGACGGCGTGGGAGGGGTATCCGCAGCCGACGACGGCAGCGACGCGAAGAGCAGGAGACAGACGAGGGCTTTCCAGCGCATGAAGACTCCTTCCAAACCTCTTGCATAGGAGTGTCGCGAACGCAGGAATTCCTAACCTGCCGCCAAAAAACAATCGGCCGCGCGAGGCGGCCGATCAAAAGATACCGGGAGGCGGCCGGGGCGAATGTTTCGCATTTCGGCGTGGGTGTTCCACGGAAAAACGTGTCACGACGGCACTTAAAGCGAGCGCGGAACGCGGGCGCGACCAGGGCAAGGGTGTGAGGTGCGGCGGTTTGGCATGGTGCGGATCGGAGCGCGAGTGGCGGTGCGAGAAGGTCACCCAAGATTGCGCGGCGGAAGTGCATCATCCTGTCCCGGCATCGACTTGTGCCTCGTCCATCTGCGCGAAGTACCCGAAGCCGCGCCAGTCGTGCGCGATGAACGGGCCGTTGTAGACGGTGTTCGGCGTGTTCATGCCGAACGCGTAGAGGCGATCGCCGTCCAGGTCGAGCGGCCCTTCGTTCGCGAACTCGATCGCGACGGACTGCTTGTCGTAGAGGCCCTTCACTCCCTTCAAACCGCGAATGACACGAGCGGTGATATGCGAAAGATCTTCGACCACATGCGTCGTCAGTGGTCACTCCACGTCGGGTGTGCGACGCAGCACATCCCCATCAAAAAGCCGCGCTAGCGCGCAGCCGTCATCGATGGGTAGCTGCCTCCCGCATCGGCTGTCCGCTCTCCCACGGCAACCGAAGTGGTGCTGCAGCCCGCTCACTCGTCCGAGCGGCTGACGTTCCGCTTCCCAGCACGCGCCGGGACAAGCCGCGGCGCCGGTCGGATTCCGATGTCGTTGCCGCCGAGTCGTACGAACTCATCGCTCGGCTGCGGTCGCAGGCTGCTGCCGAACGTTCCCACACGGCGGCCAATCCAGAGGCCGTCTACCTCGCGGCTTGCGCGATCGCTGGACGCGCGGTCGCATCGTATTGGCTGCATGTCCAGCATCAATACCGTCGCGCGTGGCCACGGCGCGCCGACGCGATCGGCGTTGAGGTTCCACGCGTCGATCGAGGTTGTGGCTTTGCCGGGGCGGCCGGAGACCGGCGTGTTAAATAAACTTTCACGCGATCAACGTATCGCATCCCTGGAACGGCGGCTCCGAGCACAGCGACTCGGAGCAGAGGGTGTCGCACGACTCGACCCTGGGGTCGCACACCTTGATGACCTCCATCATGCCGTGGTCTTCGGCAGTTCATTCGAGGCGACATTTCCACGCGCTTCATGGACAAATTCTCGCTGTAAGTTCCGGCACCGAAAGGCGCCGGAACTCTTCAGGTCGTGTTCTTTGTGCCTTCTTAACAGCAGCCTTCGATGCAGCACGAGTTACCACCGCACGCGACTGCGCAACCACACACCGTCCAACCGTTGCAGTTCATACAGCACCCGTTTGGTAGTCGGTTGGTACGAGGAATAAAGCCGCTGCGCTTGTCGAGACCGGAACCCGAGCAACCCCGCCCGGATGCGGCAGGAGCAGCAAACCCGATGAATCCGACCTGAAGCGATGCCAGCCTGGCGCCGGATGACGATTGCGACGTCACTTCAGGTACGCGGACCGCTTCTGCGGCTAGAGGGATGTTCACGGCTGTCAGCGGGATGTTCACGGTCGCATCATCGGTGCTAGAGGTCTCATCGTCCCAGTTCTCGAGGTCGTAGAACGTGACCACCGCGTTTCTTTCGATTGGATCGTAGGTGGCCTTCAGTCTGAATGCGAGACCATTCGCAAGATGCCGAAGCCGGCCGACTTCGCCATCGCGAATGGTGATCATCACCGGCGGCCCGCCTTCGTACGCCAGACTGAGCTGCAGGCGCTGCCTCGCGAGCGTGGCTTCTCCCTCTTGCGGCGGACGGTCCTGAGGCTCACTCGCGAAAGCAGCCATGGCGGTCACGAGCATCAACGCGAAAATTGCAAATCGATCATGCCTTTTCATATCTGGTTCTCCTTGGTGAAAACATGCGTGCGGCAAGGCTGTGACTTGTTGGGTTTTCATGGGGAAATTGTTAAAGGTGGCTGTGCGGCCCCATGTTTCGCCAACCGCCAACCGGCCGATCGCGCTGCGTGTTACTCCCGGCAGGCATTCGGCAATGAAGATCTACCTCGTGGGCTTCATGGGCTCCGGCAAGACGACCATCGGCCGGGAGCGGGCGGCGCGCATCGACGTGTCGTTCTTCGATCTCGATGAGCTGATCGAGTCGGCGGAGAAGATGACCATCCGGGAGATGTTCGCCCAGAAGGGGGAGCCGTACTTCCGCAAGCGGGAGCGCGACGTGCTCCGCTCGACGCGCCATCTCGACTCCGCCGTCATCGCCACCGGCAGCGGCACGCCCGCAAAAGTATACGCATCCTCTAACGGCCGTCGTGAGCTCGAACAGGAGATCGCGCGCAAATTGTGCGATGAGGTGCGGCGGACGCCGAACGGGGTCGTAGTTCAGTCGGTTAGCCCTCCGGCCTGTCACGCCGGAGGTCGCGGGTTCGCAGCGCTCCCCCGCTCACCCAGGTCCCTCGCCGCCATGCTTTGCCGCACGTCGGACCAGCCCGCGGCTCGGGATGACAGGGATGGACAGGCTTCATGGACGCTGGTGGACTCGCAAGAGCGGTTTTGGATGTACGACTCGCTTTTTCACCGCAAACTGCTCGACTGCCTCACCGCCTGTTTCGCCGACGTACCGGAGCTGAGAAAGACGCGGGCGAAGAAGCTGAAACAGGACGGCGGCTGTTGCGATCCGGGAGGACGTCTAGCGACGGACCCCAACTGCGAGTGGCTGCGCTCTCCCGAGTGCTGCCCGCAAGATGCGGGCGGACCGGCCCACAGAATGTGGGCGCTCCGGGCTACGGCGGCGGGACGCCGCCCACATCCTGTAGGCCGCTTTCGCGCGAGCTCCGCCGTTTCCGCGAAACTACGGCACCTGAGTGCCGCGACTTGCCACCCATGCCCCTCGAGGAGCCACCGAACTGGTGAACGTGACGACTGAAGTCGTAGGTTCCATGACTTCAGTCGTCACTCTCACCACCAAAGTCGTGGAACTTACGGCTGAAGTCGTAGGGTCTATGACTTCAGCCGTAATTGTTACCACCGCGGCCGTGGAAGGTACGACCGCAGTCGTCGGCCGGACGACTTCAGTCGTAAGTCTTACCACCGGAGTGGCAATAGTTACGACCTGAAGTCGTAGGAGCAACGACTGAAGTCGTGGGATCTACGACGAGGTCGCAGCAGTTACGACGAAATTCGCACGAGTTGCGACCGCCGTCACAAGAGCCATGGCCGGAGTCGCAGGAGTCGCGACCGCGGCGGCAGCGGTGGCCGCCAATCTCGCAACGGCCGCCACCCGAGTGGGAGAACCGGCGGCCCGCTCGCCACGACTCGTGACCGCGATGGTCGAGCAGACGCGCGGCGCGGTCTCCAAAAACACGGAGAATAATGGCTGTGACACCTGCTTGTCACAGATTTGTAACCGATTGGCGCCTGTCACCAGCCCGCGGATCGCTCGTTGCGGAGTGGCCTCGAATTGAGGCCACTCGGAGCAAAGCGGCCCGGATTCCGGGCCACTTCCCCTCCCGGCGTCCGCCCGGCCGGCGCGGGTGGCCTCATTTCCGTGCCACTTTCGTCCGGGTGGCCCGGAAACGAGGCCACCCTGCACGGTGCCGGCGCTCCGGGGTGGCCTGAAATCAGGGCCACCCGGTGCAAAGTGGCCTCATTTCGAGGCATGTTGACTGTACGCGCGCCGTCGCTAGTCTTGGAGCCGTTCAGCCCACACACGAAATCAGCACCGCAGCGATGGCCACGTTGCGGTTTTCGCGAGAGTGGGACTGGACAGACACAGGCGCTTGGCGAACCCCGAAGCATTGTGGAGACCGAGGCAAGTTGTATCCGATCAACACTCACCATAAAGAAAGGAAAGTCATGAGTGACAAAGACCAACCCGGTACCGGGGCCATCGCAAAGACGGCCCAGGGCGCACGGCTCGACGCGGATGTCCCGATCCCGCTCGACCCCGCGGCGCTCGATCTCACCCGCCACCAGACCACCGTCAGCCGGATCATCGGCGGACTGCATGCGTTCGCCCCGCAGATCGAAGGATTCGGGCGTGCGCCGGAAGGCCGGCGCAGGGAGATCGCGAACTACGCGTCCACTCCGGACGAGGCGTTCGAAGCCATTGCCCGCGGGCTGGAGTTCTCTCCGGTCTTCGCCGCCGCCGCGCAGCTCACGGCCGAGGAGGTGCGCGATTTCATCGAGTCCGACAAGGCCTACAGATCGCTGCGCGGCGAGCTCGAGGTGTTCCTGCAGGCGCTCGACGACACGATGGCCGAGAAGCGCGGGGTCATGGGTGAGCGCTGTTCCCGCGCCGTGAAGATCGGTGACCAGCTCACGCTGAAAGGCGAGACCCAGGCAGCCGTACTGCACGTTCGCAACATCCTGAAGATCTTCCGGCTGCGCCGCCGCAAGTCGCCGGAGGTCGAGCGCGATGTGATCAAGACGGTCAAGGCCATCAAGCGCAACGCCGCCGCGGCCGTGAACATCGAGGTGACCGGCACGCAGTCGCCGGTCGAACCGGTCACAGCGCAGTTCAAGGCCGGCCGCGATCTCGAGTCGTAAGCGCCGTGTCGAGAGCCGGCGGCACCGGCTCCCGGCACATTCACTCCTGTACAGGGCCGGCCGGCAACGGCCGGCCCACTCCGAGTATAGCCGAGGGGAACCATCACTCCCCGCGAGGCCACCCGGGCCGTCACCACCCCGAATTACCGCCTATTACGGATCGACGCGCCGGAGCGCTCGGTGTGGCTCAATCAGAATCTCGGGCGCAAGGCGCAGAGTGGGAACGAGCGCGCGGGTGTAATGCCGCCATCGTGACAGAACGCCGGAGGCGTTCCGGCGAATAGCCGGTGGTTTCGCGCGTCAGCGCGATACCACCGGAATGAAGGTTCGATGGTTGGCGCACCCCGACAGGGGTGCCGGCACCCCCTCCGGGGTGCACACATGGGGAGACCGAGGGATCCGGTGGTATCGCGCTCCGCGCTCAACCACCGGCTATTGGCCAGCACCCCTTCGGGGTGAAACTCCCCGTCAGACCGGCGCTCCCTGGATCGGCGGCTCCTCCGTCTTCGGCTCGGACTGTCCGTCGTCGAGGTCGTCGAGCGTCAGGCTGCCCGCGGCGACCGAGGCGAGGTTGGACAGGGTGGAACCGGTGGCCCTCATCCTGGATGCCAGTTTCCTGAGGAGGTCGCTGCTGTTCCGCTCCAGGACGTCGGCGCGGATGAAGGTGACTCCGTCGAGCGTGATCCGTTCGGCCCGCACGCAGCGGACGATGCGGCAGAAATTGTCCAGACCGATGTTCCCGCCGTTTTCGAACTCGCACAGCGTGTTCCGGTTGATGCCCAGTACCCGCGCCAGTCTCCTGCGGGACAGCCCCGCCCGCAACCGTGCCTGGCGGATCTCCTGCCGGATCCTTTCGGGTTCTCCTCCGTCGTTCTCGCCGGCGGGGGCGGCGGCCTCGGCCTCTGCTGGCGCCACGGAGGAGTGCCGCCCATAGGTGTCTTGTTCGGGCGGACGTTTTCGTCTCTGGTCTCGCATCGCGTGGATCAATCGACGACCGGGTAGACGTAGGCGTCGTGAAAGTCGCGCAGCCGGCCGAGGTGACGGACCGTTTCCGGAGTGATCGCCAGGTAGAGGAGATCGGCCACGTAGTCCTCCACGGTGCACACCCGGTCCGGCGCGAGATGAAGCCGGTGGCGCAGGCGCGGGTCGTCCTGCCAGTCCTGGCCGGCCTGATGTTTCATGGCATCGACCACGAAGTCGGGCAGCCACCACTCGACCCGACGCAGTTTGAAGCCGGCGGGGATGCGCGGCCCCGCTTCGGCCTCCACCAGTTCGAGGATGTCTTTGCGCGGCCATGCGTCGAACAGATAGGCCGCCGCCTCGCTCCAGAGCACGGTGTCACCCGGTGCATGTCCCCCCTCGGCATCCAGCACCTCCCGGAACTGCTCTCGGGTGAGCCCCACCAGCGCAGCCGCCTCGGCGAGGGCAACCGGCTGGGCCGGATCGGCCTGAAAAAAGCGGACGAGAAGCTCGGCGGTTGGGAACCTGTAGGTGTCAGTCCTGATCGGCATCGTTCCGTATCCGAGACTGTTCTACTCCTCCGGAGTCAAATCGCAGGCGTCACTTCTTAAGCTCATGCTCAAAAAGCGTCTGTCATTTCTTAAGATCGGACACTTATCGGAGACTATTGACGTAAATTGAGGGACTTCGGGGGGTAGGAAAACCGTCCTTCCGGACACTCCTGATAAGGAGAGAGCGATGCAGCAACCATCGGATGGAGTGATGCGGGCCGAACCGCCGCCGGAACTGACCGGGGGTGGCGCGGCCGACGCATTCGAGGAGGCTTACCTGCGATACGCACCCCGGTTACAAAGGATCGCCATCGCCCGGTTCGGTGTCCCCGCCCAGGACGTGGAAGTCCTGGTGCAGGACGTCTTCATGACGTACTTTCAGCACAAGGACGACGTCGAGTCGCCGGAGCGTTACCTGGTCGGCGCGATCTGCAACGCCTCGCGGAACTTCCTGCGCAAGGCGGGCACGTCGAAGGCGCTGTTCTCCGAGGAGGAGCCGTGCGCGGCGACGTCCGTCGACGAGCTGCTGAACGAGCTGGAGCGGAAGCACCTGCTCGCGCAGATGCTGGGCCGGATCGGAGGCAGGTGCCGGGAGATGCTGCACCGCTTCTATATCAACGATGAGGGAACCGACACCATCGCCTCGGAGCTCGGCTTGGCGCGGGGCTCGGTGAAAGTCATGATGTTCAAGTGCCGGCAGCGGGCTCTCGACGCTTACCGGGCGATCATGGAGCGTTCGTAATGAATGAGCACATTCCGGATCTCGAGCTCTCGTACTACGCCTTCGACCCCGATTCCATTGCGCCTGAGCGCCAGGCGAAGATCCAACGACACACCGCGAGCTGCGACGAGTGCGGCCAGCGGCTTAACTTTTACCTCGTGGCGGAAGACGACCTGCACGACCCGATGGTGTGGGGTACGTCGTCTACGGCGCTGCCGGCGTCTTTGCAGCTGCCGCCGGCGATCCGCGCGTTCACGAATCGCTGCACGGCAGAGGATGCGGATGCTGACGTACTGCTCGCGCCATTTTTTTCAAATCCAGCTAAAGCTATGTGGGCCAATCTGCCCAGGCAAAGGGAATTCCGTACCAGTGGCGTGGTGCGACGGTTAAACGCGCATGCCGATTCGGTGGCTGCAACCGAGCCAGCAACAGCTCTTATCTTTGCTGATCTCGCGCGAGCGATAGCTGACGTGCTTCCGCACGACCTCTATCCTAACAATGCTCTCTTCGAGCTACGCGGAACAGCGTGGAAGACCCGGGGACATGCATTGTTGCTGCTTGGCAGATTCGATGAGGCTGTGGACAGCCTACGATGTGCGGAACGGGAATACGGTAGGTTGACATCCCCAATCTTGAGCTTGGCGGACGTAGATCTTGCGCGCGCGGCAGTCTATTACCAATTGGAGGAGTTGGAACGAGCCGCCACCCATGCGGAACGCGCAGAGCATACATTTGCTCAACTGGGACAGGAGCACCGAAGGCTGAAGGCGCTGTTACTCCGCGGCAGCATCAGGTACCTTGCTCTCGATCTCGGCACCGCATCGGCGATTTTTCAGCAAGTGATCGAGTACGGTGAGGCGGCCGACTCCGCCCACTGGATTGCCCAAGGATCCTATGCACGTGCAAATTGCGAGTTGGATCGTGGAAAGATTGCCGAAGCGAGCATGCTCTTTCACGCGGCAATGGTCATCTTCCGCGAAATCGGGGCCGAGGTGCATTGTGTAGCCACCCAATGGGGGTTGGCTCGCGTTCTACTGCATAGCGGCAGACCGGCTGACGCAGCATCGCGCCTCCGAGAGGTCATGAGAGCGTTCGAACGGATGTCGCGGGTAATGGAAGTGGCCTTTGTCGGACTTGATCTGGCTGACGCACTGGTAGTCTTGCAACAGCCAAAGCAAGTAGTGAAAGTAGCAGCGCACGCATTTCGTATACTAAAGGAGGCCGGTGTCGTGACATCCGCGCTGACCGCGCTGGCATATTTGAAAGAGGCCGCTTCACACGATCGGCTTAGCCGAGAGTTGATCCACGAAATCCGCACATTCATGCGTCGCGCAGAACGTCATCCGGAGCTGCTCTTCGTCCCACCTCCCGAGCAGCAAAGTTAACCGCATCGGTCCCGCCGCAACCCTCTTCGCTGAGGGTGCCCTCTCATTCGCTAGCGAGATGCTGGCTCAGGAGGGCCTATGCAACGTGTACTCAAAGGATGGCGGTGTGCCGCCGTTCTGGCGTTTGCGGTCGTACTGCTCGGATTTGAATCGTCCGCCGCAGGGCAATCGCTGCCGACCGACCCGCCGGAACACCGGATATTGCCCCCTATACCCGTCGCCGCGCAGCACCGGATTCTTCCGCCGATTCCGGCACCGTCAACACCGATCGGCACCGGCAGCCGTATCCGCCCGCCTGTTGCCGGTCAGCACCGAATTCAACCTCCAATCGGGGGCGCCACAGCGGGTGAGCAAACCCCGTACGACATGTTCATGGCCTGGCTCCGCGCGCAGTTCCTGAGCCCCGCGAACTAGCACGACGGGTCGGCTTCCATAGCGTCGGGTGGTGGGTCGAAACACGACCCATCGCCATTTTGCGCTTCAAATTCTTCCTCCCCGGTGGGTAGGGATGGATGCTTGCCGTGTGTCTCCTCAGGTGACCGCGGCGATGCTTCCGGTCTCCCTCCACCACCGGGAGAGACTGGCGGCACACCCCTCAGCTACGCCGCACCCTGCGTCGCCGCGGTCGCCAGAACATGACCGAACGACGGGCACGGAAACCGCGCACCTTCACCTTCGCCGACCGGCAGCGCTTCACCCGCGCCGCCGAGCACTATGTGCAGGACTGCTTCCGGCGGCAGAAAGTCATACAGGCGCAGGGCTTTGCCGAGACCGTCGAGGTGACGCCGCAGTACGCGAGCTGGTTTGGCTCCAGGGTCCTCGGCATGCCGCTGCTCGACTGGTTCCGGGCGCGGCAGGTCGACTACGCCATGAAACTGCTCCGCCGGAACGCCCTCCACATCCATGAGATCGCCGTCCTGACCGGCTTCGGCAGCGTCCGCGCCTTCCAGCGAGCCTTCCTCAAGCGCACCGGCACCACCCCGAGCGCCTTTCGCGAGCTTAAGAAATGACGCGGCGTAAAAAATGGGCAGGCGGCAAAAGACCCCGCGGCGGTCACGGCGTCGTTCTCAGCAGCATCGCGAAGAGCGCCGGCTGCGCGGCGGCGAGCGAGGCGGGATTCCGCCACAGCCGCAGGTCGATGAATGGCCGGGATAGCAGCTCCGTCAACTGCTTCGAGTAGACCTGCGGCACGAAGTGGCTGTGTTTCAGTGCCGGGGTGATGGAGGTGATGCTGCTCTTCCACTCCTCGGAGTCTGGATGCGGCATCGTGTCGACGAGGAGCATGATGATCGGCCGCGACTCCCAGGCGCGCGCCAGCTCCTTTCCGACCCACGCGCTCGTGAGAATGTGAGGGCTCATCGCGAGGATGAAGAGCTCGGCCTCGTCGATATAGGTGAAGAGGTCGCGCTCCAGTTCCGTCGCGTCTTCCTGATGAGCCTCATCGCGCATGTCCTCGGGCGCGAACCAGCTGGGTATGCCGAACCAGGTCAGCATCTCTCGCAGGTATTGCACGAAGGGCTCATCCCGTCGCGAATAGCTGATGAAGCACGTTTTGTAGAAATGCTGCCGGACATGCGTCTCGACCAGACCGCGGACGTGCGGCGGGACGTGGCAGCCGGCGTAAAACGCCTCCGGCAGCGGCGTCGAATGGACGAGCGTGAACTGATCGGCGACGCTCGGCCCGAGATGGACGATCCAGTCGACGCCTTGGCAGTCCCGAAGCGGCGTGAAGCCGAAATGGGTGTCGCCGAGGATCGCACCTTCCCAGTGAGACCCATCGGCATCGCATCGGATGAACTGCGTCGCTCGCATATCGGCGCCTCGCAGATTCGCTCCCGTGAGCTCGGTCAGCCTGATCTCGGCGCCGCGGAGGTCGGCTCCGCTCAGATCGGCGTCCGCCAGTTTGCACATCGACAATTTCGCGCCCCGCAGATCGGCGTCGTGAAGGTCCACGCCGCGGAGATGGAAATCCTCGAACTGCCGGAACACCGACCGTGTGCGACCCAGCGTCGATTTCGACGCATGCCAGTTGATCTGCGCGCCGCGGAGATCGGGCCGCTCCGAAGGATGTTCGCGACGCCACTCGTTCCATCTGGTGGACTCGTAACGGAGCCGCCGCAGGTGATCCTCGTCCACATCGGGAGCGTAGGCGCCGGCTCCGCGGCCGTCAAGACGCACCACTTCCGCGTTCGAACCTTCTTCCTCCAGATCCATCATCTCGAGAATCGGGAGACCCTCATCCCACATGTCGCCGAAATGAAGCGAACCCTCGGGCGAAAAGAAGAAACGTCGACGTTCCCCCGGGCGCGCACTGCCCGCACACGCCGTGTGGTGGTCGACGCACGGGCGCGCACTGCCCGCGCATGGCGTGTCGTGCTGGTGTCCGCGCGGGCATCGCCCCGGACACGGACTGAAGCCCGTCCTACGTTTCGAACACTTTGCGCGGGCGTGGCCTCTTCCCGTACATGAAGAAACTCTACGCCGCCCTCGCCGTCGCCGGTTTCGTCCTCCCGATGTCGCAGTTCGTGCTCTTCGTGCGCGATCACGGACTCGACATCCGCACCTTTCTCACCCTGAACTTCGCGAACGCAGCCGCGTCGACGTTCGCCTTCGACCTCCTCGTCTCGTGCGTCATCTTCTTCGTCTTCGTCTACCGGTCGCGCGTGCCGCACCGCTGGATGTACGTGGCCATGACCCTGCTGGTGGGGCTGTCGTTCTCGCTGCCGATGTTCCTGCTCGCGCGACGTCAGGAGGAGCCGGCGACGGACGGCCTGACGGCCGCCAGGATGCCTTCGCTGTCCGCCTGAGCGAGGGCGTCGAAGAGCTGCACGACGCCGAGGACGACGCCGGCATGCGCGCTGATGGAGCGCGCTTTCTGGAAGGCGCGCCGCGCGTCGTCGAGCCGCGTGCGGTCGCCGCAGAGGGCCAGGCCGCAGCAGGCGAATCCGGTGACGTCGTATGCGCTGTAGAGCTCGGGCGTGACGGCGAGGAGCTGCCCGGCCTGCGCGATGGCGGACGCGAACGCGCTCCGCGCCGTGGCGAGATCGTGCTGGCGCAGTGCGATGATGCCGAGGAGGGTGGGGGAGTAGGGGCGCGGCGCGGTGGAGGGGTACCCGCGCGCGGAGTCGAACATCGCTCGCGCCCGCGCCGGCTCGTTGCGATAGAGGTAGAGGCCGGCCGCGGTCTCGCGGGCGAGCTTCTGCCACTCCACGACCGCCAGCTCGTCGCACAGGGGGATGCACTCGTCGAACGTGCGCTCGGCGTCGTCCCAACGCTCTTCGGCGACGTCGATGGCCGCGCGGATCAGGTGCGCGTACGCGATCATGAGACGATAGCCGGCCTCCCCGGCGAGGGCCAGGGACTGCTCGCACGAGCGCCGCGCCTCGTCCCATTGTCCGAGGGCCATCTGCACCTGCGCCAGCGTGCAGAGGTAGCCGGCCTCGGAAGCGCGCTGTTCCAGCGAGCGCGCGTGCTCGATCGACGCCAGAGCGAGGCGGTGGGCGTCTTCGATCTTGCCGATCTGCAGGTACGCGTTGGCCATGTTCAGGACCGCGTCGGCGAGGCCGCTGTACTCCTGCGCGGTTTCGCGGCGGGCGACGTTCTGCCGGAGCGCGTCGATGGCGGCGTCGATCCGCCCGCGCGCCAGCTCCAGGCCGGCCATCGCGTCGAGGATCGGAATCTCGAACGACGGCAGATGCTCCCTCGCCAGCGCGGCCGCTTCCTCGTAGCTGCGCGTGGCCTCGTCGTATTGCCCGAGGAAGCCGAGCGCGGATCCGAGAATGACCTTGCTCATCGCCGTGATCTCGGCGCTGGCGATCTTCCCCTGCACGCGCCGCTCGAGATCGACCAGCATCTGGTGATGTCCCCAGACCAGGAGCTCGGCGCCGATTTCCAGGAGCAGCGTGGCGGCGTTGTCGTAGTCCTCCGCGTCGCAGCGGAGATCGAATTCCGCCAACTGCGGCAGGAGATCGGCGAGCGTCTTCCACGCCTCGGGCGGCTTGCGCGATCGCGCGTACCACTCCGCCGCCTGCAGGCGCAGCGCGTTCAGCGGTGCGCGCTCCACGCGGCTCAACGCGTAGTCGCGGTCGATCGGATGCAGCGAGTAGCGCCCGCTCTCGGGCCGCACGGCGAACTGCATGTTCACGAGGCGTCCGAGCACGTCGCGGCTCTGCAGGCCGGCCGCGGTGGCCTGCAGCAGATGATCGACCGCCGCGTCGGAGACCGGCCGGCGATGGACGGCCAGGGCCTGCATCACGCGCTGCTCGAGCGGATCGAGGCGGCTGAAGGCCTCTCCGACCAGCACTTTCATCACCTCCTCGGGCAGCACGCCGCTCGTGCTCTCGAGGATCTGCTCCAGCGTCATGCTGCGGTCGGCGGAGAGGATGCCGAAGAGGTACTCGAGCGCGCGCGGCTGTCCGCGCGTCCGCTCGCGGGCGCCGGCGAGGAGTGCGTCCGGCGCGTCGCGGAGTCCCACCTTTCCGTCGTCGTCCATGGCCCGGAGGAGGTTCTCCGCGTACGGCCAGGCCAGTCCCGCGTCGAGGTCGAGGCGCCGCTGCCGCGACGGCTGCACCATCAGCAGGGCACGCGGCACGACGCGCGTCGTGAGGATGACCTTCACCCCATGCGGCGGCAGTTGCAGCAGCGCGCGGAGTGCCTCGTCGAGGGGGGCGTCGGTGATGCGCGTATCCGCGTCGACCAGGTCCTCGAAGTTGTCGAGCAGCACGATGGCCCGGCGCCGCGCGAACGCCTCCGCCAGCGCCTGCATCGTCTCCCGCACCGGCACTCGCGGATCGCGATAGACGGCGTCGACGCGCGCCGCCGCCTCCTCGGGGAGCAGCGCGACCAGGCCGGCGTAGAGGTTGGGGAGGGTCACGCGGTGCTGCGACTGCGCGTTGCTGAGATAGACCACGCCGCCGAGGGAGCGCAGGACGCGGCAGACCAGCGCCGACTTTCCCATGCCGCCGCGCCCGGCGACGGTGAGCATCCGCAGCGACTCGTCGTCCAGGAACGCGCGCACCTGCGCCGTCTCCTCGTCGCGGTTCTGGAACCACGTCGGCGCCACGAGCGGCGGAGGATTGACCGACGCCGCGCGCTCGAGCTCCAGCGCCGCGTCGATCGTGGCGCGGACGCGCTGCTCCGCGGTGGCGGGATCGGCGGCGATGCGCTGCAACTCGTCGCGCTGCCGCTCCAGCTCCGCGAGCTCGGCGGCAAGGCGGGGGTTGGCGCCGTGCGCGCGCTCCGCCTCCGCATCGGCGATGCGCTCCTCCAGCGCGTGCAGGCGTCCGGCAGGGGTGTCGAGCCACCTCAGACGCGCGCGCAGTTCCTCCGCGCCGTCGTCGAACGAGCCGGTGAAGTCGATGTAGTGCCGCGTGTTGATGAGGAGCGGCAGCCCCGCGTCGTCGTGCATCCGCAGCGGGATCACCGGCTTGTGGCAATGCAGCGCGTGCATGAGCTCCGCCTCGCACATCGACCGGCCGCCGGCGCTGTCGCGCGTCATCAGAAACAGCAGCGCCCTGCAGCTCCCGATGGCCTCCTGCAGCGCGCGCGGCCAGCGGTCGCCGTGGATGATCCGGTCGTCCTGCCAGACCGGAAGCGGCGCCACCGCTTCGGCCACGCGCCGCTTGAATCCCTCCCCATCGGCCCGCGAATAGCTGATGAAGAAGTGTTCCACCGCGCGCATTGTCGGCCAACCGAGCACTTCCGCGCTACGGCGCCAATGTTCCACGGAAGATGCGATCTGCGCGCGCGGGTGAAAACGAGCGCAGAGCGGCACCGAGGCCGGCGGCGTAGCGTGCATCCGAGATGCTTCGCATGGCGTGAGAGACGCGCGGCGGCGACGCTGGCGGGTCAGCTCGCCATAGCAGCCGCGACTTGGGTCGGAGAAACGGATCATCGAACGGGACTCTGCATAGTGACCAAATGCACACGTCACGTCATGACAACCGGCGGCTGCGATCTCTTGAGATCGCGCACGAGCCGTTCGAGCGATTTCGTGTAGTCGTCGTGACTCTTCCAGAGCCGGAAATCGCCGATGTGGCGGGTATTGACGATGTCCGCGGCCCACGCGCGGTCGGTCTCCATGACGGCGTCATCGAGGCGGATGGGGAAGAAGATGTCGCTTCGCTTCTCGCGCCGTTCGCGAGCGTATGCAGTCTCGACTTCCTTTTCGACCCAACTGCTGTCGATCGATCGCTCCGACAGGATCAGCACGAGCTTGTCATGCGCGCGAATCGATTCATCGATGCGCGAGCGAAAGCGATCGCCGATCTTGAGATCTTCGGGCGCGAACCATGTGCGGATTCTGCGCGCCTGCAGATCCGCGTACAGGCGCCGCGCGAACTCTTCGTCGGCGGAGGAATAGGAAATGAAGCAGGAGTAGTACTCGATCGGTTTGCCGATGAGCGAGCCTGCGTATTCGATGAACGCGTCGGGCACGCCACAGCCGCGGAGGAAAACCTCCGGCAAACCGCCCGAAAAAAAGAAGGTGTCGATGCCGATCGATGAGGCACCGTGATGGACGATGGTTTCGAGACCGATCGCATGTGAGAGAGAGGTACCGGCGAGGACCGTCTGATCCATGAATGCGCGGGTCAGTGTCGTGCCGTACAGGTCCGCGTACGCGAGATTTGCGTGACGAAGGTCTGCACCTGTCAGATCGGCGCGAGCCAGCCGCAACACACCACAGTTTGCATTCCAGAGGTTGGCGCCGCTCAACTTCGCGAAGTTCGCATTGACGTCATAGAGGTCGGCGTCCGTGAGATCAGCATCGGACAGATCCGCGTTCCTGATCCAGGCGTGAGTGAGTTGTGCACCGGCTAGGTTGTGTTTGGACAGATCGAAGTTATCGAGAACTTCATGAGTGAGATCCGGAATGATCTCAGGATTCTTCTTCCGCCAGTCATTCCAGGCGCGTCTGCCTTTTCGCAGCACCTTCACGTGTTCCGGATTCGGCATTACGCAAAGAGGAGGGTTTGGTGCGGAGTAAGGGATTCGAACGCTGCCCCCTCGGTGTAAGCGAGATGCTTTACCGCTGAGCTAACTCCGCACGCTCAGAGGGCACGATAGCACAATCATACGATCATCACCGGCACGGCAAAGATCCCGAGGATGAATTGCTGCGCTACGTGACGAAGGGTCGATGCCGATGCGATCTTCCTCAACAGCGCGGGCGCGTGGCGCACGATGTCGATCTTATGCTGGCTCGGCTGCGAACCACCGCGATTTTCCCCCGCAGCAAGCTTGCCGCAATCGCCCGCAGCTTCTTCTTCGGCGCGTCCACTGTTCCTCCTCAGAACACACGATCGGATGAGAATTTTCCGCCCCTCTGGCGGGAAGCTCGGGAACACCACTTCATCCGTGTTGCCGAGTGGGCCTTCAACGATCACCCTCACAACGCACAGGCGGACGAGTTCCTTCAGATCGCCGAACCGACGCCCGAAGATCTGCTCGTCGTCGGTGTCTACATGGACAACGATCGCTCCGATCCTCAGCTCCGCGCCGACCTCCATCGCTTCCTGCAGAAAATCGAGAGCGCAACAGGAAAGAAACCGTTCCTCTACACCACGGGCAGGTACTGGAACGCGCACATGGACGATTCCTTCGGTACGTATCCGCTCTTGCTCCAAAGGGTGCCTGGGGTTCCGGCCGTGATTCCGCGCGGATGGTCTCGCGTTTCGATGTGGCTGGAGGTGAAGAGTCTGCCCGGCATCGACGACGCCTTCACATTCACCTTCGATGGCACGCTCGAGGAGCTGCGCGCGCTCGCGAATCCGAATCTGTCACGTGGCCGGTAGCAAACGGTCAGCCGGCGTCCCACAGGCTGGCGGGGCGCCAGCGATTTCCAAAGCGAGTCGCACGGTTCAGACCGGGGTGGGCAGTACGGCGCGGTCGTCGTTCAGTCGATTAGCCCTCCGGCCTGTCACGCCGGAGGCCGCGGGTTCACGGTTGAAGCGCGCAGACGCGCGCGTAGCGTTCGCTGGGGAGGAACCGATTCCATTCCGCCTCGGTGAGGTCCCGATTCGCAATCCGGCACGCACGCGCGAGCCAGGAATCGAGCCGCGCGTCCCAGACGATCGGGCCATGGCCTTCGCTGACCCACACCAGCCGGCTGGCGTCGGACGCCACCATCACCTGGTACGTCTGTCCTGCCGGCGCGGAAAGGTCGGGCAGCACCCGTTCGCGCCGTTCTACGCTCCACAACTGCACGGTGCTCCCCGATGCGGTGCCGAACACTACTGCGAGATGTCGCCCGTCGCCGGTGTAGGCGATGCTCGTTGCAGCGGACGGCAGCTTCAACGGTGATCCGGCCGGCTGCTGCGTGTCTGGATTCCACGATCGCACCGTACCGTCCTGCAGCGCGACCGTGAGGCGATCGCCATCCGGCGTGAATGCGATGCTGGAGATCTCCGCCGATGTCTTCACGTCCGGCGTGGACGTGAGCTCACCATTGGTGACGTCCAGGAACCTGATCGTGTCCGCCTCCACCGCCACCGCGAGCAGCGGACGCTTCGGATGCATGGCGAGATCGAGGAAGAACGGCACGCCGGTCCGGGCAGGTGCCGCCGGCGTTCCCTTCTTTAGATTCCACACCACGATCGAGCCGTCGTAACTGCGCGTGACGATCCGATCGGCGTCTGCGCTGAACGCCAGGGCGACGACGAAACCGCGGCCACTCTCGGCCGCCCCCTCTTCGGTCCCGATCGAGAGCGGCGGCATGAGGGGCTGACGGGTCGCGAGGTCGACGACGTGCACGCGGCCGGGCGCGGTGATCTGCTCGCTCCCGGCAAACGCCAGTCGCTTGCCGTCGCGGTTGAAGGCGACGGAGGTCACGGTCATGCCGGGGACCGGAATCGCCGCCAGTTGCTCTCCGCGTCGAAGGTCCATGATGTTGACCGAATCGGCGGATGCCCAGGCCAGCAGGTGGCCGTCAGGGCTCAGGGCGGCGCCCGCAAAGCCCGTCGCTGCGCCCTTCGGCCGCCACCCGAGCGAGCGTTCCTGCCCGAGGTGCCAGAGCGCGAGTCGGTCCCCCGGCAGCGCTGTCGCCAGAAGCCGTCCCGCCGGATCGAAGGCAACCGGCGGCGCGTGAAAGGACCACTGCAGGCCGCGCAACGCAATCAGACCCCTGGAGTCATAAGCATTCCCGGCGCGAGTTGGCGCGGGAACGATCGGCAGGCGCTCCCCGCCGAGCTCACCGCTCATGAGTTGCGAGAAGTTCGCTGCGTATTCAGCGATCCCGCTTGGTGACGGCCGGCTCCAGAGCGTCACCGCTCCGAGCGCCTCGTCGGACTGACGCTGAAACGCGGCGACGAGGGACGCGTCCCGGCTGAACACGACGGCGCCGATGGGTGGCGGCAGACGGCCGACCGTCTGGTGCGGGACATTCGCCCGGCCGGCATCCCATTCGACAATCGTTCCGTCCTCGCCGATCGACGTGAGCGTGGCGCCACCCGATTTCGAAACGACGGCGGCCAGCCCCACCACGCCCGCGTCGTGCCCGCCGGACAGCGGCGTGAGCGGCTCGCCGGTCGCGAGCGCAACACGGTCGATCGTGCCGGACTGCCGGCCGACCCAAAGCGTTCCACCGTCCGCGCTGATGAGCGCGCTCGTGGCGCCATGACTCCTGGCTTTGAGCAGCCGGCGCGACGGAGCCCGGTCGAGCCCCGTCCACAGCTCCATCGCATCGTCGTGATACCCGACCGCGAGGCGCTCGCCGCTGGCGCTGAAGGTGCCCCAGACCGGGGTCGCGCCATGACGCGTCAGCGGCGGCCCGAGCAGGCGCTGCTCTCTCCCGCTCCAGAACAGGATGCGGTGGGTGTTCGAGAAGTTCTCGAAGATCGCCACGGTGTCTCCGCCGGGACTGACCGCAACCATGTGACCGCGATCCACGCGGCGGATGGGCGCCACTCCGGAAAGATTCCACTGGTAGACGGTGTCGAGCGGGGGTGTGAAATTGGCGCTCGGGCTCACCGCGACGAGCGAGCGTCCGTCTGCGGCGAAGACCAGGCGCGTGATTGACTCCGGCGCCCCGGTCATGGGCAGACCGGCCGGCTGCGCGAGCGCCGGCTCGGCGAGGGTCAGCGACCGCGCATCCGGGCTCGGGAGCGGCGCACCGGCGGGGCGAAACGACCTGGTATCGAAGCGATGAATGGAACCGTCCGCCATCGCCACGGCGAGAGCGGCGCCGTCGGGTTGAAAGGCAAAGCCGCGGACCGGCCCCGGAATGATCGTCGCGAGACGCGAAGCTCGTTCCAGCAATGCCTGAAGGGTCGAGATGGCTTCCGGCGTCCTCGCGCGCCGGTTGGCCTCGACCGCCAGCAGCATCGCCAGATCGATCTCCTGCGGGTTGACGCTCAGGGCCTGCACGGCGAGTTGACGCGATGTCGCGACGCGAAGCCGCTCCGTGGCGAGATTGCGCTGCTGCACGGCCACGTAGGCGGCCACGGTCGCGGCCAGAGTGAGCGCCGCGAGCGTGACCACGGCGCCCCACGCGAGCCGCATCGCGTTGCGATGCCGGCGCACGTCCTCGCCGACGAGATCGTCCTTGGGCCGGTTGTGAAGCGTCGCGGCCACGCCGGCGATCGCATCCTGGAAGCGCGGGTTTCGTATCGAGAGGTGCTGCTCTGCCCGGGCCCAGCACAGATCGAGATGGAGCGGTTCGTCCTTGAAGGCGCGGCCGAGCTCCGGCGGCAATGCGGTCGTGCGGTTCCAGTCAAAGCTGCCGGCGGCGGCGTCCCAGGTCACCGTCCCTTCGGTGACCACGACCAGCAGCGTCTGCGGAGGACGATGCGCGAGCCAGTAGTCGATCTCGCGCCGGACCCAGGGAGAAGCTGCCGCGGCCGGCGATGCCAGCGCCACGAAGTACTCGGACTGTTCGAGCGCCTTTTCGATGGACGGCCACAGGCCGGCGTTGACCGCGAGCGAAGTCTTGTCGCGGAAGACCCTGATGGCCCGGAGCTTGTACCAGGGACGCGCGAATCCCTGGAGCCCCGACTGCAGCGCCGAAGCCAGCGACGCATCCGAGGCGTGGCTGTACGAGATGAACGCTTTGTACAGCATCGTCGATCGATGGCCTCATCTTAGACGATCGCCCGAGAACGACGCTGCGAGTGATCCGGGTCATCGACATCGTCCGCGGCCCGTTCTCTTTTGTAACACTACAATGTATTGACAAGTACCTTGCAAGGCATCATTCTGTAGCCGTGACGGATCTTTCGTTCGACAACTGGATGACGCAGCTTCGCAAGGGACTCCTCGAGCTTGCGGTTCTCAACGCGATCGCGGCCGCCCCGCTCTACGGCTACGACATCGTCCGCCGCCTGAGCGACGTCGACCATCTGGTGATCACCGAGGGGACGGTGTACCCGATTCTGAGCCGGCTGAAAAACAGTGGACTCGTGGAAACGTATATCGAGGAGTCGCAGGAAGGACCGCCGCGGAAGTACTACCGGCTGACGGCGCGCGGCCGCAGCGACCTTTATCGGATGAATCAACACTGGGACAGCCTGCACCACGCGATTGGCGGTCTGCGAAAGGAACAGAAGCGATGATCGAGATGACACCTGCAGCACGCGAGCGGCTGGACAACTACCTGCAGCGCATGCGCAGCGAGCTGCGCGGAACGCGATCGGTGGTCGCGGACGAAGTGGAGCAGAGCGTGCGCGAGCACATCGAGATCGCGCTCGCGGATGCGCAGGCTCCCGTCGGCGCAACCGAAGTCATCGGCGTTCTCGACCGGCTCGGCCCGCCCGAGCGCTGGCTGGCCGACGAAGAGCGGCCGATGTGGCGCCGGGCGCTCGACCGCGTCCGTTCCGGTCCGGAGGACTGGCGCCTTGCGTACCTTGCATTCGGCCTCTTCGTGGCGTCGTTCCTGTTTCTCCCGATCGGCGGCTTCTTCCTGCTGATCCCGGCGATGCTCGTCAGCCGCGCATACATCGAGTTCGTGCGCGACCGCGGCGAGCCGCTCGGGGCGCGGCGCTGGCTGGTCTATCCGTCGATCGCGGTCGTGCTCGCGGTCGCGGTCGGCCTGCTCATCGTCGGGCCGCCGCTGCCGGCGCTGGCGTTCGCGTTCGAGGACGACGGTTTCGAGCAGATGCTCGACATCCCTCATACCAGGGCCGGCGAGGTCCGCTTCGTGTTGGGGTTGGGCAGCGTGCTGTTCGGATCGTGGTGGATCATCGCGGCCGCTTTCTGCGCCGCGTTCCTGCGCCCGATCCGCTTCGTCTTCGCGCCGCTGCTCGACGGACTCCGCCGGAAACACTTCGCCGTGCTCGCCGCGATCGGCGCGCTCGTCGCGGCCGCAGGCGCAACGCTGATCTACTATCGGCACTAGTCGAGACCCCATGCCTCGCGAGGCGTGACCCCATGCCTCGTGAGGCTTGACCCCATGCCTCGTGAGGCTTGACCCCATGCCTCGTGAGGCTTGACCCCATGCCTCGTGAGGCTTGACCCCATGCCTCGTGAGGCTTGACCCCATGACTCGCGAGGCGAGCCCCCATGCCTCGTGAGGCGAGCCCCCATGCCTCGCGGTGACTCGCGGCAGCAGAAGCAGCGTTTTCAGAGAGAATTGCCCACCGGCGGGTGCCGGATCGGAGGTGGTGCACCGTGAAACGGATCTACGATGTCCTCTATGGGGCGGTGGCCGCCCTCTTTGCCCTGGCTGCTCTCGTCCTCGTCATCTTTTCAGCGAGAGAGCTGTGGGTCGCGGCAGACCCGCGACACGTCACCGAAATCTCCCAGCGGGTCAAAAGAGTGCTCGAGAGCATCGGCCTGCTCACCATTGCGGTCGTCGCTCTGGAATTGAGCCAGACCGTGGTCGAGGAAGAAATCCGCCGGATGGCCCAGATTTCCGCCCCCACCCGCGTCCGCCGGTTCCTGTCGCGTTTTCTCGTCGTGGTCGTGGTTGCACTCGCGATCGAGGCGCTGGTCTCCGCATTCGGGTTCACGCATGAATCTCCCGGGAATCTCTCGCAGTCGGCGATGATCGCCTTCGGCGCTGCCGCGCTGCTCGCCGCGTGGGGGTTGTTCGTCCATCTCAACGGGCGCGCGGAGGAGTTGGAGCCGGAAGCGATGGCTGAAGTGAAGCGGGAGGACGAAACGCTCGACGCCGAGACGGATCGCGACGGCAGTCCTCGGGGATGAGATGGGGAGGTGAAGAGCGCCGGGATGGCCGTCCGCGATCCGGGGGCACGTTCGTAAAAGGACGACGGGAGGCCTCCGGCGGGCCGGCGCGGCCGGCGGCGTTCGTTGCTGCGCTGCACGGTCGCTTCCGGACCGAACCTGTTCACGGCGAGAGGATGCCGGTGGCGGAGCGATCAACGCCGCCGGCCGGGCCAGCCCGCCGGAGGCCCCTGGTCGGCTCTCTGCGGACCCTCCACAACCAATAGAACATCGCGCCGAACAGCAGCAGGATCGGGAGCGCGCGCATCGGGCCGGTGGTGAATGGCTCGGGGAGGACTTTCGCCACGCGCTCGCGGATGGAGAAGAACGAGCCGGCGGCGATGAAGAGGGCGAAGCACATCCGCCACAGATGGCGCGCCAGGCGGGGGCCGCCCCGAGGCGGGCCGGAGAGCATGATGCGCAGGTCGCCGGCCGCCGCCAGGATCAGGGCGGCGGCGAGGATGAAGGACATCACGCCGATCGTTCGAAACGGAACGCCGCCGGGGGAGAGGCCGGGGTTGCTCACGCCCTGGACGCCGCCCACGATCGCGGCGAACGCGAGTCCGATCGCGATTGTCAGCGCCGCGACATTGATCGCGCGCGTCCATCGCGACGCCGGGCGGACGGTCGTCAGCGCGGTGCCGGCAAAATAGAGGGACAGGATCGCGGCGACCACATTCGTCACGCCGGCACTCCGGACAAACTCCAGGATCGAGGCGGTGGTGCCCATGACCAGCATGGCGTAGACGAACAGCAGCCCGGCGCGGCGGTGGAGGGTCCCACCCTTCTTCACGAACAGAGCCGTGAAGCCAAAAACGATCGCGAGCCCGCCCGCGGCAATGTGAACCGGTAAGAGCATGTCCATGCCGGGCATGGTGCCGAGACTTTGCTGAACGGACGCTGAACGGCGCGTTCAGCGGCCGTTCAGCAGGCATGCCTCAGGCTGCCGGACATGCTCATCTCCACCAGCAGGAACGCCAGGATCGCAGGGCTCCTTTATCTATCGCTCGTGATCGCCTCCCCCATCCGCTACATCTACATCCCCAGCGTTCTGATCGTGCGCGGCGATGCGACGGCGACGGCCGGCAATATCGTCGCGCACGAGTCGCTCTTCCGCTTCGGGATGGTCAGCGACCTTTACTGCGGGACCATCTGCATCTTCATGGCGCTGGCTCTCTACCGGTTGTTCGCGAGTGTGGACCGGAGTCTCGCGGTGCTGATGGTGATCCTCGGCGGGGTGATGCCGTCGGCCATCTATTTCTTCAACGTGACGAACGACGCCGCCGCTCTGATCCTCGTGCGCGGCGCCAGTTTTCTGTCCGTATTCGACAAAGGTCAGCGGGACGCCCTGGCCCTGCTGTTTCTTCGTCTGCATGACCAGGAGATCTTTGCCGCACAGATTTTCTGGGGCCTGTGGCTGTTCCCCCTGGCGATCCTCGTGTACAGGTCGCGCTTCCTGCCCCGCTTCCTGGGCGTCTGGCTGATCGTCAACGGCCTGGCCTATGTGGCCACGAGCCTGACGGGGTTTCTGTTGCCTCGTTACGCGAGCCTGGTCGCTAACGTCACCTTCCCCGCCGTTCTCGGAGAGGTCGCATTCGTGCTGTGGCTCCTGGTCAAGGGGACCAGGGAGCAGACGGCCGTTAGCAAGACGCTCCACCGCTGCCTATGAATGGGAGACGACCGGGGGGCCTCCGGCGGGCCGCCACGGGCGGCAGCGCTGGTTGGCCTAGCCTGACCGCGCGCCTGTCGCCTGAAGCGCGCGTCTCGGGACCGCACGTGCTTCCACAAGCGCTGCCGCCCGTGGCGGCCCGCCGGAGGCCTTCGGTCGTCCCCCTTCATTGGCAGCGGCGGCGCGTTCTGCTTAGCATGCGCAGTCGCCCATGAGAGTGCTGATCGTCGAAGATGAGACATTGCTGGCGAACCGGCTGGCCACCACGCTCGGAGAGCGCGGGTACGTGGTCGACGTTGCCAACGACGGAGAGCGCGGCGACTTTCTGGTCAGCACCGAGAGCTACGACGCGGTCATTCTCGACCTCGGGTTGCCGCGCATCGACGGACTCACGCTGCTCGAACGCTGGCGCGCCGGCGGAATCGCGGTGCCGGTGCTGGTGCTCACCGCCCGCGGAAGCTGGTCGGAAAAAGTCCGCGGCATCGACGGCGGCGCGGACGACTACGTCACCAAGCCCTTTCAGGTCGAGGAGCTGCTGGCGCGGCTCCGCGCGCTGATCCGGCGCGCGAGCGGACAGCTCACGCCCGAGCTGCGTTCCGGCGCACTGGTGCTCGACCCGAGGACGTCGCAGGTGACGCTCGATGGGCAGCCGGTGAAGCTGACCAGTCATGAGCTGCGCGTGCTCTCGTACCTCATGCACCATCGCGGCCGCGTCGTTTCGCAGAGCGAGCTGACCGAGCACATCTACGCGCAGACATTCGACCGCGATTCGAACACCGTCGAAGTGTTCATCGCCCGTCTCCGGCGGAAGCTCGGCGCCTCGACGATCGAGACCGTGCGCGGACTCGGATATCGCATCGGGAACGCTGCCGGTGAACCATGAAGGGCTCTCTCCGCACCCGCCTCTTCGTCGGAGCACTGGTCTGGATGATGGCGGTGCTGGTCGCGGTCATTGCCGGGGTGGTCCGGTTGACCCGGAACCATCCCGAGGTCGCGATGCGCCACGCGACGCACATCGTGATGGGAGTTGCCGCCGTCGCGTTCCTCGTGGGCGGTTTGTTCCTCGTGCGAAAAGCGCTCGCGCCGTTCCGGACCCTTCGCGCCGGTCTCTCTTCGGTGCGCGAGGGACGCAGCCAGGAAATCGAAGGCGACTATCCGAGCGAAGTGCAGCCTCTGGTGAACGATCTGAATGCGCTGCTCGAGGATCGTGAGCGTGCGGTCGCAAGGGCCCTCACCACCGCGGGAGATCTCGCGCACGGATTGAAGACGCCGCTCGCCGTGCTCGCGCAGGAGGCCGAACAGGTCGGCGCCGCGGGCCATCACGAGCTCGCGGCGACGCTCCGCCAGCAGGTCGAGCGGATGCAGCGGCAGATCGACTATCACCTGGCCCGGGCACGTGCGACCGCAACGGCGCGTGCAGCGCCGGGACTCCGCTGCGCGGTTCTCCCGTCCGTGGAGGCCCTGGTGCGCACGATGCGGCGCCTGCACGCGGAACGTGAGCTCTCGATCGACACCGATGTCTCTCCCGCGCACGAGATCCGAGGCCGCAGGGAAGACCTCGACGAGATGCTGGGGAATCTGCTCGACAACGCGTGCAAGTGGGCGCGCTCCCGGGTGGCGATTTCCTCGTCCCTTGACGCCACCCGGGTGTTTTTCTCGGTGGATGACGATGGGTCGGGCCTCGATCCCCTCATGCGCGCCCAGGTCCTGCAGCGGGGAGTGCGGGTCGATCAGCGGGCCGGGGGATCCGGGCTCGGTCTGGCGATCGTCAGCGATCTCGCAGAGTTGTACGGTGGTTCCGTCACGTTGGAGACCTCGCCGCTCGGCGGGACGCGCGCGAGGCTCGAGCTGCCGCGATTCTGACGTGGTCTCTAGGTTGTCAGTTGTCGGTTGTCTGCCATTCCTCGGGCACAGGAGATAACGAGCGCCGGTCCTGTGGAGCGCCGGTCTTCGACCGGCCGGTCCGCCGACCTTCGGTCGGCAGTCTCGCGAGCGCCCCCCATCCCACCCACAGGGCCGGCTGAAAGCCGGCGGACCGGCCGGTCGAAGACCGGCGCTCCAATAAACCGGCCCTCTTCATTGATGGGCTGCTCTCATCGAGTGTTGTCCAGGCGAGGAATGGCAGATCACCGACAACTGACAACGATTCGTCAAGCGGCCACAAACTTGCGGAGTGCTGTATTAGGTTGGGTAGGAGAATCGGCGGTGGGGTCACTCCTCCCGCAGAGAGGCGATGAACCGCGCGATGAAGATGAAGGTCTTTCTCTCGTCGACCGCTCAGGACTTGGTGGCCTACCGGAAAGTGGCCGACGACACGATCCTGCGGATGTCGCAGGAGACCGTGGCGATGGAGCGCTTCGGCCCGATATCCGGCGAGCCGGTGGCCGAGTGTGAGCGCAAGGCGCGGGAGTGCGACGTGGTGGTGTGCATCGTCGCGCACCGCTACGGCTTCGTCCCCGACAAAGGGCGGGGCAGCATCACGCGGCGGGAAGTGGAGGCAGCCAGGGCCGCCGGCCGGGAGGTGCTGGTTTGGATCGTGGCGGACGACTACGGCTGGACCGAGAAGAAAGAGCAGGACGTTCTCGCCGACCCCACGGTATTCGCAGACCAGGCGCGTGTGGCAGAGGTCATGGCGGGTATCCAGGGCCTGCTCGAGTTCAAAGTTTGGCTACGGGCGAACTTCACCTGCGAAGCGTTCACCACTCCGGACGACCTGGGACGCAAGATCGCCGTCGCGTTGAGCGCACGCGGAAAGGCGCCGACGGCGACAAGCCGTGCTTCGACGCGCGCCGAGATCCGCGTCGTCCACGCGCTCCAGCCCGCGCCGCATTTCCACGGCCGCGAGGAACTGGTCCGGAATCTCGATGCGTGGGTTTCCGACCTGACCTCGCCGGACCGGGTCTGGTCGCTGGTGGCGGCGGGCGGCACCGGAAAGACGGCTGTGGCCGAGAGGGTTGTCGCCGGCATGAAACCGGGCGAAGCCAGCGTGCTGGTCTGGTCGTTTTACGAACAGCCCGACGCCGATGCCTTCCTGCGCGAGTGCAATCACCTGTTCCTCGGCGAGGACGAAGGGCCGGCCGGGGGGCGTCTGGAACGGCTCGAGCGCGGGCTGCGTGACGGACGGCCGCACCTGATCGTCCTCGACGGCCTGGAGCGTGTGCAGGAGGATGCCGGCGGCGGCAGGGTGCGCGGCGAGCTGTCGGACCACAGCCTCAAACTCCTCCTTCGGGCCATGGCCGCCGGCCTCGGGCGGGCGCGAGCGCTGGTGACCTCCCGATACCCGCTGGTCGATCTCCAGGACTGGACGAACCGGGGATATCGCGACACCTCTCTCGACGATCTCTCGCCGGAGGCCGCGGTGGCCGTCCTGCGCGGTTGGGGCGTGGGCGGGAAAGACGGGGCGTTGCGCGCGGCGGCGTCCCAAGTGGGCAATCACGCGCTCTCGGTGGCAGTGCTCGGCTCCTATCTCCACTCCTTTGCCGGCGGGCGCATCGAGGCGGTCCGGGAGTTCAACCTCGACGCGGTGACGGGCGACGACCCGAGGGCGGCCAAGCTCGCACGAGTGCTCGCCTATTACGCGCAGCGGCTGCCGGAGGAGGAGCGGGAGCTGCTGGCCCGGCTCTCGGTGTTCCCCCGCGGGGTGACGATCGATCTGCTCGACGTAGTGGTCGATGCCGGTGGCGAGGTCGCGGGACTTCTTCTGAAGGCAAAGCCGCGTCTCGTCAGGTTGCTGGAGAGTCTGCGGTCGCGTGGGCTGGTCTTCCAGTATCAAAGCGGTGAGGAGGTCACCTGGACCGCGCACCCGTTCCTGCGCGAGCGCTTCCGTGAGCTGCTCGGCTGCCCGGCCGAGCGGGTCTTCGAGGTCGTGTCACAGGCCCTCGGCGCCGAACTGGAGAAGCGCCCCGACACAAAGCCGAGCGACCCGGCCACCCTCGACCGGTACGAACGCCTGATCGAGGCCACGCGGCTCGCCGGGCGGGAGAAGGAGGCGTTCGATCTCTTCTGGTACGGGTTGGGAGGCTACCAACACCTCGGGTGGGTGCTCGGCGAGTACGAACGGGGCTATCGCATCCTGGAGGCGTTCAGCGCGACGGGCCGCCCCGAGGATCTCGGCGTGACAATGGCACTGCGGTGGCGATGCCTGCTCGCCACCACACTCTCCCTCTTCGCGAAAAATCTTGGTCGCCTGGGAGAGGCGCAAGCGCTCCGACGGCTCGACGACGCTTGGTCGAAGTCGCTTGCCGACCCCAAGGACATATCGATCGGACTTCGGAACTCAAACGGGGTGGCGCTCAACCTCGGCCGTTTGGCAGAAGCGAGGAGGCTTGCGAACGAGGCCATGAACGCCGAGACGGCGAGTGATGATGAGCAGACAAGACGCTCCCTTGGCCACCGTGCCATCGCCGCTCACGCTCTAGGCGACGTTGCCGCGGCGCGTACCGACTTCGCCGCCGCGACCGAACTGACAGGCCAGTCACTCTCCTCGATCTGGGGCTCGTGGCACGTGCGCCATCATCTGGACCTGGGCGACCTCGAGGCGGCCCGCGCGCTCGCCGACCACGGCTCGGCGACGGCCCACCGTCATAGCTGGAACCACGAGATTCCGCGATTCGGCGCATTGCTGGCCCGGATCGATCTTGCCGAGGGCGGCGACCCCACGCTACATCTCGACGAGATCCGTGCCTGGACCTCCCGGACCGGCGACATGGAACACATCATTGAAGCGCACCTCCTCGCGGCGCGACACCTGCTCGCCCGCGGCGACCCCCAGAGCGCCGTCGGCGAGGCGGAGACCGGCCTGCTCCACGCCGTGGCCTGCGGCTTCGGCCTGCTGCGCATCGAGCTACTGGTGACGCTGGCGCGCATCCGGCTGGCCTGGCCCGATCCGCCCAGGGCGATCCAGGCAGCGCGGGAGGCGCTCGATCTCGCCGCCCATCCGGACTGCGGCTATGCCTGGGGCGAAGCCGACGCGGCACAGGCCTGGGGCGAGGCCTACTTCGCCAACGGCGAGCTCGCTCTCGCTCGACGTGCGTTCACCCGCGCCCTCGAAGTGCGCCGGCGGATCGAACACCCCGGAGCCTCGGATACGGAGCGATGGCTTGCCCGCACGACCTAGTACGATTCAATGCCCCGCGTACCAGTCGTACCCGCGCTCGCCCCAGAAATCGGCCGGCCGGGTGGCCGCGTAGCGGATGACGCCGATGCGCTTGATGTTCTTGATCCCGTACTTTACCGGGATCGCCAGCCGGAGCGGGGCGCCGTGCTCGCGGGTGAGCGGCTGGCCGTTCATCTCCCAGGCCAGGAGCGTCTGCGGGTGGAGGGCGCTGTCCATGTCGAGGCCGACGTAGTAGCCGCAGTCCGGCGTCTCCATGGCGATGTACTCCGCGGCTCCCGCTGGCGGGAACTTCGCCACCAGGTCGGCCAGCCGCGCGCCCGCCCACTGCACGATCGTCGACCACCCTTCGATGCAGCGCAGTTCCGTGATCATCTCGTAGCGCGGCAGGGCCATGACCTCGGCCAGCGTCAAGGCCACCGGGGACGCGGCGCCGGCAATGACGAGCCGCCACGCGCTGGCGTCCACCTCGCCCTTCAGGCCGAGGCGGCCGTTGATGCGGGCCCGGGTGATGTCCGAGGGGCGGAAGGTGGGGCTGAGACGGGACGAGGAGAAGAACGACTGACCGAGGGACTGATTGAGATCGAGCGCCCGGCGAAGCGGCCACTCCAGGCCTCCGTCGCGGGAGCGCGACCGGAGCCACTTGTAGCCGCCGAAGCCCGCCAGCGCGGCAACGCCGGCGGTGAAGAAGCCGCGGCGTGTGATCCGCTTCAACTCCTTCTCTGAGACTTCGCGCTCGTCGCTCATTCCGCACCTCCCTCGGCGACTTTCTCGTAGCCGATGACCATCGCCCGGAAGTTGTTCCATCCCGCCCGCACCACCTGCGCGACGTGGATCAGGAAGAAGACGACGTAACCGACGGTGAGCCAGAAGTGGAAGAACCTCGCCATCGGGTAGCCGCCGAGCAGCGTGGTCAGCCACGAGAGCTGCACCGGCTTGTAGATCGCGAGGCCGGTGAGCACCGAGCCGAGCCCCATGAAGATCACCGAGGTGTAGGCGATCTGCTGCGCGCCGTTGAACTTCCGCGGCGGCGGCGCCTCTTTCCGGAGGTGCAGGTCGTGCAGCAGTACCTGCCACGCCTCACGGAACGAGCGCCGGCCCGGGAGCAGCTCCCGCCACTCGCCGCTGACCAGGGTGTAGGTGACGTAGGCGGCGCCGTTCACGACGAACAGCCACATGAAGAAGTAGTGCAGCGCCATCCCCTCGGCCAGCCGGTTGTTGACGTGCAACTGCCGGTAGGTCGTCTGCGCCAGCGTCATCTTCACCAGCGTGTACTCGCCGATGCCGACGCGATAGACCGCGTTCGCCCAGTAGATCAGGATCCCGCTCCAGATCATCAACGCCAGCAGCGGGAAGTTGAGCCAGTGGAACCAGCGGATCGCCAGGGGATGCTTCCGGACGAGACGTGCCATGGGAGGTTGGATGCCGGAAGGGCGGGTGGGTTTCAGGTACCTTCTGCATGTCGCGCCGGAGGCGCAGAGCGTGACGCCTTCGCCGATTGGTTGGTCAGGTTCGCACTCGCGCCGCTCGTGAAGCTCTCGCGCGTTGCAGTAGCGCGTCGATGGAATACCGGCCGGCGCCGGTGAAGATCAACGCCAGAAACACGGTCAGAAACATCAGCGCCGGCTGTTTGCTCGCCCACGATTTGGAGGCGCCGGAAAAGAAGGCCATCGCTGCCGCCTGCATCGTCCAGGGATCCTGGCCATGGGCGACGAAGGCCGCTACACCCATCGCCACGACCGGCGGGATGGACGCGAGACGAGTAGCCGCACCGATCATCACCAGCAGGGCACAGACGAACTCGGCGAACGTAACCAGCAGAAGACTGGGCATCGCGCCGATGCCGATCGGATCGCCGAACATCGCGGATTGTCCCGCGAGAACCATCTGCACCTTCCCCCATCCGTGCGTGACCATGTAGCCTCCGGTGCCCAGGCGGAGGATCAGAAGACCGAGCGAGAGGTTCCGTTCCGCAGTCGTCACGTGCTGCATTCTTCGCTGCAGCGCCCATTTCGTCAATTGCGGCCCCCCATCGGGTCCCCTCCTCTTCGCTGTTACGATGGGCGGCCAGTCCAAAACCCATTCAGGAGCGGCGGCATGGCGGATCGGCTGTTTCACTTCACCGACGGGAAGTCGAACAAGTTCTGGCGGATCTCGCTCGAGGCACGTCGTTGCCATACGCGAAGCTTGCGCAGGCCGCCAAGAACGAGGACGCGGACGGTGCCGCCGTCTTCCGCTGGTCCGACGGCGTGGTCTGCACGGGTGATCGCGACCACCGTCCCCGAGGCCGCGTCCTGGGGGGAACGAGATTTGAGGACGCGATTCTGTGGAGCGCCGGTCTTCGACCGGCCGGTCCGCCGGCTTTCAGCCGGCCCTGTGGGCGGGAGGGGGCTCGCCGCGAGACTGCCGACCGAAGGTCGGCGGACCGGCCGGTCGAAGACCGGCGCTCCACAGACTGCGCTCGTTTCATCCTGCGACCGAGGTTATGGGACAACCGGGATACGCACGGACCGGCTCACCGAGGTGGCACGGCGCGGCTGATCGGCCTCGGAGGCGGCCTGGAGACGACCCGCGCGGGCGTCACCCTGTCGGCGCTGTTCCAGACTAGGCTTTGTTGCTCCTGTCGGATTCTTTTGCGTCAGCTGAACGCCGGATCTGCAGCGCGCCGAGGCACCAGCCACCGGCCGGTCATCGCCGCGAGAACGGCCGCGAGCGCGGAAACGAGGTATACCAGCAGGGGCGCGCCGGCGATCGCCGGTGAGACGAGCACGTTTGCGCGGAGCAGCCCGTTGCCGAGCACGAACAGCCCGACTCCGGTCAGGACCATCGGCCAGAGCAGCACGACGGTGAACCAGAGGCCGCGGCGCTTCAGGCCGGCTATTCCGTGCCAGCCGGCTGCGATGGCTGCGATGCAGAGAAGCGCGACGACCGCGGCGACGATGATTCGGAGAGCCGGCGTGCGGGTGGAGAGACCGGCCATCCGTTGCCCGACGACCATCTCGTCGCCTCCCCCCATCACGGCGGTGAAGAGGCGGGCGAACGGGTTTGCCGCGAAGATCAACGCGACGCCGGCCCAGCGGGATGGGGTACCGGCTCGCGCGGCAATCAGGCCGCCGGCCAGCATCAGCGCGTAACTGAACGCGGGACCCGAGGCTGTGGGCAGCCACGAAGCGCAGTCGCTGGTGAAATGCCAGGAGTTGAAGTCGCGGACCGGCCACTCTCCGCAGAGCAACCTGCCGGCGATCGCATGCGCCAACTCGTGAGCTTCGTGAACGGCCAGCAGCAGAAACGAGAACGCGAGAAACCAGCGCCCGCTCATCGCCACCCGATACTCATCGTCCGAAGCCATTGGCGGTAAGGGTACGTGCGATCCTGCCCTTTGTTTCGTTCCGCCGTGCTACGCCGTGGCCGGCGCGTGGCGGATGTTGTACTTGCGGTCGACCCGGAGCACGCCTTCGACTCCCGAGAGGGAGCGGATCACGCGCTCGAGGTGTTTGAGGTCGGCGATCTCGAGGACCAGGTCGACGGTGGCGCGGCCGTCGGCACTGCGGGTCTCCATCTGGCGGATGTTGGTCTTCATGTTCGAGATGGTGGAGATGACTTTGGCGAGGATGCCCTGACGGTCGTCCATGACGATCTCGAGGTCGATCTGGAACTGGGCCTGGCGCTGGTCGGCCCACTCGACGCCGATCTCGCGGTCGTCGTTGAACATGAGGTTGCGGACGTTCGGGCAGTTGGCGCTGTGCACCGCCACTCCCTTGCCGCGGGTGACGTAGCCGACGATCGGCTCTCCCGGCAGGGGGTTGCAGCATTTGGCGAGGTAGGTCAGCAGGTCGTCGTAGCCTTTGACCTTGATCGTCGCGGAGGAGGAGAAGGGGAAAAACTTCCGCACCGCCTGCTGCAGCACGCCAGCTTCCGCGGCAGGACCTTTTTCCTTCTGGTCGTCGGTGACGAAGCGCTCGACGATGGAGCGGGCGGAGACTTTGCCGTAGCCGACGTCGGCGTAGAGGTCTTCGACGCGGCCGAGGCCGTGCTCCGTGAGGACGCCGTCGAGGGCGTTCTCGGCGACCAGCTTCCGCCACTGCACCTTGTAGCGCTTCGCCTCCCGCTCGATCAGCTTCCGTCCCAGCTCGACCGAGCGGTGTTTCTGCTCGATGTTCAGCCAGTGCCGGATCTTGTGCTTGGCCCGCGAGGTGGCGACCATGTTGATCCACTCGCGGTTGGGGGTCTGGGTCGGCCCGGTGGTGATGTCGACGATGTCGCCGTTCTTGAGGTGCGTGCGCAGCGGCACGAGCTTGCCGTTCACGCGCGCGCCGACGCAGTGGTTGCCGACGTCGGTGTGGATCCGGTAGGCGAAGTCGAGCGGGGTCGCGCCGCGCGGGAAGGCGAAGACGTCCCCTTTCGGGGTGAAGGTGTAGACCTCGTCGGGATAGAGGTCGATCTTGAGGGAGTTGAGGAAGACCCGCGGGTCTTTGATGTCGTGCTGCCACTCGACGAGCTGGCGCAGCCAGAGGAAGTTCTTGTCGTCGGGATGCGCGCCAACCCGCCCTTCCTTGTACTTCCAGTGCGCGGCGATGCCCTGCTCGGCGATCAGCTCCATCTCCCGGGTCCGGATCTGCACCTCGAACGGCTGCCCCTTCTCCGCCACCACGGTCGTGTGCAGCGACTGGTAGAAGTTAGGCTTGGGCATGGCGATGTAGTCTTTGATCCGCCCCGGGACCGGACGCCACATCTGGTGGATGATGCCGAGGGCCGCGTAGCAGTCTTTGACGGAAGGGGTGATGATCCGGAAGGCGAGGTAGTCGTAGAGCTGGCCGATGTCGATGTCCTGCCGGCGCAGCTTCGACCAGATCGAGTACATCGACTTGACCCGGCCGTAGACCTCTCCCTGGATGTCGTTGTCGGTCAGCTTGCGGTCGAGCGTGTCCTTGATGCGCCCGACGATGTCGCCCGACACGGCCATCTTCTCGTCGACGGCTTTGTGCAATTCTTCGGACTCGCGGGCGTGGAGAAAGTGGAAGGAAAGGTCTTCCAGCTCGTGCTTGATGCGCCCCATGCCGAGGCGGTTGGCGATGGGAGCGTAGATCTCCATCGTCTCTTTCGCCACGGCCAGCCGTTTCTCCTCGGGGAGAAATTGCAGCGTGCGCATGTTGTGGAGCCGGTCGGCGAGCTTGACCAGCACCACCCGCAGGTCGGAGACCATGGCCAGGAGCATCTTGCGGAACGTCTCCGCCTGCTGCTCTTCCTTGGAGACGTAGGCGTAGCGCGAGATCTTGGTGACGCCGTCGACGAGCTCCGCCACTTGTTCGCCGAACAGCTCGACCAGGGTCTCTTTGGTGGTGAGGGTGTCTTCGAGCACGTCGTGCAGCAGCCCGACGGCGATGGAGGTCTCGTCGAGCCGCATGTCGGCCAGGATGTAGGCGACGTTGATGGGGTGGATCAGGTACGGCTCGCCCGAGCTGCGCACCTGGTCGCGGTGCTCGCGCGCCGAGAAGATGTAGGCCTTCTGCAGCAGTTCCTCGTCAAAGTCCGGCTTGTAGGACTCGACCTTGTCGAGGATGTCTTCGAAGCGAATCATTGGTGCGCGTCCCGAGTGGGCGAGTATAACTTTTAGATGGGTTGTCGGTTGTCGGTTGTCAGTTGTCCGAACCGGTTTGGCCTGGGCGGCATCGGTCGCGAGCTTCGAGCTCCAGCCACCCGCCCGGCCTCGTCAAGGTCCACCCGCCCGACTCTGTTGTGAACCGTCGGTTGGCCGGGGTTTGTTTCTGGCGTTCGGACCCGTGTTTGCAGGCGGATTCGTCCCGCCGTCCGGGTGCGTCGCCCGAGGGAGATCGGTTCGGATAACTGACAACGGACAACGGACAACCTTCGTCTTCGGAGGCGGAATCGCCCCGCCGTCCGGGTACGTCGCCCACAGACCGAGGTCTTCAGGCACGCAAAATGCTGCCTTCGCTATTGCCGAAGCCAACGGCGGCGCGTCGCCGCCGGGGCGCCGGGGAAAGAATTAAGGAGGATGTTCGTGTCCAAGAAATCCGTCTTCATCGTCTTAACCCTTCTCGTCTCCATCGCGGCGATTCCCGCCTTCGCCGGTCCCGTCCCGTCGAAGACCGCGGCGAATCAGAGCCTCGAATCGCGCGACGCCGACCTCACCGTCATCCGCAGCGTGGCGGCGAATGAGCAGGTCTCGGCCGTTCTCACCGCGAACGGGTTCTCGAAAGAAGAGGTCAATCAGCGCCTCGCCCAGATGTCTCCGCAGGACCTCCGCCAGCTCGCCGGCAACCTCGAGCAGCTCCAGCCGGCCGGCCTGACGCGTCAGGAGTGGATCTGGATCGGGATCGGCGCCCTGGCCGCGTTGATCCTCGTGGTCGCGCTTGCCGACTGATGCAGCATCCCGGCGCACCATGTGGCTTCGGGCAAGGGGCGAGCGTTGAAGGACGCTCGCCCTATTTTTGTGCCTGCGCTGACGTTAACGTAGAGTCCAAAGACGAATGAAAAAACTTCTGCTTTCTGCCTTCTGCCTTCTACTTTCCGGTTGCGTCTACTGGACGCCCATCTCCCGCAGACCGACCCCGTCGGCCAGCGTCATCCCCGACGTGCCGATGCAGAAGTGGGACATCCTCACGTGCGGCGCCGGCTCGCTCTCCGCGGTGCTTCAGCATCACGGCGATCCGACGACGATGGAGGAGTGGCAGGCGGCGCTGCCGAAGACCCGCGGCGGGGTGATGTCGATCGACCTCGTCCTGGCAGCAAGGCAGAAAGGCTTCGAGGCCAGCCTCGTCACCGGCGACGCGACCCTGGTCGAAGCCGAGTTGCGCGACGGCCGGCCGGTCATCCTGATGCTGCAGGTGATCCAGTATCCCGGCAAGAGCCTCGACTTCTTCCACTACGTCGTCATCGACGGCTTCGACCCTGCCCGCAGCCTGTTCCGCGTGCAGTTCGGCGACGGGAAGGCGCGCTGGGCGCCGATGAAGCGGCTCGCGCCGGCCTGGAAGAAGACGAAGTACGCCACGATCCTCGTCCGCCCCGGCGACCCGAACGCGCAGGCGCTCCGCGCGGCGGTGCAGCTCGAGGATGAGGGGAAGTACGCCCTCGCCGCCCAGACGTACCGCGAGATTCTGCAGAAGGACGAGAAGTCGGTCCTCGCCTGGACGAACCTCGGCAATGCGGAGATGCAGCTCGGCCGGCATGTTGCCGCCGAGGAGGCCTTCCGCAAGGCGCTGGAGCTCGACGGCGAGGCGGCCGATACGCTGAACAACCTCGCCTGGCTGCTGTACGAGCAGAAACGGGTCGACGAGGCCGAGCCGTTCGCCCGCAAGGCCGTCCTGACCAAAGCCCCCGATCCCTGGATGCGCCTCGACACCCTGGCCCGCATCCTCGTCGCCCGCGGCTCCTGCGACGAAGCCGCCATGACCTTCCGCCAGGCCATCGCCGCCGTCCCCGAAACCCGCACGGAAGAACGGGCCGCTCTGGAGAAGGAAGCGAAGGAACCGTGCGGGCGGGCGGTGGCCAGGAGCGAGTGATTGGCGGGAGCTTGATGGGACCTATGGGACTTATGGGACCTATGGGACAAATGAGAGCCACGACGCCATAGGTCCTATCAGTCCTATAGGTCCTATCAGTCCCATCAAGCTCCGCGATTCCACTACCATCCCCGCAGTGTTTTCCAAGCGTGCCCACTGGTCTGCACCGGTCAACGAGCTCACCCTCGCCCGCCAGGCACATCATGGCCCCCTGCTCGACCTCACCGAGAGCAACCCCACACGCGCGGCCATCCCCTATCCGCACGAAGAACTTGCTGAAGCCCTGGCTCGCGGCGCCCGCGCTTCGTACGATCCCGATCCTCGCGGCCTCCGTTCCGCGCGCGAGGCTCTCGGCGCGGAGTTGCAGTGCGACCCGAACGATCTGATCCTGACGGCGTCCACCAGCGAGGCCTATTCGTTTCTCTTCAAGCTCCTCACCGATCCGGGCGACGAGGTTCTCATCCCCACCCCCTCCTATCCGCTGCTGGAGCACCTCGCCTCGCTGGAGTTGATCGCGCTGCGCACCTTCCCGATGGAGTTTCACAAGCGCTGGGAGATCCACGTCCCGCCGGTCTCGCCGCGCACGAAGGCGATCGTGGTCGTGCATCCGAACAATCCCACCGGCTCGTTCGTCTCTCCGCGGGAGCAGGACACGCTCGCGGCCCTCGGCATCCCGATCATCTCCGACGAAGTGTTCCTCCCCTATCCGCTCGACGGCAGCGGCACGAGCATCTTGCGCGACGACGTCCTCACCTTCACGCTCGGCGGTCTCTCCAAGTCGGCCGGCCTGCCGCACTTCAAGCTCGGCTGGATTCGCGTGAGCGGTCCGGGAAAGCGGGAAGCGCTCGACGCGCTGGAGCTGATCGCCGACAACTTCCTTTCCGTGGCCACGCCGGTGCAGGTGGCGCTGCCGGAGATCCTTCGTCTCGCACCTGAGATCCGCGCCGCGATCGACAGGCGTCTGCGCCGGAATCTGGGTACGCTGCGCATGCACCTCGGCGCGTTGCCTTCCGTGCAGTTACTGCCGGTCGAGGGGGGATGGTCGGCGGTGATCCGCGTGCCCCGGGTCATGTCCGACGACGAGCTCGCACTGGCACTGCTGGATCGCGGTGTGGTCGTACAGCCCGGCTACTTTTTCGATTTCGAAGTGGAGGGTTACATCGTCCTCTCGCTCCTGACTCGGGAAGAGGTCTTCGGTAAGGGAGTGAAGAAGCTCGCGGATATGATCGCCCCGTGAAGCAGCACTGGACGCTCGATCCCGCCATCACCTTCCTCAACCACGGCTCCTTCGGCGCGACGCCGCGGGTGGTGCTGGAGAAGCAGAACGAATACCGCGCGCAGATGGAGCGGGAGCCGGTGCGTTTCTTCGCCCGGGAGCTGGAGCCGCTGCTCGATGAGGCCCGCCGCACCCTGGCGGAGTTCCTCGGCGCCGAGACCGCGGGGCTGGCGTTCGTCCCCAACGCCACCGCCGGCGTGAACGCCGTCCTCCGCTCGCTCGACCTCGACAAGTTCGACGAGCTGCTGGTGACGTCGCAGGAGTACAACGCCTCCCGGAACACCCTCGACTACGTGGCCGGACTGGCGGGGTCGAAAGTCGTCGTCGCCGACGTTCCCTTCCCCATCGAATCGCCCGACGTGGTCGTCGAGCGCGTCCTGGCGCAGGTCACGGATCGCACGAAACTCTTCCTCATCGATCACATCGTCAGCCAGACCGCGCTGATCCTGCCGGTCGAGCGGCTCGTGAAGGAGCTGGCCGCGCGCGGCGTCGACACCCTCATCGACGGCGCTCACGCTCCCGGCTTCCTCCCGCTGAACCTGCGCGAGCTCGGCGCCGCCTACTACACCGGCAATCTGCACAAATGGGTCTGCTCGCCGAAGGGAGCCGCGTTCCTGTATGTGCGCGAGAACCGTCGCCGCAGCATCCATCCGATCGCCATCAGCCACGGCGCCAACGCCACCCGCACCGACCGCAGCCGCTTTCACCTCGAATTCGACTGGACCGGCACGTTCGACCCCAGCGCGTGGCTCGCCGTCCCCGCCGCGCTCGAATTCATGAACGCCCACGGCAGTTGGCCCGAAGTCATGCGCCGCAACCGCGAGCTGGCCCTGCTGGCCCGCGACCTTCTCTGCGACGCGCTCCGCATCGACAAGCCGGCTCCGGACGAAATGCTCGGCGCCATGGCCGCCCTCCCGCTTCCGGACGGCACCGAAGCCCCCTCCCCCTATGGAGATCCGCTCCAGGACCGCCTCCTGTACGAGCACAACATCGAAGTCCCGATCGGGCCGTGGCCGCATCCGCCGAAGCGCATGCTGCGGATCTCCGCCCAGCTCTACAACGAGCTCGGCGACTACGAGAAACTCGCTGGCGCACTGCGGACACTGCTGTAAGCCCAGCCCGCAAGGCACCCCTCCTGCACTCGCATCCGGCAGAAGGAGTGCAGAAATGATGAGAGTTTTATCCGCGATTTCCCTTGCGCTGCTGCTCGCAGCGTGCGGCGGCAACCGTCCGGAGGCGAACGACGCCACCGGCACCTCCGAGACCCTGACCACCGGCACCGCGCAATCGGTGCAGCAGACCTCCAGCGCCACGGCGACCACCACCGGCGCCAGCGGCGGCGCCGTGACCGACATGACCACGCCCGACAAGGAGTTCGTCGTCAATGCAGGCATGAGCGGCCTCGCCGAGGTCCAGATGGGCAACCTCGCCCTGCAGAACGCGCAGAGCGCGGACGTGAAAGCCTTCGCGCAGCGAATGGTCACCGACCATTCCAAAGCCAACCAGGAGCTCCAGGAGCTCGCCACGGTCAAAGGCCTGGCATTGCCCGCGGAACTGGCCGGCGAGCCGCAGCAGGGCCTCGAACACCTGGCCACACTGAGCGGCGCCGAGTTCGACAAGGCCTACATGCAGCACATGGTCGCCGATCACGGCAAAGCCGTCTCCCAGTTCCAGACCGCCTCCACCAGCGCCCAGGATGCGGACGTCAAGGCATGGGCCGCGAAGACGCTGCCGACTTTGCAGGAACACGCACGGCTCGCGCAGGAAGTGGCGGGGAAGGTATAGCGGACCATTCGACTGGTTGCTGGTTGCTGGTTGCTTGTGAGTTTGCGGCTTACGGGTCAGGCGATGACTCATAAGTAACCAGCAACCAGCAACCAGTCACCCCTCAATCCTTCAGCGCAGCGAACACCGCAGGGTGTGTAAAAAAGCACCTCTCGGTCCAGCAACGGCGCGGCTTCCGTGAAATCGCTCATGCCGATTCGGCGATGATCGTTCTGCGAATGTGAGTGGGGTGAAGCGGATCGAAGTCAGCGTCTGTCGTGATCAGATGGGCGCCGGTCGCCGAGGCGGTCGCGGCAATCCAGAGATCGTTGTGTCCGAGAGTCCTCCCGATCGACTTTGTCCACGAATGAAACTCTCCAAACCGCTCCAGGATCGGACGCGAATCGAGGGGAACGATCACCAGTTCCCGCAGCAGGGCCTCGAGCGCTTCGACCTTTGTCGCGCCCCAGCCGAACTGCCGGACGAGTGAGAGGCATTCGCCAACGGTTACGATCGAGATCAACGGACGGTCCGTACGATGCCGAAGGTGAAACGAAGCATCGACTCGCTTTGCGACTTCATTGTCCCGGATCAGGTGAATGACGATGTTTGTATCGAGGAGCAGGAGCTCGCCCCGTCCATTCACGACAATGCCTCGAGGGCCGCGGCGACCTGTTCATCACTCTCCTCGCCCGGCCAGCGGCCGATGATGGCGTTCACACCGGAACGCAGCCCTTGCGGTTGCCGCATCGTCGCGGCATCCATTCCCCGGAAAAGCGGCGCGGGAACGCGCGCCCATACAGCGGCTTCGGGTCCGGCAGAATCGATGGCGTCGGCTTCGATCCGCAGCAGCGCACCCGACGGACGGAAGACCGCGGTGCCCGCCACGACGACTTTCTGCCCGAAGAGACCCGCGAGCTGCTCTGCCGCCAGTCCTTCCGCGATTCCCTTCACCGCCTTGCCGTCATCCATCAGCAAAGTGAACATCCGATCGCTATGACGAATGGTGTCGAGTGTCCCGGAGACTCGCGCCCGTTGCGGTTCAGGGGTCGTTCGGATCAGCCGATCGACGGCGGCGACAGAGTTCGCGTCGACCACGATCCGTTGTGCGCTGATCTCTCCGTCTGTCAACTCGACGGAAGAGAAACCGGCCGCGAGAATGCGTTCGAATCTCCGAAAGGTAGCGAGCAGCGGCTGGTCGAAAAGGTCTGAATCAGAACGACCAGCAACCGCCGCTCGCAACGTCTGCTCCATCACTCCAAAAGCAGAATCGGCGGCATCAATGGGCTCGAAGAGCGCCTGCTGACCGAACAGCCCTGGCGCAGCTTCCAACAGCGTCGGGGCCTCGATCACGAGAACCGTGCTGCCGCCCTCGATGCCCACCACCTCGAACTCGGCAGCCGCACCCAGCCAGGACGGAAGGCTTCCCCGCGCCGTGCTGCGCCCCTCGACACGGAGGCGCAGTGCACCTCGGGTGGCGTCGAGCAGAAGGGCTGTCAGATCGCCGAGCACACTTCCGGCGATCCGCGCCCCATGCGCGCGCTCGCCACTCAGCCTGACCGTGTGCCGTTTCGTGGTGTGTTTCTCCGCCCATCGAGTTTACCTCGGCAGCGGCCTCCGCAACCCCTCGTCGTCCCCTGTGTCGCTGCTACGTCCTCACGAACGCCGGCAGGAACACGCTGACGCTCGCTCCTCCCCCGTCCCTGCGCGTCGTGCGCAGTGCGCCGCCGTGGCCGCGGACGATGCGGTCGACGAGGAAGAGGCCGAGGCCGAGGCCGGAGGGGGCGAGGTGGGGGCCGCGGCGGAAGGGGCGGGGGGGGCGGAGGAGGTTTTCGGGGACGCCGGGGCCGCGGTCGCTGACGATGATGGCCACGCCTCCTTCTTCCGGTCCGACGTCGACGGAGATGCTGCGGTTGGTGACGTCGCGGGAGAATTTCTCGGCGTTGTCGAGGAGGTTGTCGACGACGTGGTGGAGGGCATCCGGATCGAATGCGACTTCGGGGAGTCCGGATGCGACGTGCAGGTCGATCGGGCAGTTGGCCGCTTCGAGCTGGGGCTTGAGGCGGGCCACGCATTCTTCGACGACGGGGCCGATCTCGCCCGGGCGCGGCTTGAGGGAGAACGTCCCCCGCTCGAGGCGCGTGACTTCGAGGACGTTGGCGACGACGCGCCCGAGGCGCTCCGTCTGGCCGGCCAGCTCGCGCGCGTACTGCTCGCGCTTCCCGGCGTCCTCTTCGTCGGAAATGAGGTCGCTGTAGAGGCGCAACGACGCCAGCGGGGTGCGCAGCTCGTGCGCCGCGGTGGCAGCGAAGCGGGCCCGGTCGGTGGCCAGCCGCTCGACGCGCCAGAGCGTCCAGACCAGGCTGATGACGACGAGCAGCAGGACGGCGCTCACGGCGATGAAGGCACGCTGGAAGCGTTCGCGCTCGGCGGTCTCGATCCGAAAGACCGGCGGCGGGAGTTGCGCACGCCAGCCGGTCCCGCCGATCGACGTCCCTTCGTTCCGCGCCAGCCGGACCACCGCGCCGTCGACCGCGGCGCCGTCGCGGAGCGGCGTGAGCACACCCTGCACGAGCGTCCCGTCGGGGGTGTGGACGGCGCGCAGGGCGACCAGCGTGCGGACGCCTTCGACGGTGACGGTGCGCCATTCGAGGTCGGTGGTGCGGATCTGCACGGGCGGCGCCGCCGCGGGTCGCGGAGCGGGCGTCGAAGGCGCGGGTGTTGCCGGATCGACGACCGCCCGTCCCGGCGCGCTCCTCAATTGCTGGTAGATGTAGTTGGACTGCACGTTCTGCGCGAACGCCATCTGGTCGAGCACCTCGACCTTCGACGCTTTCTGCCGCGATTCGGCAAGCCGGGCCTCGAGCTCCGCGATCCGGACGGCCGACGCCCGTGCCGCGGCGGCCTCGCTCTCCACCCGGTCCATCATCGCCGCCGCGGCCTGCCGGATCTCGACGGCCGACTGCGCCAAGGCCTCCCGGACGGACTTCTGCTGGCGCGCCTGTGCGGCATTCAGTTCCTGCAGCTCGTCGTTGAGCGTCGGCAACGACGCGCGATTGCCGTTGTCGATCTGAAAGTGCGCCGTGATGAGCGGATGTCCCGGTCCCGTGGCCAGGGGCGACGGGACGACGGACAGCCCCGCGGACGCTCCTTTCGGGTCGTGGTAGAGGTTCTGATAGTGGAAATACGGCCGCTGCGATTCGGCGACGCGCAGCGCTTCGAGGCGTTCGGCCAGACGATCGGCGGCGGTGTGCTCCTCTTCGAGCCGGATCCGGCGCATCGCCTGGAAACCGCGTCCCAGCGCTTCTTCCTGCGCGCGCCGCGAGGAGACGTACCACGCGGCGAGCAGGCCGCCGACCGACGCGAACAGCACCACCGCCGCCAGCGCGACGCGCAGCGACTGCCTCACGTGCGCCCCCACGCGTAGCCGACGCCTTTGACGGTGACGACGATGTGCGGGTCGGCCGGCTCGCGCTCGATCTTCTGGCGCAGGTTGGCGATGGTCATGTCGACGGTCCGTGTCTCGAGCTCCTCCGTCGCTTCGGCCGGTGCGCCCCAGACGGTCTGCAGCAGCTCGGCACGCGAGACGGCGCGGGCGCGATGCCGGTGCAGCCAGCGGAGGATGCCGACTTCGCGCGGCGTGAGCGCGACCGCGGAGCCATTGCGGCGCGCCTCGCAGCGGCCGAGGTCGAGAAGACAGCCGTCGATCTCGACACGCTCCGCGTCGGCCGGCGCGACCGACGCGCGGCGCCGCAAAGCCTCGATGCGCGCGAGCAGCTCGTGCGTGCCGAACGGTTTGGTGAGGTAATCGTCCGCTCCCGCGTTCAGCCCCTTCACCCGCTCTTCCTCCGAGCCGCGCGCGGTGAGGATGAGGATCGGCAACGCCGACCGGGCCATGCGCAGCCGGCGGCAGACCTCGACGCCGTCGAGGCGCGGAAGGGTGAGGTCGAGCAGGACGAAGTCGACGTCGCTCTGCGCCCCGCGCTCCGCGCCGGTCAGGCCGTCGCCGACGGCGTCGACGGCGAAGTCATGCTTCGTGAGCAGCGCCACCAGCCCCTCGCGGAGGGAACGCTCGTCTTCGACGATGAGGATGCGCACGGGGATCATGGTACGCCCCTCATCGAATGGGGATGGGACCGATGGGACTCATGGGACTGATGGGACGGATGAGAAGATACAGGTCCCATTTGTCCCATCGGTCCCATTCGTCCCATTGGTCCTATGAGTCCCATGGTCTTACGCGCCACCGAACGGAACGCCGTTGCCCCGTGTTCTCCACTCCAGAAGGAGTATTCCAAATGATGCGAGCTCTCGTCGTCCTGGTCCTGCTCTCCATCCCGGTGCATGCCGCCGAGGCGATCGATCCTGACGTGCTGGCGGTGCGCGAGGCGGCGTGGCGGGCGTGGTTCGGCGGCGACGAGGCGGCACTGCGTGCGATGCTCCCCGAGGAGTTTCTGGCTATCGGAGCGGGCGAGCCGGAGATCTCCGACCGCGAGAAGGCGATCGCCTCCTCCCGCAGCTTCAAAGAGGCGGGAGGGCGGCTGGTCTCGCTGGCCTTCCCGGAAACACGAGCGCAGCAATTCGGCGATACGGTCATTCTCTACGGAAGCTACGAAGCGACGTTCGTCGCGGGCGGCAAGGAGCAACAGATGCGCGGGCGGCTGACCGAGGTGTTCGTCAAGCGGGACGGGAAGTGGCTGCATCCGGGGTGGCATCTCGATTTGAGGTGAGGACGCTTCCCACTCACTCTTTCAGCGCCGCAAACACGGAATTCGGCTGCAGTCCCATCCACGGATCGCCGGTCGGGGTGAGGAACAGCTCCGCGTAGACCCGGTCGTTGAGTTTCTCGAGGGTCATCACTTCCCCGTACGCATACCAGACGTGCAGCCTCCGGTGCAGCTCGTATTCGTTGAACAGCGTGTCGGCGGCGACGCTGCGGCGGAGGTTGTGCAACAGCTCGGGCGTCAGTTCCTGCTTCCGGCGCATCAGCGCCAGCGAAGGCTCGCTGAACTGCACACTGTCGATGGACTGTTCCCCGAGCTCGTACAAACGCCGCGGCACGTCGACGCGTACTCCGAGCTCGACCTGCTGCAGCACCGGCCCCTCGATCAGCGACTTCGTTCCCGCCCGGCGCGCCGCTTCGTACGCGTTTGCCTTTCTTGCCGGCGTCCACTCCTCGCTCACACCGGCGATCCCCAGTCCCGCGGCCAGGATGCCGGTCTGCATCGCCCGTCCCATGTGGTACCCCCGGATCGCCGAAATGCGGTCGTATTGCCTCAGCTTCCGGAACCACGTCGTCCACTGTTCGAGGCGCGTCGTAAACTCTTTCGGCGAATACAACCCCGCCAGCGCGTCGAGAGGCGTCCCGTCGTAGTCGAGCAGGTAATGCACGCTGTTGCCGGTGATGGTCTGCCGGATGGTCCTGCCGTTGCCGAGATCGATCGTGATGCGCGGCACGGGGCGCACCGAATGCCAGTGCATCACGAAATCGTCGCGCAGCACCGAGGCGATGGCCGGATCGGAATAGAGCATCACCCGGAAGAAGCGGCTGTTCGCGCAGCTCACCTCCTCGTCGAGCCGCCCCAGGAGGTGCAGCGAGACGATCGGCCTCCGCAGGCGTCTCGCCGCAGCCTTCGCCTCCTCCAGGTCCGTGTACCAGAACAGCCGCGACGCCGAGCAATCGCGCTGTGCGCAGACGCGGTCGAGCTGCGCTTCCAGCGCCTGCCGCTCCTCCGCCGGCGCATCGGCCAGCTTCGCGTGCAGCGCGTCGACGGAGTGTTGCCCGCCATCGCGCAGCACCGCCACCTCATCGTCCCCTCGGGCCGTCCCCGTGGCCAGCAACACGACGGCAAGCGCGGCAAGAACCCGTGCGCATCTCATGAAGACAACGTGCGCCTGAAAACGCCGGTTGTCGGTCAAAGATGTGTAAATGTGTGGGCGGCCGGAGACTGGCCCCTGCAGTCCTACCCTGTCGCCGACTCCTTCAGCGCCTTGAACTTCGCCGCGAGGTAGTCCTTGTTCATCCGCTCGATGAACTTGGTGGAGATCTCCTTCGGGCAGACGGCTTCGCATTCGCGGAAGAGGGTGCAGCTGCCGAAGTAGGTTTCCATGACTTCGACCATGGTCACGACGCGCTCGTAGCGTTCGGGCTGGCCCTGGGGCAAAAGGGCGAGGTGGGAGACTTTGGCGGCGGTGAAGAGCTGGGCGGCGCCGTTGGGGCATTGGGCGACGCAGGCGCCGCACTGGATGCAGGCGGCGGCGTCCATGGAGAGGTCCTGGACGGGCTTGGGGATGGGGAGGGTGTTGGCTTCGACGGCGCTGCCGGTGTTGACGGAGATGTAGCCGCCGGCCTGGATGATCTTGTCGAGCGGGGTGCGGTCGACGATGAGGTCTTTGATGACCGGGAAGGCGCGGGCGCGCCACGGCTCGACGACGACTTCGTCGCCGTGGTTGAAGTTGCGCATGTGCAATTGGCAGGTGGCGGTGCCGCCGATCGGGCCGTGGGCGACGCCGTTGATCATCATGCCGCACGAGCCGCAGATGCCTTCGCGGCAGTCGTGCTCGAAGTGGATGGGATCTTCGCCTTTCTCGGTGAGGCGCTCGTTGACGACGTCGAGCATCTCCAGGAACGAGGCCTCGGCGCTGATGTTCTCGGCTTTGTAGGTGACGAGCTGCCCTTCGGCATCGCGCGATTTCTGCCGCCAGACGTGCAGTGTGAGATCCATTACTTATAGCTCCTCGTTGCGAGCTTCACTTCCTCGTACACCAGCGGCTCTTTGTGCAGCACCGGCTCGTTGCCTTCGCCTTTGTGCTCCCAGGCGGCGACGTAGAGGAACTTGTCGTCGTTGCGCTCGGCTTCGCCGTCGGCGGTCTGGTGCTCGACGCGGAAATGGCCGCCGGCGGATTCTTCGCGGTGGAGGGCGTCGATGCACATCAATTCGCCGAGCTCGAAGAAGTCGGCGACGCGGCCGGCTTTTTCCAGCGCCTGGTTCGGTTCTTCGCCGCCGCCGAGGACGCGGACGTCGGTCCAGTACTTCTCGCGCAGGGTGCGGATCAGGCCGAGGGCGGTCTTGAGGCCCTCGGCGCTGCGGGCCATGCCGCAGTAGTCCCACATGATCGTGCCGAGCTCTTTGTGGTACGAGTCGACGCTGCGCGTCCCCTTCGCCTCGAGCAGGCGCGTCACCCGCTGGCGCACCGCGGTCTCGGCCTCGGCGAACGCGGGATGCGCCGGCGCGACTTTCTTGCCGAACTGCGTGGCCAGGTAGTCGCCGATCGTGACCGGCAGGACGAAGTAGCCGTCCGCCAGGCCCTGCATCAGCGCGCTCGCGCCGAGGCGGTTCGCGCCGTGGTCGGAGAAGTTCGCCTCGCCGGTCACATAGAGGCCGGGGACGTTGGACATCAGGTTGTAGTCGACCCACAGCCCGCCCATCGAATAGTGCGGCGCCGGGTAGATGCGCATCGGCACTTCGTACGGGTCTTCGGCGGTGATGTCGTGGTACATCTCGAAGAGGTTGCCGTAGCGCTCTTCGATGAGCGGGCGTCCGAGGCGCTTGATGGCGTCGGCGAAGTCGAGATAGACGCCGCGGCCGCTCTCGCCGATCCCCTTCCCTTCGTCGCACGCTTCCTTGGCGGCGCGGGAGGCGATGTCGCGGGGGGCGAGGTTGCCGAAGCTGGGGTATTTGCGCTCGAGGTAGTAGTCGCGCTCCCCCTCGGGGATGTCTTTGGGCGAACGCTTGTCTCCCTGCGCCTTCGGCACCCAGATCCGGCCGTCGTTGCGGAGCGACTCGGACATGAGGGTGAGCTTCGACTGGTAGTCGCCGCTCTGCGGGATGCAGGTCGGGTGGATCTGGGTGTAGCAGGGGTTGGCGAACGTGGCGCCGCGCTTGTGGGCGCGCCAGATGGCGGTGGCGTTGGAGGCCATGGCGTTGGTGGAGAGGTAGAAGACGTTGACGTAGCCGCCCGTGCCGAGGACGACCGCGTCGGCCGCGAAGGCCTCGATCTTTCCGGTGATGAGATTGCGGGTGATGATGCCCTTGGCATGGCCGTCGACGACGACGAGATCGAGCATCTCGTAGCGGTTGTACTGCTTGACCGTGCCGAGGGCGATCTGCCGCTCCAACGCCTGGAACGCACCGAGGAGGAGCTGCTGGCCTGTCTGCCCGCGCGCGTAGAAGGTGCGCGAGACCTGCACGCCGCCGAAGGAGCGGTTCTCGAGGGCGCCGCCGTATTCGCGCGCGAACGGCACGCCCTGGGCGACGGCCTGGTCGATGATGTTGACCGAGAGCTCGGCGAGGCGGTGGACGTTCCCTTCACGGGCGCGGTAGTCGCCGCCTTTGATGGTGTCGTAGAAGAGGCGATAAACGCTGTCGCCGTCGTTGCGGTAGTTCTTGGCGGCGTTGATGCCGCCCTGCGCGGCGATCGAGTGCGCGCGGCGCGGCGAGTCGTGGTAGACGAAACACTTGACGTTATAACCGAGCTCGCCGAGGGTCGCCGCGGCGGAGGCACCGGCCAGGCCGGCCCCGACCACGATGATGTCGTACTTCCGCTTGTTGGCCGGGTTGACCAGCTTGTAGTGCGACTTGGCGAACTCCCACTTCTGCGGCAGCGGTCCCGGCGGGATCTTGGAGTCGAGTTGGATGGTCATTGCGAGAGCCTCACAAAGCCGGTGAGCACGGCCAGCGGGAAGGAGACGTTGCCGAGCGTGATCAGCACCGCGAAGGCGGAGGCGAAGTTGCGCCGCCACGACTCGAATCGCGGGTTGGTCAGGCCGACGGAGCCGAACATGGCCCAGACGCCGTGGTAGAGGTGAAGGCCGAGGGCGAGGTTGGCGATGATGTAGACCGCCGCGACCCACCAGATCTGAAAGCCGCTGACGACGTTGTGGTAGACGTTGACGCCCCCGTCCGGCTCGCGGCTGAAGTCGTGGTGAGCCTGCCCCGTGGTGAGGTGCAGGAGGTGGTAGATGACGAAGAGCAGGATGATCACGCCGCCCCAGCGCATCGTCCGCGCGGCGTAGGTAGCTTTGACGTAGTCGCGGCCCTGGTAGGCGATCGGCCGCGCGGCGCGGTTCATCATCGTCAGCGCGTATGCGGCGTGGATGTGCAGGATGACGCAGACCAGGAGAAGGATGCGCGTCACCCAGAGCAGCGCGGTCTCGGGAATGAAGGGCGCTCCGAGCTCGCGCAACCCGACGGCGTAGATGTCGAGCGCCGGCTGCATGACGCCGTGCTCGTCTTCATGCGCCGGCATGTAGAGCTTCAGGTTGCCGAGCATGTGCGCCAGGATCCAGCCGAAGAGGATCAAGCCGGTAACGGCCATGACCGCCTTCTTGCCGATGGCAGAGCGGTAGAAGTTGCCGAACCACGTCATTCGGAGCTCACCTCGGTGGGGGGAAATTCGGGGGGAAGATTCATCCGGGGGGCAATCATAGTCACCAATCCCTTCCGGTCAAGGAGACGAGCGACCACACGGAAGTGTAACCGGGGAGGAACGCTCCGCGTCTGCCGACAGCGACCCGCATCGAGAGCCAGGGATTGGAAAGTGAACGGGTCGAACGCGGTACCTGGCGGGCCGAGTTACCGCACCTGACCGGGCCCGGCAGGGCGGTGAACCCACCCTGGGAGGCCGGAGTGCGCACCCTCCCAGCCGCAGGGGCCACCCCGGCAGGGAACGATCACCACCTGACGACGAGCCATGGCGGCGCCCGCTTCCCTCCTTCCATCCCCGACCGGCCGGTCGGCAAGACCGCCGTCCCCCGCTCCTCCTCTCCGTCACGACACAAAGTGACTCTTGCGCGTCTACGTCGTTCCGTCTATCATGCCTCGCTCTACCGATCCGACACATTTTCGTCGCGTGCCCGAGACACGCGCATCCGCTGAGTATCGTGACTGGTAACCCTACCTTCCCGCCGGCCCCTGCGGCCTTTGGCGCCTCCGTTTTCGGGGGGCGCCGCGCCGCGTGCGGGCTTCGGATCCCAGAGAAAGCCTGAATGAATTCAATGAAGACTCTCCTTGCGACCATCGGGGTCGCCGCACTGCTCGCTCCACCTGTACTCGCCCAGACTGACCCGGTTCCTGTGCAGGTTCCGATGCCGGCGCAGACGCAGACGCTGCGGGTGCCGCGGATTGCGCTCCGTCCGCACCTGCAGGACATCATTCCGGCCGGGGCGGCAGGGATGGTCCGGGTCACGGAGCTGGTCCAGAACGCGCCGAAGGACGGCGAGCCGGTCAGTCTGCCGACCAACGTCTACCTCGGCCACGACGACATCAACCTCTATGTCGGCTTCGTCTGCCAGGACGATCCGTCGAAGCTCCGCGCGCGGGTCACCCGCCGCGACGAGATCTTCGGCGACGAGGGGGTGCAGATCTTCCTCGACACCTTCCACGACAAGCAGCGCGCGTACGTCTTCGCCGCCAATCCGTTCGGCGTGCAGCTCGACGGCATCACCACCGAGGGACAAGGGTTCGACTTCAACTTCGACACCCTCTGGTACACCGAAGGACAGCTCACCGAGAGCGGCTACGCCGTCCTGATGACCATCCCGTTCAAGAGCCTCCGCTTCGCGCCGGGTCCGTCGCAGGTGTGGGGCGTGTCGGTGAGCCGGATCATCCCCCGCCTCAACGAGTTCACGTACTGGCCGCACGTCACCGACCGGCGCGAGGGCTTCGTCCCGCAGTTCGGGACGATGGAGATCAGCGAAGAGATCGCGCCGCCGCGCAACTACCAGTTCATCCCGTACGGCGTGCTCACCCACTCGAAGTCGCTCGAGCCGGCGGGTCCGGAGCCGGGCTACGAGACCTCGATGCCGGGCCGCGTCGGCATGGACGCGAAGTTCGTCCTGCGCAACACGCTCGCCGCGGACGTGACGGTGAACCCCGACTTCAGCGAGGTCGAGACCGACGAGCCGCAGGTCGTCGTCAACCGCCGCTTCGAAGTGCTCTTCCCGGAGAAGCGGCCGTTCTTCCTCGAGAACGCCGGCTTCTTCAGCACGCCGGTCGACCTCTTCTTCTCGCGCCGCATCGCCGATCCCCGCGCCGGTGCGCGCCTCACCGGGCGGCTCGGACGCTGGGCCGTCGGCGGCCTCCTGATCGACGACCGCGAGGCCGGCCAGTTCCTCGACCCGGCCCACCCCGACCACGGCGAGCGCGCGCAGATCGGCGTGGCCCGCCTGCAGCGCGACTTCGGTGCGCAGTCGAATGCCGGCGTGCTCTTCTCGACGCGCCAGCTTGGCGACATCTCGAACCAGGTCGCCGCCTTCGACACCCGCATCAAGCTCAATGACACCTGGACCGCCACCGCGCAGCTCGGCCGCAGTTGGAGCAAGGCCGGCGACGGAGCGGAGTCACAGAACGGCACGGTCGGCCTCTTCGACATCTACCGCGCCGGCCGCAATTTCAGCTACCAGGGAACGTACCGCGACGTCGGCCGCAATTTCGTGAGCGACCTCGGGTTCATCCCCCGCACCGACATCCGCGAGACCCGGCATACCGCCACCTACACGCGCTGGACCGAGGGGAAGAAACTCCTCAGCTACGGCCCGACCGGGATCGGCCTCGCCACCTGGAACCACGACGGCGAGCTGCAGGACTGGAGCGGCTACGCCGACTTCACCTGGAACTGGGTCGGCGCGACCGCGCTGACCGTTGCGACCGAGCAGTCGTTCGAGCGCTTCGCGAACCTCGAGTTCCGCAAGCATCTCGAGACGATCTCGGCGAGCACGGAGTGGTGGCGCTGGCTGACGACCTCGCTCAGCTACAGCCAGGGCACGGGCGTGAACTACTTCCCCGGCCCCGGCATCGACCCCTTCCTCGGCGACCGCCGCCAAGTCGCGGTGGGCGTCACTATCAGCCCGATGCCGCGTCTCAAGATCGATGAGATCTTGATCTACGACGACCTTTACACCCGCAACGCCGTCGGCAGCGCCGACGAGGGAAGCCTGGTCTTCCGCAACCCGATCTCGCGGACGAAAGTGAACTTCCAGTTCAACCGCTTCCTCGCCGTGCGCCTGATCGTCGATACGCACAGCATCCGGGCGAACGAGGAGCTGATCGGTCTCCCGCGGACGCGCCATCTCACCGGCGACATCCTCTTCAGCTATGTCCTGAATCCGGGAACGGTGCTCTACGCCGGCTACTCGGACAACTACGACAACGTGGCGCTGATCGCCGGCCCGCCGACGCAGGTGGTGCCGACGCAGCAGGACCTGAACCCGACGGCGCGGCAGTTCTTCATGAAAGTTAGTTACCTGCTCCGTTACTGAGCGAGACCCTGAGAGAACGATTCCGATGACTGATACCAACGATCGCCTGGCAGGACTCTCCGACGCGAAGCGTGCGCTGCTCGAGAAGCTGGTGGCCGAGCGCCGCGCCGCGGCGGGCCAGGTCCGTCCGCGCCCGCGCCCGGAGCGCGTGCCGCTGTCGATCGGCCAGGAGCGGCTGTGGATGGTCGAGCAGCTCGCCCCCGGCACCACGGCGTACAACGTGCCGATCGTGCTGTGGCTCGACGGCGCGCTGAACGCCGAGGCGCTCGACCGCGCGCTCCAGGAACTGGTCCGCCGCCACGAAACGCTGCGCAGCAGCGTGCTCTCCGAGGGTGGAAAACCGTTCCAGAAGATCGCGGCCGAAGCGACCGTGACGATCGAGCGGGCCGACGCGACGTCGGACGCCGAGGCAATCGGCCGCGCCCGCAAAGCGGCGTCGACGCCGTTCGACCTCACCCGCGGACCGCTGCTGCGCGGACTGCTGGTGCGCGTCACCGCGGAGCGTCACCTCTTCGTGCTGGTCGCGCATCACCTGATGATCGACGGCTGGTCGGCGAACATCCTCCTCGGCGAGCTTTCGCATCTCTACAACGCCTTCGCGGAAGGCAAGCCGTCGCCGCTCGCGCCGCTGGCGATCCAGTACGCCGACTACGCGATGTGGCAGCGGGAGTGGCTGGAAGGCGACCGACTGCAGAAGCAGCTCGACTTCTGGCGCGAGCATCTCGAGGGTTGCCCCTCGGTGCTCGACATCCCGGCCGACCGCGCCCGCCCGCCGGTGCAGAGCTTCCGCGGCTCGATGGCCAGCCACAGGATCCCGGAGGATCTGTACGAGGCGATGGAGGCGTTCGCCCGCCGGGAGAACGTCACGGCGTTCATGGTCCTCTTCGCCGCCTGGACCACGCTGCTGCACCGCTGGACGGGGCAGAGCGACCTCCCGGTCGGCGTCGGCCTGGCGAACCGCCCGAAGGCGGAGCTGGAGGCGCTGGTCGGCTTATTCGTGAACACGCTGGTGGTCCGGACGAACCTCGGCGGCGAGCCGGCGTTCCGCGACCTCCTGGCCCGCGTGCGCGAAACGACGCTCGGCATGCAGGCCAACCAGGACGCGCCGCTCACGCGCGTAATGGAGAACGTGAAGGTCGAGCGCGCCGCCAGCCACATGCCGCTGCTGCAGGTGATGCTCTTCTTCCAGAACTACGCCGCGAATCCGGTGCCGATGAACGGACTGACGGTCTCGCGGGTCTCGCTCGGCGAAGTGCCGCCGGGCGGCGCACCGACCGACATCGCGCTCTACGTGAACCAGAATGGACGCGGCGAGCTGCTGTTCCAGTACAGCACCGATCTCTTCGACGCGGAGACGATCGCGCGCCTCGCCGGCAACTTCATCGTCCTGCTGCGCGCCGCGATCGACGCGCCGGAGACGGAGATCGGCCGCCTGCCGATGCTCACCGCCGAGGAGCGGGCGCAGCTCGAGCGGTGGAACGACACGCGGCTCGAGTATGCCTCCGACCGCCCGCTGATCGACCTGCTGCACGCGCAGATGGCGAAGACGCCGGATGCCGTGGCGGTGACGCTGAACGGGCGGACGATGACGTACGACGAGCTGCGGCTGCGCGCGTCGGCGCTCGCGCAGGAGCTGCGCGCTAATGGTGTCGGGCCGGGGTCGCTGGTCGGGCTGTATGTCGACCGGTCGCTGGAGATGCTGATCGGGCTCGCCGGCGTGCTGGAAGCGGGCGGGGCGTATGTACCGCTCGATCCGAGCTATCCGGCGGACCGGCTGGCTTACATGCTGGAGATGGCCGAGGCGCGGGTGGTGGTCACGCAGCGCGAGTTGCGCGAGGCGGTGGACGAGATCCTCCCGAGTGCCGGCCGGCAGAATGCCGGCGGACCGGCCGACGGGAACGTCGGCGCTCCGGTTCGCGCTGCCGTGGTCCTCGTCGATAGCACGGTTCCCGTTCCTGTCATCCTGAGCCGCAGCGACGTCGCCACAGGCCGGGAGCATGGCGGCGAAGGACCCCCTTCCGAAGCACAAGCCTCCCCCTCCGATCTCGCCTACGTCATCTTCACTTCCGGCTCGACCGGCAAACCGAAAGGCGTCGAGATCACGCAGCGGAATGCGGCGAACCTGCTCGCCTCGGTGGCGCGTGAGCCGGGAATGCAGGCGGGCGACACGATCTGCGCGGTCTCGACGCTTTCGTTCGACATCGCCCTCTTCGAGCTCGTCCTGCCGCTCACCGTCGGCGCGCACATCCTGCTGGCCGACCGGGATACGGCGCGCGACGGCGCGGCACTCGCGCGTCTCGTCGATACCTCGGATGTCACAGTCATGCAGGCCACTCCTGCCACCTGGCGCATGCTCCTCGATATCGGCTGGCGCGGGAAACCGGGCCTGAAGATGATCACCACGGGCGAGGCCTGCCCGCGCGAGCTGGCGGATCGCCTGCTCCCGATCTGCCGCGAGTTGTGGAACCTCTACGGCCCCACCGAGACCACGGTCTACTCGGCCCTCGGCCCGATCGAAGCGGGCACCGGCCCGATCTCCATCGGCCGTCCAGTGGCGAACACGCAGATCCACATCGTCGACCGCAACTTCCAGCAGTTGCCGGTCGGCGTCCCGGGCGAGCTCCTCATCGGCGGCGACGGCGTCGGCCGCGGCTATCGCGGACGTCCCGACCTCACCTCCGAGAAGTTCATCGCCGATCCGTTCTCGTCCGTCCCGGGTGCACGCGTCTACCGCGCCGGCGATCTGGCGATCTGGCGGCGCGACGGGACGCTGGAAGTCCTCGGCCGGATGGACCATCAGGTCAAGCTCCGCGGCTTCCGCATCGAGCTCGGCGAGATCGAGGCGGCGCTGGCGGAGTATGAAGGGGTCGAACAGGCGGTCGTGCACTGCCGCGAGGACCGTCCCGGCGACAAGCGTCTCGTCGCCTACGTCTCCGCCGCTGGCGCCACCGCGCCCGCCGTGGATGCGATGCGCGCGCATCTCCGCCAGTCGCTTCCCGACTACATGATCCCCTCGGCGTTCATGGTCCTGGAGGCCTTCCCGCTCACGCCGAACGGCAAGGTCGACCGGAAGGCTCTCCCCGCGCCGGAAGCCGCCGAGGCCGGCGCCGGCTTCGAAGCGCCGGCGAACCCGGACGAAGTACAGATGGCGGGGCTGTGGAGTGAAGTGCTGGGGCGGATGCAGATCGGCCGCAACGACAATTTCTTCGACCTCGGCGGGCATTCACTGCTCGCCACGCAACTCCTCTCGCGTCTGCAGGGGGCCTTCGGCGTCGAGCTGCCGCTGCGCGTGCTCTTCGACTCGCCGACCGTCGCGTCGCTCGCGGCGCACGTGGCCGAGGCGAGAGCGGCGAACCTCGAAGGCGAAAACCTCGAAGACCTGCTGGCGCAGCTCGAAAACCTTTCTGACGAAGAGGCGCTCGCCCTGCGCGCCTCCGGGAGTGACCATGCCTGAGACTCCGCAGCAGCGCCTCGCCGCGCTCAGCCCCGAACAGCGCGCGCTCCTCCTGCAACGGCTGGCCGACCAGAAGGCCGCCAAAGCCAAGGTATCGCGGCGCGCCCGTCCGGAAGTGATCCCGCCGTCGTTCGCGCAGCAACGCCTCTGGCTCCTCGACCAGTTGGAGCCGGGCACCGCCAGCTACAACATCCCGGCCGCAGCCTGGCTCACCGGACGCGTTGACCCCGACGTCCTTCGCCGCTGCCTCGACGAGCTGGTACGCCGCCACGAGGCGCTGCGTACCATCCTCGGCGCGATCGAAGGAACGCCGCGCCAGGTCATTGGCGAGCCGTTTCCGGTCGCGCTGCCGCTGTACGAGGCCGCCGGCCGCGAGGCCGCGCTGGCCATTGCGAACAAAGAAGCGGCGCTGGGCTTCGACCTCGCCCGCGGACCGCTCCTGCGCGCGCTGCTCATCCGCTCCGCCGCGGAGGAACACCTCCTCGTCATCAACTTCCACCACGTCATCATCGACGGCTGGTCGCTGAGCATCTTCTTCCGCGAGCTGGCCGCGCTGTACGAGGCCTTCCTCGAAGGCCAGCCTTCACCGCTCGGCGAGCCGCCGTTGCAATACGCCGACTACGCGCTCTGGCAGCGCGAGTGGATGCAGGGAGAGACGCTCCAGGGGCAGCTCGACTATTGGAAAGAGCGCCTGGCCGGCACGCCGCCGGTGCTGGAGCTGCCGACCGATCACCCGCGTCCCGCCGTGCAGTCGCATCGCGGCGGCGTCGTCCGCGTCTCCATCCCCACCGAGGTCGTCGCGGCGGCGCACAAACGCAGCCGCGAGGAGGGGGTCACGCTCTTCATGACCTTCCTGGCGGCGCTGCAGACGGTGCTCTTCCGCTACTCCGGCCAGACCGACATCATCATCGGCTCCGGCATCGCCGGCCGGAACCGCGAAGAGCTGGAGACCATCGTCGGCTACTTCGTCAACACGCTCCCGCTCCGCGCGGACCTCTCCGGCAACCCGACCTTCCGCGAGCTTCTCGGCCGCGTGCGCAACACCACTCTCGATGCCTACGCGCATCAGGACCTGCCAGTCGAGCGCGTCATCGAGGAGCTGCACGTCGAACGCTCGCTCAGCCACAACCCGCTCTTCCAGGTGATGGTCTTCTTTCAGAACCATCCCGAGCAGGCCATGCAGCTCTCCGGCGCCACGCTCGTCCAGACGAGGATGGACGAGCTGAACTCCGCCACCGCCCGCTGCGACCTCTCGCTCTTCGTCGATGTCGAAGAGAAGGGCATCGAGATGCTGCTCGAGTACAGCACCGATCTTTTCGAGCCGGGCACCGTGCGCGCCTTCGGCGAGCACGTCACTACGCTCCTCAACGCGGCCGTGGCCCATCCCGAGACCAGCATCGCCGACCTGCCGATGCTGAGCGAGGGCGAGCGCCATGAGCTGCTCGTCACCCGCACCGCCAACCGCGTCGAGCTCCCCCAAGTCCCGCTCACGCGCGTCATCGAGGAACAGACCGCGCGCACGCCCGACGCTCCGGCCATCGTCTTCGAAGGACGGGTGCTCTCCTACCACGAGCTCGACCTGCGCGCCAACGCCTTCGCCCACCTGCTCCGAGAGCGCGGTGCGAAGCCGGGAATGCTGATCGGCATCTTCACCGACCGCGGCGTCGAGATGATCGTGGCCGTCCTCGGCATCCTGAAGTCGGGCGCGGCCTACCTGCCGCTCGACCCGAGCTATCCGGCCGACCGCATCGCCTTCATGATCGAAGACAGCGGCGCGCGGATGGTCGTGACGCAGGAGCATCTCCGCAACGAGGTGCCGTCGGCGCACGCCGAGCTGGTGATCCTCGATTGCACCGGGCCCGTGCCCGAGGCGACCGAGGCGATTGCGCCGGCCCGCCCGAGCGACGTCGCCTACGTCATCTTCACCTCCGGCTCGACCGGCAAGCCGAAGGGGGTGCAGATCCCGCATGCAGGCGCGCTGAACTTCCTCCTCGCCTTCCAGCGCGAGCCGGGCCTCACCGCCGCCGACACGGTCTGCGCGATCACCACCCTCTCGTTCGACATCTCCGTCCTCGAGCTGCTGCTCCCGCTGATCACCGGCGCGAAGGCGGTCATCGGCGACCGCGCCACCGCCGTCGACGGCAAGCGCCTGGCGCGCTTCATCGCCGACAGCGGCTCCACGTTGGTGCAGGCCACTCCGGCGTCGTGGCGGATGCTCCTCGACGCCGGCTGGACGGGCGACCCGAAGCTGAAGCTCCTCTGCGGCGGCGAGCCGATGCCGCGCGATCTCGCGGACGCCCTGCTCGACCGCTGCGGCGAGCTGTGGAACGTCTACGGTCCCACCGAGACGACGGTCTGGTCGGTGCTCGACCGGATCGAGCGCGGCACACCGATCACCATCGGCCGCCCGATCCAGAACATGCGCATGTACATCGCCGACGCGAACATGCAGCTCTGCCCCGACGGCGTTCCGGGCGAGCTGTTCATCGGCGGCATCGGTCTCGGCCACGCCTACGTCAACCGCCCCGCGATGACCGCCGACCGCTTCATCGCCGATCCGTTCAGCGGCGAGCCGGGCGCGCGTCTCTATCGCTCCGGCGACATCGCCCGCTGGCGCCGCGACGGACGGCTGGAGATCCTCGGCCGCGCCGACAACCAGATCAAGCTCCGCGGCTTCCGCATCGAGCTCGGCGAGATCGAAGGGACGCTGCGCGAGCACGCCGGCGTCCGCCACGGCGTGGTGATCTGCCGCGAAGACCGCCCCGGCGACAAGCGCCTCGTCGCGTACGTCGTCCCGGAGACGGCGGAAGTTGGCGTCGCCGACCTGCGCGGGCACCTCAAGGCCGCGCTCCCGGAGTACATGGTGCCGTCGGCCTTCGTGCTGATGGAGAAGCTGCCGATCTCGCCGAACGGCAAGGTCGACCGGAAGGCGCTGCCGGCGCCGGAGCTCTCCGACATGAACGTCGAGACTTCCGCCCCGCCGCGCACGACGGAAGAGCAGGAGCTCGCCGCCATCTGGTCGGAGATCCTCGGCATCGGACAGATCGGCATCCACGACGATTTCTTCGCCCTCGGCGGGCACTCGCTGCTGGCGACGCAGTTGATCGCCCGCGTCTCGCGCGAGTTCGGCATCGACATCCCGTTGCGCCGTCTCTTCGAGGCGCCGACCATCGCCGCATTCGCCAGGGTCATCGAGGCCGACCTGCTTGCGCGCGTCGACTCGCTGAGCGATGAGGAGCTCGAGGCGCTCCTCGCCGCGGAGGGTCAGGTTTGAGCGAGGAGTCCCGTTCCGAGCGGCTGAGCCGCCTCACGCCCGAGCAGCGCGCGCAGCTCCTGCGCGCGGCCCGCGCCAAAGCGGCGGTGCCACAGGCCATTCCGCGCCGCGACGCCCGCGAGCCGCTCGCCCTCTCGGCCGCGCAACTGCGCATGTGGTTCCTGGAACGCCTGCAGACGCACGGCGCCGGAACCGCGGGCACGTACTGGGTGTACGAATACCTGCGGATCACCGGTCCTCTCGACGAGGGCGCCCTGCGCCGCGCGATGCGCGAGGTGGTGCGCCGCCACGACGCGCTGCGGACCTCGTTCCACAGCGCCGCCGACGGCGTGCCCTTCCAGGTCGTCGCCGAGCAGGTGGACTTCGACCTGGAGCTCTTCGACGCCCCCGATGAAGCCGCCGCCAAGCGCATTCTCGACGCCGAGCCGCTGCGTCCGTTCGACCTCTCCCGCGCGCCGCTGATCCGGGCCACGCTGGTCCGCCGTAGCGCGCATGAGCACTGGCTGCTGCTCACCCTGCACCACATCATCTCCGACGGCTGGTCGCTCGAAGTGATGTCGCGCGAGCTCGCGGCGCTCTATCGCGGCGAGACGCTCCCCGAGCTGGCGGCGCAGTACGGCGACGTGGTTGCCTTCCAGTCGCGTCCCGAGTATCAGGCCAGGCTCGACGCGCAGCTCGACTGGTGGAAGCAGCACCTCGACGGTGTCTCCGAGGTGCTCGAGCTGCCCGCCGACCATCCGCGCCCGCCGGTCCGCTCCGACCGTGGCGGACGCGTCATCCGGATCTTCCCGAAAGACCTGCAACTCGCGCTGGATGACCTCGCGCAGCGCGAGCAGAAGACGCTCTACATGGTCGTCCTGGCCGCGCTGCAGGCGTTCCTCCACCGCTTCACCGGACAGACCTCCTTCGCCGTCGGCACGCCGGTGGCGAACCGCAAGCTCCCCGAGGCCGAGGCACTGATCGGGCTGTTCATCAACACCGTCGCCCTGCGCGCGGATCTCGGCGACGACCCGACCTTCACCCAGCTCCTCGACCGCGTGCGCGAGACGACGCTCGACGCCTTCTCGCATGAAGAGGTTCCGTTCGAGCGCGTCGTCGATTCCCTCGGCCTCGGCCGCGACGCCGCCCGCACCCCGCTCTTCCAGACCATGCTCGTCTTCGCCGCCGGCCGCGGCGAGACCGAGGCATATGCCAGGCTGCACGTCGAGCCGATTCACCCCGAACAGACCACCGCCCGCTTCGACCTCACCGTCTCCTTCGGCACCGGCCCCGAGGGGACGCTTCTGGCGCTCTTCGACTACGCCGCCGACCTCTTTGAACCGGCCACCGTCGAACGCTTCGCGACTTCGTTCGAGCACCTGCTGCGCGGCGCGGCCGAGAATCCCGAGGTTCCGGTCTCGCGGCTGCCGCTGTTTGACGCCGCCGAGCGCGAAAGGCTGCTGCACCAGTGGAACGACACGTTTGTTCCGCGTGCCGAGGGGCTGACGCTGCACGGACTGTTCGTCGAGCAGGCGCGGCGCACTCCCGATGCCGCCGCGTTGATGTCGCCGGGACGCACCATCACCTACCGCGAGCTCGATGCGTGGACGGACGCGATCGCGGCGCAGATTCATGAGTCCCATCGGTCCCATGAGTCCCATGAGTCCCACGCCCCCGTCGCGATTCTCGCGGACCGCTCGCCCGAGGCTGTCGCGGCGGTGCTCGGCATCCTGAAAGCCGGCAGGCCGTATCTGCCCATCGACCCCGGCACGCCCACGGAGCGGTTGCAGTGGCTGTTGGAGGATGCGGGAGCGGTGTTGATGCCGCTGGTCGCGCAGAACGGAAGATCCAGCGCTCCCCCACCCACCCAGGTCCCTCGCTCGACCTTCGGGATGACAGATGTCAACCCCGCCTACGTCATCTACACCTCCGGCTCCACCGGCCTGCCGAAAGGCGTCGTCGTCGAGCATCGCTCGGCGGTCAACCTCGCCCTCTCCTTCGTCGAGTCGCACGGGTTCGCCGGGCATCGCGTGCTGATGATTCCGCCGCTGCCGTTCGATGCCTCGGTGGGCGACGTCTTCCCTGCCTTCGCTTCGGGCGCGGCGCTCGTGCTGCACCCGTCGCCGGCGGAGCTGAACGCCACCGAGCTGGCGCGCTACTGCAACACCCACCGCATCACCGCCATCGACGCCCCGGCCGCCCTCTGGCGCCGCTGGACCGAGGAGTGGATCGCGCGCGGTGCCGATGACCCGCTCCCCTTCCTGACATTGATGATGGTCGGCGGCGAGAGCATCCCCGCCGGCGAAGTCCGCCGCTTCTCCCAGCTCACCCGCGGGCGCGTCCGCTTCTTCAACCACTACGGCCCGACCGAGGCCACCGTGTGCGCGACCACCCATCGCGTGGAAGGGGAAGTAGACGGTGACGACCGCACCGCCCTCCCGATCGGCAAGCCGCTCCCGAACGTCACCGCGTACGTCCTCGACCGCTGGCTCGAGCCTGTGCCCGACGGCGTGGCCGGGGAACTGGTCATCGGCGGGATCGGGGTGGCGCGCGGGTATCACAACCGGCCGGAGCAGACCGCGGAGCGCTTCATCACCGACCCGTTCAGCACGACCCCCGGCGCGCGGCTGTACCGCACCGGCGATCTCGTGCGCCGGCTCAAGGATGGAAGCCTCGACTTCCTCGGCCGCAGCGACCGGCAGATCAAGCTGCGCGGCTTCCGCATCGAGCCAGGCGAGATCGAGGCCGCGCTGGTGTCGCATCCCGACGTGCGCGGCGCGGTGGTCACGCTTCGCGACAACCGGCTCGTCGCCTATGTCGCCGGCTCGACCGGGAACCTGGCCGCATTCCTCCGCGAGCGCCTCCCGGAGACGATGATCCCCTCGGCGTTCGTCGCGCTCGAGGCGCTGCCGCTGACGAGCAACGGCAAGATCGACTATCGCGCGCTCCCCGAGCCGCCTCGCGTCTCCGAAAGTCACCTTTCCGCTCCGCCGCGCGACGACGCCGAGCGCGCGCTCGTCGAGATCTGGCGCGAAGTTCTCGGACGCGAGGTCGGCATCGACGACGATTTCTTCGAGCACGGCGGCGACTCGCTGCGCACCATGCCGCTGATCTTCCGCGTGCAGCAGCGCTTCGGCATCGAGCTGCCGCTCAGCTCCGTCTTCACCGCCCCGACCGTCCGCCGCTTCGCGCCGCTCGTCACCGGCTCCGGCGCCGGCACGCTCTCGCTCGAATCGCGCATCGGTCCGCCGATCGGGATCACCGCAACCGAGCGGGCATCCATGCCGCCGCGCGCGGCATTCCTCACCGGCGCCACCGGCTTCCTCGGCGCGTTCCTGCTCGACGAGCTGTTACGCGAGACCAGCGCCACCATCTACTGCCTCGTCCGTGCGAACGACGCCGATGACGGCCTGCGCCGCATCCGCGAGAACCTCGCCACTTACGGCCTCACGGCCGATCTCACGCGCGTCATCCCGATTCTCGGCGACCTCGGGTCGCCGCAGCTCGGCCTCGACGACGCCACGCTCGCGCATCTCGCCGAGACCCTCGACGTCATCTACCACAACGGCGGCGCGGTGAACTTCATCGCCCCGTACGAAAGCCTCGAGGCGGCCAACGTCACCGGCACGCGCGAAGTCCTGCGCCTCGCCGCGACCTCGCGCATCAAGCCGGTCCACATCGTCTCGACCCTCGGCGTCCACTTCACCCGGGAGCGCATCGGCCTCACCGTGCGCGAAGCAGATCCGCTTCCTCCCGGCTCGCAGATCATCGACGGCTACAACCAGACCAAGTGGGTCGCCGACCGCGTCGCCCAGCTCGCACGCGAATCGGGCCTGCCGGTCTCCATCCACCGCCCGGCGCGCATCACCGGCGAAAGCCGCACCGGCGCACTCAACCCGGGCGACTTCTTCTACAGCTGGATCAAGGGATGCGTGGAGCTCGGCGCGTTCCCCGACGACACGACCGCGCTGAACATGGCGCCGGTCGACCACATTGCCCGTGCGATCGTGCGGCTCTCGCTGAGCGGCGCCGCGCCGGGCGACCACCATTACTTCAACAACCGCACGCTGTCGCTGGAGACGCTCGTCGCGTCGCTGCGCAGCCGCGGTTTCGCCCTGGAAGTCGTCCCGTTCGACGTCTGGCGCGATGCGCTTCGCCGCACCGAAGGAAACGCCTTCGCCAAGTTCATCCCGCTCATGACCGAGCCGGACGCGGGCGAACCGTTCTTCGACTGCCGCGAGACCGAGGAGCGGCTGGCCGCCCTCGGTGTCGTCTGCCCCCCGGCCGACGAGGCGCTGCTCGAAACCTACCTCGAACAACTCGGACTACGGGCAGTGCTGCCCGAGCCTGTCGGAGGTGCGGTGTGAACGTTCAACCCCTTGGAGGACTTATGCCGGACACCATCAACTCCACTGCTGCACAAGGATGCCCGTACGCCGCAGCCGCGCGCGCGGCTGCCGAGACGGCCGCGCCTGCGGTCACCGTACAGCATACCGACGTCGCCGCGCCGATGCTCCACGTCCACGAAACCGAGGACGCGCCGAGCACGCAGGCCGCGCCTCTCTTCACCTTGAGGGAGGTCGAGACCAAACTGACTCCCGACCATCCGCTGGTGGCCACGACGGAGTGGATCCGGCAGTTCCTGGCCCGTCCGCATCCGGACCTCGGCCGTCCCGGTCCGGTCTGTCCGTTCGTTCCCAGCGCCATCACCCAGGACAAGATCTGGCTCAGCACCGTGAACCTCGGTCCCAGCGACCGTCCGGCCATGAGGGAGGTCGTCACCCGGTACCGCGATCTTTTTCTGGACCTCGAACCGAAGGCGGGTGAGGCGTCGATGTGGAAAGCCATCGTGGTCGTCTTTCCGAACGTGGCCACCGAAGAGGCGGTGGTCATCGACGAGATTCAGGCCGAGCTCAAGCCGCACTTCGTTGAGGCCGGACTGATGATCGGCGAATTCCACGAGCGCAATGAGGGCGAAGGCCTGCGCAACCCGAACTTCCGCCCGCTGCGCAGTCCGATCCCCTCGGTGGCCATCCGCTTCATGGTCGATTCCGACCTGCCGTTCCTCCAGCGGATGATGTACCCGCCCGACCTCCGGGCCACGTTCCTCAAGTCCTACCTGCGCCGGCTCAGCCCGACGCTCACCAAGTCCCAGTTCGAGACGGCGGTCAACGCACTCGTGACCGCCGAGATCGAGTTGCGCACCGCCCCGGTCGCGCTCGCAGGGCCGGCGGCTTCCTCTTCCATGGTCAGCTTCGCATGAAAACTTCGACCGAACCGCAGCACGTCGCCATGATCGGCGGAGGCCTGGCGGGCTCGCTGCTGGCCCTCGAGCTGGCGCAGCGCGGCCACCGCGTCGACGTCTACGAGCGCCGCTCCGACCCGCGCAAGCGCGCCGGCGAAGAAGGGCGCTCGATCAACCTCGGCCTCTCGAAGCGCGGCATCACCGCGCTCACCGAAGTCGGCCTGCGCGACGAGGTGCTCGCGGTCGCAATCCCGATGGAAGGACGCGTCATCCACGGCTCCGACGGCAGCCAGCGTTTCCAGCCGTACGGCAAGAACCGCCAGGAAGTGCTCCACTCCATCGACCGCAACGAGCTCAATGACATGCTGCTCGACCGCGCCGAGGCGCATCCGGCGGTGACGCTGCACTTCGAGCATCGCTGCGTCGGAGTCGATGTGGCGAAGCGCGAGGTCACGCTCGAACATGCCGGCGGGACCGTGCGCATCCAGCCCGACTGGATCGTCGGTGCCGACGGCGCCTTCTCGAAAGTCCGCGAAGAGATGCAGCGCGGCCAGCGTGCGAACTTCAGCAAAGAGTTCCTCGAGTGGGGCTACAAAGAGCTCAACCTCGCCGCCCGCCCCGACGGCTCCTCGCAGTTGCTCCTCAACGCCCTCCACGTCTGGCCGCGCGGCCACTGCCTCATCGTCTCCCACGCCAACCGCAACGGCTCGCACACCCTCACGCTCTTCCTGCCGTTCGAAGGACCGGACAGCTTCGAGACCGTGAAGACGCCGGCCGATGTTGAGGCGCTGTTCGCCAAGTACTTCCCCGACCTGGTGCCGCTCCTCCCGCACCTCCTCGAACAGTGGCAGACCCACCCGACCGGCACGCTGGTCACGACCAAGACCGCGCCGTGGCACCTCAACGACTGGATCGTCCTGGTCGGCGACGCCTGCCACGCGGTCTATCCGTTTTACGGCCAGGGGATGAACTCCGCGTTCGAAGACTGCGTGGCGTTGGCGCGGGAGCTCGACCGCCAGCCCGACCGCCGCACCGCCTTCCGCGCCTACGAGCTTGCCCGCCGCCCGCACACCGACACGCTGGCCGAGCTGTCGAAAGACAACTTCATCGAACTGCGGCAACGGGTGCAGTCGCCCTGGTTCCTGCTGCGCAAGCGGATGGACATCTGGCTCAACCGCCTCGCCCCCTCGACGTGGCTCCCGCTCTACACCATGATCGCCCACACCACGATGCCTTACGGCGACGCGTTAGCCCGCGCGCGCAGACAGGATCGGCTGCTGCTGAGCGCTGCCGCGGTGGGTGGCGCGGTGGTGGTGGCGGGGGTGGCGTTGCTGGTGACGTAGGCCGCATTTCGCGAGGGCGAGAGCGTTCCTCTTGCGCCTGTGGCACGCCCCCTCACCCCGTCCGGCACCTGGTCTGCTAACCGCGCTCGTCGTAGGTGCGAAGCATTTCGAACCCTGGCACGCGCAGGTGCCGGACATCCCTCTCCCCCTTCAGAGGGGGAGAGGGGCAACGAAGCGGCTTTGCGTGAAGAAGAAAGTAAGACAGAGTTGCGTGTGAGGTAATTACGACTCACCCAGTTCTCTGCACCAGCCAGGGTGTGTTGCCCCTCTCCCCCTCTCAAAGGGGGAGAGGGATGTTCGGCACCTGCGCGTGGCGGAGGCCGTGATGATCCGGATTCACCGTAAGCGCGGTCAGAAGACCAGGTGCCGGACGGGGTGAGGGGGCGTGCCTCGTGCGCGAAGGAAACGCTCTTGAATCGAGAACAAAGCGTTACCGCGTCGCCATCACCAGACTATCCCCCGGCGATAACTTCACTTTGCGCGGTTTCCGGAACCCCGCCTCCCTCAGCCACCGCACGATCTCTTCATACGAGTAGGTCTGCCCACCCTGCAGGTGAAAGAGGTTGAGGCTGAAGACACGGTTGAAGGCCGTACCGGCGTTTACTGCCGTTTTCTTCTTCCCACCGGCCAGTTGCTCTAGGATCACCATCTGCCCGCCCGGCTTCAGCGCCGCGGCGACTTTGCGCAGGAGCTCGATGTTCTCGTCCGGCAGGTGTCCGTGCACGACGCTCATCAGCAGGACGACGTCGTACCCGGAACCAAACGACGCATCGGTGAGGAAGTTCCCCGGCTGCAACGTGATCCGATCGCCAAACTCCGCAACCGTCTCGCGCGCGCTCTCCAGGGCTCCCGGCAGGTCGAGCACCGTCGCGGACAACGACGGGTATGCACGGCAGAACGCCGCACTGAACTCGCCGTGACTTCCGCCGATGTCCAGCAGCCGCCGCGCGTCCGCCGGGACCTTCACCTTCTCCGCGACCTCCGGCGCCGCACCGCGGGCAATCGTCCGAAGCATCGTCTGGAAAGTCCGGAGCGTCTCGGGGTTCCGCTCCAGCCACTGGTAGAAATCGAGCGGCGGTTCTCCGCTTCGGACCGACTTTTCCAGGTTTCCCCAGAGCTCGAACAGCAGCGTTTCCCAGAACGCGAAGGCGCCGGCGAAGTTGGTGGGATCGCCCGGCAGCAGCCATTCCGCCGTCATCGTAGTGTTCGCGTAACGGTCGCCGTCGCGCGCGATGTAGCCGAAGATCTCCAGCGTTTCCAGCAGGAGGCGGATGCCCCGTTCGTCGGTCGCGAGACGGTTCGCCAGTTCGGCAGACGTGAGCGGGCCGTCGCGCAGCGTGTCGAAGACGCCGATCTTCTGCGCGGTCGCGGCGGCGCGGAAGGCGGCCGTGCTCAGCACGTCGCTGAACGGGTCGCGGGCGAGCTTCAACGCCATTTACGCAACCCCCAGCTCGGACGCCGGCTCGGCGACGATGTCGGGCATCTCGGTCTCCAGGTTTCGCAGGTGCGGATGCAGATAGCCCGCGATCGCCGTCACGAGCTGCAGCACGCCGAGAACCATGAACAGGAGGGCGATGCCGCGTCCGGGACCGGTGCCGATCGTCCGGCCGACGCTGCCGGCCAGCGATCCGCCGGGCATCAGCAACGGCTCGAAGACTCCGTCGGCGAGCGGCCCGGCGATCAGTGCGGCGAGGGGGCGCGACGACTGGGTGATCATGTGGCTCAGGGCGAAGACCCGGCCCTGCATGTCGGCGGCGACCTTGGTCTGGAGGATCGAGTAGCTGCTGCCATTGATGATCGGCCAGGTGAAGAGGAACGTCGGCGCGACGAAACCGATCAGGATCGACGACGGCGCCAGCCCGTGCAGCAGGAGCAGCACCCCGCCGATCAGCATGAACAGGAGGATGCCGGGGACGCGGTGTTTGGGCCCGCCCCAGATCCCCATCACCACCCCGCCGAGCAGGAGGCCGCTGCCGCCGATCGAGACGAGCGTGCCGAGGACCGCCGGCGTGGTGAAGGAGAGGATCAGCGGCTGGATCAGGATCCCAGCCATGCCGACGATGAAGTTGAAGCTGGCGAAGAGCGCGAACAGCGCCAGCAGGCCCGAACGGCCGCGGATGTACGACCAGCTATCGGCGATGTCGCGCGTCAGCGAGCCGCCCGCTTCCCGCGGCGCCGTCGTGGCGGCCGGCTGCGGAATCCGGAGGAACAGCACCGCGATCACCGCGACGAGGAAGGTGGCGATGTCGATGAGGATCACGCCGCGCAGTCCGATCGTCACGACGAGCACGCCCGCGAGCAGCGGCGAGACCACCAGTCCCGCCGCCTCGGCGACCTGCACCATCCCGTTCGCCCGCCCGAGCTGTTCCTTCGGGACCAGCATCGGGATCGAGGCGGCGAATGCCGGCCACTGGAACGCCCCGCAGGCCGAGCTGAGGGCGGTCGCGAGGTAGATGTGCCAGACCTCCAGGCGGTCGGACGCCACCAGCAGGGCGACGATCAGCGTGCTGAGCGCCGAGCCCGAATCGCCGAGGATCATCAGCGTCTTGCGGCTCCAGCGGTCGGCCAGAGCGCCGGCCAGCGGCGAGAGCAGGACCCCCGGCAGGATCAGGAAGAACGTGATCAGCGCGAACTGCGTCGCCGACCCGGTCTGCTGATAGACCCACACACCGAGAGCGAACGAAGTCAGCCCCGACCCAATGATCGAGATCAACTGGGAAAACCAGAGAACGGAGAAGATTTTCATACGGAAATGACGCCCGGCACTCTACCGCAGAGAAGCGGCTAACCGCCAGTGAGGAAAGGAGGTTGAGCCGATCGAACGCGCGGCGGCATTCGGGGCCTCCGTTATCATCCACCGATGCAAAACGAAGAGGTCTTCACCCCGCCCGGACCTGGCGTCTGGGAGCTGGAGTCGACGCATTCGATGCGGCCGGCTTCGCGGGCCATGGCGGCGGTCTATCCGCAGAATGCAACGGCCGGTTTCCGCTGGGCGATGGCGCGGTACGGATTGCTGCTCGACTACATCGAGTTCGCGATGGTGAACCGCTACATCTACATCTGTCCGCGGCCGGTCGGTGCACCGAAGGGGGCGAAGGGGCCGCCGCCGAAATTCATCTTCAAGCTCCTGTCGAAGCTCCATCCGGAGATCCGCAAGCGGGTCCGCGACCTCGCCGACTCGTTTGCCACGAAGCGGTGGCGCGAGGACATGACCAGGTGGGACCAGGAGTGGAAGCCGGCCATCATCCGGGAGAACCAGGAGCTGCAAAGCGTCGATGTCCAGGCGCTGACGGACGCGCAGCTAAGCGCGCACCTCGACCGTTGCTTCGACGCGGCGAACCGCGCGGTCTTCCGGCATCACAGCCTCAACGCCACCGCCCTCCTCCCCCTCGGCGATTTCCTGGTGCGGATGCGCGAGTGGACCGGGCTCGGTCCGTCGGACGTGCTGCCACTGTTCCGCGGATCGAGCCGCGTCTCGCAGGGAGCGGGAGAAGAGCTCGATGCGCTCGCGGGCGGGCTCGACGCGGAGGGGCAGGCGATCCTGGCGGGCGACGACCCGCGGGCGGTCCTCGACGCGTTGAGCGCACGTCCCGGTCCCGCCGGCGAGGCCACGCGCCGTTACGTCGACACGGCCGGGGTGCGGGTGGCGACCGGCTACGACTTTGCCGACCTCACGCTCTCCGAGATGCCGGAGCTGCTGGTCGAGAACATCCGCGCTGCCGTGAGCGGCAAGGCCGCGACGATGGCGGACGAGGTGGCGAAGCGGGAGGCAGCGCTGCGCGAGAAGGTGCCGGCGGAGCATCGCCCGCTGTTCGACGAGATGCTGGCCGAGGCGCGGGGCACGTACCGGATCCGCGACGAACGCACCTACTGGAACGACGCCTGGTCGTTCGGCATCGCCCGCCACGCGATGCTCGAGGCGGGACGGCGCCTCGCGAAGAAAGAACGCCTCCACGACGCGGAGCATGTCGTCGAGCTGACGCCGGACGAGCTGAAGGCGATGCTCGCCGGCGGGGCCGGACCGAGCGCCGACGAGTCGGCAGCTGCGGCGCGGTACCGCACGACAAAGACCATGAACGACGCGCCGCGCTTCCTCGGCGGCACGCCGAGCGGGCCGCCTCCCGCCGACTGGTTCCCGCCGGTCGCGGCGCGGGCGCAGCGCGCGGTCGACATCGTCATGGGAGAGATGTTCGCGGCGCGCGAACGGCAGGGGGCGGAGAAGAAGATCTCCGGCTTCGCCGCCAGTCCCGGCACGGTGACCGGCGTGGCGCGCCTGGTGCTCGATCCGCTCGACATGGCCCGCGTCCGCAAGGGCGAGGTGCTGGTCACGCGTTTCACCGCCCCGTCGTACAACGCGCTGCTGCCGCTGCTCAGCGGCATCGTCACCGACCGCGGCGGGACGCTGTCTCACGCGGCCGTCGTGGCGCGCGAATACGGGATCCCAGCGGTGGTCGGCACCGGAAACGCGACGGAGCTGATCCGCGACGGTGCACGCGTCCGCGTCGACGGCGGGAACGGGACGGTCGAAATCCTCGCGTGACGATCGTACCGCTCGCGGAAGCACTCCCGGAGGAGACGTACGGCGGCAAGGCCTCGTCGCTCGCCCGTGCGATCGGCGCCGGCCTGCCGGTGCCGGACGGCTTCGCCATCGCGTGGCAGGGCGTCGAGGACGAGGCATCGATCCTCGCGGCGTACCGGACGTTCGCTGTGCCGCGCGTGGCGGTCCGCTCGTCGGCGGTCGGTGAGGACTCCGCGGAGGCGAGCTTCGCCGGGCAGCACGCGACGATCCTCAACGTCGACTCAGAGGCAGCCTTGCTCGACGCGGTGCGGGCGATCCGCGCCTCGGCGCACGAGGAGGGTGTGCTCGCCTACCGGAAACGCCTCGGCGTCGCCGGCGCACCGCGCATCGCGATCGTGGTGCAGCGGATGGTCGACGCCGATTGCGCCGGGGTGATGTTCACGCGCAATCCGCTCACCGGCGTCAGCGAGCGGGTGATCGAGTCGGCCTGGGGCCTCGGCGACGCGGTCGTCTCCGGAGAGGTGACGCCGGATCGCTTTCGTGTGACCTCGGAGGGGAAGATCGTCGAGCGGACGGCAAGCCCGGAGTGGGCGTCGCTGTCGCTGAGCGACCCGCAGGTGATGGCGCTGCACCGCCTGGCCATCCAATGCGAGCTGTTCTTCGGCACCGCCCAGGATGTGGAGTGGGCGTTCGCGGGCGGGAAATTGCACTTGTTGCAATCGCGGCCGATCACGAGGATGGGTGGGGGGCATGGGACGGATGGGACCAATGGGACAGAGGCTTCCCATCAGTCTCATTCGTCCCATCAGTCTCATTCGTCCCATCAGTCCCATTCGTCCCATCTAACCCCGCGCCGCTTCGCCGGTCTCGCACTGGCCGCGCTGCTCGCCCCGCTGAACTCCACCATCATCGCCGTGGCCCTCCCCTCGATCGCCGGCGACTTTCAGACCAACCCCGCGGTCGTCACGCGGTGGCTGGTGACGGCGTATCTGGTGGTCAGCATCGTCGCCCAGAGTCCGGCCGGGAAGATGGCAGACCTCTGGGGCTACTCGCGTGTGCTGACGCTGGGGCGGGCCATGTTCGGGCTCGGGGCGTTGCTGGCGGCGTTCTCTCCCGTCCTCGCCATCCTGAGCGCGGGGCGCGTGCTGATGGCGATCGGCGGGGCGCTGTCGATTCCGACCGTCTTCGCGCAATTGCGCAACAGCGTCCCGCACGAGCGGCGCGGGCGCATCTTCGGGATCTTCGGCGCGATCATGGGAGGGGCGGCGGCGACCGGTCCGCTCCTCGGCGGCTTCCTGACCGCGCGCTTCGGCTGGCACTCGGTCTTTCTGGTCAACATCCCGGTGGTGCTGCTGTCGCTGCTGCTGGAGCCGCCGGCGTGGCGGCGGCCGGAGGCGGGACGCCGGGCCACCTTCGACTTCGCCGGCAGCTTCCTCCTCGGCGTGGCGGTGCTCTGTCTCGTGGCGGCGGTGGAAGGGCTCCCGCTCTTCGCCATCGCAGCGCTCGCGGCGCTCGTCGCCTTCGTCCTGCGCGAGCTGCGCACCCCCGACCCGGTGCTCGACGTCCGCCTCTTCGGCCACTCCTCGTTCGCAGCCGGCAGCTCGATCGTCGCCCTGCAGAACCTGGCCATGTACTCGCTCCTCTTCCTCCTCCCCTTCCTCCTCGCCGGCAGCGGCGCGGCGAGCACGGGGCGGATGCTGCTGATCTTCACCGCCGCAATGGTCCTCGCCTCGCCAATCGGCGGCCGGCTCTCCGACGCCTTTGGCCCGCGCCTCATCGCCTTCTCCGGCGCCCTGATCGCCACCGCCGGCGCGGCGCTGTTCGTCGCGCACGGCAACCTGGTCGCGTCCTTGATCCTCATGGGTACCGGCATCGGCATCTCCACCAGCCCGTCGCAGGCCGCCGCCCTCAGCGCCATCGATGCGTCCCAGGCCGGAGTGGCCTCGGGCGCCCTGTCGACGATGCGCTACGTGGGCGGGGTGGTGGGCGGGGGACTGGTGGCGTTGCTGGCAGGAGGCAACCTCGCCGAGGACCGGAGGATGCTGATCTTCCCGATCGTGCTGCTCGCCTCGGCGCTTGTTGCGCTGTGGTTGCCGGGGAGGGTGGTGCGCACCAATCTGTCATCCTGAGCCCGCGGCAATATCCCACGAAGGCAAACGCATGGCGGCGAAGGACCTGGGGGGCGGGAGTAGGATGAACGTGCATCGCTCCCCCGCCCGCCCAGGTCCTTCGCCGCCGTGCTTCCCGCTTCGTGCGGAGGTTCCTGCGGCTCAGGATGACAGGGGGTTTGAACCTTCTTTCATTGCTCCCGGTATTCAAGGCATGCGAACCGCCACCCTCCTCCTCCTCGCCCTCACCCTCATCTCCTGCCGGACCGCGAATCTGGAGCGGGAGCTCGATGCCACGCAACAGGCCTTGCGCATCCCTTCCCTCTCGGTCGCGGTCGCGCGCGATGGCGAGGTGTTGTTCGTGCGCGGAGGAGACACGCGTTATCCGATCGGGTCGATCACGAAGACGTTCACCTCGACGCTGATGCTGCAGCTCGCGGAAGAGGGGAAGCTCGACCTGAGCGCGCCGGTCGCGCCGCTGGTCGATTTCGAGGTCGATCCGGCAATCCGCGTCAACCAAGTGCTGTCGCACACGTCGGAGGGGCGGTTCGCCTATAGCTCGCGGTTCAACTGGCTGGACAACGTCGTGGAGGCGGCGACGACCAAAGAGAGCTTTGCGAAGCTGATGAAGGAGCGCGTGCTGCAACGCGCAGCACTCACGCGCACGGTACCGGATGACGAGGCGAACGATCGGGCGGAGCCGCACCGGGTCGAGAACGGCAAGGCCGTGCGTTCGCAGGATCCGCCGCTGGGGTTGCATTCGTCGTCGGGGCTCTCTTCGACGGTGCTCGACCTGATTCGTTACAGCGACGCCCTGGACGAGCACCGCCTCCTCTCCGCCGCCGCGCAGGAGCGCGCGTACGGCGGGCGGCCGTACGGGCTGGGGTGGTTCGTCCAGGACGTGGCCGGCGAGCGGGTCGTGTGGCATACGAGCTGGTGGCCGGACGCCTACTCCGGCCTGCTGGTGCGCATCCCTTCGCGGCGGCTGACGCTGGCCGTGCTGGCGAACACCGACGGTCTCGTGGCCCCGCAGGGCGGCTCCTCGAACGTGCTGCTCTACCCCGCTGCGAACGCGTTCCTCCGGGCGTTCCTCGGCCGCGACTTTCGCGGCGAGACGCTCGTCGCCGAGGGGCTGACCGAGCGCGCACGCGGGAACACCACGAGATCCGAAGCGCTGCTGCGCGAAGCGGTTGCTCACGATCTCGGCTCGATCTCGGACGACGACCGCCTCCGGCTCTTCGGCGAAAGCGCCGATCCCGCCGTCCGCACGCTCGCCGCCGACGCCGCACAGCGGCTGCTCGCCGCGTATCCGGACGATCTCAACCTCCGCTTCAACGCCGCGCTGCTGTATGGGCGGGTGCGCCCCACCTTCACCATCAACGGCCCCGACGCCGCGCGCGCACTCGCGCTCCTGCAAGGCATCCTCGCGGAAAAGCAGCCGCTCCCGAAGTGGATGAACGCCTGGAGCAGCTACCTCGTCGCCGAGCACACGTCCGACCGCACCCTCGCCGAGCGCGCGAAGGCGACGGGAGTGAACACGGATCGTTTGCAGGAGAGGGTGGAGGCGTTGTTGAAACGATTTCCACCTGCAAATTAGCCCGCCCAGCCCGCTATCCGAGGCATACATCCTGCTCTCTGAGGAGGTGGGAGACACTGACTATGAGACACAAATTGAGCGCAATGACAGGACTGGCAGTCGTGCTTCTGCTCGTCTCCGCGTGCGGCTCCTCGGGAGTCGGAGACATCTTCGGAGGCGGCGGCGGTTCGAACACGCAGACCAACCTCGTTCGCGGCACGGTCGATTACGTCGACGCGAACAACCGCACCATCGTGCTGCGCAACGTGAGCGGCTACAACTCCATGCTGTCGAACAGCGGCAGCGGCAGCACCCTTCGCATCTACTACGACAACCAGACCGAAGTGCAGTACCAGGGACAGGACTACCGGCCGACCGACCTCGAGAGAGGCGATGAAGTCGAAGTCCGCGTCAACGAATCCGGCTCGCAGCTCGTCGCCGATGTGGTGACGGTCACCCGCAACGTCGCCGGCACCAGCGGCGGCTCGTCGAGCTACCCGTCCTACGGTTCGACCCTGCGCGGTACGGTCCGCTACATCGACACCAGCCGCGGCACGATCGAGCTCGATCGCGGCAACGGCACCACGACCTTCGTCGAATATCCGAGCTCGCTGAACGTGACGTACAACGGCAGCAGCTACCGCGTGGCCGACCTGGAGCGCGGCGATGAGATCGAGATCCGCGTCACCGATCTCGGCAGCAACCGCTTCCGCGCCGACGCCATCACGGTCGTCCGGAGCGTCAGCAGCAACGACAACGGGACCTGGAACAGCGGCTCGTCGAACGCGAGCACGATCCGCGGGACGGTGCGCTACATCGACACCGCCCGCCGCACGATCGAGCTCGAGTCGACGACCGGCAGCCTCGGCTTCAACACGAACGCCAGCACGATCCTCGTTTCGTACCCGTCGAACACGACCGTCGACGTGAGCGGCCGCGCGCAGCCGATCACCGGCCTCGAGCGCGGCGACGTGATCGAAGTGCAGGTGGACCGGAGCGGCTCGACCTACATCGCGAACAGTATCTGGCTCGTCCGCGACGTCCGGCAGTAGAAACGGCGAAGGACAGGCGAGAGCGCCTGTCCTTCGTTTTGGTTGCTGGCTGCTGGTGAATTAATTACCGTGATGCGCTGGCAAGCTGACCAGAGCTCCGCTTCTGCCCTTTGAGGAAACGCGAAGTCGCGAGCCAGCCTTGTTCCGGGTAGTAGGCGAAGAGCGCGCTGCCTCCCCGGATCGTGTCGATGATCTTGCGGGCGACGGCCGGGCGGACCGCCGGGCAGCCCCAGCTCCGGCCGAGACGGCCGAGGGCCTTCACCGCGGCGAGGCTGACATAGGGAGCGCCGTGCATGACGATCAGGCGATCCCAGGCCATGTCGTTCACCCCTTCTTCGAGACCCTTCAGGCGAAGCGAGTAACCGTTGCCGCCGACGTAGGTGTCGGCCGTGACGAACAGGCCGAGGCTCGTGGCCAGGCTGCCGGAGGAGTTGGAAAAGAAGTTGGCGCGCTCGCCGCCACTGTTCTTGCCGTGCGCGACGAGCTCGCGGAAAAGGAGCTTGCGGCTGGCGAGGTTGAAGGTGAAGAGGCGCGGCTGCGAGGACGGGAGGGAGTAGTCGATGACGGTCAGGAGCTCCTGCCGCTTGACCAGCCCACGCTCGGCCGCGCAGGCGGTGGCGTCGAGCGCGAGCCGCAGCACCTCGGCGCGCAACCCGGGGGCCTGCCCGAGGAGCGAAGACATGAGCTTCTTCGGCGGCTTGCTTCCGCACGCAACGGTCTCGTCGGCAAGCAGTTGCGGAGCGGCGAGCAACAGCGCGAACGCGGAGGCGAACATCAATCGCTTCATTCGGAGCACCTGGACGATTGGATTCTCGCCCGGAGGGGTGGACGACCCCGGCAAGCGACGGGGAATGATAGCAAATAAATTGGAAGCTGTTAATCAACCCCTCTCCACCCCCTACAATCGCTTCCGCACATGTACCGCTGGAATCCCTTCGCCCTTCCCTGGGTGATCGTGGCAATCGCGTTGTTTGCGGTGGCGGGGGTGATCTTTGCGCGGCAGCGGGCTTCGCGGGTGGCGGTGCTGTTCTGCGTGATGATCGACCTGGTGGGGGTGTGGTTCGTCGCCTTCACCGGGATGCTCCTGGCCACGGATGCCGCGGTGGCGGAGCCGTGGGGGCGGGCGGCGCTGGCGGCGGTCTGCCTGCTGCCGGCGGCGATCTACGACTTCACCGCCACTGCCCTCCGGCTCTACGCGGCGCGGCGGAGGCTCGTGCACGCGGCGTGGATCGCAGGGGCGGCGTTCGCGCTGGCGGCCGCGTTCACCGACACGCTGGTCGGCGAGGTGACCCTGCGTCCGTGGGGGTTCTATCCGGTCGCCGGGCAGCTCATGGTGCCGTTCCTAGTCTACTTTGCAGGCGCCCTCGGCATCCAGCTCGTCGAAGGAATCGCCGAGTGGCGGCGCAGCGAAGATCCGCGGCGCCGCTATCGTGTGGCGCGCCTGATGGCCAGCTTCATCGTGGTCTACCTCGCGGCGTTCGACTTCCGCCCGATGTTCGGCAGCGAGCGGCGCCCCATCGCCTTCGTCCCGGTGATCGCCTTCATGGCCATCGCCTGGAGCACGATCCGGCGCCACCGCTTCGTGCCGATCACCGCGGCGCGGGCGGCCCGGGAGATCATCGCCACGATGGCCGACGCGCTCTTCGTCCTCGACTCGAGCGGGAGGATCCGCGTCACCAACTACGCTGTCCGGGCCGTCTTCGGCTACGACCCGGGAGACCTGACCGGCCGCTCCATCGATCATCTGGAAGTGACGTCCGGCGATTCGACGATCTCCCGGACGCTGGGCGACCTCGTCCGCCGCGGCGCGATCCGCGACCAGGAGCGCGTGCTCCGCCACAAAGACGGCCACCCGGTGAACGTCAGCCTGTCGATCTCCCCGATCGCCGAAGGAGAAGAGCAGGAAGGGGCGGTCGTCATCGCCCGCGACATCCGCGAGCGCAAGCGCGCCGAGGAAGAGCTGCGGTCGGCGCTGACCCGGCTGGAGCACAGCAACCGCGAGCTCGAAGACTTCGCATACGTCGCCTCGCACGACCTCCAGGAGCCGCTGCGGAAGATCCAGGCATTCGGCGACCTCCTCAAGACCAAACACGCCGAGGTGCTTCCTGCGCAGGGGCGCGATTACGTCGAGCGGATGCAGTCGGCGGCGAAGCGGATGCAGGTGCTGATCAACGACCTCCTCTCCTTCTCCCGCGTCACCACCAAGGCCCAGCCGTTCGTCTCCGTGGACCTCAATGCGGTCGCGCACGAGGTGGCGAAGGACCTGGAGGTCCGGACCCACGAGAGCGGCGGGCGGATCGTCATCGAGCCCCTCCCGGCGATCGACGCCGACCCGATCCAGATGCGCCAGCTCCTGCAGAACCTGACCGCGAATGCGCTGAAGTTCCGCCGGGAAGACGTGCCGCCGCACGTCGAGATCCGCGGCGCGGTCGAGAACGGCTCGTGCCGCCTGACCGTCGCGGACAACGGCATCGGTTTCGAGGAAAAGTACGCCGACCGGATCTTCTCCATGTTCGAGCGCCTCCACGCGCGCACGAAATATGAAGGAACCGGCATCGGCCTTGCGATCTGCCGGAAGATTGCCGAACGCCACGGAGGCGAGATCACCGCCCACAGTAAGCCGGGGGAAGGGACGACGTTCGTCGTTACCCTGCCGGTGCATCATCAACACGAGAGATGAGCGATGAGAGATGAGAGATGAACAAAAGCGGGGCTGGGGGCTGGGCTCATCGCTCATCGCTCATCGCTCGCTATGGAGGCTAAATGACTGTCCCCGGCCGCCCCATCGTGATCCTCCTCGCCGACGACGACGAGGAGGACCGGATGCTCGCCGCCGACGCACTCGAGGAGAGCCGCGTGGTGAACGACTTCCGTTTCGTCGAGGACGGCGAGGAGCTGCTCGACTACCTCTATCACCGCGGGCGTTACGCCGCACCGGAGTCGTCGCCGTCGCCCGGCCTGATCCTGCTGGACCTCAACATGCCGCGCAAGGACGGCCGCGAGGCGCTGCGCGAGATCAAGGCCGATCCCGACCTGCGCCGCATCCCGGTGGTCGTCCTCACCACGTCGAAGGCGGAGGAGGACATCTACCGGACGTACGATCTCGGCGCGAATTCGTTCATCACCAAGCCGGTCAGCTTCGAAGGTCTCGTCGCGGTCATGCGCGACATCGGCCGTTACTGGATCGAGATCGTCGAGCTGCCTCCCGATCGCATCGACTGAGCATCGCCCTGAGCCATCGAGCATTGAACGATTGAGCCATTGAGCCATTGAACAATTGACCGAGCACGACGCGCGCGCTGTCCGCATTCTTCTCGTCGAAGACGATGAGGACGACTATGTCCTGACGCGCGAGCTGCTGTCCGACGCCCGCCGGACGTCGTTCGAGCTGGAGTGGATTCCGACGTTCGACGCGGCGCTGCACGAGCTCTCCCGCAACGTCCATGACGTCGTCCTCGTCGACTACCGCCTCGGCGAGCACGACGGGCTGGAGCTGCTGCGCCACGCGCGCGAGCTCGGCGTCACCGCGCCGGTCATCCTCCTCACCGGCCAGGGCGACGGCGACGTCGACCTCGCCGCCATGCGCGCCGGCGCGGCCGACTATCTGGTCAAGGGGAAGATCGACGCGCCGCTGCTGGAGCGCTCGATCCGCTACGCGCTCGAACAGAGCCGCACCCTGCGCGCCCTGCGGGAGAGCGAGGAGCGCTACGCCCTCTCCGCGCGCGGCGCGAACGACGGGCTGTGGGTGTGGGACCTGCGCGCGGACGACGTCTATTACTCGCCGCGCTGGAAGGAGATGCTCGGACTGGCGGAGGACGAGGTCGGGAGCTCGCCCGACGAATGGTTCTCGCGCATCCATCTCGACGACGCCGAGATCGTCCGCAGCGCGCTCGAGATGCACCTGCGCGGCGACACCACGCATTTCGAGAGCGAGCACCGGATGCGCTGCGCCGACGGCGACTATCGCTGGATGCTCAGCCGCGGCCTGGCCGTACGCGACGCGTCCGGCGGCCCGGCCACGCGCATCGCCGGCTCGCAGACCGACGTCACCGAGCGGAAGGCGGCGGTCGACCGGCTGACGCACGACGCTTTCCACGACGCGCTGACGCAGCTCCCCAATCGCGCGCTCTTCATGGACCGCCTCTCGCGCGCGATTGAGGCTCACCGCCGCCATCCGGACTCGCTCTTCGCGGTGCTCTTCCTCGATCTCGATCGCTTCAAGGTCGTCAACGACAGCCTCGGCCACGTGCTCGGAGACGAGCTGCTGATCGCGGTGGCGCAGCGCCTGAGCGGCGTGGTCCGCTCCAGCGATACGGTGGCCCGCCTCGGCGGCGACGAGTTCGCGATGCTCATCGACGGCATCGACCACGCCGCCGGCGCGGTACGGACCGCGCAGCGCGTGCAGGACGTGCTGCTGCTCCCCTTCCACATCAGCGGCCACGAGATCTTCACCACCGTCAGCATCGGCATCGCCCTCAGCACCACCGGCTACACGAACCCGCAGGACGTCCTGCGCGATGCCGACATCGCCATGTACCGCGCCAAGTCGGGCGGCAAGGCGCGCCACGAGCTGTTCGACACGGCAATGCACGCCCGGACCATCGAATTACTGCAGTTCGAGACCGACCTCCGCCGGGCCATCGAGCGCGGCGAGCTGCGCGTGCACTACCAGCCGGTGGTGGCGCTTCACGGAGGCAACGGCCGGCCGCACGTCCGCGGCTTCGAGGCGCTGCTGCGCTGGCAGCGCGGCGACACGATGGTGTCGGCGGACGAGATCATCCCGATCGCCGAGGAGAACGGGCTGATCGTCCCGATCGGCGAGTGGGTGCTGCGCGAGTCGCTGCGGCAACTGCGGGAGTGGGAGAACGCGGGCCTGACGAACGGCGGCATCGACATGCACGTCAATCTCTCCCCGCGCCAGCTCCTGCAACGCGACATCGTGGCCCGCGTCGCGAATGCGGTGCGCGAGAGCGGTGTCGACCCAAGGCGCGTCCATCTGGAGGTGACGGAGAGCCTCCTCATCGACAACGCCGAGGCGGCCGCGGAGCTGCTGCGCGCCCTGCGCGGCGTCGACGTAAAGCTCAGCCTCGACGACTTCGGCACCGGCTACTCGTCGCTCAGCTCTCTGCGGCAATTCCCCTTCGACACGCTGAAGATCGACCGGTCGTTCCTCCACGACGCCGACGTCCTCCGCGGCGACGAGATCGTCCGCACCGTCGCCGGCCTCGCGCTCATTCTCGGCATGGACGTGACGGTGGAAGGCCTCGAGACCGCGGAGCAGGTGGAGCGCATGCGGCGCCTGGGGATTCCGTACGCGCAGGGGTTCTACTTTGCGCGGCCGCTGCCGCCGGATGAGGCGGCGAAGATGATGGGGTAAGGGGGGCGCGCCACGAATCGTCGCTGCTCTGTTCTCGTTCGTTCACCCCATCCGTAAGGATGTCGTGCTTTCATCATTGCATGGTGAAACAGATCGCCATCGTCGGATCGGGAATCACGGGACTGATCGCCGCGCACGGGTTGCTGCGGGCCGGGTATCAGGTCGATCTCTACTCGGACAGGACGGCGCGGCAGTGGCTCGAAGAGAGCCGCCCCACCGGCACCGCGGCACGCTTCGACCTCGCCCGTTCGTACGAGCGCGAGTTGGAGCTGAACTACTGGGACGGCGTCGCGCCGGATGGCGAGGGAGTCTTCCTCACCTTCTGCCCCACGCTGCACAACCCGCTGATCCGCCTCATGGGACGCTTCGAGCATCCGTTCCAGGCGGTCGACGTGCGGCTGCAGTCATCCTGCTGGCTGAATGAATTCGAGACCCGCGGCGGCCGCCTCTTCATCGAGCAGGTCACGGTGCCGCGGCTCTCCGGGATCGCGGCCGCGCACGACCTGACCGTCGTCGCCGCCGGCCGCGCGGACCTCTGCCGCCTCTTCCCCCGCGACGACGCCCGCAGCGTCTACGACGAGCCGCAGCGCAACCTGGCCATGGTCATCACCACCGGCGGCCCCTCACGCATCGACGGCTCGCCGATGCTGCCGGTGAAGTTCGATTTCCTCGGCACGGACGGCGAGATCTTCTTCATCCCCTACTTTCACAAGGACCACGGCCCGTCGTGGAACCTCCTCGTCGAGGCGAAGCCGGGCTCGCGCATGGACCGCTTCTCGACCCTCACCAACGGGGACGACGCTGTGGCGGCGCTCAAGCGGGTCGTCGCGGAGCTCTTCCCGTGGGACGAGCCGTTCGTCCGCGACATGAAGCTCGCCGATCCGCAGGGATGGCTCGCCGGGAGCGTCACTCCGGCCGTGCGGCGTCCGGTCGCGCAGCTCTCTTCGGGACACACGGTCATGGCCCTCGGCGACACGGCCATCTCCTACGATCCGATCGCGGCGCAGGGAGCGAACAGCGGGGTGAAGCAGGCTCGCCATCTGGTGGCGAGCATCGTCGCCCGCGGCGACCGGCCGTTCGATGCGGCCTGGATGACCGCCACCTTCGACGAGTTCTACGCCGAGCACGCGTCGCACGCCTGCTCGTTCAGCAACCTGCTGCTCGAACCGATCACCGCACCGGCGCGCGAGCTGCTCATCGCGCAGTACGGCAGCGACGGCGAGCGGTCGAATCTCTCCGGCCCGCAGAGGATCGCCAACGCCTTCGTCGAGAACTTCAACGACCCGCGCCGGGTCACGCCCGCATTCAGCGACATGACCATGGCCCGCCGCATGGTCGCAGCGCAGAGCGGGAAACCATGGCTATGGAATGGAGTGCGCGGCAGGGCGTCGATCGCCCGCGATCAGGCGCGGTTCAAGTTGGGGAGGCGCGGAGCCTCACAAGTAACCAGCAACCAGTAACCAGCAACCGCCGAAGGGCCGGAACGTGCCCTCTCCCGAGACGACCCGAGGAGAGGGCACGCAAACCCAGGCAGAGGTCTACTCGAATTCGAGGGCGACTTCTTCTTCGCAGAAATCGAACTTCTGCGCTTCAGACTCTTCCCCGTTGGCGAAGACGGCCTTGAAGTACTGCTCGCACGACTCGCCGTTCGTGGACGAATCCCACACGAGCTCGATGGTCGCGCCCGGCGCGACGCCTTTGCCGATGTCGAAGAAGCCGTACTTCTTCCCGTTCTCCGAGACCAGGATCTTCTTGATGGCCGTGTCGGTGTTGTTCGTCACGGTGAACGAGTAGTCCTCGGCGTACGCGGACGACACGGTGGCGACGGCGAAGACCAGGGCGAGGGCAGCAGTCTTGATGCTGTTCTTCATGGACAAAACTCTCCTTAATTTGGCGCCGTTTTGAGCGGCTGTTACGGTTGAATTGTCGGACCGGCAGTTAGAGTACAGGGTTGCGCGTGAACGGACAATAAGAGAATGCTGACGATTGGTCAGAGCGCAATTCCCGCCGGCGCTCCGATGCGTCACAATCGCTTCCCATGCTCGACCGCCGCAATTTCGCCCGCGTCCTCTCTCTCGCCGCCGCTGCCGCCTCGGTCGCCCCTCCCGTGCGGGCGGTGGCGCCGCGGAAAGTCGTCAAACCAAAGCGGCTCTCCGAGGGAGACACCGTGGGACTCGTCCTGCCGGCGTCGGCGGCGTTCGAGGCGGACAGCATCCAGTTCGCGAAAGAGCAGCTCGAGGCCATCGGCCTGAAGGTCGCGATCGGCCCGCACGCGCACGACCGGCACGGCTACTTCGCAGGAAAAGACCGCGACCGCGCCGACGACATCAACCGGATGTTCGCCGACGACTCGATCGCCGGCGTGGTCTGCTACACCGGCGGCTGGGGCTCACCGCGCGTCCTCCCCTACCTCGACTACGACCTCATCGCCCGCAAGCCGAAGGTCTTCGTCGGCTTCAGCGACATCACCGCCCTCCTCAACGCCATCCACCAGCGCACCGGCCTGGTGACGTTCCATGGCCCGGTCGGCGGCTCGACCTTCGAGACCTACACGCTGGAAAACTTCCGCCGGGTGATCATGACCCCGGAGCCGGCGGGCCTGCTGGCGCCGCCGCCGAAGCGGGAGAAGGATCTCGTCGATCGCACCAACCGCGTCGTCCGCCTCGCCGGCGGCAAGGCCACCGGCCGGCTGGCAGGCGGCAACCTGACGCTCGTCGCCGCCCTCATGGGGACCCCGTACGAGGTCGACACCGACGGCGCGATCCTGTTCCTCGAAGACGTCGAAGAAGCGCCCTACCGCATCGACCGGATGCTCACCCAGCTCGCCCTCGGCGGAAAGCTCGACCAGATGGCCGGCTTCGTCTTCGGCCGCTGCACCGACTGCAAGTCCACCGGCCCGACCTTCAGCCTCGAAGACATCCTTCGCGACCGCTTCGGCTCCCTCGACCGCCCCGCCCTCTCCGGCCTCTCCTTCGGCCACATCGAACAAAAGCTCGTCCTGCCTGTGGGAGTAATGGCGACGGTGGATGCGGACGCACGGACGGTGCGGATCGACGAGGCGGCCGTCAGTTGAACGTCCCCGGACGTAACGTCACAGCGCGCCAATGACCGGCTTCGCGATCATCAGCACGACGGCGATGGCGGGGGTCACGGCGGCGAAGAGGCCCCAGAGCTCCCACTCGAGCGAGGTGCGGTGGTAAGCCGTCCAATCGAGCTCGCCCGTTCCCTCCGTCATGCTGAGGAGGCGCTTCTGGAGCGGGGCGACCTTCCAGCCGAAGGCGATGCCGGAGAGGGAGAAGGCGACGAGGGACCAGAAGATCCAGCCAGTCCGGAGCAGCGGCAGACCTCCCTGGATCGCGCCGAGGATGCCGGCGGCGGTGATGACGATCACGCCGGGGACGGTGAACCAGCGGTCGGCACGGATCAGGCCGCGCATGGTGTGGGCGATGATGCCGCGGTCCTTCGTCGCGTCGGCGTGCCGCTTCCAGAAGAGGCCCGTGACGATGTTGCCCATGAAGAGGATGACGGCGAAGACGTGAACCACCTTGAGTAGCTGGTACATGGGAGATCCTCCCCTGACCGGCTACGGTAACAGACTCAGCGCGCTCCCGGTCCCATCCCCATCGGCGGCATCGGGCGACGGCGGTTCGAGCCGGCGAAGACGGTGCCGCCGTCGGTCTGGATCCACACCACCTCGTCGCCGGTCGGCGTCGTGTAGAGATCGTAGTGCGAGGTGGATTTGTAATTGTCGACGATGGTGACGCTGCCGGTGCAGTCGGCCTTGATGACATACGTGGCGGTGTAAGTCCCGCGCCTGACGACGCCGTTTTCGCTGACCGTGAACGCGCCCTTCGCCTTCCCGGCACCGTCGTAGGTCTCGCGGCCCGCCTCCGCGAACGGCGTGCGCGCCCGCGCGTCGCTCCCTTTCACACGGAAGCCGTCGTTCGCATAGAGGTAGTCACCGCGGAGCGTGGCGGCGGAGCACTGCCGCGGCGGCCCGTCGGGACGGCGCTCGGGCTGGGCAATGGCAACAGAGACGACGACGGACACGAGCAGGACGAGCAGGACGCCGGCGAGCTTCTTCATGACGCCGGATGATACGCGCCTTGCGTCATCCGGCAGCAGCTGGTTGCCGACGAGTCCGCGGAACTCAACGATGGGTTCGCGGTACTCAACGATGGGTTCCCCGGAACTCAAAATGAGTCCGGGGGTACTCAACGATGGGTTCGCGGAAACTCAACGATGGGTTCCCCGGAACTCAAAATGAGTCCGGCGGAACTCAACGATGGGTTCGCGGAAACTCAACGATGGGTTCCCCGGAACTCAAAATGAGTCCGGCGGAACTCAACGATGGGTTCGCGGAAACTCAACGATGGGTTCGCGGAAACTCAACGATGGGTTCCGCGGAACTCAAAATGAGTCCGGTGGAACTCAACGACGGGTTCGCGGAAACTCAACGATGGGTTCCGCGGAACTCAAAATGAGTCCGGCGGAACTCAAATTGAGTCCGGTGGAACTCAAATTGAGTCCGTGGAACTCAATGACGAGCTCGCGCGATACCCGCCCTCCGCCGCCTGCGGCGGCTGCGGCAGCTCGCTACTCACCACTTATGGCTTCTTCAGATCATCCACGACGTCGTCCGCGACCTCATTGATCTTCCGCGCCACCTTGCCGACGCCGGCCTGAAAACTGCCGGCCGTCTTCTCGGCTGCGCCCTGCTCCTCGAGATCTCGGTTTCCGACCGCGCGTCCAATCGTCTCTTTCACCTCACCGACCGCCTTACGGCCCTTGCCGGCCAATTCTTCGCTGTTAGGCATCTGGATCTCCTTCGAAGAGGAGATATCGCAAGGGAGGTGCCGAAGGATCGAAGCAGGAGGGCATTCAGAAGGCCCTACGCTTCTCTGCTGCCGTAGGCAGCTAAAGAACTGTAGGCCCGGCCTTTAGGCCGGGTACACCCGGCAGCGGCAGGTTAGCCCGCGTAGCGGGCGACAGAAAAGAAAGTCTCTCGTCTTTCGCCCGCTACGCGGGCTTGAAGAACCATCCACCTTTTACCCGGCCTGAAGGCCGGGCCTACAGTTCTTTAGCTGCCTACGGCAGCGGAGAGGCACCCGGGAGCGCGCTACCCCAACCTCTCTACCAGCGCCGCAAACCGGGAATCCCCCCGCAGAACGTCGAACCTCGGCTCGGTGTGGAGGTAGACGAGCCAGCCGGAGCGGGAGTCGGCGGCGCGGGTGAGCCAGTCGAGGGCGGCGTCGGTCTCGCCGAGGGCGGTGTGGATGGTGGCGAAGTGGACGGGGGAGACGTCGCGGGTGAGGGAGAGTTCGGCGAGCTCGCTGAGACGGGCGGGATCGCGCTCGAGATTGCCGAGGGCGGCGACGGCGTGGGGCTCGCCGCGGGAGATGGAGAGGGCTTTGGTGAGGGAGGCATGGGCGTCGGCGGTGCGGCCGAGCTGCTGCTGCACGAGTCCGAGGGTGAAGTGGGCGGGCTCGTGGTGCGGGTTGATCTCCAGGGCGCGGTGGCAGGACTCTTCGGCCTGTTCGTACGACCGCGCGAGGTAGTGGATCACGGCGAGATTGCCGTTGAGCAGGAACGACAGCGGGTCGGCGTCGACCGCCGCCTGCATCTGTACGAGCGCCTCGGCGAAGCGGGCGCGGTGGGCGAGGGCGAGGGCGTACCACTGGCGGGCGGTGACGTACGCGGGATTGAGCCGCAGCGCGGTGATGTACTCCTCCCGGGCACGCTCCCACTCCCAGTGAAAGACTTCGTGGATCGCACCCATCGACGCGTGGGCCTCGGCCAGCTCGGCGTCGAGCTCCAATGCCCGCCGTGCCGCGGCCTCTGCCTTCGGCATGAGCTGCCGGGGCGGATAGAGGTCGCGGCTGGCGAGGGCGATGTAGCAGTCGGCGAGGCCGGAGTAGGCCGGCGCATACGCGGCGTCGGCGTCGATGGCGGACTCGAAGAAGAAGATGGCCCGCTCGATCCCTTCGGCGGTGCGGCGGTTCCAGTGATGGCGTCCCTTCAGGTAGAGCTGGTACGCCTGCGCGCTCTCGGTGTAGCGCTTGCGCAGGCGGCGGTCGGTCTCGCCGGAAACGCGGAGCCTGAGGGCGGCGACGATCTCGCGCGACAGCTCTTCTTCGAGCGCGAAGATGCCGGCAATCGGTGCCTGGAACTGGCGTCCCCACAACTGCGCGTCTTTGGCGAGGTCGTTCAGCTCGACCTGCAGGTTGACGATGTCGCCCGCGACGCGGACGCGTCCCGTGAGCGCGGCGCGGACGTTGAGCTCGCGGCGGACGGCGGCGAGGTCGTCCTCGCGCCCGCGGTAGCGAAAGGACGAGGCCCGCGGCGCGACGCGCAGGTCTTCGACGGAGGCGAGGGTGTTGATCAGCGACTCGGCGATGCCGTCGGCGAGGTAGTCGAGATCGGCGTGGCCGCTGCGGTTGGCGAACGGCAGGACGGCGATGGAGTCGATACCGCCGTTCCGTTCCGGTGTCTCCGTCACCGGGCCGCTGAAGGCGTAGCCGAAGCGGTGGACGGTGCGGACGTACTTCGGCGCACGGGCGTCGTCGCCGATGGCGGCGCGGATCTCTTTGACGAGGCTGGCGAGGTTGGCCTCGGAGACGAAGGTGTCGGGCCAGAGGCGGGCGAAGAGGTCGGTCTTCCCGATCGGGTTGGGACGGGCGGTGAGGAGGAGCTCGAGGAGCTGGAAGGCCTTGCCGGAGAGGCGCACGCTCTCGCCACCGCGCTGCAGGGTGCGCGCGTCGGAGTCGAACGTACAGTCGCCGAAGAGAAGCCTCATCCCAGAATTTTCCCAGAACTCTCGCAGAGCCGCTTCAAGACTCCCGCCGCTTCCGGACCGATCCTGCATGTGTGCGAGGGGAACCTCGCCGCAGACGCAAAAAGGAGATCGAGAAAATGAAGAAGCTGACCCAGTTCCTTGCCATCACCCTGCTGGTCGCCGGCACGGTTGCCTGCACCAAAGAAGATCCGGCTCCGGTCAACGAGCCCGCCGCCGCCACCGCCCCCGCGGAAACGACGAGCGAGGCCACGGTGACGACGGAGACGAGCACGACCACCGCCGAAGTTCCCACGGCAACGACGGAGACGTCGGTGACGACGGAAACCACGGCGACCGACGCCCCGGCGAAGCAGTAAGCGGTTCGCGGAGGGCCTTCCCCCGGAGGGGGGAGGCCTTTTCGCGGGGTGACGGGACTTATGGGACCCTCACGCCAGCGGCAGCGCCACCGTGAACACCGTGCCCTCCCCCACCTTGCTCGCCACCGTGAGGTCGCCGTCCATGGCGCGGGCGAGGTCGTGGCTGATGGCGAGGCCGAGGCCTACGCCGCGTTGGGCGGGGGCGACGGTTTCGGCGTCGACCTGGACGAAGGGGTCGAAGATGCGCTGCAGATGATCTTCGGGGATGCCGCGGCCGGTGTCTTTGACGTGGATGAATGCCCGCTCCCCGTCGTGGTCGCACGACACGGTCACGCCGCCGCTCTCCGTGAACTTGATGGCATTGGTCAGCAGGTTGAGGAGAATTTGCTGCAGGCGGTCGCTGTCAGCGAGAATGGCCAGGTCGGGATCGCACTCGCGCGTGTAACTCAGGCCCGCCTCTTCGAACCGCAGCGCGACGAGCGCCTCGGCGCGCGTCAGGACAGTCGGCAGGAGCAGGTTCTGGATGCGGATCTCCACCCTCCCGGTGTCGATCTGCGCGAAATCGAGGATGTCGTTGATGAGGCGGAGCAGGTGGGCGCTGGCGGACTTGATCCTGGAAAGGTGCTCCAACTGCATCTGCGAGACCTCGCCGCTGATGCCGAGGGCCAGGACGTCGGCGTAGCCGCTGATGGCCTGCAGCGGCGTGCGCAGGTCGTGCGACATCATCGACAGGAACTTCGCCTTCGCCTGGTTGGCCTGTTCGGCGACCCGCTTGGCGTTGAGGATCTCGTCCTCGTACCGGCTGCGCTGGGTGACGCGCATGAACACGCAGTCGTTGAGCGTCTCGCCGCCGCGCTCGCGGCGGATGCCGTTGGCGAGCATCGGCACGTCTTCGCCGCTCTTGGTGCGGAGGGAGAGGTAGATCTCGTCGACCCGGCCGTTCAGCTTCAGCAGCGGGTAGAAGTGGGTCTGGTAGAAGACGCGGCCGCCCGGGGAGAGGATGGCCTGGATATGCCACCCCTCGAGCTCGAAGCGCCCGTAGCCGAGGAGCTCGAGCAGGGTGGCATTCACGGCGCGGACGGTGCCGTCATCCGCGAACGCCAGGAAGCCGCAGGGAGCGGTGTTCAGCAGTGAGTCCATCAGGCGGCGCCGAGGTACTCCCGGATGCTTGCGATCGTCTCTTCCGGGTGGCTGACGTGCGGACAGTGGCCGGTCGCCTTCAGCACGGTCATCGTGCTTCCCGGCAGTCTCCGGCGGAGGTACTCCCCCACTTCCCGCGGCGCAACCGCATCCTCGGAGCATTGCATGATGAGGGACGGAACCCGGACGGCGGCAAGGTCGGCGCGGTTGTCGGAGAAGAACGTGACCTGGGCGAACTGGCGGGCGATGGTCGGATCGGTCGAGCAGAAACTCCCCTCCAGTTCCGCCGCCAGTTCCGGACGCTCCTCGTTCTTCATGATCACCGGGGCGAGGAACTGCGCCCAGCCGAGATAATTCTTGTCCATCATCTCCAGCAGGCCCTCGATGTCGGCGCGCTCGAAGCCGCCGACGTAATCGGGCGCTTCATTGATATAGCGCGGCGACGGCCCGACCATGATCAGCCGGGCGAAACGCTCCGGCGCCCGGTTCGCGGCCAGGATGCCGATCATGCTGCTGACCGAGTGGCCGACGAAGATCACGTCGCGGAGATCGAGGCCCTCCACGACGTCCAGCACGTCCTGCGCGTAGCCGTCGAGAGAGCTGTAACGCTGCGGGTCGTACGCGCCGAGGTCCGACTTCCCGGCGCCGACGTAGTCGAAGAGGACGATCCGGTAGTCGTCCTCGAATGCGGGCGCAAGGTAGCGCCACATGTTCTGGTCACAGCCGAATCCGTGGGCGAAGAGCATCGGCTGGGTGCCGCGGCCGAAGACTTTGACGTTGTTTCGCGCGATTACTTGTGGGGTAGGCATCGGCGCAGGAAGTTAGCACAGTCTCCTGCTACCATCGCGGCCGCCCCTCGTTATGCCTCTCGTCCCAGGCTCGCGTCTCGGTCCGTACCGCATCGATGCCGAGATCGGCGCCGGCGGGATGGGGCACGTCTTCCGGGCCACCGATACCCGCCTCGACCGCGCCGTGGCGATCAAAATCCTGCCCGAGCATCGCTGGAGCGACGCCCGCCTGCGGCAGCGTTTCGAGCGTGAGGCGCGCGCGCTGTCGTCCCTCAGCCACCCGAACCTCTGCGCGCTTTATGACGTCGGCGAGCTACCCGAGTCGGGTGCTCCCTATCTGGTCATGGAGCTCCTGCAGGGCGAAACGCTGCGCGAGCGGCTGGAGTCGCGCCTGATCGGGATGCGCAAGGCGCTGAGCTGGGGGGCCCAGATCGCGTCGGGGCTGTCGGCGGCGCACCAGAAGGGTGTCGTCCACCGCGACCTGAAGCCGGAGAACATCTTCATCACCGCCGGGGAGCTGGTGAAGATCCTCGATTTCGGGCTGGCGACGAAGACGGAGTCGTCCGACCGGACGACCACGCAGTTGCGCACCGAGCCCGGCATGGTCATGGGCACCGCGCACTACATGTCGCCCGAGCAGGTGCGCGGCACGACGCTCGACGCCCGCTCCGACATCTTCGCCCTCGGCATCGTGCTGTTCGAGATGCTCACCGGCCGCGTGCCGTTCCACGCCCGCTCGGCGGTCGAGACGATGAACTCGATCCTGGTCGACGACCCGCCCGAACTGGCTGCCATCGTCCCGACGATCCCGGAGGCGGTCGAGTCGCTGGTGCGGCGCTGCCTGGAGAAGGATCCGGCGCAGCGATTCGCCTCCGCGAGCGATCTGGCGTTCGCGCTCGAGTCGGCCGCAAAGTCGCTGTCGACCGCCACGCCGACGCCGGTCCCGCGCCGCTCGTCCGCCCCCGCTCCGGCGCCGTCCGGCAATCGAGCGCGGCTGACGCTCCTCGGCGTGTTCCTGCTGGCGGTCGTCGCCGCGGCGTTGCTGGCCCGGCGGCCGTTCGAGCGGGTGCCGTTCGAGCCGCCGGCGATGCGGATGCTGACCTACTCCGGCCGCGACAGCGCGCCGGCCGCTTCGCCGGACGGCCGGCTGCTGGCCTACGTCTCGGCGCGCGACGGCACGCGGCGGATCTGGCTCAAGCAGCTCGCCGACGCGACGGAGGTCGCGGTGACGCGCGGGCCGGAAGATTCGGCGCCCCGCTTCGCGCCCGACGGCGCCGTACTGCTGTTCACGCGCGTGGAGAACGGCGCCGGCGCGCTCTACCGCGTGGCCGTCGTCGGCGGCGAGCCGCGCAAGCTGGTCGACAACGCCTTCGACGGCGACTGGTCGCCGGACGGAAAGCGGATCGCATTCATCCGCTACCGGGTCAACCGGGACCGGCTTTCGACGCTCTGCATCGTCCCCCTGGGAGGCGGCGAGGTACAGGAGGTCGCGGCGGTGCTGTCCGAGGAGCTCAGCGCGCCGCGCTGGTCGCCGGACGGCAAGTCGATCGCCGTGACGCTCAATCCGCGGGGCACGTCGGCCGGCTCGCTGCTGGTGATCGACCTGGAGTCGAACGAGCGGCGCACGATCACACGCGACGGGTCGCATGGTCTGCTCTCCGGCTCGGCATGGGTGAACGGCGGCCAGGCACTGATCTACGCGGAGCTGGACGCGCTCGCCAGCACTCCGCTCACCCGCCGCCGCGGCAGCAGCGTGATCATCGTCCACGACCTCTCCAGCAACCGCGCGCGGGTGTTGCTGCGCAATCCTCACAGCGCGGCCGACACGGTCGACGTCGTGGGTGCCGGCCGGATCGTCTTCTCCGAAGATGTGACGCGGCACAGCTTGCAGGAGGTGGCGCTCGACGGGAGCGGCGCCCGCTGGCTGTCGCGCGGGATGAGCGTCGATCGCCAGCCGTCGTACGCGCGCGGCGGAAAGAGCGTCGTCTTTGCGTCGGACCGCGGCGGGAACGTCGACCTCTGGGAAGTGATGCTCGACAGCGGAGCGGTGCGCCATCTCACCGACAGCGAGGCGGTCGACTGGGACCCGCATCCGACCGCCGACGGCAAGTCGCTGTTCTTCAGCTCGAACCGCGGCGGGCACTTCGAAGTGTGGACGTCGGCCATCGACGGCGCGAATCCGCGGCAGGTCACGCGCGACGGAGTCGACGCGGAGAACCCGTCGCTTCCCGCGAGCGGTGACTGGGTGTTCTACGACTCGACGAATCCGAAGACGGACGGTCTCTGGCGCATCCCGCCGGGCGGCGGAACCGCGAAGCTCGTCGTAGCCGGCGAGACCATCCACCCGGAGGTCTCGGCCGATGGAGAATTCGTCGCGTACCAGCGTCCCGAGGCCGGCGGCTCCGCCGCGATCGACGTGGTGCGCGTCGCCGACGGCACCGTGACGCCGCTCGTCAGCGGGATCAGCGGCGTCTTCGGCGTGCGCGCTCGCTGGATCGGCACGAGCCACGTGGTCGCCTTCCGCGCTCTCGACGAGCGCGGACGGATCACCCTCTTCGCCCAGGACCTGGCCGGCGGGTCCCGCCGCAAGCTGATCGACCTCGACGCGGAGCCCGAAACGTACGCGATCTCGCCGGACGGAAAACGGGCCATCCTGTCGGTGATCGACGAAGGCTCGGGGCTGATGATGGCGGAGGGAGTCGAAGGCGTCGGGCGATAGCGGTGCGGTGTACTCTTCGTTGCGGTCAACGTTGTCAGTTGTCCGTTGTCAGTTATCTGCCAGTCCTCGGCTTCGGGTTGAGGTTCGTGAGTGCCGTCCAGGCGAGAAATGGCAGACAACTGACAACTGACAACGTCAACGCGACACCGGGAATCTATACTTAGCGCCATCGCCCTCATGAACCCTCTCCTTCGGACGCTGCTGGCTTTGGCGTTCGCGGCCGCAGCGGCCGCTGACGATGCGCGCGATTTCGAGCGCGGCTTTCCGCCGGTCGACGTGCATCCGATGAAGCGGCACGACGGCGGGTCGCAGATCTTCTCGGCGGCCCAGGGGACGGACGGCATCCTCTACTTCGGCGGGCTGCGCGGGCTGACGAGCTACGACGGCGCGTGGTGGCAGAACGCCGAGCTGCCGAACGACTCGGCGGTCTTCGCGGTTGCCATCGGACGCGGTCCGGAGATCGCCGTGGGCGCGGTGGGCGAGGTCGGCTGGTTCGTCCGCGACCCGAACGGCAAGCTCGTTTACCGCTCGCTCCTCGGCCTGCTCCCGGCCGCGCAGCGGGACGTCGGCGACGTGCGCAGTGTCTGCGCGACACAGAACGGCTTCTTGTACGCGGCCGAGTACGCAGTGATCGCCTGGAACGGCGGAGCACCGCGTGTGCTGGCCGATCTCCGGTCACGCACCGAGATGCCGCGCTGCTTCGAGACGCCTCATGGCACGTACGTCGCCCTCAGCGACGGCCTGCACCGGGTGGATGGCTCGACGCTGGTCCGGGCCGGCTTCGACGGGAAGCAGGTCGAGCTCGTGCTCCCGTTCGACGACCGGCGCATCCTGGCGGTGGTGGCGGGAGAAGGGGTCTTCCTCAGCGACGAGACGGAGACGACGCCGTTCGCGCCCGACGCGACGGAGTGGCTGCGCGGCAAGAGCGTGCGCGCCGGCCGCCGGCTGCAGGACGGCCGGTTCGTCATCGGCACGCGGCAGCACGGCGTCCTGATCCTCGACCAGTCGGGCTCGGTGCAGTTGCGGCTGACGGCCGCCGCCGGACTGCCCGACGATGTGCTCTCGAGCGTTCTCCAGGACCGCGAAGGAGCGCTCTGGCTCACGTACTACGGCCCGATCGCGCGCGTCGACCTGGCCACGCCGGTGACGCGCATCGATTCGCGCCGCGGCCTGGCCGGCACGCCGAACGACGTCACACGCCACAGGAACGCGCTCTACGTCGCCACCTCGCACGGCCTCTTCAAGACCGACCGCCGCAGCGCAGCCGGCGATCCGGGCCATGCCTTCCGTCCCGTCGACGGCATTCCCGCTCCCGGCTGGCGAACGCTCTCGCTCGGCAACGAGCTCCTGGTCGGGACCTCCAACGGCATCTACTCCGTCGATGAGAACGATGTCCCGCGCCTCGTGCCGGCCACCGCACAGTTGGTCGTCTACTTCGCGCTGCCGTCGCAGCAGGATCCCTCCCGCGTCTGGCTCGCCACGAAGACCGGCATCGGCTCGATTCGCCGCGAGGGACGCGAGTGGCGGTTCGAATCGCTGATCGCCGGATCGCCGCGTCACGGCCGGCAGATCCGCGAGATGGACGGGATTCTCTGGATCTCGACGACGTTCGACGGGATCGTGCGCATCGACCCGCGCGCCGCGCCGGCGCGCATCGACCGTTTCGGCAGGGAGGAGGCCAAGGCGGTCGTGATCGGCGGCCGCGTCGGGGCCATCGGCTCCGGGAGGATCCTCCGCATCGCCGGTGACCGGCTCGAGCCCGATCCGCGCTTTGCGTCGATCGGCGGTCCGTTCTTCCTCGGCGAGGAGGATTCGCGCGGGAACCTCTGGATCAACAACACCCCGCCGGCGATGATCCGGAAGCTGCCGGACGGCGGATACGCGCGCGAGGCGCTGCCGATTCCGCTCGTCGACGCGTCGCACTCCGGGATGATGAACCTCGAGGAAGACGTGCTCTGGTTCGGAGGCTCCGAGGGGCTGTTCCGGTACGACTTCCGCGACGTCCGCACTGCAGCGCCGCAGCCGAGGCCGCGCATCCATCGTGTGGTGACGGGCGACGGAACCGAAGTCACCGCGCCGCTGCGGCACGCGTTCGGCCGCCTTCATTTCGAATTTGCGCCGGCGTCGTTCCGCCCCGGGACGCTCTACCAGTACCGGCTCGAGCCGGAGGACGCCGGGTGGAGCGCCTGGAGCAGCGAGCCTGCCGTCGATTACACGAACCTCGGCCACGGCAACTACACGCTGCGCGTCCGCGCGCGCGGAGTGTCGGGGGCGGTGAGCGAGGAGACGAGTTGGTCGTTCCGCGTGCTGCCACCGTGGTATCGCACGCGGCCGGCGATCGCCTTCTGGATCTTCCTCGGGGCGCTGCTCGTCGCGGCCATCGTCCGCCTGCGCACCGCCGCGCTGCGGCGGCAGGCGGAGCGGCTGCGGTTGCTCGTCGACGAGCGGACGGAGGAACTGCGGCAGGCGAACGCGCATCTGGAGCGGCTCTCGCTGCTCGACGAGCTGACCGGCATCGCCAACCGCCGCTACTTCCAGCGCGCCCTCGCCGAGGACTGGCGCAACGCGCTGGAGCACCGGCAACCGCTCGCGCTGATCCTGCTCGACCTCGACAAGTTCAAGCTGATCAACGACCGCCACGGCCATCCGGCCGGCGATGCCGCGCTGGTGCAGGTCGGCCGGACCCTCAACCGCCAGATCCGCCGCAGCGGCGAGCTCACCGCGCGGGCAAACGACATCGTCGCGCGCATCGGCGGCGAAGAATTCGCGGTGCTGCTCACCCGCACCGGCGAAGAAGAAGCGCTGCGCGTCGCCGAACAGCTGCGCAACATCATCGCCGACGTCCCGCTCGAGCTCGGCGAAGAAACGCTCCGGATCACCGCCAGCTGCGGCGTCGCCGCCGTCATCCCCACCGAAAACGACGGCTGGCACGTCCTCCTCGGCGAAGCCGACCGCGCGCTGTACGCCGCGAAGGCGGACGGCCGGAACTGCGTGCGAACCGCGCCACCGGCGTCGGATGTGGCACAGGTGTCGTGAGGATGTTGTCAGTTGTCGGTTGTCTGGGCTGTGTCGCCTGGACGACATCCCTGGAAGCCGCACAAGTGGCTGGCGCTCACTTCAGGCAAGTGGCACGGCCCCTCACCCCGTCCGGCGCCTGGTCTGCTAACCAACTCGCTCCGAGCTGGATGGCCAAACGCGGCTGCTGCTCGCAGGCGCCGAACATCCCTCTCCCCGGCTCGGCGGGGAGAGGGGCAACAAACCATCCATTCGCCTGAAAATTGAACCGGGACGGGTGGTGTGTTGCCCCTCTCCCCTCTCGTAGGGGAGAGGGATGTTCGGCGCCTGCGCGTGGCAAATGCTTTGACCATCCAACCCGGAGCGTGTCTGTTAGAAGACCAGGCGCCGGACGGGGTGAGGGGTCATGCCACTTGCGCTGAGCTACCGCTCGGAGCCCCCCGCTAATTCACCGCATCGCGCAGCGTCACGACATCGAGCCGCCGCACCGGTGTCTCGCCCGGGGTGACGGGCGTGACGGGGATGGCGCCGAGGCCGAGGGTGGCGCGAGCCTGGTCGGCGGCGGTGCGCAGCTCGGTGAAGTGAACGCCTTTGATGATCATGCTGGCGCTGAGGGTGGCGTCGGTGAACGTCGCCGGCGCGAGGCCGGCGGCGGTCCGGAACGCCTGGACGGCGGTGCGCAACTCGCTCATGTGGGCTGCCTTCACCTTCGTCCCGGTTGGAATCCCAGCGTCGGAAAACGCGACCGTCGTCGCTGCGTCGAGCGCGCTGATCGGGCCGGGCGAATCGTCGTACTGGACCGCCTGGACTTTGTAGAGATAGGTCGTTCCCGCGGCGACGCTCCCGTCGGTATACGAGCCGCCCTCGACTTGGACACGGAAGGCGAACCCGCCGATCGTCGTGGCGCGGAGGACGTCATACTGGACGCCGCTCAGCGGCGTCCAGGTGACGGAGATGCTGGAGGTGCCGGTCGCCGTTGCAACGATGACCGGCGCAACGACAGCACCATGGTGCGTGTGCTCGGCAGGACCGCTCGGGGCGTATTCGTCGTCCCCCTCGAACGATGCAGTGAGGTCCGAAGCGCCGAGATTGAGATCGTTGCGCACGAGGGTCGCGCTATAGGTGTTCCCGGCTCCGGCGACGAGACTCGCCGTCCCGTAGGCGACGCCGTTGCGCGTGAAAGAGACGGCGCCGTCGGGCGGCGCGGCACCGGCCGTGTCTACGGTGAGGGTGGCGGTGACGGTCACGGCCTGCTGGCCGCTCGACGGATTCGGGCTGGAGGTCAGCGCGATCGAAGTCGGGATGCGGTTCGGGGAGACCGTGGTCCGCTCCAGCTCATAGACGTCGCCGAGGCCTTCGACGCTGTAGAAGAGATAGGTCTTGTCCGCCTGCTCGACGATCCTGACGTCCGACTGGGCAATGTACACCAGGGGGAAGTTGCTGGGGGTCGTGTATCCGGCCGGCGGCACATGGTAGTAGCGGGTGAAGAATTCGTCGGTGGCGACGATCTGCGGCGTGCCGCCGATGACGCGCAACAGGCGAAGCTCGGGCGCGTTCTGGGCGTTCCGGCCCATGACGGCGAGATACCCGGCGCCGGCGGCGATGACCGTGGGCTTGAAGGCGGAGCCGTAGACGTCGAGACCAATGCTCGTGTAGCCGCCGTCGGACGGGACCGCTCTCCGCAGCAGCTCCGTGGCCGCGCCTCCCCCGGTATTGCTCTCGGTGTACCAGAGCGTCCCGT
>Ga0190275_10000087_pt1 | contig 111277 bp, 88 predicted proteins | sample Popmic550T_FD_133745 | JGI IMG/M metagenome (GOLD analysis project Ga0190275, IMG submission 133745) | Populus adjacent soil microbial communities from riparian zone of Yellowstone River, Montana, USA - 550 T | ecosystem: Environmental > Terrestrial > Soil > Riparian zone > Trees stand... | reverse complement strand
GGCATGTACGAGGACGGGACGGTCGGCGAGATCTTCCTCACCGACATCGGCAAGGAGGGCTCGACGCTGCGCGGCATGATGAACGCGTTCGCGACGTCGATCTCGATCGCGCTCCAGTACGGCGTGCCGCTCGAGACGCTCGTGCGCAAGTTCAGCTACATGCGCTTCGACCCGGAGGGGGCGACCGGCAACCCGGAGATCCCGTTCGCGAAGTCGATGCCCGACTACATCATGCGCTGGCTGGCCTCGCGGTTCCTCGACGTCGACGTCTGCGAGGAGCTCGGGATCATGACCCCCGAGGTGCGCGCGCGGAAGGCCGAGATGGAGGCCCTGATGCGCGGCGACACCGCCGGCCCGGTCGTCGAGACGAACGGTGGGAACGGCTCAGGCAACGGCGGGAACGGCTCGCCGAGCGCCGGAAACGGCGGAGTCAAGCCCGCGACGGCGGCGCTGACCGACGACCCGCCGGTGATCCCGGCGAAGCTCCAGGGGATGGACCTGGGGCCGGCGTGTGGGCAGTGCGGCGGGATGATGCAGCGGACGGGGTCGTGCTACACGTGTTCGTCCTGCGGCAACAACACCGGCTGCGGCTGAGGGCCGGCTCACCGAGTGTCGCTTCGGCGCCCATATCGGGCGCTCAGGCGACACTCGACGAATGAACTAGGCCTTCGCCGCCCGGACGGCGTCCTCGAGCGCGCGCCGCGCCCAGGCGACGTCCGGCGGGCCCAGGCCGAAGAAGAACGATCCCGGGCGGGCGACGCCCTCGACCGACCCCGCGAAGCCGTTGATGGTCACGCCGGTGTCGTCGACGTCGATGCCCGTCCCCGCTAGCTGGTCGGCCAGGCCCGCGACCGTCACGTCCTCGAGGCGGGCGGACAGCACCGACGTGCCGCGCTCCTCGCCGTGAATCCCGACCAGGACGTCGCGCGCACCGATCACGAGCGCGGTCAGGTGCTCCGAGTCCGGATCGCCGGCGCCGGTCATGCGTGCGACGAGACCGGGCTTCTTCAGCCGGCGGCTGGTCGTGAGGAAAACCGTCGTGTCGCCGAGCGTGAGCTGCCTCGCCGCCGCGTGTTCGGTGAGAGCATCACGAAGGACACCGGGCAGCGCGTCGAGCCGGATCGTGGCCGTCGATCGGTCGTAGTCGGCCATTGAAAGCGAGGCTAATCGCCCGGCGTGGCGGCGAGCAACGGCCGCTAGCGTCCAAGCGGTGACTCACGCCCGGGTGCCAGTGATGGTCGCGTTGGCGGCGGCCGCAGCGGTCCTGCTGGGCATCACCCTGTCTCGGGCGAGCGGCGACCCCGGGGACGTGGACCCAGTCGACGGCGAGGGCCTGCGCGCGCTGGCGGTGCCCGCGGCGCCCCCACTTCGCCCTCCCGCCGACCTGCGCCCCGACCCGCCGGCACCGCGGCCTCCCAAGATCCATTGGCGAGATTCCGTGGCCGTCGGGCTGCCCTACGCCGGGCGCCTCGTGCGCGGTGTCCGCGTGCCCGCGGAGGGCCGCGTCTTCTTCACGTGGGATCCCATCCTCAAGCGGTCCCCGAACCGGAGCTGGCGCCGCTGGGGCACCGACGAGCTGGTCCGGACCACGCTGCGGGTCATCCGCGCGTTCGCGCTCGACAACCCCGGCGCCCCGCGCGTCGCGATCGGGGACATGAGCCGGCCGCGCGGCGGCGACTTCGGGAAGCGGTACGGGGGGATCGGCCACGCCTCGCACCAGAACGGCCTCGACGCGGACGTCTACTACCCGCGGCTCGATCGCCATGAGCGCGCGCCGCTCCGGCCGCGCCAGGTCGATCTGGCGCTGGCGCAGGATCTGGTGGACCGCTTCGTCGCCGCGGGCGCCCAGAAGGTCTTCGTGGGACCGCGCCTCGACCTTCACGGCCCACCGGGGATCGTGCAGCCACTCGTGAACCACGACAACCACCTGCACGTGCGCCTGCGCGGTTAGTGGCCGGCCGAGCCCACTGCTTCTGTCCCCCCAACGGGGTAGACGCATATCCGATGGCGTGAACCGGGGTTCCCGTTACAAGCTGGATCTGACCCTCACCACCCTCCAAGGCGGGCCTCATGCTCATTCGGATTCCGGCCCACGGAGGGGCGCGAGATTGCACTTCCTCATCGCCGCCCCAAGCACGGCGGATGCTCGGCGCACTGGCACTCGTGGCGGCGCTTGGTCTGCTACCGCCTCCTACGGGTGCCGTCGCCGCAAGCGGCAAAATCACCGTGAAGATCAAGACGCCGAGTGGCGTTCCGGCCAATGTGACGGTTCGGCGCGCTGGCAAAAAGCCGCGCATCCTGACTAAGCGGCCGGCCTCCAAGATGCGGCGGTTCCGCCTGACGCTGCAGACTGGTCGTTTTCGCATCGAAGCGCCGCGATTCGCATTTGATGGAGCGCTGTACTCCGCTGCGGTGAGCCGGCCGCGATTCAAGCTCCGCAACGGGCGGCGGGTCAGGCTCCGCGTCGCCTATCACCGGCTCCCTACGGCAAGGAACCTGCACGTCGAGTCAGTGGCCGCAGACGAAATCGCACTCGCCTGGCGCCCACCCAGGGGTCGCAAGGTCCAGTTGCGTCGGAGGAGCGGAGATCGCGCACCAACCACGATCCGCCAGGGGATCAGGATCAGCGGCGGGCGGAGCCGCGCGCGCGATAGCGGGTTGCGGCCGGGGAGCGAGTACAGCTATGGGCTGTTCACGCGGACCAAGTCCAAGCGGAAAACCCAATGGGTAGGACCGCTGGCGCTGACGGTGGGCACGGTGTCGACCGATCCCGCAGCCGCGAGCTACGCCGCGCCGTCCAGCACGGTCATAGTTGCCCGCGGGGAACGAGCGAAGCCGAAGGTGAACGCGACTGGGGTGGCCGTGGCGCTCGCGCCCGGACAGCCCACTCCCGTTATCGGGTCGGGTTTCGTCCTTCCGGTTTCCGCAGAACTCCCAACGGGGTACCTAGGGCGCGTCGTGGCCGTCTCCACCGACGGTAGGACGGTCGAGCTTGCCCCCGCGGGACTCGCAGACGCATTCGACTTCTACTTCGTGGATGGGAGACTGGATCAACTCGGCCCGATCGCCCTCGAGCCGTCCTCACGCTCGGGCGACCAGCCGACCGCAAGGTCGAGCGGCCTGCGGATTTGCCCGGACCCTGGCGCCGGCGGCGGCAGCAGCGTGACCTTCAAGCCGGTCATCGACCCGAGCGGTCATTTCAAGAGCGCCTTGATCAAGAAGGGTTTCCTCGGCCTCGAGGTGCCACACAAGGCGACGTTCGACCTGTCTGCGCAACTCAAGGTCGGGATCACTGCCGATGTTGATGTGGAGGCGGCATTGACCTGTGGACTGCCGCTGAAGAAGATTTCCAAGACACTCGTCCTGACCCCTGTCCCGATCGCGATGGTGTTCGAGCCGATCGCTCAGGTGGGCATCGGCGGGAGGATGGAAGCTCAGAACATCGGGTACAACGCAACGGGCGGGTTCTGGGCCAGAGGAGAGATCGGCTCGAGCAACTCGATCACCGGCGGCCTAATCAAGAACGCCAGCCCCACTACGCCGAGCCAGCCGTGGAGCGTCGGACTCTCGATGACTTTCGGCGGCGAGCTCACTATCGGCCCCGGGGTCGGTCTCGACGGCGCGGCGGGAGCGGTCGCCGGGGTGGGCGGCAAGTTCTTTCCCGTGAAGGCGACGTTCGGCCCTGTCTTCGACGATCCGGAGGTAAATCGCGATGGGTGCTTGAAGACAGAAATTGCGATCGAAGCCGCGCTCAACGTCAACGCGAAGGTCTGGGGACCCTGGGTCGACTGGAGCGAGGACTTCACGATTGACGCGCTCAACACCGACCACACCTACGGCGGCCCGTGGTACCTGCCGACGGACTGCGAGAAGCGGCCCGACCCAAGCTCGGATGTTCTCGGGAGCGGTATCAAAGAAGTGTCGAGCTCAACGACCGGCGATATCGAACAGTGGGGCCACATGGATGGCTTTGCCCCCGGGGAGAACGCCTGGATCCTGAGCACGGGCAAGGTTTCCGACGCGAGCATCGACGATCCGAATTACTTCGCCTCGACGAATCTCGAAAACCCGGGAAGCGACCTGCTTTCGGCGCTCGTGGATGGCCTAGACACCTATGACGCAGCCTCCTACAAGACTGTCGTGAAGCCTTCGGGCGACACCCTCCACCTCCGCTATGTCTTCGCCTCGGAGGAGTATCCGGAGTACGTGGGCGCCGGCTACGACGATGTCATGGCCGTACTCGTCGACGGAACCAACTGCGCTCAGGTGCCGGGAACGACTGATCATGTCTCTGTGGACGCAGTGAACGCGTATACGAACGCGGAGCACTTCGTGAATAACGAGGACGGTGCGGCCGGCTACCGCACGAGCATGAATGGCCTGACGGTCCCCCTCACCTGCAGCGTGCCCGTCACGCCCGGGAAGCCCGTCACCCTTGAGATCGCAGTTGCCGACACGGGGGACCACGTCTATGACAGCGCCGTGGGCCTCCCCGACGGGGGTGTTTGGTCGGACTAGGGTTCGGGCGTGAAGCGCCAGGCCGGCGGCACGTACGACGGATTGCCGAACATCACCGCACGGAGCTCGGTCGTCTGCCCGGCGCGGATCGCGTCCGCGACCTCGGCGGGGACCGGAACCGCCACCTGGTCGTCCTCGACAGTCGCGCGACCGAGCTCGGTGAACGGCGGACTCGGCTCGGTGACCTTCACCTCGTTCCCGCAGCACTGCAGCATGAAGACCTCGAAGACCAGCTCGTCGTCGTCCGTGAGCGTCGGTGTCGACGCCATCGCAAAGCTTCGCGGGACGTCCCAGATCGTCGCCTCGGTGGAGATCTGGTCGCAGTCGGCGGGCACGAACGGCGCCGCGGGCTCGTATGGCGGGTCGTTCGCCTGGGGCGCGCCGTTGATCACGGTGTCGTTGCCGAGCCCGCAGCGCAGCTCCACCGTGCCGTTCAGCGCGATCACCTCGTCGTCACCCGCGCCCGTGAACGCGCGGTCGGTTCCGGACGGCAGCACCGTGTCGTTCCCTCCGCGCCCGACGAGGGAATCGTCGCCCAGGCCACCGTCCAACATGTTCGCCTCGCGGTTGCCGAGCAGCACGTCGTCCCCCCGGCCGCTGCGCACGTTCTCGACGCCCTGGATGAAGTCGTTCTCGCCCTCCTCCCCGTGGCCGTTACGGCGCATGAGGTCGACTCGCACCGCGGTCTCGCCGTAATAGGAGACCTCGTCGTCGCCCGCGCCGCCGACGAGCCGGTCGCGGTTCACCTGGAGGGGGTCGCCGCGGTCGCGGTCGTTCAGGTCGTCGTGACCCGGCCCACCGAACATCCGGTCATGGCCGGCCGGCCCCGTGGGCTCCTCGGCGTAGGTGCCACCCGTGACCTGGTCGTTCCCTCGGCCCGCGCGCAGGATGTCGTCGCCCGCCCCGCCGGCGACGATGTCCGTCCCGCGAGAGGCCCGCGCCACGTCGTCGCCCGGCCCGCCCTGCAGGTACGCCGACCTGTGAATGGGGTCGGACCGCGCGATGAGGGTGTCGTCGCCGGCGTCGCCGGCCACGATCCCGCCGAAGGCCGCCACCAGGTGGTCTGCACCGCGACCACCTCGGATCTCCACCTCGGGCAGCCCCTGGTCGCTGGTGGAGCCCGTAACGCGCACTGAGTCAGCCAGACGGCCGACCTTCACTCGCACGACCTCCACGGCCGGACACCGGACCGCGTGCGGGCGGGTGCGCTCACAGTCGACCTCGTCATCGGGCCGGAGGCGCTCGCCCGGGTCGCGGATCACGAAGGCGTCACCCGCACCGTCGACCCTGACGGACATCTGGTTCTGGGCCGCTTCCTCCGTCTTGATATGCAGCTCGAAGTAGTGGTCGCCCTCCTCCTCGACCCGCTCGAGCTGGAGCGTGGTGGCGCCGGCCGGGGCGGCGCCGAAGAGGAACGCCGCGCCGGCGAGAAGTGCGAGTCCACGTCCCGTGCGCATGCCGTTGGAACAGTCGGGATGCGGTGAGGTCGCGCTCGAGCGATATAAGGCGAGGGTGGAGTTCACCCCCGCTCATCGCGGCGGATCGGGCGAGCCGCTCGTCCTGATCCACGGCTTCACCGACACGTGGCGCACGTGGGAGCTCGTGCTGGCGAAGCTCGAGGCGCACCACGACGTGCTCGCCCCCACGCTCCCCGGCCACGCCGGCGGGCCGCCGCTCGACGGCGAGGTCACGATGGCGACCATGGCCGACGCGATCGAGCACTCGATGGACGACGCCGGCTTCGAGACGGCTCACGTCGTCGGCAACTCCCTGGGCGGGCATGTGTGGCGCTGCAGATCGCCGCCCGCGGGCGGGCGCGCAGCCTGGTCGCGCTTTCGCCCGCCGGCGGCTGGGCGGACGACTCCTGGCACGAGCGCCTCGAGTTCTTCACCGCGATCCACGCGCAGCTCCAGGGCGTTGCGGCGTACGCCGACGCGATCGCCGCGTCACCCGACGGCCGGCGGCGCGCCACCCAGTTCATCACCGAGCGCTCCGAGCACATCCCGGCGGATCTGATCGCGCATCAGATCGTCGGCGCGGCGCGCTGCGAGACCCCGGTGCTGGTCGACGCCGTGCGCCGGATCGGCTACCAGCTCGAGACCGCCCGGGTCGATTGCCCGGTGCGCATCCTGTGGGGCACGGCCGACAAGCTGCTCGAGTGGCCGACCGCGGCCGCTCTGTTCCAGGAGGAGCTGCCGGGCGCCGAGTGGATCCCGATGGACGGTGTCGGCCACTGCCCGCAGCTCGACGTGCCCGCGGAGGCCGCCGAGCTGATCCTTGGGCTGACCGCGCCCTAGTCCTGCGGGTCGTCCGGGTTCGGGTCGACCGCCGGCGTCCGGCCCTCGCGGCCAAACGGCGCCTTCACGTCCAGCTTCACGTCGCCCTCCTCGAGGAAATTGAACTGCTTTCCGTCGTAGAGGGACGGCGGCGCGACCAGGCAGGGCGGCGCCTTCTGCGAGTTCTTGAGCGGCGGCGGCGTGCTCTCGGCGTCTTGGGCGTTCGGCACCTCGCCGCCGGACGGGTCGCAGTCGAAGCTCTCGATGCCGCCGAGCGCGATCGCCCTGTTGAGCGCGTTCGGCGCGATGTACGCGTTCCCGCGCTCGAACGCGGGCCGGTCGAAGAACGCCATCAGGTTCTTGGGATCGGTCAGGATGCCGATCTGCGTCTGGCCACGGCGGCCCGTCCCCCACGTGCCCACGAGGTCGGCGGCCGCGTTGCTGAAGAACCCGGCGATCGTGCGCTGATGGAAGTTGAAGTACGAGAGGATCGGGTTGAGCTGCTCGAAGAACGGGTGCGCGTTCTCGAAGAACGGCCCGAGCGCCCGCGTCGTCTCGGTCAGCGCGGGGAGGCCGTCCTCGGACGCGTCCACGAGCGGGTCGAGGTCCCTGAACAGGCGCTCGAGATCGGGAGCGAGCCTGCCGAGGGAGCGCAGCGTCGGGGCCAGGTCGTCGGCCGGCGCCTTCAGGTCGTTGATCACCGGGCGCGTCTCGACCGCGAACTTCTCCACCCGCTCCACCGTCGCCTTCGACTCGTCGAGGAAGGTCGGGAAGACCCGGATGGTCTCGGCGAGCTCGCGGTCGCGGGAGGCGGTGGCGTCGAAGGTCCTGTCTGAGTTGACGATCAGCTGGCGGAGCGCGCCCCGCTGCTCGTTCAGCGCGCCGAAGACCGCTCCCGTGTTGCGGACGAGGCGGGTGACGGCGACCTCCTGCTCGTCCAGCACCTGGAGCAGCTCGGCCCCGTCCGTGGCGAACCCGGCCAGGTTCCCGAGGGCGTCGTTCAGCGCCTCGGACGGCGACACGCCCTCGTCGCGCACGGCCTTCGCGAGCTCGCGCGTCCACTCCTGGAACGCGTCGCGCGTTGGCTGGTCCAGGGCGCTGAAGATCTCGTCGAGCTCGACCGTCGGCTCGACCTGGACGTCCTCGAGCCGGCCTCCGTCGGGCAGGTCCGGAGCCCCGGGCGTCCCCGGCGTGAGCTCCAGGTAGTTCTCGCCGAGCAGCGTCTTCTGGCGGAGGATCACGCGCGTGTCCTCGGGGATCGGGGCGTACGGCTCCTTGATCTCCACCTCGACCAGCGTCCGCTTCCCGCCCTCGTCCAGCTCCTTCTGCTTCACCCTGCCGACGTTGACGCCGGCGATTCGCACGTCGGCCTCGACCGCGAGCGTCGGCGCCTCGGGGACCGCCACGTCGAAGCGGTAGCCCTGCGGCTTCAGCGGCACCGGGCCGCCGAACGTGAGCCAGAGGAAGAGCAGCACGCCGAAGCACGACAGCGTGAACGCCGCGATGGCGAAAATGCGGCCGAAGCTGGGTGCCTGCTTGTTCACGAGGCGCACGCTCCCAGCAGCTGAAGGACCCCGTCCGTGACGGGCGTGCCCGCGATCAACTCGACGATCGCGGGCGGGGTGCCGACCTGGCCGAGCAAATTCCCGAGCGTGCCGCAGCTCACGCCGCCGAGCGACGCCCGCCGGAACGGGCCCTGCGCGTCGGCCGTCGAGAAGACCGACACGGTGTCCTGCGCGACCCAGGCGAGCCAGTAGAGGTAGCCCTCGTTGCGCGCCCGCTCGGCCGCCGTGCACGTGCCGGCCGTCTCACAACCGTCGCTGATCGATTCGGTGCCGTCCGGGTTGAACGCGCCGATGTCGAAGAAGCGGTTCAGCCCCAGCAGCGCGTCCGAGAAATCGGGCGCCGCCTCGGTGAGGCCGGCCGTCGAGGCGGCGAGGTCGCGGAGGAACGGCCCGGAGGCGCGTGCGAACGGCCGGATCTCGTCGCGCACGATCGGCGTGCCCTCCTCGGCCAGCGGCAGCACCTCCTCGTTCGCGTCCGCGAGCTCCCGGAAGGCGGGCCGCAGCGAGGTGAGCGCCGACGGCATCGTCTGGCTCAGGCGGTCGAGCTTGGCGAGCGCCACGCGGCTCTCCTTGAGCGTTCCCGGAAGGCGTGCGACGAACCGCGACAGGTCCTGCTCCTCGTCCGCGAACGCCCCGAGCGCCTGCTCGGACGCGCTCACGAGCCGCCTGATGTCGGCCTCGCCCCCGCCCAGCTCGGTCATCAGGAGGCCGTAGCGGTTGACGAGCCGCTCGAGGTTGTCGCGCCGGCGCGCGACGGCGCCGCTGACTGCCGCCAGGTGGCGGTGGAGCGGGCCGAGCCGTGCGAACGCCTCCTGCAGGTCCTTGCCGCCGCCGTCCTCGAGGCCCTTGCCGGCGCCCGTGATCAGCATCTTGAGGTAGTCGCGCGTGTCGGCGTCGAGCGCGGAGAGGAACTCGTCGGGATCGATGTCCGGCGCCGTGTTCCCGGCGGCGATCCGCGCGCCCTTCTCGAGCGGCGCGCCGTCGCCCGGGTCGATCTCGAGGAACATGTCCTTCAGCCCGGTCTTCGAGCGCAGCAGCGCGGTCGCGTCCTCGCGGATGAAGCCGTCGTACTTCGGCTCGAGCTCGAGCTCGACGACCGCGCGCCCGTCCTCCAGCTCCACCGTGCCGATCTGGCCGATCTCGATGCCGGCCACGCGGACCGTCTGGCCCTGGCCCGGCTGGACCGCCTGGGCGTCGGCGAGCTCGACCTCCAGCGTGAACGGCTCCTCCTCGACCAGCGGGAAGCGCAGCCGCTGGTTCTCGAGGATGTAGCCCGCAACCCCGAGCGCGATCACGAACAGCACGATCACCGCGATCAGGTCGCCGAGGTGCTTCCGCATGGCGAGGATCACCGCTCGGCCCTCCGCTCGAAGACGCGATCGAGGCCGCGCCTGAGCTCGCGGGCCGTGCGGACGAATGCGCGCGGCCGCGCCGTGGTCCGAGAGCCGGCCAGCGGCTGCCGGCCGCTCGTGGCCGCCGCGATCACCGGGAAGGCGCTGATCGGCCCACCGGGCGCGTGCAGGTCAGGAAGCTCCTGCGTCTCGCAGGGCACGTCGGGCCGGTGCGGCGGCGGCGTGTCGCCCCCGTCCGGTGGCGGGCCGGGCCGGACGCGGTTGCCCGGGAAGACGAGGCCGGCGTGGAAGAACTGGTTCGTTGCGTCCGCGAGGCGGCTCTCGCCCGACAGGCCGACGAACCCGCGGCCGAACTGGAGGCGCGCCTCCTGGTTGTCGTTCTCCGGCTCGTCCGGGTTCGGGATCTTCTGCTCGGAGAACGGCACCAGCACGTTGTTCGTGCACGCCGACAGAGCGCGCGCCTGCTCGAGCAGCGGGATGCTCCCCTCCGTCAGGGCGACGAGCGCCGGGGTCTGGCTGCGGAGGGCCTCGGCCGCGCCCCCCAGCTCCTCGGGGCTCACGAGCGCGCTCAGCTGCTGGATGAACGGCACGCCCGCGGCGAGCGTCTCGTCAGAGGACTCGACGCCCGGCAGCGCGTCGGCGGCGAACGCCCGGAGCGCCGGGAAGGAGGCGTTCAGCGACGCGAGTGACGGCATCGCGGCCTCGAGCGTGTCGCGGAGCTCCGGAATCGACGCCTCGAGCGCGACATCCTCGCGGGCGAGCGCGGCCGTCGTCGTGTTCAGGTTCACCACGAGCCGCTGAAGCGCGCCCTCGTCCGCTGCAAGCGCGCCGAAGGTGCGTGCCTGTCCGCGCAGGATGCGCTGGATGTCACGGTCGGGCTCGAGGCCCAGGGTTGCCTCGGAGGCGATCGCCGAGTCGCGATACGCCGGCTTCCAGAACGGGATCGACTCGTTGAAGCCGGCCGCGCCCTTGCCGGACAGCGCCAGCGAGTACTCGCGCAGGAAGGTCTGGAGGTCCTCGCGAGTGTCACTTTGGAGCGCGTTCAGGACCTCGCCGAACTGCACCGGCGAGGCGGTCTGCGTGGTCGGCACCGTGCTCGCGGACTCGAGCTCGGGCTCGGACGGGGATCCCGGCTGGAGGTCCACGAAGAAGTTGCCCTCGAGGAAGATCCGCGGCCGGATCTTGAGCTGCGCGTCGCGATGAATCGGGAGGCCCTTGTCCTGAATCTCCATCGTCACGCGCGCCGCGTCGGACCCGGCCTCGACCGGCTCGATCTTCGTGACCTTGCCCACGTCCACGCCGGCGATCCGCACCGGCGAGCGCGCCTTGATGCTGTTGGCGTCGTGGAAGAGCGCGTGCAGCTCGTACGGCTTGCTCAACGGGTTCGACGGGTTGAAGGCGAAGAAGCACGCGACCGCGATCACGATGATCACCAGTACGCCCGTCTTGAAGGGGCTGAGCCGGCTCATGGAACGTCCGCCAGGTTCTCGATGCCGAGCTCGCGCGACTTGTAGGTGCCGCCACGCAGGCCGGGGAAGTCGTTGTCGGTGACCGCCCAGTTCCCGCCGGTCGGCGTGTCATCGGACAGGACGCCCGACCCGTAGCGCGCGCCGGTTGAAAACGGCCCGCGCATGTACCCGACCTGCCCGACCTGGCAGTCGGCGTTGCCCTGCGCGTCGATCGCTGGGCTGTAGGGCGGGCTGTACACGCGCCCGAGCGCACCGCCCGCGTCGCTGGCGGTGCGCGGGTCCTGGTCCGGCGGCACGTCCCACGGACGCGAGCTCGTGATCGATCCGAGGGTGTTCGGCTGCTCGAAGTTGACCAGCTTGATGTTCTGGTTCAGGACGGTGCCGGCGCCGGTCGGGCCTGCCTGGACCGGCGACTGGAGCTCCCCGAGCGAGTGGATGAAGTAGACCGTGAAGTTGCACACGGTCTGGAACGGAGCGATGTACTCGATCGCCGGCCGGGTGACCGCCACCCCCTCGCGCAGGTCGCGCAGCGCGAGCAGCGTCGAGGGCTCCTCCATCAGGTCGCCCAGCGCGCCGAAGGAGTCGCCGAGGCGATCGCTCAGCTCCACCGTGCGCGGCAGGACGGGCGTGCCAACCGCGAGCGCGGTGTTCAGCGGCGGCAGCGAGCGCGGCAACTCCTGCGCCGCCGGGCGCAGTCGGCCGGCGAGGTCGGCGAAGTCGGACAGGAACGGCCGCGTCTTGCGGAACGAGTCGATCGAGGCGGCCAGCGTGGGCGGCGAGCGCTCGATCGTCTGCTGCAGCGAGACCGGGCTCTCGGCGAACGCGGCGAAGGTGTCGGCCATCTTCGCGAAGAGCCCCGCCTGGACCTCCGCCACGGGCGCGACCTGCGCGGCCGACTCACCCAGCTCCACGAAGAACTGGTCGAGCTCGGTTCCCTCCGCGGCGAGGTTCGACATGACGGGCACGAGGTTGCGGAACAGCGGGTTGAGCGCCTCGATCGCCACGTTCAGCGAGGCGCCGCGGCCCGCGAAGGCGTCGCCGAAGCCGACCGTGGCCGTCTGCACCGACCGCCGCGTGGGCGGGTCGAACGTGGACAGGACGTCCTCGAGGTCGAGCGGCTCGCTCGCGTTCGAGAGCGCGAGGGTGTCGCCCGGCGCGAGATCCTCCCCGCCCTCGGTCGGCGTCAGCTCGACGTACTTGAGCCCGAGGGCCGAGCGCGGCCGAACGCGGACGGCGGTGTCTGCGGAGAGCGGCTCGATCGTCTGGTCGAGCTTCATGTCGATCACGGCGATCGCGCGCTGCTCGCCGTTGATCTCGACGGCCTCGGGCGTGATGTCCTCGACTACCCCGACCCGGAATCCGCCGGCACGCACCTCGTTCCCGGCCACGAGCTTCGCGCCGGACGGGACCTCCGCGCGGATGTCGTAGGTCGGGACGAACGGAAGCCCCTGGTTCGCGTTGTAGGCGAGGAAGACCGCGACGATCGCGACGAGCACGGTCACCGCACCGACCAGGACCGGGCTCGCGACGATCGAGGCTGTTCCGCGGCCGCGCGTCATGGCCTGAGCAGGAAGTCGAGGAGAGGCTCGGTGGGGGCGCTCTCCGGGGCGGTCGGGGCATTCGGCAGGAGCTGCGGGGCGTCCTGAAGCTCATCGAGGTCGGGCAGGCGGGGCACGCGCAGCCGGTCGAGCAGCTCCTGGACGCCGGGCGGGAGCACGATCTGCGGCTCCGAGATGTCGCGCTGGCCGGGAAGGGGCCCCGCCTCGGGCTCGCCCGGGCCGCGCCGCTCGCCGACACGCCCGGCCGGTTCAGCATCCTGCGCCACGAGCGCCGCGGCGGAGCTGCCGCCGGCGGTCGGATCGGCGGTCGTGATGCCCGGCTGGTTCGGGCCGAGCCACTGGTTGCACCTGTCGATGACCGCCTGCGACGGGTTGTTCTGGAACCGCGAGCAGTCGGGGTCCATCTGGAGCCCGAGGCGCACCATGTGCGCCTCCCCGTCGAACATGTTCACCGACAGCGTCTGCCAGAACGGGTAGTTCCACAGCGCCTCGAAGCCGGTGAAGGGGCCCGCGTTCTCGATCGCGGTCGGGTCGGGCGCGGGCGGCGCGCCGGCCTTCGCGCGCGGGTCGTCCTCGAGGCCGCGCTCGCGGTCGTCCATGGTCTCGAGGAACTGGCGGAGGGGCTTCGCGAACGCGGGCGCGTCGCGCGACAGCGCGCGCAGCTCGTCGAGCTCAGCCTCGCTGGCCGCGAACGCCTCGGTGCCGCGCCTGCCCGCCTCGCCGAGGGCGTCGAGTGCGGGCCGCGACGCCTTGGCGAAGGGGCCGAGGCGAGTGAAGAGGTCGTTCAGCTCGTCCGAGCCGGCCTCGAGGTCGGTCAGCAGCGGGACGCTCTCGTCCGAGAGGTCGCCCAGGCGCGCCATCGTGGGGCGCAGCTCGTCCAGGAACTCCGGCAGCAGGTCGATCGAGCGGCTCAGCTCGCCCCGCCGGGTGGCCGTGATCTCGGCCGCGCTACCCGTCTCGCGGATCCAGCGCGCGATCTCGGCCTTCTCGCGCTCGAGCGGAGCGATGACCGTGTCGGCGTCGCGGATGAAGTTCTCGATGATGCGGTTCTGGCGGCCGAGGACCGCGAGCACGCGCGTGGTCTCCCGCAGGCCGGGGTGCGCGCGCGCCACAACCTCGCGCAGGTCCTCCGGCCGCCCGGCGAGGCCCGTCCCCAGCTCCGTCAGGATCAGCCGCAGCCGCTCGCGGTACGGGCGGCGCATGATGTTCTGGACGACGTCCACCGGGATCGTCGAAGCCGTCTGCGTGAGCGGCACCGTCCCGGTGCCGTCGGTGGGGAGCCGGTTCTCCGAGCTGCCCGGCTGGCAGTCCACGAAGTACTCGCCGATCAGCGACTGGGGCCGGATCTCGCAGGTCGCGTCCTCGCGGAAGTCGGCGAAGCCCGGCTCGGTCACCTCCGCCGTGACGACCGCGTGCGGCGGCTCACCCTTCTCCTTCACCAGGTCGAACCCGGTCGTCGTGCCGGCGCGGACCCCGCCCACGCGGAAGTCGCCGCCGTCCACCAGCCCGAAGGCGTTGTCGAAGACGAGCTTGTAGCGGACGCTGTCCGAGCCCGAGTCGCCGCCCGCGCCGAGGGTGAGCAGGGCGCCGCCGGCCGCGGCGGCGACGACGACCAGTGCGGCGAGCGCGCGCCTCATCCGGTCACCGCCCTGTCCTCCTCGTCGCACTTGAGCCGCGCGCGCTCCTCCTCGCTCAGCACGTTCGAGCCGTCGGGGGCGGGCGCCTCGGCGGCGCCGGGGCAGCGCTGGTACTGCTGGAACTTCACGGGGCACGGCGTGGCCGGCAGTGTGCAGTGGACCGACTCAGCCATCGACAGCTGGCCGCGCGCGTAGGCGCCGAGCGCGTCGAAGCCGCCGCCCGTCGTCGAGAAGTCGTCGAACCAGCCGAGGAAGTCGGTCGTGTAGGGCCGCAGCAGGCCGATGGTCGGCCCGGCGTTCGCGAACGCCGCCGCGGTCTCGGGCAGTGCGCCGCGGGTCTCGCCCACGTCGAAGCGGCGCCCGCCGGGCGCGTACGTGCGGTCGCGCGTGACGGTCGCGATGTCGTGGAGGGGCGGGAAGGCCTGGAGCAGCTCGATCGCGTCGTTCGAGCGGCCGGGGCGGGAGATCGTCACCGACAGGTCCTTCACGGTCGGGCCGGCGCCCTCCGCGAACGTGCGAGCGGCGGCCAGGAACGGCCCGAGCTGGGCCGCGGCGGGCCCGCTCGCCTCGATCAGCGGGTCGAGGTCGTCAAGCGCGGCACGGAGGTTCACGAACGTCGAGTTCGCGCGCCGCATGAACGGCGGCAGCAGCCCGATCGCGTCGGCGAGCGCCTCCTTCTGGTTCCCGAGCGCGCGCGTGGTCCGGTTCGCGTTGCCGACGAGCGCGGCCAGCTCGGTCCGGCGCTCGGCGAGGGTCGTGACGAGGCGCGAGCTGTCCACGAGGAAGCGCTCGAGTGCGGGCGTGTCGCGGGTCAGCTCGTTGAAGAGACGGCTCGTGGCCGAGAGCGACGGGTTGAGGTAGCGGAACCCCGCACGCGCCTCGTCGCCGGCGTCACGGAACTGGCGTGCCTGGTTCTTGAAGAAGTCCTGGAGCGCGACGCGCGTGTCCGGGTCGAGCGTGTTGAAGAGCTGGTCGAGCTCGACGTTCGTGCGCGTCCGGTCGGTGCCGATCGTCGCCCCGTCGGGCAGCTTGCGGTTCTGGGCCTGCGGCAGGGTCAGCTCCACGAACCGGTTCGCGATGCCGGACTGCGAGAGCTGCTGGATCTCGGCGCGCGTCCCCTCGGGCAGGGGGGCGTGGTCCTCGCCGATCGCGAGCGTGACCTCGGCCTGGCCGTCGTCGGTGATCGCGACGCCCTTGACGGACCCGATCGGCGCGCCGCCAAGCTGGACAGGGTTGCCCGAGACGAGCTGGCCGCCGTTCAGGAACCGGGCCTTCACCTCGTACCCGCCGCCGCCTCCGAAGATCAGGATCGCGAGCGCGATCGCAGCGGCAGCGGTGGCCGCGAGTGCAACGATCCGTGTCCCCACCCCCCTCAAGCCAGCGACTATACGAAGCGCCCGCTCAGCCCCGGTTTGCGCCGTGTTAAGCGTGCGTTCAGGCGCTCGCCGCCGTTGCACCGCGGCTTGGCGCACGCACGCTCCACACCGCGAAGGCGAGGACGGCCGCGCCGCAGACGATGTCCGCCCAGATGTGGAGATGCCGCCACCACGCGAGCCCGCTCATCCCCGGCGCCGTGTAGTGGGCCAGCCCGATCAGCCCGCTGATCGAGTAAACGGCGAAGAGGGCGGCGGCGGGGCGCACGGCACCACGCCGGTACAGCACGTAGCCGGCCGTCCCGCAGGCCGTCAGGACGACCCATGCGATCCAGATCGCGTCGGCCGTGACCTTCGGGCCGGGCCCGCCGTTCGGGAAGCGCTCGAACGCGAGGTAGTTGTCCGTGTAGTGGACGAGCGACACCGCGACGGCGGTGAAGAAAACGGTGTTCAGCAGCCCGCGGTTCGGCATCGCGCTCTGGGAGGGTACGTGCGGGTCGGCCGCCCGCGCTCAACCCGCGGGCAGGGACCAGAGCCCGTCGGAGCCGACGTGCTGCTCGAGTGCGACGCGGCCCAGGTCGGCGCGCGCCTCCTCGAACGGGATGTCGCATACCACCGCAACCTCCTGTGTCGCGAGCGGCTCGCCGGCCCAGCGGAGCACCTCCTCGACGGACGCCGGCGGCGGCCGGCGATCGACGGCCGGCACGAGGTTCGCCGTGACCACGTCGTAGGTCGCGAACGGCTGGAAGCCGGGGATCGCGATGCGAACGCCGTCCGCCCGCCGGACGACCTCGTACGAGGGGCAGGTGTACCTGCGCCCGCCCGACCAGTTCGCGAGCTTGTGGTCGAGCACGCAGGCGGCCGGATGCGGCCGGCGTGCGAGCCGCATGTCCTCCTCGAGCGCGTCCCGCACGGCGGGCTCGCGCTCCCACTGGAACAGCTCGCGCGGATCGAGCCCGGCCGCGCGCGCGGCGGCCTCGACCGTCCGCGGCTCGTCGAGCAACGCGCCCGCGAAGTTCCGGATCTGCAGTGCCCGCAGGAGCGCCTGGGCGCGGCCGGGCGCCCGCAGGCGCGTCGCCACGACCGCTCGGCAGGCGGGCAGGGTGGCGCTCACGCGGGCGCGCATCCGCGTGTCGATCGGCATGCGGTGCTCGCGCGCGATCGCCGCCGCGCCGTCGGCCATCAGCTCAGGCGTCAGGCCGCGGTCGATGTAGTCCTGTGGCCGCTCCGCGAGCACGACCATCCGGAGGTCCCACTCGATCGCCGCGCCGTAGAGCCAGGCCAGGCGCAGGCGGAAGGGCTCGGCGGACCAGGCCCAGGGGCAGCCGGGGTCGGTGAAGGTGGTGATGGAGACGGCCGCACCGGGGTCCTCGGCGATCTGCCGCTCGGCGCGGACGCCCTCGCCGACGGTCGCCTGTCCGGGGGCGGTCACCCCCCTGCGCTACCCGGGGCGGTCAGGGCTTACGCCCGGCGCTGGGTCAGGACCGGCTTCAGCGGCCGTCGTCGCCGTCGGCCACGCGCTTCAGCGTCACGAAGCCCGCCGCCTGCGCGTACAGCTTGTAGAGCCGCAGCCCGCCCGCCCAGCCCGGCTCGCAGGCGTTGTCGAAGACCTCAGCGGCCTCCTCGTCGGTCAGCTGCGGGATCTCGAGCCCGTCGGTCTGCGGGGCGAGCTGGGCGCGGATGTCGGCGATCGTCGCCAGGCGCTCCTTCTCGTTCGCGCCCTTCCAGTCGCGGCACGAGGCGAGTGCCGCGACTGAGCCGGCCACCATCTGGCCGACGGGGTCGGTCCCGGAGACGTCCACGACTCCGCCCTGCTCCGCGTCGGCCTGGGCCGCCGGCTCGTCGTCGTCAGAGCCGCAGCCGCCGAGCGCGATTAGCACGAACGCCGCGGCGGCTAGCGCCGCGCTTCGCATGTCAGCTCGACGGGCCGTACGAGATCTGGCCCGCGAGGTCATGCACCCAGTCGCGCAGCGCGCGGCTGGGCGTGAGCTGTGCCTCCGGTGCCGTCCTCCGAGCGGAGGCCGCGGCGGCCGTGCCCGGCTTGGGCGGCGTGTCCCACCAGGTGCAGCCGGGCTGATCCAGCTCGCGGCTCTCCCACTGGGCGAAGCAGGCGAGCAGACCCGGCACCTTGGCCATGTATCCGTTGCCCCCCACGCTCGTGGCGCAGTTCTCCGGCAGGAACCCTGGGGTCGACTGGTCCGCGACGGGGTTGATCGGCGGGTCCGCGGTGAGGCTGTCACGCGTCCCGTCGGGTCCCTCGTTGTCGTACCAGCAGTTGCCGGTGGTCGCCGTGGCCTCGTCCCACCAGAAGTCCACGCCGTTCGCTGCGGTCTCCGGCTTACCCTTGCTGAGGGAGGTCTTGTTCCCGAACATCTTCAGCGCCGGGAACGGCTTGAATCCGGGCGGGACCTGCCCCATGCGGTTCGCGAAGTACCGGTTCTGGCATGAGGTTGAGTAGACGAGGTCCCCCTCGGAGGTCGGGCAGTGAGTCTGCGGGTCCCGCTCGCCCTCGGGGGTCCCGGCGATGGCGTCGGGGATCGCGATGAGCATCGCGCCCTGGCGCCAGTTGTCGAAGACCCAGTTGTGCGAGAAGTTGCCGTCGTTGTTGCCCGGCCAGAAGAAGCCGGTCCCGACCGGCTGCGGCACGAGCGCCTCGAACGGGCTGTCCTCCCGGTAGACGTCAAGGTTGTTCGCGTAGAACCAGTTGCGGTCGATCTTCATGCCGTCCGCCGGGAAGCCGGGGTGGCCACCCGCCGACAGCGTGTCGGTCGTGAGGCCGTTGGCGTTGCCGTAGAAGTGATTGTTCGTCACCCGCACCGAGTTGCCCATCGAGCCGGAGTAGCCCATCGCGGAGCCGTGCAGGTCGCAGCGGCGGATCACCGTGTTGTAGCGGCCCTCGGGGTAGAAGCCCTCGTCACGGAACTCGCCGGTCTGCGGCGAGGCGCCCGGGTAGATGACCGCGTCGCCTGAGCCGAAGCCGTCGCAGTTCTGGACCATCTGGTGGTCCGACGTGAAGCTGAGATGGCCGTAGTCGGCGTTCCAGAAGAACTTCACCCGGTCCAGGAGAGCGCCGTCGGTCTCCTCGGTGTAGAAGCCGTGCTCACGCGCTCCGCGCATGAGGAAGTTGCGGCCCACGAAGCCGTCTGAGCGGTCCGTGCGCAGGACGACGTGCTTGGACCAGCAGGGGCTGTCCGCGTCGTCCTCGGTCCGGCACTCCGCGGCGGGAATGTCGCCGCCGGGGCGCGCCATCGGGTCCATGGGCTTCTTGTAGCCGCGGCCCGCGTCGAGGATCACGTCGTCGGGCTTGGCGCCCGAGCCCTCGATCTGCAGGTTGCAGCGGACGCAGTCGCCGAGCTCGACGTCGGGAATTCCGTGTCGGTCCGGCCGCGGCTCAGGCAGCGGGTCGCCCTTCACGGCGCGGCCCGTCACGTGGATCAGGTTCTGGTCGTTCTCGCAGGTCGCCTGGTACTCGTAGCTCGGCGTCTGCGCGCCGCTCTGCGACTCCTGCAGCATCGAGGGGTTGCACACGGGGTCGTTCAGCGGCGCCTTGCGCGACTTCGGCTCGGTGTAGCGACCGGGCATGATCACGATGCGGTCGTTGTTGCCCGAGTCGGTCACGGCGTCCTGGATGGACCGGTACTCGCACTCCTTGAACAGCGCGCGGTTGATCTTGCGCATCTGCTTTGCCTTCTTCTGGCCGTACTTGATCTTGGGCTGGCTCGGGCGGAGGCGGAAGCCCTTCTTCTGCGCGCTCTTGATCGAGCGAAGCGCGCCCTTCAGCGACTTCTTGCCCTGGCAGACGACGCGGACCTCGCCCGGGCCCTTGCCCGTCACGGCCGAAGCGAGCGAGCGAGCCTTCGGCACCTTGCCGCCCGCCGGCGGGCTGACGGAAGTGTCAGGCGTGGGGTCCGGCCAGTAGGACGGACGCTCGAGGTGGGCAAGGGCGGGAGTGGCTGCAAGCGCGACCAGAAGAAGCGCGAGCCCGAGGATGCGAGTCATATGGCGAATATAACTCGCCGATCCGCGCCAAGTAGCGGTGCTCAGCGCCGCCGCACGCGGATCTTGAGGCGTGCTTTAGAGAAGCCCGCGCTCGACGCCGCCGCGCGGCGCTTGCCGCGGCGCTGGAACCTGCGGCTGAGCACCGCCTCGCCGCGCTCGTCCGTGCGGACGCGGCGGCCGGCCAGGCGCACGAGCGCGGCCGTCATCGGCGCTCCCGCGTTCGAGGTGACGGTCGCGTGGAACTCTGTCCGCCGTCCGGCACGAGTGCGCCGCGGGCGCACCGTCAGTTCGAGCGCGGGCGGGGGATCGGCCTCGGCGACGCCCGCGATCTCGATCAGGTCGCCGTTGAAGGCGACGACATAGATGTTCTCCGGGGGGAAGTCCGTGCCGTGCGCCCCCACCGCGACCGCGCTCGGGCCATCGGGGAACGGCGCGAGCCCACCCAGCACGACGCACATGTCGGCGGCGGGCGTGACCTTCCACACCGAGCCGGCGCCGTTCGCGGTGACGAACAGGTTGTCCGCGGCATCGCGGTCCATGCCGTCGAAGCCCGCCGCGATGTCCTCGGGCGGGGCGACCGCGAACGGCTCGACGTCGCCCGTGCGGAGGTCCACCCGCTGAATCGCCGCCGGACGAAAGGTCTGCGCCACGTAGAGCCACCTGCCGGTCGTGTCCACCTGCAACCCGTTGCCCGAGTCGACCTTCGTCCAGCCGCGCTCCGTCTCGCCGTCGATGATCCGGTCGATGTTCATGCCGATGTCGTTCGACGCATAGATCACGCCGTTCGGCGCGCGGTCCACCCCGTTGGCCATCGAGAGCCCGTCGGCGTACGGCTCGGTCACTCCGGTCACCGGGTCCACGCGCAGGAGGCCGGCCGGACCCGTCTGGTCGCCGACACTGCCGTTCGGGATCGAGTTGCCGGTGCCGACGACGATCGTGCCGTCGGGCTCGATGGCGAGCCCGCCCGGCTCCTCCACCTGCGCGAACAGCTGTGGCGCGCCGCCGGGCGCGTCGAGAATCATCAGCCCGCCGTCGGTCGAGTAGTAGAGGTTGCCGTTCGGGTGCGCGATCACGGACTCGAGCGTCCCCTGGTTGCTCGCCAGCGTGCGCGCCTCCGCCGGTCCGCCCGGACAGTCGGGCGCGGCGTGCGCGGACGGCGCGAGCAGGGCCGCGAGGGCGAGCGCGGAGAGGGCCGGTCGGAGCAAGTGGGCCAGCGTAGCCGTGCGTTCAGGCGAGCGCGACGATCGCGCCGGTCACGACCGACACGACGAGGAGCGCCGTCACGACGCGCTCGTAGTGGCGCTCGGCGAGGCGCGCGAACAGGGGCCGGCCCGCCGCGTGCCCGACCGCCGCGGCGGCGCCGAGCGCGGCGAGGGTGCCACCGCCGGGCACGTCGAGGTCGGCCGCCCCAACGGCGAGCGCGGCCACGCCGACGATCCCGAACCCGACGAAGAGGACGCTGAGCGTGTCGCGCATTCGCGCCGCGTCGACCCGCCGATGGAGCAGGTACAGGATGAGCGGAGGCCCGTTCGTCGTGGTCGTGGTGGTGAGCACGCCGGCGGCGAGGCCGGCGACGCCGCGGGAACCCAACCCCGCCGGCACCGAGTGTCGCCTCGACGCCCGTTGCGGGCGCTCAGGCGACACTCGGCGTGCCGCGAGGGCGACGATCACGCTGCACGTCACGAGCAGCTGGAGCGCCGCCGTTTCGAGGCGGGCCAGGATGAAGCCGCCGGCCAGGGCCCCGAGGGCGCCCCAGGCGAGCATGACGGCCGCGTCCCGCCAGAGCGGTTGCGGGCGCCGGAACTCGGTCAGGAGGGTGAGCGCGCTCGTGAGGATCCCGAGCAGCAGCAGGCTCGTGACCGCCTGCTCCGGCGGCAGCGCCGCGGCGACAAGCGGCGCGGCGACGAGCGCAAACCCGAACCCCGTCGCCGAGTGGCAGGCGCCGCCCACGAACGCCGCCGCGGCGGCCAGGATCTCGGCGTCGGTCACGACAGCGATGATGCCGTGCGCATGCGACCGCTCGCCGACCTGACGACGCTTGGCCTGGGCGGACCGCCGGAGCGGTTCGTCGAAGCGAGCACCGAGGCCGACCTCGTCACGGCCGTCCGCGAGGCCGACGCAGCGGGCGAGCCGGTGCTCGTCCTCGCCGGCGGCAGCAACGTCGTGGTGGCCGACGAGGGGTTCCCCGGCACCGTCGTGCACGTGCTGACCCGCGGCGTCGCCGCTGACGGCGACGCATTCCAGGTCGCGGCGGGCGAACCGTGGGACCCGTTCGTGGCGGCGCGGGTGGCCGAGGGCTTCGCCGGGATCGAGTGCCTGTCGGGCATCCCGGGCTCGACCGGCGCGACGCCGATCCAGAACGTCGGCGCCTACGGACAGGAGGTGGCCGAGGTGATCACGTCGGTGCACGCCCTCGACCGGCGCACCGGCCGGGTGGCCGAGCTGGCCCCGGAGGAGTGCGGCTTCACCTACCGCTCGAGCGCGTTCAAGCGCGAACCGGGCCACTGGGTGGTGCTCGCGGTCTCCTTCGAACTCGAGCGCGCATCGGAATCGCGTCCGATCCAGTACGCCGAGCTCGCGCACACGCTCGGCGTCGAGCTGGGCGAGAGCGCACCGCTTCCGGCCGTGCGCGAGGCCGTGCTCGCGCTGCGGCGGTCGAAGGGCATGGTGGTCGATCCCGACGACCCGGACTCGGCCTCCGCGGGGTCCTTCTTCACGAACCCGATCCTCGACCCGGCGCACTTCGCCGACCTCGAGCGGCGAGTCGCCGAGACCCTCGGCCCCGACGCTCGTCCGCCCAGCTTCCCGGAGCCCGACGGCCGCGTGAAGACCTCGGCCGCGTGGCTCGTGGAGCGCGCGGGCTTCGGGCGCGGGCACGGCGCCCCCGGCCCGATCATGGTCTCGGCGAAGCATTCGCTGGCCCTGACGAACCGCGGCGGGGGGACGACGCACGAGCTGCTCGCCCTGGCGGGCGAGATCCAAGCGGCCGTGAGGGATCGGTTCGGCGTCGAGCTCGTGCCCGAGCCGGTGATCGTCCGGCCGGTCTAGACCCCGTCGGTCTCTAGCCGCGGCTCGGCCGCGTGCTCGCGCTGGGCCTCGTCCACCGCCCGGACGACCTTCTCCGGCTGCGACACGCCCGCGAACGTGAAGTCCGAATCGGTCGTACCCGCGGTGTCGAAGTCGACTGAGCCGACCTGCAGGATCCGCTCGAGGGCACTCTGCGACGTGTTCACGTTCTGCACGCGTTCGAGGCGCGCCTCCTGGGTGCGTCGCGAGATGAGCCCGCGCCGGATGTGGAGGCGCTGGGTCGTGATCGTGTAGGTGGTCGAAAGCCGCCGGACGAAGCCCACGACCACCGCCACCGCGAGGATGGCGACCCCCACGAGCGCCGCCGTCCCCTCATCGCCCACGAGGTACCCGATGCCGGCCGCGACGGCGGCCACCACCAGCCCCTTGATGTAGAAGGTGAGCGTCGACCGCCACGACGGGTGGCCGGAGAAGAGCTCGCGTTCGCCCGCCGCTAGATCCACGTGGCGACCCTATCCGACGACGCGCCCTCAGACGAGGGCAAGGCGTTCCGCGGCGACCCGCCGGGTGCCGTCGGCGCGCTCCGCGACCACGGTCAACACCGCGCTCTTCACGGCGAGCCGGCCCAGCCCGAGCGAGACGTCCGTGACGCCCTTGCCGACCGACCCGCTCCAGCGCCCGAGCGTGACGGGCAGGGGCCGGTCGTGGGTGCCGTCGCCGCGCGACTCCGTCTTCAGGTCGAAGGTCCGGACCACCGCATGGAGCTTGGACGCCTGGTCCACGGTCACGCGGGTCCGCAGCCCGGCGAGCGACGCGCGTTTTACGTCGAGGCCGAGCCCCGGGACCAGGCCGGACAGGCCGCCGGTGGCGAGCTCGCCCGCGGGCGGGCCGAAGACCCAGCTCTCGGGGACGCCGCCGGGCGGCAGCCGGAACGGGCCGGTGACCTCGAACGTGGCGCCGTGGGCGAGCACGCGCGCCTCCGACGGCAGGCCCGCGGGAAGCGGGGCGAGCGGCTCGGCCCGCTGCGAGCTGAAGTACATCCGCGTCCCGGACGGGTCGAACACCACGCCGGTCATCTCCGATCCCTCGTGGTCCGCGCCCACCAGGCGCAGGAACGGCGAGACGACCCGGTCCGGCGAGATCAGGCAGATCTCCATGTTGCCGCCGTCCTCGCACACGTAGACGTCGCCGGACGGCGAGACGGTCACGTTGTCCACCGCATTGAGCGCCGCCCCCGGCGTGTTCTCGCCGTCGTAGACGACCTCCATGGTCTGCTCGCGACAGTGGTATGCCCAGACCCGCTTGTCGCCCTTCGTCGTGTAGTAGACGATGTCGTCCGAGTACCAGAGGCCCTCGCCACCGTCGAACGGAGTCGCGTCGGGCACCTGGTAGCGCGGCTGCGTGCCGGCGGTGACGATGTTCGGGTCCGGCACCTCGAGCCAGCTGACGTTCCCGGCGCCGTCGCGCCGCGCCGCCTCGAGCACGCCGCTCGCCAGGTTGCCCGGCGTGTCGGGCGTGAAGCGGTAGAAGAGCCCGTCGCCCTGGTCCTCCGACAGGTACACGTGACCGTCGACCGGGTCGACGGCGGCCGCCTCGTGCGAGAAGTTGCCGAGGGCGGGGCGCGGAAGCTGAGGCAGGATCCCCGCGGGGTCCGCCTCCCAGATCATGCCGCCCTCGTGCTCCTCGCCGGAGAGCCACGTGCCCCAGGGGGTCGGGCCGCCCGCGCAGTTCAGGTTCGTGCCGGTCAGGATCCGGTAGGCGGAGTCGATCTCCCCGTCGGGGCCGAAGCGCATGGCCGATGACCCGCCGCCGAGGACGCCGGGAGCCTCCGAGTTCTGGACGAGCACGAAGCCGCCGTCGCCGGTGCGGAAGGTCGCCTGACCGTCGGGTGAGAAGTGCCACGGGTACGCGCCGATGAGGTCGCCGCCACGTGAGATCTGTCTGCCGGTGAATCCGGGCGGCAGCTGAAGGCCGACCTCGTTCGCGGGCAGAAGCTCACCGTAGGGGCCGGGACCTCCGACGGCGGGGGCGGCGAGTACGTCGCGCAACCACGCGGGCGTAAAGAGGACGGCTGCGCCGCCGATGCCGGTCGCGAGGAAATGGCGGCGGCGCAGGCTGAACGACGTATCGGTGGCCATGCCGATTACAACGCGCTGGCGCGCGCGGACTTGCGCCGTTCAGCTCGCGCGCGAGGAGAGCCAGCCGTAGCCCACGGCCATCGCCGTGTTCGACAGCCCGGCGTACCACAGGCCGGCGCGAGCGCCCGGGCGGCTGAAGGCCTGCGATCGCGACCACAGCGCGTCGGTGGCGATCTCGGTCGCGCGCAGCCAGGCGACCGCCCACCAGTCGCGCGGCTCGCCGCGGCGGTCGGCGATCGCGTGCGCCGCGGCGAACGTCAGCCAGATCGGCCCGCACCGGCGAAAGAGCTCGCGCGCGTCGTCGGACGGCTCGTCGTGGCCCAGGACCCTCAGGGTGCCGCCCGGCGCCAGCACCGCGCCGAGACCGAGCGCGAGGTCGAACCCCGCCATGAACCGGTTGTTCGCGCGCAGCGCCTGCTCGAGCTCCACCGGGCGATCGTATCCGGGCGGCCTACGCGCGCTCCACCCAGTACACCGGGCGCATCGTGCCCGCCTTGAGCGGCGCGCACAGGACGACCGCGTTGCGCAGGCGCTCCCAGCGGCGGAAGTAGGTGGCCGTCCGCAGCCCGGCCAGGCCGCACGTGAACGTCCAGGCGGCGCCGGCCAGCAGCGTGCCGCCCGCGAGGTCTTCGCGGATCTCGTCGCGCGGCTGTCCACCCAGCGCGAAGATCATCACCGTCCCGACGAGCGCCGCGAGGAGAAGCCCGATCACGAGCGCGGTCGCGGGAGCCATGATGCGCCGCGACGTTGCGGCCGGGCGCTCCCACGGCACCGCGGGCGGCGGCGGGGGCGCCGGGTCCAGGATCCGGTAGTAGAGGACCTCGGGGCCGGTCCGGCGCGCGAGCAGGAGCGCGCCGAGGACGCACCCGAGCGTCAGGCCGGCCATCGCGAGGATCAGGAGCAGCTCGTTCACTTCGAGCGACGCGGTGCTGCCGCTGGCCAGCGCGGCGGCCGCCAGCGCGCCGGCAAACGCGATCCAGGCCCAGCCGAACCGCTCGAGCTCGCGGCGGGCGGGCACGACGAAGGGCGGCGGCGGGGGTTCTTGGATCTGGGGCGCCCTCACGGCGCGAGTCTAAGGTTCGGCGCCGTGGCGCCCGCCTGTCTGGTCCTCCTGCTGCTCGTGTTCGCGGCGCCCGCCTCCGCGGCCCCGATCCGGCTCACCCCCGCCTCCGGCGAGGCCGGACGCGAGGCGGCGCTCCGGGTCGAGTCGGTCGCCCCGCGCTCGATCGTGCAGATCCGGATCGGGGATGGCCAGGTGAAGCTGCTGCTGGCCGACGGCGCGGGCCGTGTCACCACGCAGGAACGGATGCCCGGCGGCCAGGGCCGCCGCGTCCGCGTGGCGGTGCAGGACGCACGCGGGCGCCGAGCCGTGATGCACTACCGCGTGCGCTCGCGCTGGAGCGCCGTGCACTCGGCGGCGGCCAGCGACTGGTCCGGACGCAAGCTGCGCCTGGACGCCGACCTCCGCCGCAGCCGGCTGGTGGCGACCGCCCGGCTGCGCGGACTCACGCAGGGGAAGGCCGTCCAGGCGCTCTACGACGGGCGCCGGAGGGGCGTCGCGCTCGCCGGCGGACGCGGCCGCGCGCGCATCCGGGCCACGCTGCCGGGCGGCGCCACCGGGCGCACGCTGACGCTGGCCGGACGCGGACTCACCCTCGAGACCGTCATCCCGACGCCGCCGGCGCGGATCGTCGCTACGGGCGACATCGCCTGCAGGCCGCCGTACGAGGTGCGGCCGATGAACTGCCAGCACGCCCAGGTGGCCGCCCTCACGAGCCGGCTCCAGCCCGACGCGGTCGTGCTGCCGGGAGACATCCAGTACCGGAAGGGGACGATGCGCCAGTTCCGGCGCTCGTTCCACCGGAGCTGGGGAAAGCTCGACATGCCGCTTCGCCCGGCGCCCGGCAACCACGAATACCTCACGCCCGGAGCGGAGGACTACTTCGACTACTTCGAATGGCAGTCCGGCTGGCGGCCGCCACCGTGGTACGCGGTCAACGTCGGGTCGTGGCGGCTCCTCTCGGTGAACTCGAACTGCGTCATGGAGAGCGTCGACTGCTCGCCTGGGGTGGAGCAGGAGGAATGGCTGCGGGCGAACCTCGCGGCTGAGCCCTACCGGTGCACCCTCGCCTACTGGCACCACCCGCGCTTCAGCTCCGGCTTCCACGGCAGCAGCACGGCTCTCAACGGCCTGTGGGGAGCGCTCGACGACGCCGAGGCGGAGCTAGTGGTGGTCGGTCACGACCACCACTACGAGCGCTTCGCGCCGCAGAACGAGCACACCCAGCGGGACCCGCGCGGGATGCGCGAGTTCGTGGTCGGCCTGGGGGGCGCGCACCCCTCCATCATCCGCAAACAGGATGGCCGGCCCCAGGCGCCGCACAGCGAGTACGCGCAGAACAAGCAGTTCGGCGTCCTCCTCCTGAAGCTCTACGAGGATGCCTACCGCTGGCGGTTCGTGGCCCTGGGCGGAAGGGTGCTCGACTCCGGCAACGGGCGCTGCATCTAGGCGAATGGCCTCCGGTGAGCGCGACGTCGTCGTGGTGGGCGCGGGCATCCTCGGCCTCGCGGTCGCGCGCGAGCTCCGCCGCCGTCACCCGCGGTTCACCATCACGGTCCTCGAGCGCGAGGACCGGGTCGGCTTCCATCAGACGGGCCACAACAGCGGCGTCATCCACGCCGGGATCTACTACCCGCCCGGATCGCTGAAGGCGCGACTCTGCGTCGAGGGCGCGCGCTCCCTGTACGACTTCTGCGAGGAGAAGGGGGTCGGCTTCGAGCGCTGCGGAAAGCTCATCGTTGCGCTCGGCCGCGACGAGCTGCCGCGGCTCGACGAGCTCGAGCGGCGCGGGCGGGCCAACGAGGTGCCGGGTCTGCGCCGGCTCGACGCCGACGAGCTGCGCGAGGTCGAGCCGCACGCCGCCGGCGTAGCGGCGCTCCATTCGCCGGCGACCGGGATCGTGGACTTCCCCGCCGTCGCGCGAGCGCTGGCCGACGAGCTCACCGGCGAGGGGGTCGAGATCGCCACGGGCTGCGCCGTCGAGGGCGCCCGCGCCGCCGACGGGAGGCTGGCCGTGCGTCACGCCCGCGGCGAGACGCGCGCCCGCTTCGCCGTCTTCTGCGCCGGTGGTTGGTCCGACCGGCTGGCCGTTGCGGCGGGCGCGTCGCCGGATCCGCGGATCGTCCCCTTCCGGGGCGCGTACCTGAAGCTGCGGCCGGAGAAGCGGGAGCTGGTCCGGGGGCTGATCTACCCCGTGCCCGATCCCCAGCTGCCGTTCCTCGGCGTGCACCTGACCCGGCACGTGTCCGGCGAGGTGCTGGTCGGACCCACGGCCCTGCTCGCGCCGAGCCGCGACTCCTACAGCCTCGCGCGCGTGCGCGCGCGGGACGTGGCGGCGACGCTCGCGTGGCCCGGCACGTGGCGGATGGCCCGGCGCTGGTGGCGGACCGGCGTCGTCGAGATGAGGTACGCCGCCAGCCGCGCGCAGTTCGCGCGCGAGGCCGCGCGCTACATGCCGGGCCTCACCCGCGCCGACGTCGAGCCCGCGTTCGCCGGCGTCCGGGCGCAGGCGCTCGGCCGCGACGGGAAGCTGGTGGACGACTTCGTCTTCTCACGCACGGAGCGCGCGCTGCACGTGCGCAACGCGCCGTCGCCCGCCGCCACGTCGTCGCTCGCCATCGCGCGGATGGTCGCCGACGAGGCCGAGGCCGGCCTCGCCTAGCTCACAGCTCCTCCGCGATCCGCGGCGCCATCCGGTTGAAGACCCACAGGCCGAGCAGGAAGGTGAGCCCCGTGATCGCCACCGGCACCAGGAGCAGCTCCCCGTTCCCGAGTGCGAACGCCGCGCTCTGGGAGTCGTCCCCCACGAACGCGTGCCGCATCTGCTGGATGGCGGCCGCCAGCGGGTTCAGCATCACGATCTTCGAGATCTCCGGGTACTCCTTCGCGAGCAGCTCGATGGGATACAGCACGGGCGTCGCGTAGAAGAGCGCCTGCAGGATCACCTCCCACAGCGGGCGGATGTCACGGAAGGGCACGTACAGCGCCGACAGGAGCATCGCGAGCCCGAGCGCGAAGACGAACAGGCCGCCGACGAGGAAGGGCACCTGCAGCCAGGTCCAGCGGAAGTCGATCCCGGCCGCCCAGATGAAGACCATGACCGCGACGAAGTTCCCGATCAGGTTGAGCAGGGCCGTCAGGTTCACCGACAGCGGGATGATGATCCGCGGGAAGTGCACCTTCCGGACCAGGTTCTCCCGGTCGAGGACGGCGGTCACGGCGCCGCCGGTCGCCTCGGCGAAGAACCAGAAGAGGACCATCCCCATCAGGAGGAGCACCCCGTAGTGCTCCACGCCGGCGTCCACCTCGAGCACCGAGCTGAAGACGAAGTAGAGGATCCCGAACAGGAGCAGCGGCCGGATCAGCGTCCACAGGTAGCCGAGCGCCGAGTCGAAGAAGCGCAGGCGGTACTCGGTGACCGCGAGGAGCACCGCGAGGTTCAGGAAGCGGCGCGCGCCGCCGCCGAACGCCGACGGGCCGCGCATCCGGTAGGCCGGGATCTCGACGGAGCTCATCGTGAGACCGAGAACTCGTGGGGCAGGTTCACGGCGCCGCCGGCCGGGCGCGTCGTGTGCACGACCACCGAGGTGATGTCCTTGCGTATGTCGATCATGTCCGCGCCGGGCCCGGAGCGGGCGACGCCGGCGGTGAACGTGTACCGGCCGGCGGCCAGCCAGTTCTCGAACCGCAACCGCACGACGACCGTGGAGCCCGCCGCGAATGTCCCGGGCCGGTCCTCGTAGGTCGAGAAGACGAGGTTGCGCGCCTCGTCAAGGACCGCGATCGAGAGCACGGGCTCTTTGAGCTCCTCGTTGACCTTGACCTCGAACGCGACCACGCACGGGTCCCCCTGCGCCGACGCGCCGACGCGCTCGCCGGCGGCGTTCTCGATCCACGCGAGCGTGATCTCGGCCGATCCGCCGGGCCCCGCCTTCCGCTTGACGCCATCCTTGCCGACGCGGATCCGCCCGAAGTTCAGCTCGTTGTAGCTACGACTGATGCCCTCGGGATCGGCGATGTCGATGACATGCCCGCGCTCGAGGAGCATCGCGCGGTCGCAGTACCGCCGCACCGAAGCCATGTCGTGCGTGACGAAGATGATCGTCTTCCGCTCGCGGCTCAACCGGGTGAACTGGTCAAAGCACTTCTGCTGGAAGGAGGCGTCCCCCACGGCGAGCACCTCGTCGATCAAGAGGACGTCGGCGTCGACCTGGAGCATCACCGAGAACGCGAGGCGCACGTGCATGCCCGACGAGTAGTTCTTGAGCTTCAGCTCGGTGAACTCCTCGAGCTCGGCGAACTCGATGATCGTGTCGTAGCGGCGCCGCGCCTCACGCGGCGTGAGGCCGAGCATCACGGCGTTCAGCAGCACGTTCTCGTGCGCCGTCATCTCGGGGTTGAAGCCGACGCCGAGCTCGATGAACGGCGCCAACCGGCCCCGCAGCCGGATCTCGCCGTCGTCGACCGCGTAGATGCCCGCGAGGCACTTCAGCAGCGTGCTCTTGCCGCTGCCGTTTCGGCCGACGATGCCGAAGAACTCGCCCGTCTCGACCTCGAACGACACGTCGTGGAGGGCGTCGAGCTTGTCGAAGCCCGGTCGCCGAAACGGGTGCAGGACGCGCTCCTTGAGCGTGTGCACCGCCTCCTGGGGGAGCCGGAAGGACTTCGACACCGATTCGACCCCCACGGCGGCCTCTCGTCTGAGCGCGATTGACACGCGCGACAACGTAGCGCCCTGCGGGTACGCGATCAGTGTCCTGTACCGTGGCCGCACGCGCCGTGGACGTCTGCACGATCATCGCGAAGAACTACGTCGCGCATGCGCGTGTCCTTGCCCGCTCGTTCCGCGCCCATCACCCGGACGCGCGCGTGTGGGTCCTCGTGATCGACGAGCACGAGGGTTTCATCGACCCGGCCGAGGAGCCCTTCGAGCTCGTCACCGTCGACCAGCTCGACCTCGACGACTTCGACCGCATGGCCGCGCTCTACACGGTGCTCGAGCTCTCCACGGCGGTCAAGCCCTGGCTGCTCCGTCACCTGATGGAGGCGCGCGGTCTCGGCCGAATCGTCTACCTCGACCCCGACATCCAGGTCTACGACGACCTGGGCGAGCTCGACCACCTGCTGGACGAGCACGCGATGGTGGTCACCCCGCACCTCACGGGCCCGATGCCGCGCGACGGCAAGCGGCCGTCCGAGACGGACATCCTGATCGCGGGCTCGTACAACCTGGGCTTCCTGGGCCTGCACTGGAACGCGGACACCGAGCACCTGATCGAGTGGTGGTCGGAGCGGCTCGCGCGGGACTGCATCGTCGCCCCCGAGCGCGGTTACTTCGTGGACCAGCGGTGGATCGACTTCGCTCCCGGACTCGTGCCGAGCTTCCACGTGCTGCGCGACCCCGGGTACAACGTCGCGTACTGGAACCTGCCCGCGCGGCGTGTCGAGCGCGCCGCGGGCGGCTACACCGCGGACGGGCGGCCGCTGCGCTTCTTCCACTACTCGGGATACGACCCGCGCGAACCCCACTCGCTCAGCAAGCACCAGTCACGGACCGACCTCGGCGCGCACCCGGTCGTGCGCGAGCTGTGCAACGCCTACGGCCGTGAACTCGAAGCGAACGGGTTCCACGACGCCGTGGGCTGGGAGTACAGCTACAACCGGCTGCCGAATGGGCTGGCGCTCGACGCCGCGGTGCGGGAGACCTACCGGCAGGCCGAGCTCGACGGGGCGGTGACGGAGTCGGTGTGGGAGCCCGACGGGGCCGAGGCTTTCACGCGGCTGCTGGCGGAGCCGGCGCCGGTGGGCGGCAGCTCCGGCGTGACCCGCTACCTCGCGAAGCTCCGCGATACCCGCCCCGACCTGAAGGCGGCGTTCCCCAACCTGGCGGGGCCGGACGCCGGCCGCCTGGTGGCCTGGGCGAACGCGTCGGGCCACGCGCTGCCCGCGCCGGGCGACCGCTCCGCGAACGGGGGGCCGCCCGAGTCCGACGGGGGGCCGAAGCTGGGCGTGAACATTGCCGGCTACTTCGAATCGGTGCTCGGCGTGGGCGAGGCGGCCCGCCAGGTCGTGCGCGCGCTCGAGCATCGCGGCGTCGATCTGACCACCGTCGGCCTGGTCGCGAGCAGATCCGAGCAGAGCGAGTCGTTCACCCACAGGGAGGGTGAACCGGAGCACCCCGTCAACCTCGTCTGCGTCAACGCCGACGTCTTCGAGGCCTTCGCATGGGACGTCGGCACGGACTTCTTCCGCGACCGCTACACGATCGGCCTCTGGTGGTGGGAGGTGGAGCGGTTCCCGGAGCGCTGGATGGGGGCCTTCCGCCACGTCGACGAGGTGTGGGTGGGGACGCGGCATATCGCGGACGCGCTCGAGGCGGTGGCGCCGGTGCCGGTGGTGCGCGTGCCGATCCCGGCGGTGGAGCCGGCACCGGCCGAGCTGACGCGCGCCGAACTCGGCCTCCCCGAGGGGTTCCTGTTCCTGTTCAGCTTCGACTACGAGAGCATCTTCAACCGCAAGAACCCGCTCGGCACGATCGAAGCCTTCACGCGCGCCTTCGAGCCAGGGTCCGGCGCGAAGCTCGTCCTGAAGTCGATCAACCACGATCACCACGCGGCCGAGCACGAGCAGCTGCTGGCCGCGGCGGCGGGCCATCCGGACGTCGTCGTGCTCGACCGTTACGTCGCGCGGGAGGAGAAGGACGCGATCACGGCCGCCTGCGACGCGTACGTGTCGCTCCACCGCTCCGAGGGTCTCGGGTTCACGCTTGTCGAGGCGATGGCGCTCGGGAAGCCGGTCATCGCCACGCGCTACTCCGGCAACCTCGACTACATGACGCCGAGCAACAGCTATCTCGTGGACTGCGAGCTGGTCCCCATCGGGGCCGGGTCCGACCCCTATCCCGCGGACGCCCGCTGGGCCGAGCCCGACCTGGACCACGCCGCGAAGCTCATGCGCGGCGTCTTCGAAGACCAGGACGGTGCGCGCAGGGTGGGCGAGCGCGGTCGCGAGGAGCTCTCGGAGTCCCACTCGCTGGCGGCCGCGGGGGCGGCGATGGCCGCGCGGCTCGAGCGGGCGGCGTCGCTTCACAGTCGCGTCGCAGCAAGCGCGGGATCGATGCCCCTGACCGATCTGGAAGCGATCTCCCGGCGCGTCCGCGCCGGTGCAGAGGGCTGGCAGACGCCCTTCCCGCGCCTGCGCCGGCTACGTCAGAGGATGCGGAATGCGGTCCTGCGCATGGTCCGCCCCTACGCGGCGCACGAGCGCCAGGTGGACGAGGAGATCCTGCGCGCGATGAGCGTGCTCGACGAAGCCATTCGCTCCCTGGCGGAGGACATGCTCGCCGTGCAGGAGCTCAGACAGCGAGTAACGACGATCGAGACGGATCCGGGGCCTGCGAATCAGATCGCGGATCTCGAGGCCACGATCGAGGCGTTGCGCGCGGACATTGCGCACGGCGCGCAGGGGGGCGCCGCGCGGGAGGCCCGCATCGACGACCTGGCCGGGCAGGTCGACGACCTGCGCGCCGCCACGGCCGAGAACTCGCGGTTCGTCGAGGCGTTCGGCCTATCGCCCGCGGGGATCGGCACGCGGCGGGAAGCCGGCCCGCTGCCGGAGGCCCCGCGCGAGCCCTGGAGCGAGGAGTACGTCGCCGCGCACCGGGACTTCATCGTCCAGGTCCTCGACGATCCGCAGGCGCTCATGATGTTCAAGACGGCCGGCCCGCTCCCCGACAGCTACGGCATCCGCTTCGACGAGCGCGTCGTCGAGTTTCCGTGGCTCTTCAGCCGGGATCTCCACGGCCGCGTCCTCGACGCCGGCTCCACCCTGAACCACGCCCACACCGTGGCGCGGATCCGTCCGCGCGTCACGGACCTGCACGTCGTCACGCTCGAACCCGAGCCGGAGGCCTATCCGTTCCTCGACGTGTCGTACCTGTACGAGGACATCCGCGACCTCCCCATGCGTGACGGGGAGTACGACGCGATCGTCTCGCTCTCGACGCTCGAGCACGTCGGCCTGGACAACACCCAGTACGGGCACCGCGCAGCACCGGCGGCCGACCCGGACCGCGAGGTTGCGCGGGCGATGGCCGAGCTGCGGCGCGTCCTCCGGCCGGGAGGCGTCCTCTACATGAGCGTCCCGTACGGCCGGCCGGACAACTTTGGCTGGGTCCGGGTCTTCGACGCGGCCGGCCTGGCGCATCTGATCGAGGCCTTCGGGCCCGCGGACGCCGCGACCGAGTTCTTCGTCTACGGCGAGGGCGGATGGCGACGGGCGGAGGCCGACGACGCCGCCGGCCGTGTGTACCGCGACCACTACTCGAGCGAGGAACCGGCGCCCGACGGCGCGGTGGCCAGCCGGGCCGTGGCGTGCGTCGAGCTACGGCCGTTGAGTTAGCGGCGTTCGTGGCGACCCTTCTGCGTGGAAAGTGGGGGTCCACGGCGGCCGTCGCAGGTCTGGTCGCTGCATGCGTCGTCGCGCTTCTCGGACCGTCGCTGAGCGGCGACAAGGAGTTCACGGCGAACGACATGCTCTATTTCACCGCGCCGTGGGAGGCCGAGCGGCCGGCGGAGCTCACGCGCCCCTCGAACCCCCTGCTCGGCGATCCGGTCTACGTCTTCAACCCCGACCTCGAGATCGCGCGCGAGGAGATCCGTTCGGGCCGGCTGCCCGCGTGGAACCCGTACGCGCACGCCGGACGGCCCCTCCTGGCGTCGCAGCAGGTGGCGCCGTTCGCCCCCACGAACCTGCCCGTGCATGTGCTCCCGTTCGACTGGGCGATCGGACTCGCGGCCGCGCTCAAGCTCGTGCTGGCCGCCTTCGGGATGTATCTGCTCGCACGCGCGCTCGCGCTGCCCCGGGCCGGGGCCGCCGTGGCGGCCGTCGCGTTCGCGTTCGGCGCCTATCTATGGGTCTGGCTCCAGCACCCGCACACGAACATCTACGCGCTGCTCCCCTGGATCGTGTGGCTGATCGAGCGCATCGTGCGCGAGCGGCGCGCCGCCGACGTCGCCGGCCTCGGCCTCGTCACCGGCGCGGCCCTTGTCGGCGGGCACCCTCAGAGCGCTGCCATCGTCCTCGCCGGCGCCGCCGCGTGGGCGGTGGCGCGCCTCGTGATGCTGGGGCGCACGGCGGGCACGCGCGCCGCCACGAGGGTCGGCGGCCTGCTCGGGCTCGGCGCCGGCCTCGGATTGCTGATCGGCGCTGTGATGCTGGTGCCCTTCATCGAGATCCTCGGGGAGGGCACGGAGGCGGAGCGCGGGGTCGATGCACCGCAGCGGCGCGGACTGCTCTCGCTCGCGTTCCCGGAGCTCTGGGGCCGGCCGGACAAGATCGACGTCGACCCGGCCGGTCCGCTGAACTTCGTCGAGCGGACGATCTACATCGGCGCCCTGCCACTCATGCTGGCCGCCGTTGCGCTCGCGCTCCCACGCCGCAGGACGCTGCTCCTCTTGGCCGGCGCCGTGGCCGCCACCTGGCTCGCGGTCTACATGCCCGCCACGAACTGGATCCGCGACCTCCCGCTGCTCGAGGCCATGAATCTCGACCGGCTGCTCATCCTCCTTGTCTTCGCGCTCGCGCTGCTGGCCGGGGTCGGGATGGAGATCGTGTGCAGCGAGCGAGCTCGGCTGCATCGCAAGCGGCTGCTCGCCGTGGGGGTCGCCGTGCTCGCGCTGCCCATCGTCGGCGCGGCCATCGTGTTGGGGTTGCCCGACCAGTGGGGGGACGCCCTCGGCCAGCTGCCCGCCCTGGACGACGACCTCGCGGACCTCGACTCGGTGCGCGCCGCGGCGATCCTCCGCTGGGCGCTGGCCGCCGGTCTGGCCCTGGGTCTCGTGGCGCTGCTTCTCCACGTTCCGCGCAGGCGAGTCGCGGCGGTCACGGTGGCCGCGCTCGCGTTTGCGGCGGCAGACGTGGTCTCGATCGACAGCGGATTCCACCCCCAGACCGAGCCGGAGATCGCGGACGCCACGCCTGGGGTGGTGAACGAGCTCCAGCAGATCATCTCGTCGAACGAGCGCATGGTCGCGACGGACACCACTTTCGGCCCGAATCAGGCGGCGCGCTTCGGGTTACGGGACGCGCGCGGCCACGACCTGCCGGCTCTGGCCCGGTACACGCTCCTCTGGCGCGCGCTCGGGGGCCTGGGCCTGCAGCGCACGAGCTATCTCCCGCCGGCCGGCCACGACCGGCTCGCCGACGTCTTCTCCGCCGGATGGGTGCTGGACGGACAGCGTCTCCGTCGTAACCGGACGGCGCTTCCGCGTGCGTGGGTGGCGTACGGCGCGCGCGGCGCGCCTGGCCGGGACGAAGCGCTCGGGGCGGTCAGCGTGCTGCCGACGCGTCAGCTGGAGAGCGCGCCCGTGATCGAGGGAGCCGAGAGCCGAGAGCCGGCGCGACCGCCGTCGCCCGCGCGCGTGCACGATGTCGACTCACAGCACGTCAGCGTCGAGCTCGAAGCGCGCGAGCCGGGCTGGCTCGTCCTGCACGACTCGTTCTATCCCGGTTGGGACGCCACCGTCGACGGTGACGAGGTGCCGATCTCCGCGGCCAACGGGGCGTTCCGCGCGGTCCCGGTTCCCGCCGGCGCCCACACGGTCGAGTTCAAGTACGCCCCGTCGAGCATCCGGATCGGGCTCGTGCTCTCGTTGCTCGGGCTTGTGACGGCCGCTGCACTGCTGCTCGCAGGTCCGCTCCGTCGGCGCGTGTCAGGATCGCGCGCATGAACGAGCGTCCGACTCGCCTGGATGGCCTCCGCCTGGTCGAGCTGGCCGTGCACGGTGACGAGCGGGGCTTCTTCCTCGAGACCTACCGGGCGGACCGGCTGGCGGAGCTCGGGATTCGCGAGGAGTGGGTCCAGGACAACCACTCGCGCTCGTCGCGCGGTGTCCTGCGCGGGATGCACTTCCAGCTCGGCGAGGGGCAGGCGAAGCTGGTGCGGTGTGCGCGCGGCGCCATTCTCGACGTGGTCGTGGACATCCGCCCGGGCTCCCCGACCTTCGGAGAGTGGGAGGCCGTCCAGCTCGACGAGGAATCGGGGCTGATGCTCTACGTCTCGGTCGGGTTCGCGCACGGCTTCTGCGTCACGACCGACGTGGCCGATGTGGTCTACAAGTGCTCGAGCTACTACGACCCGGCCGTCGAGCGGACGATCGCGTATGACGATCCCGACCTCGCAATCGACTGGCCCGAGCTCGACCTCGTCGTCTCCGAGCGGGACCGAAACGCTCCCCGCCTGACGGAAATCGCTCACGAGCTGCCATTCCGGTACGACGGCGCGTAGACTGCGCGCGGCCGGGCAGGGAACTTCTGGGGTCCGGAGCTGTTCTTACCCCCACAGCCGTGCCAACTCCCGAGCAACACACCCTGAACTACGCGCCGCTCGCCCGTTCTGAGCGTAAGGCCGGGCACGCCGCCGCTCCGTCGACCCTTCCCCGGCCGGAGGAGATCCGGACCCGTGAGCTGCTCGGGATCCCCGTCGCGATGACCGCCTACGAACAGGCGATGGACGTGATGGACGGCATGATCGAGCGCGGCGAGCGCGGCTGGGTCTGCGCCGTCGCCGTCCACGCCGTGATGGTCGCCCAGAGCGACCCCGAGATGCGGCGCGCCCTCACCGAATCCGCGCTCACCGTGCCCGACGGCATGCCCCTCGTATGGGCGGCCAACATGCTCGGGGAGCGGCTGCCGAACCGCGTGTACGGGCCGGAGCTCATGGCGCGCTACAGCGACCGGTGCGCGGAGCGCGGGCACCGGATCTGGCTGTACGGCGGGCGCGACCAGGGCTCACTGGTCCAGCTCGCGCTCTCGATGCGCCAGCGGCACCCGGGCATCCAGATCGTCGGCGGATACTCGCCGCCCTTCCGGGACCTCACGGACGAGGAGGAGGACACCCTCGCCGAGCAGATCAACTCGGCGAAGCCGGACGTGCTGTGGGTCGGCATCGGGGTTCCGAAGCAGGAGAAGTGGATGGCCCGGATGCGCGACCGGCTCGACGTTCCGGTGATGTGCGCGGTCGGCGCGGCGTTCGACTTCCACGCGGGCCGGATATCGCAGGCCCCGCGCTGGATGCAAGAGCGCGGGCTCGAGTGGACCTACCGAATCGCCCAGGAGCCGCGCCGGCTGTTGCCGCGCTACCTCTATTACAACCCGCGCTTCCTGGCCGCCTTCTCGGGTCAGCTCGCGCGCGAGCGCCGCAGGACCGCTTCCACCTAGGCTACGCCCGATGGCTGCAAGCGTCGCCGTAGTGGGGCTCGGCAGGATCGGGCTCCCGCTCGCCCTCTCGTTCGCGGACCACGGCTGTCACGTCATCGGCGTGGACCGCGAGCCGCCCGTGCTCGAGCGGATCGCGAGCGGCGAGATGCCGTTCGAGGAGACCGGCACGCAGGAGCTGCTCGAGCGCGTGCTCGCGGGCAACCGGCTCGAGCTCACGCGGCAGATCCAGGACGCGAGCACGGCGGACTACATCATCCTCACGCTGGGAACGCCCGCCCTCGCGCAGATCGAGATCGACGTCTCCCAGATCCGCCAGGCGGTGGACGACCTGATGCCGGTGCTGCAGAAGGGTCAGACGATCATCCTGCGCTCGACCGTCGGCCCGGGCACCACCGAGTGGCTGGCGGGGTACCTCGAGCAGCTCCGCGGGTTCCGGGTCGGGCACGACCTGTTCGTCGCCCACGTCCCGGAGCGGATCGCGGTCAACCACTTCCTCGAGGAGATACGGAGCCTCCCCACCATCGTCGGGGGCGTGGGCGAGGAGTCCGGGGCGCGCGCGGCGGAGCTGTTCGGAGTCTTCGGCGGGCCGCTCGTGCAGACCACGCCGGTGCAGGCCGAGCTCGCCAAGATCTGGACGAACATCCTGCGCTATGCGCAGTTCGCGCTGCCCAACCTGCTGATGATGCAGTGCGAGAGCCACGGCGCGAACGTCTTCGAGGTCATCGACCTGATCAACCGCGACTACCCGCGTGGCGGGATGGCGATGCCGGGCCTGACGGCCGGGACCTGCCTGCGCAAGGACTTCACCTTCTCCGAGGAGAGCTCATCCGCGCCCGGCATGCTCCTGGCCGTCTCGCGCGTGCACGAGACCGTGCCGCACTTCCTCGTGGAGGGGGTCAAGCGGCGGCTGAACGGCACCCTGCGCGACAAGAAGGTCACCGTGCTCGGGCTGACGTTCAAGCGCGACACCGACGACCCGCGCGACTCACTCTCGTTCAAGCTGATCCGCCTGCTCGAGCGCGAGCTGTGCAAGGTCGCCCGCCACGATCCGCATCTGCCGAACGAGTCGGACCCGCTCGACGAGGCGCTGTCGGGAGCCGAAGCGGTCATCGTCGCCACCAACCACTCGGCATACGAGGGCCTGCTGGGCCGGCTCGCGCCGCACACCCTTCTCTGCGATCCGTGGGACGTGGCGGGCGCCGGGCAGGTGTTCGCGTTCACGGACGAGCTCGTCCCGGCTCGAAGGTGAACCGCGCGCTGGTCACCGGCGGGGCCGGCACGATCGGCCAGGCGCTCGTACGCCGGCTCGTCGCCGACCCCGACTGGGAGGTGCGCGTCGCCGACCAGCGGACGCCGCCCGCCTGGATGCGCGAGGCGTGCGAGGTCGAGGTCGGTGACCTGCGCGAGCAGGATGTGGCCGATCGCGCCGTCGCGGGCACGACGCACGTCGTCCACCTGGCCGCCATCGTCGGCGGGATCGGGAACTTCCACAAGCTCCCGCACACGCTCCTCGAGGTGAACATGGCGCTCTACAACTCCGTGTTCCGAGGGGCGCTGACGCAGGACGTCGAGCGCCTCGTATATGTCTCGTCCTCGATGGTGTTCGAGCGCGCGACGCTGTTTCCGACGCCCGAGGAGCACGTCCACGAAGTCCCTGCGCCGCACTCCGCGTACGGGTTCTCCAAGCTCGCGGGCGAGGTCTACTGCCGCGCTCTCGCCGACGAGCACGGCCTGCGCTACTCGATCGTGCGCCCGTTCAACGCCTATGGGCCGGGGGAGGCGCCGGACCACGAGCCCGGCATCGCCCACGCCGTTCCTGATTTGATCCGGAAGGTGTTATCCGGACAGCAGCCACTTCAGATCTTCGGCTCGGGCGAGCAGACCCGCACGCTGACCTACGTGGACGACATCGCCGAGGGCATCGTCGCCGCGATGGCGCACCCGAGCGCCGAGGGCGAGGACTTCAACATCTCCGCCTCCGACGAGCTGACGGTCGCCGAGATCGCCCGCATCGTCTGGCGCGCCTGCGGCGAGGACCCGGCGACGCTCGAGTTCGAGCACCTGCCGAGCTTCGAGGTGGACGTCCAGCGCCGGTGGCCCTCGGTGGAGAAGGCGCGCCGGATGCTCGGCTGGGAGGCGGCGGTTCCCGTCGAGGACGGGGTCGCACGCACGGTCGAGTGGATCCGCGAGCTGGGCGCGGTGGCGCGGTGAGCGCGCGCCGGGCGCTGATCACCGGGGTCACCGGCCAGGACGGGTCCTACCTCGCCGACCTCCTGCTCGAGAAGGGCTACGAGGTGCACGGCATGGTTCGGCGTGCGTCGACCGAGAAGTTCGAGCGGCTCGAGCACATCCGCGACCGGATCACCCTGCACCAGGGCGACCTGCTGGACCACCGCTCGCTCGTGGACACGATCCGTGCATCGGACCCGGCCGAGATCTACAACCTCGCCGCGATGAGCTTCGTGCACGTGTCGTGGATCCAGCCGGTGCTGACCGCGGAGTTCACCGGCGTCGGCGTGACGCGGATCCTCGAGGCGATGCGCGAGACCGCCCCGGAGGCGCGCTTCTATCAGGCGTCCTCGAGCGAGATGTTCGGGAAGGTGCGCGAGGTCCCGCAGAACGAGCTGACCCCGCTGTACCCACGATCGCCCTACGGCGTCGCGAAGACCTACGGCCACTACATCACGGTGAACTACCGCGAGAGCTACGACCTCTTCGCCTGCTCGGGGATTCTGTTCAACCACGAAAGCGAGCGCCGTGGGCTCGAGTTCGTCACGCGAAAGGTCACGAACGGCGCTGCGGCGATCAAGCTCGGGCTGCAGGAGAAGCTGCAGCTGGGCAACCTCGACGCCGAGCGCGACTGGGGTTATGCGAAGGACTACGTCGAGGCCATGTGGCTGATGCTCCAGCAGGACGAGCCCGAGGACTTCGTCATCGCCACCAACGAGACCCACACGGTGCGAGAGCTGGTCGAGCGCGCGTTCGCGCGCGTCGGACTCGATCCCGAGGACCACGTCGAGATCGATCCGACCCACTACCGGCCCGCCGAGGTGGATCAGCTGCGCGGCGACTACTCGAAGGCGCGCGACATGCTGGGCTGGAAGCCCCGCACGAGCTTCGAGGAGCTGGTCGACCTGATGGTCGACGCGGACCTCGAGCGCCTCCAGGCGCGCGGGACGGTCGGTCGCTTCGAGAGCTGAGCCCTTGCCCGGCCCGACACTCGTAACGGGCGCGGGCGGGTTTGCCGGCCGCCACCTCCTCGCGCACCTCGAGGACCGGGGCGAGCGCGTGATCGGCCCGTCGAGCGCCGAGCTGGACCTGCGCGACGCTGCCGCGGTCCGCGAGCGAGTGCGCGAGGCCGCGCCGGAGCGCGTCTACCACCTGGCCGCGCTCGCGAGCGTCGCGCGGTCGTGGCAGGACCCGGCGCGGACGCTCGCCGACAACCAGGCGATGACGCTCAACCTGCTCGAGGCGGTGCGCCTGGAGGCGCCTGGCGCCCAGGTCGTGCTCGTCAGCTCGGGCGAGCTCTACGGCGCGCCACGCGCGCTCCCGGTGGATGAGGACGCCCCGCTCGCGCCGGAGAATCCGTACGCGGTCTCGAAGGCCGCGGGCGATCTGCTCGGCGGCGTGTACGCCAGCGCGCACGGGCTCGCGATCGTCCGCGCGCGGCCGTTCAACCACGCGGGGCCGGGACAGTCGGACGACTACGTGGTCGGCACGCTGACCCGTCAGATCGCGCGGGCCGAGGCCGCGGGTGAGAACTCGGTCCTTCTGCGGACCGGCAACCCGGACAGTGGACGCGACTTCACGGATGTGCGCGACGTCGTGCGTGCGTACGCGCTGCTCGCCGGGGCCGCCCCGGGGATCTACAACGTGGCGTCGGGCCGGACGCAGACCGTGAGGGGCCTCATCGAGGCTCTCCGCGAGCTCACCGAGCTGGACATCCGCCACGAGGTCGATCCCGAAAGGCTGCGCGCGCGGGACGTGCCGGAGATCTGCGGCTCGGCTCGCAGGCTCGAGGAGGCGACGGGTTGGAAGCCTGAGATCTCCCTGCGCCAGACGCTTGCGGACACGCTCGCGGCGTGGCGCGCTCAGGACGCGGCGTAGAGCTCCATCACCGCGCGCGTGAAGCGCTCCTCCGGAAAGTGCTCACGGGCGCGGGCGAGCGCCGCCTCGCCCTCGGCCTGCCTGGCCGCACGGTCTTCCCAGAGCGTTCTCATGCGCGCGGCGAGGGCGCGCGTGTCCGCCGGCGCGACGCAGGCGGGTGCGCCCGCCACCTCGGGCAGTGCGCCGATCGCGAACGCGGCCACCGGAACGCCGCTCCCCATGGCCTCGAGCGCGACGAGGCCGAACGTTTCCTCCCAGAGCGACGGCACCACGACCATCGCGGCACGCGCCCGCAGGTCCGCCATCGTCGGGGCATCGACCCGGCCAAGGAGCTCGACCCGTGCGTCGCCGCGCTCGGCCCGCTGGCGCAAGGCCGCCATGGCCGGGCCGTCGCCCGCGACCCGCAGGGGCACGCCGGCCAGCGCGGCGGCGTCGACCGCCGCCTCGAACCCCTTCTCGACCGTGACTCGGCCCGCCGCCAGGGCGTACTCGCCCTCGCCCGCGCGGCTCTCGGCCGCCAGCTCGTCGGCGGGCAGGTAGTTCGGGACGACCGCGATGCGGTCACGCGGGACGCCGAGCCACGCGAGCCGGTCGCGCGCGGCCGCGCTCGGCGTCGCGAAGGACTCGACCGCCTCGAACACGCGCGGCTGATGCCGGGCGAGCCCCACCGCGTAGGCGGCGCTCTCGGGCACCGCGCCGCGGCAGTTCAGGACGAGGCCGGGGAGCGTGTTCCGCCCACGGCAGCGAAAGCACGGCGCGCCGTCGCGAAAGCCCGCGTAGACGTTGCAGAAGAGGCGGTAGTTGTGCAGGTGGAGGACCACGCGCGCACCGGCGTCGCGCGCGGCGGTGAGGGCGCGCGGACCCAGCAGCGGAAGCATGTTGTGGCAGTGGACCACGTCCGCGGCGAGGTCGGCGACGGCGCGCGCCACCTCGTCCTCGTCGAGGCCGCCGCGCACGAGGGCGCGGCCGGCGCGCGCGGAGGAGACGGATCCCGAATCGCGCTCGAGGACCGCGTGCTCCACGCCGGCGCGCGCGAGCGCCGCGCGGTGTAACGCGACCACCCGCTCCTCCCCGCCCGGCATCCGGTAGCGGTTGTGGATGACCAGGACGCGCGGGCGGCCCACGGCCCGAGGCTAACCTGCGCTCGTGTCGGCCCCGCCCGCGGTCAGCGTCGTCGTGCCCACCCGCGACCGCGCGGCCTACTTGCGCATCTGCCTCGCGTCGCTCATGGCGCAGGACCTCGACGAGCCCTTCGAGGTGATCGTCGTGGACGACGGCGCGCATGACGAGACGCGCGCCGTCGCCACCGAGCTCGGCGCCGCGATCGCCGAGACAGGCGGCGACGCCGGCCCGAACGCGGCGCGCAACGCGGGCCTGCGCGCGGCGAGCGGCGCGCTGGTCGCGTTCGTCGACGACGACGTTGAGGCGCCCCCGGGATGGCTCGCGGCCTACGTGGAGGGCGTCCGGCGCCACCCCGACGCCGAGGCGTTCGGCGGCCCGATCCGCGCGCGCTTCGAAGGCCCGACGCCGCGCTCGTGCGGGCGCGAGGAGCCGCCGATCACGACGCTCGACCTGGGGCCCGCCGACCGCGAGGCGGAGTTCGTATGGGGCGCCAACATGGCCGTTCGCCGCGCCGGGTTCGAGCGCGTCGGCGAGTTCGACGCGTCGCTGCCGCAATTCGGCGAGGAGGAGGAGCTGCTCACCCGTCTGCGCGAGGCGGGCGGGCGGGTCGTGTACCTGGCGGGCGCCGGCCTCGTCCACCGGCGCGCGGGCGACGACGCCCGCCTCGGGGCGCTCATGCGCGGCGCCTACGTGCGCGGCCGCAACCTGCGCGGCCACGACGTGCGCCGTGGAGCCCCGCCGTCGCTCGGCCGCGAACTGCGCGTGCTCGCCGGGTGCGCGTGGCACGCGGTGCGCCGCCGCTGCCCGCAGGGGCTCGTGATGGGCGCCCATTCGCTGGGGCGAATCACCACGGCGGTGCGCGGCCGGTGAGCGACGCCCGGCCGGCGTGCCTCGTCACGAACGTCGTCTCGCACTACCGCGAGGGGCCGTTCGCCCTGCTGTGCGAGGCCGAGGACGTCGAGGTGATCGCATGGGCGCACCGCGGGCCGGCGCCGCCGGGCATGCGGCTGCGCACTCCGACCCAGCTCGGTGCGGCACGGCTGGCCGGGTCCGGGCGCTACCGCGCCGTGATCGGCGGCATGAGCGGGCGGGTCGCGCTGCCCGGCGCGTACCTCGGTGCGCGGCGCGCCGGGGTGCCGTTCGTCCTGTGGGCGACGATCTGGGCGCATCCGCGCACGCCCGCGCACGCGCTTTCGTGGCTGCCGCTGCGCCGGCTGTATCGCCACGCCGACGCGGTCGCCACCTACGGGCCCCACGTGAGCGACTACGTGGCCGAGCGGCGCGGGCGGGCGGATGACGTCTTCGTCGCCACGCAGGCCGTGTCGCCCGACCGGTTCGCGCGCGCGGTGGGAGACGACGAGCGGCTCGCCGCACGGGCGCGCGCGGGGGCGAACGGCGACGCGCCCCTCTTCCTCTTCGTCGGGAGGCTGGAGCGCGAGAAGGGCCTCGAGACGCTCCTCGAGGCGTGGCGGCGGGCCGGGGTGGCCGGCGAGGGCGCGCTCGCAGTGGCGGGCGACGGCCCGCTCGGTGCGCGGGTCGCGGGCCCGGGCGTCACGGCGCTCGGCCGGGTCGAGCAGGACGATCTGCCGGCGCTCTACGCGGCGGCCGACGCGCTCGTCGTGCCGTCGATCGCGACTCGGACGTTCCGCGAGCCGTGGGGACTCGTCGCGAACGAGGCGATGCACCAGGGGACCCCGGTGGTGGCCAGCGACGCCGTCGGGGCGGTTGCCGGCGGCCTGATTCGCGACGGGCGGAACGGGCTGGTCTTCCCGGGCGGGGACGCGGGCGTGCTCGCCACCCGGCTGCGGACGCTCGCGCTCAACCCCGACCTTCGCGCGGCGCTCGGTGGAGCGGCACGGGACGACGTCGCGCCGTACACGCCCGAGGCATGGGTGGGCGGGATGTCGCAGGCGCTCGCCGCCGTCGGCAGGAGCCGGGCATGAGCGGCGCCAGGCCCTACGCCACCGCGCGCCAGGGGCTTCGGACCCGGCTCGCCGACCGGGCCTCGCTGCGTGCGCGCAGCCGGCGGCTCCGCCTGTTCGAGCGCCTGCTGGACCCGCGCGCCGGCGAGACGGCCGTGGACGTGGGCTGTGGCACGGCCGGGCTGGCGACGCTCGGCACGCCGCTGGCCGTGACCGGGGTGGACCGCGTCCCCCGCGCCGAATACCCCGGCGAGCGCTTCGTCCAGGCGGATGCGACCGACCTTCCCTTTTCCGACGGCGAGTTCGACATCGCCTACTCGAACTCGGTGGTCGAGCACCTGCCGCCGGCCGACCGCCCGGCATTCGCGGCCGAGCTGCGCCGGGCCGGCGGGCGCTGGCTCGTGCAGACGCCGAATCGCGCGTTCCCGATCGAGCCGCACTCGCTCCTGCCGTTCGTGCACTGGCTCCCCCGCGGGCTGGGGCGCCGGCTGTGGCGGCTCGGCGTGTCCGGTGACCCGTACGACGAGGTACGCCTGCTCGGCATCCGCGAGCTGCGCGCCCTCCTCCCCGACGCCGTGATCGTGCGCGAGCGCTTCGGGCCGCTGACGAAGTCGTTTGTGGCGGTGGGACCGCGCGAGCGGGTCAGCCGAGCCCCAGCGCGGGGATGACCCGCTCCTCCATGACGCGCTGGACCGCCGCCGGGCGATACGGCCCGAGCGCCTCGGCCGCTGCCTGCCGGTAGGCGGCGAGGTCGGCGTCGGCGAGCGCGAGCCCGGCCACGAGGGCCGCGCCGAGGTCGGCGTCCACGAGCGCGGGCGCGAGCCGCCGCGCGATCGGGAGCGCCTCGTAGGGCCCCTCGGAGGGCACGGTCACGAGCGCCGCGCCGGCCGAGAGCGCCTCGAGCTGCGAGATGCCGTAGTCCTCGCGCCGCGACGCATTGGCGAAGAGGCGCGCGCGGCCGACCGTGGCGGTCCATTCAGCGTGCGACATCCGCCCGGCCCAGTCGACGCCGTCGGGCACGGCGACTCGCCTGCGCTCGAGCCAGCGGAGCGCGTCGGCGGGCTCGATGCCGCCGACCACGAGCCGGGCGCCCTCACCCACCCGCGCCCACGCCGCGAGCAACCGGTCGAGCCCGCGCTTGTGCGGATCGCCGGCGTAGGCGAGCACGTCGATGTCGCGGGCGGCGGGTGCAACAGACGGGCTCCGTCCCCCTATGGGCACCGGCAGCACGACGCGGGGAGCGGCGCCGGGCGCGGCCGCCCCGGCGTCTGCGCTCCACGGCAGCAGGCAGCGCGCGCCCGGCAGCGCGCGCCGTTCCGCGCGGCGCTGCCACGCCCCGGCCAGGCCCGGCCGGTTCAGCGCCGCCGGCGAGTCGAACCGCACGGCGTACGTTTCGCGCCGCGGCTGGAGCAGGGCGGCGGTCACGGTGGAGTACACGACGACGCGTGCGGGCGCCGGACCGGCGCGCCGCGCGGCAAGCGCCTCGACCAGGTCGGTCGCGGCGGGGTGCCGGCGCAGCGCACCCGCCGCCCCGATCGCGACCTCCGCAACGGCGCAGCTCAGGCCGGCCGTGCGCAGCCCGTCCGCGAAGGCCGCGTCCGCGCGTCGCAGGCCGGGGGTCGTGCCCAGGGAAACCAGCGCGACGTCCGTTAGGTCGGGCACGCCGCGGAAGTTAACCTCCGGGCCAGGTGTCCGCCGACGACTTCCTCTCGGGCGAGTCCGGTCACGTCGCCGGCATCCGCGCCATAACCAGGAGCACGCTTCGCGACCGCTCCCTCGACCTACGCCTCGCGCTGGGCGGGGCCGGGCGCGCGGCGCGCTCGGCCTCCGGCCCGCCGCGGCGTGTGCTCGTCGCGGGCATCTACGGGGTCGACGCCGCCCGAATGGAGCGGACGGTGCAAGAGCTGCGCCGCACCCACCACGACGTCGAGTTCGCACTCGGCGCGCGGGGAGCGCCCGCGCCGGAGCTGGCCGGCGTGACCGTCGCGCGCGACCTGGCGGGCGGGAAGTTCGAGAACCTGAACGCGGTCCTCGCGAACCAAGCCCCCGCCGGGCGCGACTGGCTCCTCGTCGTAGACGACGACGTGCTGCTCCCGCGCCGTTTCCTGGACCGGTTCGTGGCGATCTGCGAGGCGCTCGACTTCGCGCTCGCCCAGCCCGCGCAGACCTGGCGGAGCCACGCGGCATGGCGAGTGACCCGCCGCCGTGGCGGGGTCGTCGCGCGCGAGACCCGGTACGTCGAGATCGGCCCCGTCACCGCGTTCCGGGCCGACGTCGCAGCCGAGCTGGTCCCGTTCCCGCCGCTCCGCTTCGGGTGGGGGCTCGACGTCCACTGGGCGGCGCTCGCACGCGAGCGCGGCTGGCGGCTCGGCGTCGTGGACGCGCTGCCCGTGCGCCACGACCTGGCGCCCGTGGCCACCGGGTACTCGCACTCCGACGCGGTCGCAGAGGCGCGCGCCTTCCTGCGCGACCGCCCGTACCTGCCCGCGGACGAGGCGCAGCAGACGGTGGCCGCCCACGCTCGGCTTCCAGGGTGAACGTCTGCGTCGTGGCCGAGTACTACCCGCGCCGGCGCGACCCGGCCCTCGGCGTGTGGGCTCACCAGCAGGCGCGCGCCGCACGCGATGCGGGCGCGGACGTCCGCGTCCTGGTGCTGGAGCGGCCGGTGCCGCCCGCGCGCGCGCTGCGCAGCGCCGGGGCGCTCGGACGGTCGCTCCGCGCACTCGCGACCCAGCCGCGGCGCGAGGAGCGCGACGGGATCGCCGTGGAGTGCGTCCGCTTTCTCGCGCCACCGCGCGAGCGGAGCTATGCGCGCTGGGGCGGCTGGGCGCGCGAGCCGACCGAACGCGCGCTCGACCGGCTCGAACGGGACCGGCCGATCGACGTCGTGCACGCCCACTACGCCATCCCGGCGGGAGCCGCCGTGCGCGGGTGGGCGGCGGCCCGCGGCAAGCCTCTGGTCGTGTCGGTCCACGGCGGCGACGTGTTCGCCCCGCTGCTCGCGACCCCGGACGGCCGCGGCGCGGTCGCCTCCGTCCTGCGCTCAGCGCGGGTCGTGCTCTGCAACGGCCGCGAGACGCTGCAACGCGTCGAGGCGCTCGCGGCCCCGGCCGTGAACGCGCGCGTGGTGCACCTGGGCGCGGCGGCGCCCGCCCCTCTCCCGGAGAAGCACACGCGGCCCGCCGTGGCCACGCTGGCCCACGTCGTCGCGCGCAAGCGCCACGAGGACGTCCTGCGCGCGCTCGCGGACGAGCGGCTCGCCGGAGTGGACTGGGTGGTGATCGGGGACGGGCCGGAACGCGCCACGCTCGCCGGGCTGGCGTCCGAGCTCGGGGTGGAGGGCCGCATTCGCTGGATGGGTGCGCTCGACCACCCGCAGGCCCTGGCCGAGCTCGCGCGCTGCCACGTGATGGCGCTCCCCAGCGTCGACGAGGCGTTCGGGGTCGCATACGTGGAGGCGCTCGCGTGCGGCGTGCCCGTGGTCGCGACCCGCGGCGAGGGCGGGCCCGAGGAGATCGCGGCACTGGTGCCCGGCGTCACCCTGGTGCCGCCTCGCGCGCCGCGGGCCGTGGCCGATGCCCTCGCTGAGCTCCTCGCCGACAGGGGCGCTCTCGAGCGGCTTGGGCGGGCCGCGGGGGACGCGGCCGGCAGCCTGTTCGACTGGCGCCGCACCGGCGAGCTGACCGTCGCCGCCTACAGGGATGCCCTCGGGCAGCCTTGCTAAGTTGGGACCAGCGGCGCATTTGTCATTGCGCGCCGCGCCTACGGGAAAGCGATACCTCGCCCGGCCCGAACTGTTTTCGACTCAGGGGATGCTTCATCCAATGCTGATACGCCTGACAACGCTCTGTCTTGCAGCCGTCCTCGCGCTCGCTCTCCCAGGTGCCGCCTGGGCGCAGGGTGACGACGCGATCCGCGACTGCGCACAGGACGGCGACCTCGACCGCGGCTACTCGGACGGCGAGCTCGAGGACGCAAACGACAACCTGCCGGCCGACCTCGACCAGTACTCCGACTGCCGCAGCGTGCTCGCGCAGGCGCAGGGCGGTGGCGACGGCAGCACCGAGGAGGACGGGACGGGCTCCGGCGGTCCCTCGACCGGCTCCGGCGGCGGCGCGGACGGAACGGACGCCGCGCCCGGCACGGGCGGCACGGCGTCCGACCAGAGTGAGATCGCGGAGGGTGTGGGCGCGGCCCGCGCTGGGACGGAGCCCGCGGTGCTCGGCGATCCCGCGTACACGAGCGCTGTCGAGGCCGACGACGGACTTCCGACCGCGGCGATCATCGCGCTCGTCCTGCTCGTTCTGGCGGCCCTCGGCGGTGGGCTGTACGCGGCGCGCGACCGGCTCCCCGCCGGCGTCACGTCGCGCATTCCGGGCCTGAAGCCCGGGGCGGGCAGATAGCGGCGGAAGCGGCCGTCGTCTCGCGGGCGGCTGATCGGCGCCGGCTGGCCGGCGCGGGCATCAGCGTCCTGCTGGGCGCCGCGCTCGCAGCGGCAGCCTTCGGCGCCAAGGGCGGCTCTGAGCTGGGCCGCTCGGCCACGGTCGAGATGCTGCTCGCGCTCGCAGGCGGCGCGGCGTGCGCCGCCGGGATCCTCCTGAGCCCGCGGACGCGCCCGCGGGGTCTCGTGACGGTGGGCCTGTTCGTCCTCCTGGCACTCGTCACGACCCTGTCGATCGAATGGTCGGTGACCCCGGGGGCGAGCTGGATCGAGGCCAACCGGACGCTGGCCTACCTGGCGGTGTTCGCAGGCGCCGTCGCCCTCGGGAACCTCGGCCCCGGCGCGGCCGGGCTCGTCCTGCGGGCCGTGCTCATGGCGGCGACCGCCGTCGTGGTCTACGCGCTGGCCTCGCGCGTCTGGCCGGACGAGCTCGGCGGCATCGAGCTCTACGCGCGGATCGGCCAGCCGTTCGGATACTGGAACGCGGTCGGCGTCACCGCGGCACTCGCCTTCCCGCTCGCGCTCTGGCTGGGCTCGCGCCGGGACGGCCGCGCGGTGGTGACCGCTCTCGCGTTCCCGGTCGCCGGCCTGCTCTCCGTCACCCTCTTTCTCACCTACTCCCGTAGCGCGACGCTCGCCGCGCTGGTCGTCGTCGCGCTCTGGCTCGTCTTCGTGCCGCTTCGGCTGCGCACGAGCGCGCTGCTCGTCGCCGCGGCCGCCGTGGCCGCGCCCGTGGTGCTCTGGGCCACGAACGAGCCGGCGTTCACCGAGGACGCGGTCGCCGTCTCGGTGCGCGCGGACGCCGGACCCACGTTCGGGCTCCTGCTGCTGGCGCTCGTCGTCGTGCTCTACGCCGCCGGGCTCGGCTGGCTTTGGTGGCGCGCCGCACGGGAGGTCCCCGAGGCGCGCCGCACCCACGTCGGGCGCGCGCTCGCGGCTTCGCTGGCGGCCCTAGTGGTTGTGGGCCTGGCGGCCGTCACCCTGAGCGACCGCGGCCTCGGCGGCACGATCTCGGACCGCTGGAACGAGCTCAGGGACGAGTCGGCCGCCACCACCGGCGGCCCCGAACGCCTCACGAGCGCCGCGTCCTCGCGCAGCCAGTACTGGGAGCTCGCCGCCGACGTGTTCGCGGACGATCCCCTGCTCGGCGCCGGCGCCGGCGGCTACGAGACGGCATCGCTGCACCACCGGACGGGCGTCTCCCTCGCGCGCCATGCACACAGCTACCCGATGCAGACGCTGGCGGACCTGGGCCTGGTCGGCCTCGCCGTCTCGCTCGCCCTGGCGGCGGCATGGCTCGTCGCCGCCCTGCGCGCGGTCGGTGCCACGCCGCGGTCGCGGCTCGGGCAGTTGTTCCTGATCGGTCGGCCTGAGCGCGTCGACCTCGCCCGCGCGCCGGCATGGACGCCGGACCGGACCGCCGTCACGGCGCTCTTCCTCGCCGCGCTCGCCTTCGGGCTCCAGTCGGCGATCGACTGGACATGGTTCGTGCCCGGCCCGACGGTGATGGCGCTGGTCGCCGCAGGCTTCGTGGCCGGCCGCGGCCCTGCCCCCGAGGCGGCCGCCCCGCCCGAGCCCGAGCCACGGCCGCAGATCGACGCGGTCCGGATCGTGCTGGCCGGGCTGGCCGTCCTGGCCGCGGGGGCGATCGCGTGGAGCGCGTGGCAGCCGCAGCGCGCGAGCGAGCTGGCCGATCAGGCGATCGTCCTCTCCGGCCAGGGCGCGTTCGAGGAGGCGCTGGACCGTGCGCGAGAGGCCCAGGACGTCGACCCCCTTTCCCTGCGGCCGCTTTTCGCGGAGGTGCATGTGCACAGGCGCGCGCGCCGCATCGACGACGCCTACGCCGTGCTCAGGCGAATGGTGGCCCGCCATCCCGAGAACCCACTGGGGTGGATCGCCCTGGGAAATTTCGAGCTGGAGGCGCGCGACGACCCCGTCGCTGCTGTCACGGCGATGGACGCGGCCCTTTACCTTGACCCGATGTCCCAGGCGGCCAAGCAGACCCTGATAGACGCCCGCACGCGCCTGCGCGAGCTGGGCGAGCTCCCGCCGGAGCCGCCCCTTCCGGAGGCCGCACCGTGATCCGGCGCGCCGTCGCCCTCGCGGTGCTCGCGGTCGCATCGACCGTGCCTTCCGCCCACGCGTCGCCGACCCAGGAGTCGATCTTCATGGACGACCCGGAGATCGTGTTCTCGGCGCCCGACCGGCTCGAGGCCACGCTCACCGAGATCAAGGCGCTCGGCGCCGACCGGATCCGGGTCTCGGTGTTCTGGCACCTGCTCGCGCCCGCACCGAACCATCAGACGCGCCCGTTCCCGGCCGGCGCCGGCGCCGACCCGCGCAGCTACGCCGCCGCGAAGTGGGATCGCTTCGACGCCATCGTGACGACGGCGGAGCGGGTGGGACTCGAGGTGCTGTTCAACGTCACGACGCCGGCGCCGTACTGGGCCACGCCGAAGCCTCCGCGCGAGGACCTCGAGCACACCTTCCGGCCCCGCGCCGCGGAGTTCGGGGACTTCGTGACCGCGCTCGGGACGCGCTACTCCGGCACGTTCCGCGACGAGGCCATCGCCGAAGACCCGAACCCGCTGCTCGGGCCATGCGAGGCGACACCGAACTTCCCGGTGCCGCCGCCGCTCTGCCCCGACGACCCCGGGCCGGACAACCCCAATCCGCCCAACACGGGACCCGTCCTCCCCCGCGTCGATGCATGGTCGATCTGGAACGAGCCGAACATGCCCGGCTGGCTGACCCCGCAGTCGCACGAGGACGACCTCAGCCTGCCGGCGTCGCCGCACATCTACCGGCGGCTCCTGGACCGGGGGTACGAGGGCCTCGCGCGGACCGGCCACGGCAGCGACACGATCCTGATCGCCGAGACCGCTCCGCGCGGCGAGCGCGAGCGCTCCGTCACCCAGTCGATCAAGCCGCTGCTCTTCGTGCGCGAGCTCTACTGCCTCGACGCGCAGTTCCGGCATTTCACCGGCCGCGCCGCCGAGCGGCGCAACTGCCCCGACGGCGGGAGGGGCTTCCAGAACGCTCATCCGGTGCTCTTCAACGCCACCGGCTTCGCCCATCACCCGTACGCGTTGGAGCGGCCACCGGCCGCCAACGACCCGGCGCGCGACAATGCGCCGCTCAGCAACATCGGCCGCCTGCTGCGCACCCTGGACCGGGCGGTCAGCCGGCACGGATCGCCGAAGCGCTTCAAGGTCTGGTTCACCGAGTACGGCTACCAGACCGATCCACCCGACCCGTACGTCGGCTGGCCCTGGAAGCTGCAGGCCCGGTTCCTCTCCCACGCGGAGCTCCTCGCGTACCGGCGCTCGCGCGTCCGATCGACAGCCCAGTTCCTGCTCTACGACGATTCGCCGCTGCGCGACTACCCCGAGAGCAGCCCGCGTTACTGGGGCACCTTCCAGACCGGCCTGCGGACCGCGAACGGCAAGCGCAAGCCGGCCTATCGCGCGTACTCGCGCGGGATCCACGTGGACCGGAGCGCGCGGCGCGGGGAACGCCTGCTGGTGTTCGCGTACTACCGGCCGGCCACCGCCCCGCTCGAGGCGACGGTGCAGTTCAGGCCCACGGGCGAGAAGCGCTGGCAGACGGTGGGGTCGAAGCTGACGGACGCCCACGGCCACGTGATCATGCACCCGGAGGCCCGCCGCTCCGGCGAGTACCGGGCCCGCTTCAGCGCTCCCGGCGGCACGGCCAGGACGCTCGCCACCCCGGTCCGCGTCCGGCGCGGCTAGATCTACAGCGCGGCGGTCGTCGCGCGCTCGATCTCGTCGAGGCGCTCGAGCGGCAGCGGCCCGTGGCCCGTGCCCTCGCCGGCATCGAGCAGGAGCTGCTCGTACGCGGTGGCGACGGCGTCCCACGAGTACTGCTTCGCGCGCTCACGCGCGCGCCCGCGATACGCGTCGACCTCGTCGGGGTGGTCGATCAGGTACTCCAGCCTGCGCGCCAGATCGGGCACCCCCTCGCGGCCGGAGAAGTAGACGCCCGCCTCCCCCACGGTCTCCGCGTTCGGCTCGTAGTCGTTCACCAGTACGCAGTTCCCGGCGACGAGCGCCTCGAGGATCACGGGGTGGGTGCCGCCGACCTCGGTCGGCGCGCAGAAGAGGTAGGCGTTGCGCTGGAGCTCCCAGTACCCGCGGCCGAAGACGTACCCGGGGAAGATCACGCGCGGGTCCGCCGCGCGCCGCACGCGCAGGATGTACTCCGACGCATAGGGCGCGCCGCCCACGACCACGAGGCTCATCCCGCGTGTCTTCGCGGACGGGATGCGCGACCACGCCTCGACGAGCAGGTGCGGGTTGTTCTCGGGCTCGAGCCGGCCGACGAACAGCACGTACTTGCGTGGTTCGAGGCCGAGCCGGTCGAGCGTCTCGGTGCCCGTCTCGGGCGGCGCCTCGGCCCCGTAGGGCACGACGCCGATCCGCTGGCCGAAGCTCGCCTCGAAGATGTGCGCGACGGCGTGGGAGTCCGTGATCGCGCGCGTCGCCATCCGCGGCGACACCCGCTCCGCCCAGCGCAGGTAGGCCTTGGCGAAGCGATTCCACTTGCGCCGGTTCGAGTCGAGCCCGTCGATGTTGATCAGGGTCGGGATCCCGCGAGCGCGGGTGATGACGCACAGCGGACTGTTGCCGGCGATGAAGAACAGCGCCACGTCCGGCTTCAGCACGTACGCCGCGTGAAGGGCCGACAGGAACGTGTGCACGAACGTGTCGAGGTACTTGTTGCGGATCGTCGGCAGGTGGATCAGCTCGGCGCCCTTCCAGCGGCTGATCGACGGATCGACGACGTGGGGGCGACAGTAGACGGAGACCCGGTGGCCGCGGGCGACGAGCCGACTCGAGATCTGCTCGACCGCCGTCTCGAAGCCGCTGTAGCTGGCGGGGATCCCGCGCGTGCCGAGAACGGCCACGTTCATCGCGTGCGTCCTTGCATCGCGGCCAGCGTATAGGCCTCCTCGTGCAGGCGGGCGCTCTCGTCCCAGGAGAAGCGGCGGGCGCGCTCGCGCCCCCGGCGCGCCAGCTCGGCGCGCAGCTCGCGCTCGTCGTGCAGCCGCGCCATGCCCGCGGCGAGCTCGTCCGGCGCGACCAGGAGCGCCGCCGGGCCGCACAGCTCGTGCGTGCCGGGGTTGCGCACGGCCAGCACCGCGACACCGGCCGCCATCGCCTCGGCCAGGGTCAGGCCGAAGCCCTCGTCCGCCGAGGAGTGGACGAGCGCGGCGGCGCCGCTCAGGAGCTCGCGCAGCCGCTTTGCGTCGGGGCGCGGCTCGCCGACGATCCGCGGTTCGCCGTTCGCGCGCCCGGCCGCGCTGCCGGCCAGCACCAAGGGCAGCGCGTCCGCGCGACCGGCCGCGTAGCGGCGGTGTGCCTCGAGCAGGGCGGGCACCCGCTTGCGCGGCTCGTCGTCGCCGACGTAGAGGAAGTGCGCCGGCTCCCCGCCGGAGGCGGCATCGCCCGGCAGCGCCTGACCTGGACCGTGCGGCGCGACGACCACCTTCTCCGGGTCAGCCCCGAGGATGCCGACCGCGTCCGCCCCGGCGGCGCGCGATACGCAGATCACCGCACCGGCCCGGCGCGCGGCCGCGCGGTGGCGGCGACGCGCGAGCAGGCGCCATACGCGCCCGAAGCCCTCCGGTAGGTGCTCGAAGGCGAGGTCGTGCACGGTGATCACCTGTGCGCACGGGGCGCGCCACATCCACGCCGGCAGCGGGTGATGGATCACGTCCGCGCGCGCGCGTCGGGCGCGCGCGCGGAGGCCGACCTGAAGCCACATCACGTCGAGGACGGCGTTCACGCCGCTCCACAGGACGCGGTGGCGCGCGCGGCTTCGGCCGGGCGCCGGCCGGCGGCGGCGGCGCGTCTCGACGACCTCCAGGTTCCCGCGTGCCCGCAGCGCCGCGACGAGGTGCTCGATGTAGACCGCCGTGCCCGAGGGGCCGCGCGCGGCGAAGCTCGTGTCGATCAGGACGCGCATCCGGTCCTTATCTAACGGGATGCGACCGCGAACAGCCCGCTCCCCCGGCGCCGGAGCTCGACGACGTCGAACCCCATCCGGTCGAGCAGGGTCCCCAGAGTCCGCCGTGTGAGGAAGCGCAGGTGCGGCGAGAGCGGGTCGGGCGTGCGCATCCACGCCCGGTGGGCGGGCGTCGTCACCGCCAGGCGCCCGCCGGGCGCGAGCACGCGTCTGGCCTCGGAGAGGAAGAGCTGGAGGTCGTGCACGTGCTCGAGCGCCTCGGTGCAGACGACCAGGTCGAATGCGCTGTCGGCGAAGGGCAGCGGCGCGTCCGGCTCGACCTCGACGGCCGCCGCCTCAGGCAGCCGCCGCCGCGCGCGCTCGAGCGCGACGGCCGAGACGTCCGCGAGCGTCAGCCGCTCGGTCGGGATCGCTGCCGAGAGCACGCCGTCCCCGCACCCGATGTCGAGCGCGTGCCGGGCCGGCGCGAGCGCGGCCACCCAGTCGCGCAGGACCCTTGGCCCGCGCGTGCGTTCGGGAACGAGCTCCCACAGCTCGTCTTCGTAGCGGCTGCCCATGTAAGCATGATGCCGCCATGTCCCTTCGCGTACTCGCCGTGGCGCAGGCGGCCGCCGGCGGCGGCGCTGAGCTCGTCCTCCTGCGGCTCGCCCCTGCGCTCGCCGACCAGGACGTCGACCTCCGGCTGGCCGTGCCCGCCGAGGGTGGTCTCGCGCGCGCCGCGCGGAATGCGGACATCCCGGTGGACGTGCTGCCGATCGGCCCGCTCCGCCGGGGCGGGTGGCCGCGCGCCGTGCTCGCCTGGCCGCGCGCGCGCCGGCTCGTCGGGCGCGAGCGCCCGGACGTGGTGTGGCTGAACGGCGTCGTCCCGCAGCGGCTCGTGCCCGCGCTCGGCGACTCGCCCTGCCTGCTCCATCTGCACGACCTCGTCGAGCACCGCCCGCTCATCTGGCGGAGCGCGCGCTTCTGGCGCACGGTGCGCCTGGCGGCGTGCGACTCGGACGCCGTGGCGCGCGCGGCGGCCGCGCATGGCGCCCCGGCCGAGCGGCTTCGGACCGTCCGGGTGCCGATCGACACGCCCGATGCCGCCGCCCGGCCGGAGTGGGCCGACGGCCGTCCGGTGGTCGGGTTCGTGGGGCGGATCGAGCCGCGCAAGGGCGTGCTCGACCTGCTGGTCGCGGCGGCAGCGCTCGCCGAGCGAGTGCCGGACGTGCGCGTCGTCATCGTGCGCGGGCCCGACGTCGATCCCGACCGCGACTACGAGAGCCGCGTCCGCGCCGCCGCGGATGCGCTCGGCGACCGCGTCGTGACGATCGGGCCGGTGGAGGGCGCCGCGCGGCTGATGCCGTGGTTCGACGTGCTGTGCGTGCCCTCGCTGCGCGAGCCCTTCGGAACGGTGGCCGCCGAGGCGCTCGCGGCCGGCACGCCCGCCGTCGTGACCGACTCCGGGGGAATGCCCGAGTACGTCACGGCCGGGCGCAGCGGCGAGGTGGTGCCGCCGGGCGACCCCGAAGCGCTGGCCGCGGCGCTCGAGCGGGTGCTCGCCCGGGCGGACGAGATGGCCGACGCCGCGCGCGCGGACGCCGCGCGGTTTGCGACGCCAGGGGTCGCCCGCGAGATGGCCGCGCTCCTGCGCGAGGTGGCCGCCGCGTGAGGGTCGCACTCGACCTGCGCGTGCTGGACGACCCGGCCACGGCCGAGCGCGGCCTCGGGCGCTACGCCAAGGAGCTGGCGGCGGGGCTGCGCGAGGTGGGCGCGGACGTGACCGAGCTGCGCGGGCTCCGCCGGCCGCCGGCGCCGGCGCGCGTGGCCGAGCTGTGGGAACAGCCCCTGCTGGGCCGCGACGCGCGCGCGGCAGGCGCCGACGTCCTCCACAGCCCCTCGGTGGAGCGCACGACGCTGCGCCCGCGCGTCCGGTACGTGGTGACGCTGCACGACCTCGTGCCGCTCAAGCACCCGGAGCGCTACCTGCGCACCGGGCTGAAGCACCGGCTGCGGTACGCCGCGATCAGGCGCGCGACGCGGGTGATCGTGCCGGCCGCGGCGGTCGCGGACGACGCGCGCCGGCTGCTCGGCCTCGAGCGGCTGGACGTCGTTCCCTACGCGCCGGCAGATTTTCTGCGGCCGGTCGCGGATCCGCGCGGCGCGCTCGGCCGGCTGAAGCTTCCCCAGCGCTTCCTCCTCTGGGTCGGCGGCCTCGACCCGCCCGACGCGCGCAAGGGGCTCGCTCCACTGGCACGCGCAGTCGCGGCCGGGGACGGGCCGCCGCTCGTCCTGGCCGGCCGCCACGACGAGCACGGAGCGCGGCTGGGCACGCCCGGCCGCGTCGTGCTGGCGGGGCGCGTGAGTGACGCCGAGCTCGCGGCCCTCTACTCCGCCGCGGACGCGCTCGTGCTGCCCTCCGAGGAGGAGGGCTTCGGGCTGACGCCGCACGAGGCGCTCGCGTGCGGGACGCCCGTCGCCGCCTACGACTTGCCGGTCCTCCGCGAGACGCTCGCGGACAACCCCGCCGTCCGCCTGGTCGCGCCGGGCGAGCCGCAGGCCCTGCTCGCCGCGGCCGCCGAGCTCGCCGGGCGGCCGGCGAGCGGGGCCGGCCGGACCTGGGCCGACGTGGCGCGCGACACGATCGCGGTGTACGAGCGCGCGCTCAGCTGAGCCCGCGCAGGAGCGGGCGGCCGACGCGCACGAGCGCGACGGCGAGCACCGCGGTGCCGACGGCGGCGAGCGGGACGCCGCCCCAGCCGAGCTCGCGCACGACCGTCGCCTGCCAGACCGCGAGGTGGCGGCGGTAGTCGTCGTCATAGGAGTCGGGTTCGTCGACCGCGTCGACCGAGCTGCGCGCCAGCTCCGGAAGCTCGGTGACCTGGCGGACGATCTTCGGGCCGTCCGCGTCGGGGTCTCGGTCGAGCAGCTGCGCGCCGACGGGAGCGAGGACCGCGGCGAAGGAGATCGCGAAGCCGGCTGCGAACAGGGCGAGCGCCGCGCGCGTCCGGCGCGCGTTGCGGTCGATCCACGGCGCGAGCGTGACGAGCAGCAGCGGGATCGCGGGCACAAGAAGCCGCGGCCCCCAGCTCCATCCCCCCATCCAGGAATGCCAGGTGGCGGCGAGCGCGAACGTGACGGCGAAGACGGCTCCCACCACCCCGGCCGTCACGCGCTCGCGCCGCCAGAGCCACGTCAGCGCGAACGGAACCAGCACCACGGCGGGCGCGAACAGGAAGAGCGACTTCTCCGGCGAGAAGAGCAGGCCGCTCGCGCCCTCGAAGAAGGGCGTCGTGAAGCCGGGGTCCGCCGGGTCCTTGTAGCCGAACTCGAGCGGGTCATCGAAGCGCGCGAGGTTGTACGCCACCGTGGCCGCGGCGGCCACGGCGAGCGGCGGCAGCGTGCGCAGGACGCCGGCGGACCCGCCCCCCCGGAGAAGCAGGAACGCCCACAGAAGCGGCGCGAACGCGGCAGCCTGCGGGCGTGCGCAGATTGCGAGCGCGAGCGCCGCGCCCGCGTGCAGCTCGCGGCCGGCCAGGGCGCGCTCGAGCATGACGACGAGGCCCAATGCGACGATCGGCTCGCTGAAGAAGTCGCGCCCGTACGGCAGGAGGTAGGTGCCGAACACGGCGCCGCCGGCCACGAGCGCGGCGGCCGGTCGCGGTGCGCCCAGCCGCCTGGCGAGGAGAAACAGCGCGGCGACGAGCGCGCCGGCGACGAGCGGCATGAGCGTGGCCGCCGCGGCGGCCTCGAGATCCCCGAGCCGGCCCGTAACGAGCCCGATCGGCTGTACGAGCGCGACCGGGAGGACCGACAGGAGCGGCAGGAACAGGCCGTACTTCGAGTAGTGGCGGCCGTCCTCGCCCTCGACGCCGACCTCCGCGGGGACGGCGAGGGAGCCATCGTGCACCACCGACTGCGCCACGGCGAGCATCGAGCTGCCATCCAGGATCGTGATCTCGGCCTGGCCCAGCAGCAGGAAGAGAAGGCAGGCCGTGGCGCCGAGCCTCACCGCGAGTCCGCGGTCCTCCTGGGCCGGCTCCATCGCCCGCAATCTAGCCTGCCCGGATCGGCGTTTCCTTTCTCATACCGGCCTACAACGAGGCCAGCACGATCAGGGAGGTCCTGGAACGGATTTCCGCGCTCGGCCTGGACGCCCAGATGATCGTCGTGGACGACGGCTCCGCGGACGACACGGCGACCGTCGTCGAGGAGTACGCCCGGGGCCGCGACGACGTCGAGCTGCTGCGCCGGCCCCACCGCGGCAAGGGGGCGGCCGTCCGCGCTGCGATCCCGCAGATGACGAAGGAGATCGCGGTCATCCAGGACGCCGACATGGAGTACGACCCCGCCGACGCGGTGCGCCTGATCGAGCCGATCGAGAACGGCGTCGCCGACGTCGTCTACGGATCGCGTCTGCGCGGGGGAGCGCCCCAGCGCGCATATCTCTTCTGGCACCTCGTGGGCAACCGCTTCCTCTCGCTCCTCACGGGCGTCCTCTACAACACGACGCTCAGCGACATGGAGACCGGCTACAAGGCGTTCCGCGCGGATGTCCTCCGCTCGCTGCACCTCACCCAGGACGACTTCGGGATCGAGCCCGAGGTCACCGGCGAGGTGTGCCGGCGCAAGCTGCGCGTCTACGAGACCCCGATCGCCTACTACGGCCGCACCTACGCGGAGGGCAAGAACGTGACGTGGCGCGACGGGTTCAAGGCGATCCGCGTGCTGGTCGAAGTGCGCCTCCGCCGCGGGCGCTAACGGTACGGCGTGCGGCGGCCGAGGGCGGCGCGCGCCAGCGGCACTCGCACCAGCTGGAGCAGCGCCCGCTCCCGCCCGCGCAGCCGCACCAGCGCGTCGGCCCGGCGGAGCGCGTCGGCGGCCTCCGTGTACCGGCGCTGCCTGATCCGCCCACGCGCCAGCAGGACGAGGTCGCGTGACTCCGCCCGCCTCCGGCTGTCCTCATCTACGAGCGCACCATGAGCGGCATGCACCTTCGACATCGACTCCGCGAGCGCCGCAACGTCGGCCGTCACGCCGCGCGCGTGGCGGCGGTAGCGGATCCGCGCGGCGGGCTCGCATACGAACGCGCCGCCCTGCGCGAGAAGGCGGAGCCACAGGTCCCAGTCGGAGGCCAGCGGAGCCGGCCCGGCGAAGCCGCCCGCGCGCTCGAGCGCGTCGCGCCTGACGAGGACACTGGACGTCGGAATGGGGTTCTCCGCGTACAGGACGGGCGCCAGGTCGGCGGCGTGGTGGAGGCCGGGCGCGAGCTCGGGGAGCTCCTCACGGCTCGCGTGGCCGTCGTCACCGATCACGGTGGCGCGCCCGAAGCAGAGCACGGCCTCGGGGTGGCGCGCGAGCGCTTCGCGCTGGACGGCGAGCTTGCCGGGCTCCCAGGCGTCGTCGGCGTCGAGGAGCGCGATCCAATCGCACTCGCCGAGCCGCCCGAGCGCCGCCTGACGGGTGGCGGCCGGCCCCGCCCCGTGCTCGTCCTTCACGACCGCCTCGGCGTCGGGGGGCAGTTCCTGGGAGCGCGCCGAACGCAGCGCGTCGTCGAGGAACGGCGCCGGCGGCCGCACCGGCACGATCAGCCCAATCTGCATTCGCCAAGTGTTTCGGGTTAGCCTCGCGGCCGCATGACTCCCGCCGATCAGGACTGGCTCGCCATCTGCCGCCGCGCCGCGGCGGGCGTCGAGGCGGCGCTCGAGCGCTACCCGAAGATCGCCGACCGCTCGGTCGCGACCGGGGGGCGCGGCGAGGGCGGCGACCGCACGCTCGTGATCGACACGGCGGCCGAGGACGCGATCTTCTCCGAGCTCGAGGCGGTCGGAGTCGGGCTGACCGCCGTGTCCGAGGAGCGCGGCCAGGTGCCGATCGCCGGCGGCGGCCCGATCCACGTGGTGATCGACCCGATCGACGGCTCGCGCAACGCGAAGCGGCGGATGCCGCTGCACGCGGTATCGATCGCCGTTGCCGAGGACAACACGATGGGCGGTGTGGCGTTCGGCTACGTGAAGGATCTCGGCTTCGGCGAGGAATGGTGGGCGCAGCGCGGCGAGGGCGCGTACCTGGACGGCGAGCGGCTGCCGGAGCTTCCGGCGGACGCAGAGCTCGAGCTGCTGGCACTCGAGATGATCCGCCCCCAGCACGTCCTCAGCACCGCCGAGGCGCTGGAGGCGACCGGCGCGGCGCGGCTGCGCGCCATCGGCTCGGTCGCGCTCTCGCTCTGCTTCGTGGCGGCGGGGCGCTTCGACGGACTGGTCACGCTCGCCGACTGCCGCTCGGTGGACGCCGCGGCGGGCCAGCTGATAGTCCGCGAGGCGGGCGGCGCGGTCGCATTCCCCGGCGCGGCCGACGACCCGCTCGACACCGGCCTCGGCCTCGACATGCGCTCGCGCCTGATCGCGGCCGCGACGCCCGCCCTGGCCGACCGCCTGACCGGCGTCGGCGCGGATTGACCGCAGGCGTCGCCTTCGACGCCCGCGATGCCGTCGGCCCCGAGCTCCGCGGCTGGGGGCGCTACGCGCGTGACCTGCTCGCCGCGCTCGAGCGGCGCACCGACGTGGACGTCCACGCCGTAGCCGGTGCGTGGCCCGGGCCCGAGCTCGTCTGGGAGCAGGTCGCGCTGCCGCGGATCCTGCGGCGCGAGCAGGCGGCGCTCGTGCACGCCCCGAACTGCTTCCTGCCGCTGCGACGTCCGTGCCCCGGCGTCGTCTCGATCCACGACCTCGCCTGGGAGGAATACCCGGAGGACTTCGCGCGCACGACGGGGTGGAAGTACCGCACCTTCGCGCCGCGTGCCGCGCGTTCGGCGGAGCGCGTCATTTGCATATCCGAGTTCACTCGCGACGACGTGGCCCGCCGCTACGGCGTGAGCGAGGAGAAGCTCCGCGTGATCGGCGCGGCGCCGTCACTCGCGATCGGCACCGGCGAGCCGCCCGCGGGCCCATACATCCTCGCGGTGGGAGACCTGCGGCGGAAGAAGAACTTCGGCAGGCTCGTCGAGGCCTTCGGGCGCCTGCGCGAGGATGGCCTCGAGCAGCGCCTCGTGATCGCCGGCCGCGACGCCGGCGAGGCGGCCCGCCTGCGCGCCCCCGGCGTCGAGCTGCCCGGCTACGTGTCCGACGAACAGCTCGACGCGCTCATGCGCGGCGCGGACCTGCTCGTCCACCCGAGCCTCTACGAGGGATTCGGCCTCGTGATCGTCGAGGCGATGGCACGCGGCACCCCGGTGGCCGCCGCGCGCGCGACCGCGCTGCCCGAGACGGGCGGCGACGCCGCGCTCTATTTCGACCCGCTCGACGTGGCCGACATCGCGGCAACGATCACCCGGGCGCTAGGCGAGGCGGGGCTCGGCGAACGCGGCCGCGCACACGTCGCGAACCTCTCGTGGGACCACACCGCGGCGCGCACGGCCGCCGTCTACCGGGAGCTCCTGTGACCACGACGATCCTCCTGATCTCGACCGACCGCGCGGCCGAGCTGCGGCACTCGCTGCCGGCCGCGCTGGCGCAGGAGGACGCCGAGGTCGTCGTGATCGACAACGCATCGGACGACGAGACGCCCGACATCGCCTCCTCCCTGGGCGCCGGGCACCTGCGGCTGCCGCGGCGCGTGTCGTGGGCGGCGGCCAACAACGCCGGCATCGCCGCCGCCGAGGGCGACTCGGTCTTGCTGCTGAACGCCGACTGCTTCCTCGAGCCGGACTTCCTGAGCCACGCCCGCGCGCGGCTCGCCGAGCCTGGCGTGGGCGCCGTCGCGCCCAAGCTCGTGCGCACCCTCGGGCCGGAGGCCGGCGACCGCCTCGACCTGCTCGACGCGGCCGGGATCAGGATGACCCGGACGCGCAGCAACAACCTCGTCGGCCACGGCCGGCCGCGGCTGGCCTACGACACGCCCGGGCTCGCATTCGGCGCCGACGGCGCCGCGGCGCTCTACCGGCGCGAGATGCTCGCCGACTGCGCGGTGGAGGGCGAGGTGCTCGACCCTGCCTTCGAGAAGTGGGCCTCGGACGTGGACCTCGCCTGGCGCGGACATCTGATGGGCTGGAAATGCGCCTATGAGCCGCGGGCGGTGGCCTACCATGTCCGCAGCTACGGGCCCAGCAGCCGCGCTTCGGTTCCGGAGGCCGACCGGCGCGTGCAGTTCCGGAATCGCTATCTGATGATGCTGAAGAACGACTCCCCCGCCTCGTTCACGGGCGACCTCCCACGCGTCGCCGGATACGAAGTCCTGGCGCTGGGCTACGCGATCCTGCGCGAACGCCATCTCCTGCCCGGCTACCGCGAGGCATTCGAGCTGGCGCCCGCGGCGCGGCGCAAGGGACGGCTGATCGCGCGCATGCGCACCGCCGACCCGCGCACCGTCCCGTTCGGACTGGAGCCCGCCCCGTGAGCGCGGTCCCCGCCCGCAACGGCCAGGGCCCGGCGCCGCCCGCGCTCGTGCTCGCGGACGAGCACCTCGAGCCCAGCCGCCTGTTCGACCTCCCGATCGAGACCGAGCCGCCGGCGGACCTCCTGCGGCGCATCATCGGCTTCACCGAGGGCACCGAGCGCAAGCGCGTCGCCTACGTGAATGCGCACGTGATCAACCAGTCATTCGACATCCCCGAGGTGCGGCGCGCGCTCATGTCGTCGCACGTCGTCTACTGCGACGGATACGGCGTGCGGCTGGCGGCGAAGGCGATCGGCCGCCCGGTGCCGCACCGCATGACCGGCGCGGACTGGATCTGGGGCGTCGCCGCGCTGTGCGAGGCAGCCGGGCGGTCGCTCTACCTGCTGGGCTCCGACCCGGGCGCGTCCGCCGAGGCCGCCGCGGAGCTGCGCCGCTGGTACCCGTCGCTCGAGATCACGGGCACCCACCACGGGTACTTCGACCTCGGCGGCCCGCACGACGAGCGCGTGATCGAGCACATCAACGAGCACCGCCCCGACATCCTGCTCGTCGGCATGGGCACGCCGCAGCAGGAGGTGTGGGTCGAGCGCCACTTCGACCAGGTCGAGGCGACAGTCGTCTGGACGGTGGGGGCACTCTTCGAGTACGTATCGGGCCGCATCCCGCGCGCGCCGCACTGGATGTCGGACAACGGGCTCGAGTGGATCTTCCGGCTCGCGGTCGAGCCGCGGCGCATGTGGCGGCGCTACCTCCTGGGTAACCCGGTCTTCCTGAGCCGCGTGCTCGGGGAACGGGCCCGCCGCCGCTGACCGTGAGCCCACGCACGGCGCTGGCCATCGCGGCGCCGGCTGTGCTGGCACTGCTCCTCGCCGGCTGGGGCGGCGTGCACACGATCGCGGTCGAGGACATTCTCGACTCGCTCCAGGCGGTGCTGCGCGCCGCGATCGCCGCCCTCCTCCTGTTCGTCGTCTGCGGGTTCGGCCTGACCCGCCTCCTCCTGCCTGCCCACGCGCGCCGCTTCGAGCTGCTGTGGCTTCTGGCGGTCGGCGCCTGCGCGAGCGGGGTTGCGATGACGCTGCTCGGGTTCGCCTACGTCCCGTTCAAGCTGTCGCTCGCGCTGACGCTGGCGGGCGGGGTGGCGCTCGGCGCCTACGCCCACCGCCGGAGCGGCGGCGGGCGGCCGCCCATCGGCTTCGTGCGGTGGCCCCTCTACATCGCGGCGCTCCTGGCCGCGGTCGCGCTGATCCCGTACTTCGCGGCGGGGTTCCCCACGGTCACCGGCGAGGGGTCGGACGCCTACCACGCGGTGGGCGCGGCCGAGTTCCTCCAGCACAGCTATCCGACCGCCGTCGACGCGGACGCCCCGCTCGACCAGATGCCGGTGCGCTGGGGCTCGAAGCACGCCATCTACTACGTCCTCGGGGCGGTCGCCATGCTGTCGGGGCTCGAGCCGTACGAGACGCTCGCGCCGCTCGCCGCGGTGATCTTCGGGATCGCCATCCTCGGCTTCTTCCTCCTCGCGCGCGAGCTGCTCCAGGCTTCGCGCACGGCGGCGCTCGTCGCCGCGGGCGTGGTCGGCCTCGACGCGATGGTGCTCCACACCGTCGTCCACCCCTACTTCAACCAGACGTGGGGCTTCGTCGCTTTCCCCTTCTCGCTCGTCGTGGCCTGGTGGTCCGTGCGCGACCGCCATCGCGGGGCGATGGTCCTGCTCGCGCTGTTCATGCTCGTCGAGGGGCTCGCCTACCCCCTCGCGCTGCCGATCCCGCTGCTGGCGATCGTCGCGATGCTCGTCTACGACCTGCGCGACCGCCGCCGGCGCGGTGTGCCCAGCGCGCTGCCGCCGCTGCGAGAGCTCTGGAACGGCGGGCGCGCGCTCATCTGGATCGTCCCGCTGGCGGTGCTCCTGGCGATACCGGTTGCAGCGGCCGCGGGGAAGATGTGGGACGCGTTCGTGTTGGTGGTCGACCCGAACGCGTCGCTCGAGAAGTGGGCGGGCGACATCTTCAAGTTCATCCCCGCCTACAGGTTCTTCGCCCTCCCGACCGAGACGCTCTGGTTCGTTCCCGTCGCGATCATGATCGGCCTCGCCGCCTGGCTGCTGACGAAGCTGCCGCGACCGCTCGCCTGGGGGCTCGGAACGGTGCTGGTCCTGTTCCTCGCGGCGGCGGTCTACTTCCGCCAGCGCCTGCACGGGCAGTACTTCGAGTTCAAGACGCTCGCGTTCGCGGCGCCGCTCCTGATCGCGTGCGCGGTGGTCGCGCTGTCGCGGCTCGGACGCGTCGGAATCGCGGTGCTCGTCGCGCTCGTCGTCTCGGCCGAGCTGAGCGCCCGCCAGGAGATCCGGGCCCGCGGGCACCAGCTCAGCGAGGACCAGCTCGAGCTGCGCGAGTGGGCCGCCGCGCTGCCGGCCGACGCCTCGATCCGGCTCGACATCTGGGCGCCGCGTCAGCTCTGGGGCTCGTACATGCTCGCCCAGCGGCGCCTGTGCACGCTCCGGCCGCTGACGGGCACCGACTACCCGCAGGTCGTCCGCTCGCGAAAGGCGGACTACATCCTGGTCGACCCGTTGGCCGCGCGGTACTACCGCGGCCGGCCCTTCGACGCCGCGGGCGGGCCGATCCGCTCGAACGACGAGTACAAGCTCTACCGGATGAAGCCGAGCGTGCCGGGCCCGGAGAACTGCTCCCGCCGGATGCTCTTCCCCCAATGAGCCGCGGGGACCTCTGGCGAACCCGTGCGGTCCGCTTCGCGGCCAGCTCCGAGCGGCGGCGGAACCCGCTGGCCGGCGCCTTCGCTGCGCCCGCGCGCGCGTGGTTGCGCCGGGGCGCGGTGCGGGTCCCGGCGGGCGCAGCCGCGGGACTGCGGCTTTCGCTCGAGCACCTCCCGGTCACCCACGCGCACGCCGCGGGCATCGCGTCGGGTTGGGTGGAGCACGAGGTGCAGGAGGCGATGCGGCGCCACCTCGCGGGCGGCGGCGTCGTCTACGACGTGGGCGCGAACATCGGGTTCTTCGCGTTGCTCGCCGCCCGGCTCGTGGGGCCGGCGGGGCATGTGTACGCCGTCGAGCCGGTGGCAGAGAACGCTGATGCGGTCAGGGCGAACGCCGAGCTGAACGACTTCGAAAACGTGACCGTCGTCGAGCGGGCGGCGGGCGCCACGACCGGCCGCGAACCGCTGCTCGTCGTCGCCGACGCGAGCTGGTCGCATCTCGCGGCCCGCGGAAGCCATCCGCAGACCGCGCGAACCGTCGAGGTGGAGGTGGTGGCGCTCGACGAGCTGGTCGCCGCCGGCGAGATTGCGCCGCCGACCTTCGTGAAGATCGACGTCGAGGGCTCGGAGGCCGACGTGCTGAACGGGATGCGCGAGTCGCTCCGTCAGCACCGTCCGATCATCGTCTGCGAGCTCCACGACACGAACGCCGAGGTGGCCGACGCGCTCGAGGAGCTCGGCTACGAGGTGACGAGCCTGGAGGGCCCGCAGCCGTTGCGCGAGGCCCCGCCGGACGTCCACGTCATCGCACGGCCTCGGTAGCCGCCCGGATCCGCTCCGCGACCCGGTCGTACGAGAAGTCGGCCGCGCGCGCGACCCCGCGCTCGAACAGCGTGCGGCGGAGCTCGTCGTCCGAGGTCGCCAGGTGGAGGAGCTCGGCGGCGAGCGCCGGGTCGCCGTCCTCCGCCCAGAGGACGGCATCGCCGCCCACCTCGGGCATCGCCGCCGCCGGCCGCGCGACCGCCGGCACCCCGCTGGCCATCGCCTCGAGCAGCGGCACGCAGAAGCCCTCGTGCTCGGACAGGAGCACGAACGCGCTCGCCTCGGCGTAGGCGGCACGAAGGGCGGCGTCCGGGAGCCCCGCTCCCAGCTGGACGTTGCGCGCACCCACGTCGTCGATGAGGCGCTCGAGCCGGCCGCGGTAAGCATCGTTGAGGGGCTGGCCGCCGAACAGGAGCCGCGCGTCCGGGCGGTGACGGCGCTGGTACAGCGCGAACGCACGGATCGCGAGGTCCGGCCGCTTGTGCGGGGTCACCCGCCCGATCGAGATGACGAGCGGGTTGTCCTCCACGGGCCGCGGCGCCGCGGGTGCCGGCGGCAGCCGCTCCGGCTCGATCAGGATGTGGACGACCGCGGGATCGCGCGCCCCGGCGGCGCGCAGCTCGGCCGCGTTGAACTCGGAGACACCCGCGGCGGCGTCCATCGCGCGGACGAAGGCGGGGAGCCGCTCGCGGCCCAGGGTGCAGCTCAGCCCCATGCGCGGCTCGAACCGCCAGAACCACCGCGCCGAGGTGACGTTGTGGTAGACGAGCAGGGTGCGCGCGGGGATCTCGCGCAGCTGCTGCATGCCGGCCACCCACCCCGCGTAGTGGACGACCACGAGGTCGTCGGGCGCGGGCCGCAGGCGCTCGAGCGGCCGCACGCCGGCGGGCGCGCCCGGGGCGATCAACGCCGCGTACAGGTCGCCCGCGACCCCCCAGCGCGCGAACAGGTCGCGGTAGGCGGTGAGCTGCCCGGTGACGGCGTCGAAGGGACCGACCGCACCGGTGGCCTGGTGGATCCGGCTCAACTGTCGCGGTCGCGCGCGCGCTCGCGCTCGAGCACACGGAGCCGGTGCTCGACGTCGTGGAGGAGCGCCAGGTTGAAGCGCGTCTGCTGCGCCTCGAGCTCGGCGGTGTACTGGCGCAGCAGGCGAAGCAGCATTCGCTTCAGGCGCGTGACCGGCGCGCCGAACCTGCGCGTCGAGTGCAGCGTGGCCGGGTCCACGTCGATCGCCGCCCATTCGCAGAGCTGCTCGAAGCCGATGCGCTCGGATCCGATTCGGTCGAGGTCGGAGGGCGCCAGCGCGGGGTCGCCCTCGTGCTCGCCGCGGCGGCGGCGGGCCTCCTCGAGCGCCTCGTCCGGATCCATCAGCTCACCGCCTCCGTCCGACCGGCCACGGTCCACGTGCCGCGCAGGTCGGCGACCCCCTCGCCGGTGGCGACGTGCGCAACCGAGAAGCGCGCGACGCGGTCGAGCTGGCCTCCGAACGGCGGGTCCTGGTCGCCCACGCCGGCGGACAGGTCGTAGTCGCCACCCAGGAGCGCGAGCCGCGGGATCTCGAAACTGGCCTCGAGCGTGTCCTCCACGGCCCCGATCGTCGCATCCGTGCGGAAGAGGAGCTCGCCTCGCTCGCCGCGGACCTCCAGCGCGAGCACGGCGCGCTCCGCCGGACCGGCGACCACCAGGTCCGCGCGGAGCACCTCGCCGGGTCGGAACATGTGCCGCACGCGGCCCTCGTCATCCTTCACCTCGAGCTCGGCGATCGTCAGCGCGCCGCCGGCCGAGGGGCGCAGCGATTGCGACCCGCCGCTCTCGGTGCCCAGCATGCGGTGGTAGTGCAGGAGCCCCTCGGCGACGCCGCCGTCGAAGGCCTTCTGCCCGGCGTCGAGCACCACCACCCGGTCGCAGACGCGCTCGATCGCGGCCGGGTCGTGCGAGACGAGCACGAGCGTGGCGCCGCGCTCCATCTGCTCGGAGATGCGCGCCAGGCACTTGCGCTGAAACGACTCGTCGCCGACCGCGAGGATCTCGTCGATCAGCAGCACGTCGGCGTCCAGGTGGGCGACGATCGCGAAGCCGAGCCGGAGGAACATCCCCGTGCTGTAGGCCTTGACCGGCACGTCGATGAACTCGCCCAGCTCGGAGAACTCGACTATGCGATCGATCCGCTCCTCGATCTCCTCGCGATCGAACCCGTAGAGGGCGCCGTTCAGCCAGATGTTCTCGCGGCCGGTGAAGTCCTGGCCGAAGCCCGCGCCCAGCTCGAGCAGCGAGACAGTGCGCCCGCCGGTGTCCGCCCGGCCCGAGTCGAGCGGCACGATCCCGGCGAGGCAGCGGAGCAGCGACGTCTTGCCGGCGCCGTTGCGGCCCACTATCCCGACGGCCTCGCCCGGCTCTACGCGCAGATCCACGCCGCGGAGCGCGTGCACCTCGGTCGGGCGGCGGCTGCGGCGGCCGAACGAGACGGCCAGCTCCTTCAGCGTCTGCGAGCGCTCGTGCGTGACCTTGAACGAGCGCGTCGCCTCCTCGAGGACGATCTCGCCCGGCCTCACAGGATCACCGCCAGGTCGCGCTCCATCCGCCGGAAGACGAGCGTCCCGAGCGCGAGCGCGGCGGTCCCCGCGCACGCCACGTAGACGAGGTAGGCCGTGTCCGGCGCCGTCCCCGCCCAGACGATCGTCCGCACCGACTCGACGAACGGAGCGATCGGGTTCGCCCACTGCAGCAGGTCGCCGATCAGCTCGTGGTCGTCGATGCCCGGGAAGTCCTCGACCGGCAGGAAGAGCGGCGTGACGAAGAACCACGGGAGGAGCCCCGCTGCGAGGACGGGCTCCATGTCGCGGAAGTGCGCGTGCAGGACCGCCACGAGCATCGACAGGCCGAGCACCAGGCAGAAGAGAAACAGGACGACGAAGGGCAGCAGGAGCAGCGCCGGGTCGAAGGAGTCGCGCACCAGGAGCGCGACCGGCAGGAGCAGGACGAGCATCGCGATGAACGTGACGAGTTGGACCGTCGCGACCGACGCGGGGATGGCCTCGCGCGGGAAGCGGACCTTGCGCACGAGCGGGGCGTTCAGCACGAGGCTGGGCGCGGCGGCGAGGAGCGCCTGCGAGAAGAAGACCCACACGATCAGCCCGGCCAGGAGGAAGATCGGGTAGTCGGGGATGTCGGCGACGTCGAGCAGCACCTTGAAGACCAGCGCGTACGCCCCCATGAGCACGAGCGGGTTGACCAGGTACCAGGCGATGCCGAGCGCGGTGCCCTTGTACTTCTGGCGCAGCTCCCTGCGCACCAGCTGCTCGAAGAGGAAGCGGTGGCGGAACACCGCCGCGGTTCTTACCAGGCGCCGCGGCGCCTCAGCACGGCCGGAATGGTCTTCAGCATGATCGAGAGGTCGAGGAAGACCGACCACCGCTCCAGGTAGAGGAAGTCGAGCCGCACCAACTCGTCGAACTCGAGCTCGGACCGGCCCGACACCTGCCACAGCCCGGTCATCCCCGGCAGCACCAGGTAGCGCTTGCGGTGCCAGTCCTCGAGCCGCTCGTAGTCGCGGTCGGGCAGCGGCCGCGGGCCGACGAGCGACATCTCGCCGCGCAGCACGTTGAAGAGCTGGGGCAGCTCGTCGAGCGACCAGCGGCGGAGGAAGCGCCCGACCGGCGTGACGCGCGGATCGTCGCGGATCTTGAAGATCGCGCCACCCTTCTCGTTCAGGTCCTCCAGCTCGCGCTGGCGGAACTCGGCGTCGTCGTACATCGTGCGGAACTTGAGGCACTCGAATGCCTCGCCGGCGATGCCGGGGCGGGTGGAGCGGTAGATCGTGGGCCCGCGCGAGGTCAGCCGGACCGCGAGGGCGGTGGCCGCGAGCACCGGGGACAGCACGGCGATCAGGAGCGTCGAGCCGACGATGTCGAAGGAGCGCTTGACGAAGAAGTCGATGCCCTCGAAGACCGGCGGCTTCAGCTCGAACAGCGGGAGCGACTGGCCCGGCACGAACTCGACACGGTCCATCAGGATCTCCATCGTCGAGGGCGCGACGCGCACCTTGATCCCGTGCCGGTGGCAGGTGTCGATCAGCTCGACGGCCCGGTCCTGGGGGAAGTCCGGGTCCGCGATGACGACCTCGTCGACCGCGTCGAACTGCCGCTCGAGGCGCTCGAGCGGCCCCATGTCCTTCAGTCCGTTCTCCTTGCGCGGCTCGAGCGCGACGAAGCCGACCGGCTTGATCTCGGTGTCCTTCAGCGCGTGCGCGACCGCGTCGATGTGCTGCCCGCGCCCCACGAGCACCGCGCGGCGGTGGTAGCCCGCGGCGTGGAGCAGGGCGCCGCTCGTCCGCTCGAACGCCCACCGCAGGGCGGACACGTAGAGGAGCGCGAAGAAGAGCGACCCGTAGAAGACGTAGTAGCTGTTGAAGTCGATCCCCTCGACCAGCGCGTACACGAGCAGGATCACCGCGACCTGGAAGAGCGAGGCGACGATCCGGGTGAACCCGGGCCGCACGGTGCGCGCGCCGTAGAGCCCCGAGCGCGCGAACAGCAGGATCGTCACGAGGATCGCGAGCGGCGCGAGGTCGTCCGTGCGGTTCCAGGCCAGCTCGACGTTCGACTGCGTCTGGACCACGAGCTTGACCTCGAGCGCCGTGAAGATCGCCAGGAAGACGCCGGCGGCGTCGAGCACGCCGAGCGCGAGCACGCGCGCGACGCGCCGGAGCGTGTCGAGCTCGAGGATGCTGGCGAAGAGAAGCGGTCGCCGCGCGCGCATGTCGCGCGGTGAGAGCCCGGTGGCGGTCTCCACCGGGCGAAGTTCTTCTAGCTCTCTTACAAGTCCGTTGGCCACGCCGATCCGATCACCCCAGCAAACAGGCGACCGCTACGAATGTATCGGGGGCCGCCCTGCCAGCAGGAGAAGGTGGTGGCCCAGATCGCGCAAGATCGGGAGCGAACCGAGCCGGTCCAGAGGATAGATGGCGCGCTGGACCGGTCGCGGGAGCCGCCGCCATGCGTAGGTGACTGCGTGGATCTCGGGCACGAGGCCCGCCGCGCGCGCGTTCCTGCGCAGCGACCGCGCCGAAAGCGGCAGGTCATCCACCGTGCCGTGGATCCGGCGCGAAAGCCCAAGCCGGTTCGCCAGCGCGAGCCCCGCGCCGACCGGGTGCAGGATCCCGGGCTCGAGCGCGACCATCGTCCCGCCGGGGCGCAGGAGCCGCGCCGCCTCCTCGAACACGGGTCCCAGCGGGCGCTGGTAGGCCACGTGGTGCAGCGCGAGCCGGTAAAGGACGACGTCGAACGACTCGGGCTCGAACGGCAGCTCGCCGGCGCTCGCGACGAGCGCCTCGTCCGCCTCGCCGCGTTCGATGGCCAGGTGGACCATCGTCGGGTCGACGTCCACGGCGGTCAGGCGAAAGCGCCCCTTGGGGAACAAGTGGCGGCCGACGGTCCAGCCGGCGCCGACCGAGAGCACGTCGGTGCCGCGGAGGGGCAGACGGCGGGCGAGGAGCGTGCGCTCGCGCTCCTTCACGTGCGCGTAGTGGAGCTCGAGGGTCTGGCGGTCGGACAGCCGGTCGAGCAGGTTTTCCGGATCGTACGGTTCGCTCAACCGGCGCCCTTCCGCATGTGCGATGACGCTAACAACCGCTCCGGGCCCCTGGACGGATGTACGAAGGCGCCAAACGGGCGGTGGGCACATAGTCGGGGTAAGCGACGAGGCGCCGCGTAGATGGCTCCGTCTCCCGTGACTGCCCCCACAACGAGGAGACAACTTGACCGCCGCCGCACCCAGCCGCCCGATTGGCCTCCGCGCTTTCGCCATCGCCCTGGCGCTCGTGTGCCTCGGCCTCGCAGTTGGCGCCGCTCCGGCGGAGGCTGATCAGGCGAGCGATCCGGCGACGGTCGCGAGCGGGCAGATCGACGCGGGTGGCAACCACACGTGCGCGGTGCTCGACAACGGGACGGTCCGCTGCTGGGGCCAGGGCGATTTCGGCCAGCTCGGCTACGCGAACACGAGCAGGATCGGCGACGACGAGACCCCGGGGTCGGTCGGGCCGGTCAACCTGGGCGCCGGCCGCACCGCGACCGCGATCACCGCGGGTAACCAGCACACGTGCGCGCTGCTCGACAACGCGACCGTCCGCTGCTGGGGCGACGGCGCCAATGGCCGGCTCGGCTACGCGAATACGACCAGTATCGGGGACAACGAGACCCCCGGGTCGGTCGGGCCGGTCAACCTCGGCGCAGGCCGCACCGCGACCGCGATCACCGCCGGCGATCAGCACACGTGCGCGCTGCTCGACAACGGGACGGTCCGCTGCTGGGGCCGGGGCGCCGACGGCCGGCTCGGCTACGCGAACACGGACACGGTCGGCGACGACGAGACGCCCGGGTCGGTCGGGCCGGTCGACCTCGGCGCCGGCCGCACCGCGACCGCGATCACCGCCGGCTTCGCGCACACGTGCGCCGTGCTCGACAACAGGACGGTCCGCTGCTGGGGCGCCAGCTTCGCCGGCCAGCTCGGCTACGCGAACACGAATTCAATCGGCGACGACGAGACGCCCAGCTCGGTCGGGCCAGTCGACCTCGGCGCAGGGCGCACCGCGACCGCAATCACCACAGGGTTCGTCCACACGTGCGCGCTGCTCGACAACGGGACGGTCCGCTGCTGGGGCGACAGCCCCGACGGGCGGCTCGGCTACGCGAACACGGCCAGGATCGGCGACAACGAGACGCCCGCGTCGGTCGGGCCGGTCGACCTCGGCGCCGGCCGCACCGCGACCGCAATCGCCGCCGGCAACCAGCACACGTGCGCGGTGCTCGACAACGGGACGGTTCGCTGCTGGGGCGAAGGTTTCTTCGGCTCTGTCGGGTACGCGAACACGGCCAGGATCGGCGACAACGAGACCCCGGGGTCGGTTGGACCGGTCGACCTCGGCGCAGGCCGCACCGCCACGGCAATCACCGCCGGCGGCTTTCACACGTGCGCGGTGCTCGACAACGGAACGGTCCGCTGCTGGGGCCGCGGCTTCTTCGGCCAACTCGGCTACGCGAACACCAACGACATCGGCGACACCGAGACGCCGGGGTCGGTCGGGCCGGTGAGCCTCGGCGGATCGGTCGGACCCAGAGATCCGCTCGAGGGGTACATCGCCGCCGGTAACGCCCACACGTGCGCGTTGCTCGATGACGGGGCGGTCCGCTGCTGGGGCAACGGCGGCAACGGCCAGCTCGGCTACGCGAACACGGACACGATCGGCGACAACGAGACCCCGGGGTCGGCCGGGCCGGTCGACCTCGGCCCAGGGCGCACCGCAACCGCGATCACCGCCGGCGACCAGCACACGTGCGCGCTGCTCGACGACGGGTCGGTCCGCTGCTGGGGCAGCGGCAGCCTCGGCCGGCTCGGCTACGCGAACACGACCACGATCGGCGACAACGAGACCCCGGGGTCGGTCGGGCCGGTCGACCTCGGCGCCGGCCGCACCGCGACCGCGATCACCGCCGGCAACCTCCACACGTGCGCGCTGCTCGACGACAGGACGGTCCGCTGCTGGGGCGCCGGCTTCGACGGCCGGCTCGGCTACGCGAACACGACCCATATCGGCGACGACGAGACCCCGGGGTCGGTCGGGCCGGTCGACCTCGGCGCAGGCAGCACCGCGACCGCGATCACCGCCGGCGGCGGCCACACGTGCGCCGTGCTCGACGACGGATCGGTCCGCTGCTGGGGCTTCGGCGGCGGCGGCCGGCTCGGCTACGCGAACACAACCAGTATCGGCGACACCGAGACGCCCGGCTCGGTCGGGCCGGTCGACCTCGGCGCGGGCCGTACCGCGACCGCGATCACCGCCGGCGGCAGCCACACGTGCGCGGAGCTCGACGACGGGGCGGTCCGCTGCTGGGGCGTCGGCGCCAGCGGCCGGCTCGGCTACGCGAACACAACCAATATCGGCGACACCGAGACGCCCGGCTCGGTCGGGCCGGTCGACCTCGGCGCAGGCCGCACCGCAACCGCGATCACCGCCGGCGGCTCCCACACGTGCGCGGAGCTCAACAACGGGGCGGTCCGCTGCTGGGGCAACGGCGGCAACGGCCAGCTCGGCTACGCGAACACGGACACGATCGGCGACAACGAGACCCCGGGGTCGGTCGGCCCGGTCGACCTCGGCCCAGGGCGCACCGCCACCGCGATCACCGCCGGCAACCAACACACGTGCGCAGTACTCGACAACGGGACCGTCCGCTGCTGGGGCAACGGCGGCAACGGCCAGCTCGGCTACGCGAACACGACCACGATCGGCGACGACGAGACGCCCGGGACGGTCGGGCCGGTCGACCTCGGCGGCTCGGTCGGGCCGGTCGTTGACACCGTCGCGCCGACGACAACCGACAACGTGCCGGCGAGTTTCCAGGGCTCGGCCGTCACCATCACGCTGACGGCGACCGACACCGGTTCGGGCGTCAAGCAGGTGAACGGGCGCGACGCGATCTACTACACGGTCGGGAGCTCCCCGGCGGTCCCGACGACGGCGAGCGCGCAGTACGACCCGGCGAACAAGCCGACCCTCACCCATGGGCAGCGGATCCGCTACTTCGCGATCGACGCGGCGGACAACGCGGAGACGCCTCATTCGTCGGATGCCGCGAAGGTCGACACGGCTGCGCCGACCAGCTCCGATGACGTCCCGGCCGGGTTCCGGAACGGCCCGGTGACGGTGACCTTGTCGGCGACCGACAACCCGACCTCGGCCGGGGATTTCGCCGGTGTGAAGCAGGTCAACGGGCGCGACGCGATCTACTACACGGTCGGCAGCTCCCCGGCGGTCCCGACGACGGCGAGCGCGCAGTACGACCCGGCGAACAAGCCGACCCTCAGCCACGGGCAGAAGATCCGCTACTTCGCAGTCGACGCCGTCGACAACGCCGAGACGGCGAAGACCTCCGCCGCCGCCCAGGTCGACACCCAGGCGCCTTCGACGACAGACGACGTCCCCGCCTCGTTCCAGGGGGCGACGGTGACGGTGACCCTGACCGCGAGCGACGAGCCGGGCGGTTCGGGGGTCGACAAGACCTATTACACGACGGGAACCAACCCCGCCGACCCGACCACCAGCTCCGACGAATACGACCCCGCTGACAAGCCGACGCTGGGTCACGGCGAGGTGATCAAGTACTTCTCGACCGACATCGCGGGGAACGCGGAGGCGGTGAAGACCTCGGCGGCAGCGAAGGTCGACAGCACCGCGCCGTCCACCACGGATGATGTGCCGGCTGGGTGGGGGCAGGAGCCGGTCGAGGTGACGTTGACGGCGACTGACGAGTTGGGCGGTTCGGGGGTCGACAAGACCTATTACACGACGGGCACGAGCCCCGCTGACCCGACCACCTCGTCCGAGGAATACGACCCCGCTGCGAAGCCGACGCTGGGGAATGGCGAGGTGATCAGGTACTTCTCGACCGATCTGGCGGGGAACGCGGAGGCGGTGAAGACCTCGGCGGCAGCGAAGGTGGACAACGTCGCACCGGAGACTTCTGATGACGTGCCGGCGGGTTGGCGGCAAAGCCCGGTCGAGGTGACGTTGACCGCGACCGACGATCGGTCGGGGGTCGCGACGACGTATTACTCGGTCGGGACGGCGCCGACCGATCCGCTCGAGCCGTTCGAGGTCTATGACCCGGCGGCGAAGCCGGTCTTGGCGGACGGGGAGATGATCGAGTACTTCTCGATCGACAACGCGGGGAACACCGAGCCGGTGCGGACCTCGCCGAAGGCGAAGGTCGACCAGGTCGCGCCCGAGACGTCGGACGATGTCCCGTCCGGCGAGGTCGATGGCCCGGTCGCGGTGACGCTGTCGGCGACCGACGCCGGCTCCGGCGTCACGGCCACCTACTACACGACGGGTGTGTCCCCCGCGGACCCGACGACGGGCTCGGCGGTCTATGACCCGGGGGCGAAGCCGGTGCTCGCGGATGGTGAGGTGATCAAGTACTTCTCGGTCGATCTGGCGGGGAACGCGGAGGCGGTCAAGAGCTCGCAGGCGGTGGGTGTCGACACAGCCGCTCCGTCGACGGCCGACGACGTCCCGGCGGATTGGCGCCAGGCGCCGGTCGAGGTCGCCCTGACCGCGACCGACGACGACTCCGGTGTCGACAAGACCTATTACACGACGGGTGTGTCCCCCGCGGACCCGACGACGGGCTCGGCGGTCTATGACCCGGGCGCGAAGCCCACGCTCGCCGACGGTGAGGTGATCAAGTACTTCTCGGTCGACCAGGTCGGCAACGCCGAGGCCGTGAGGACCTCGAGGGCGGCAAAGGTCGACCCGACCGCGCCGTCGACCACCGACGACGTGCCCTCCGGTGTGGTCGGCGCCCCGGTCGTGGTGACGCTGTCCGCGGAGGACGCCGGATCCGGGGTCACCGACACCTATTACACGACCGGTGTGTCGCCGGCCGACCCGACGACTTCGTCGGCGGTCTATGACCCGGGCGCGAAGCCGGTGCTCGCCGACGGCGAGGTGATCAAGTACTTCTCGGTCGACCTCGCCGGCAACGCCGAGGCGGTCAAGACCTCAACCGCCGTTGATGTGGATTCGGTCGCGCCTTCGACGACCGACGACGTGTCCTTGGATTGGCAGACGGCGCCGGTCGAGGTGACGCTGGCGGCGACCGACGGCGACTCCGGAATCGCCGACACCTACTACACGACCGGCGTGTCGCCGGCCGATCCGACGACCGCCTCAGCGGTCTACGACCCGGCTGCGAAGCCTGTGCTGGGTGACGGCGAGGTGATCAAGTATTTCTCGGTCGATGAGGTCGGGAACGCGGAGGCGGTGAGGACCTCGCCGGCGGCGCAGGTCGACCAGGTCGCCCCCTCGACTTCGGATGACGTCCCGTCCGGCGAGGTCGACGGCCCGGTGACGGTGGTGCTGTCGGCGACCGACACCGGCTCCGGCGTCGCCCACACCTACTACACAAGCGGTGCGTCGCCGGCCGATCCGACCTCCTCCTCCGCGGTCTACGACCCCGCGGCGAAGCCCACGCTGGGTGACGGCGAGCGGGTCAAGTACTTCTCCGTCGACCTCGCGGGGAACGCGGAAGCAGTGAAGACCTCGGCCGCGGTCGACGTGGCCGACGACGAGGAGGAGCCGCCGCCCGGGCCCAAGCCCGGCGCGTGCGCGAACGACCTCGACGCCCCAGCGGGCGGCGACCCCGTCTTCGGGTCGAGCGCCGGCGACTGGATCCGCGGCACCGACACAGCCGACCGGCTCGTCGGGCTCGCCGGAGACGACTGCCTCGAAGGCCGCGGCGGCGACGACACCCTGTTCGGAAACGACGGCGACGACCGCTTCTGGGCCGGCGCAGGCGACGACAACGCCTACGGCCGCGCAGGCGAGGACCGGCTCTGGGGCGACACAGGCGACGACCTGCTCTCAGGCGGAGACGACACAGACGCCCTCCGCGGCCGCGCAGGCAAGGACCGGCTCAAGGGCGGCAGCGGCCCCGACCGCCTCTACGGCGGCGCCGACGACGACCGCCTCAGAGGCGGACCCGCTACCAACACCTACAGCGCGGGCCGCGGCGACGACCGCGTGCGCGCTGCCAACGGACAGGCCGAAACGATCCGCTGCGGCCCCGGCGAGGACCACGCCACAGCCGACGCCGACGACACCACAATCGACTGCGAAACCGTCAACGCGCCCTGACGAACCCCGCCGGCGCCGCGTCTCCCGCCAATCCTTGTGACGCGCGCGCCGGAACCGGCGCGCTGGTCACAGAGTTCGCGGGCCGGGCACCGCGGAGGGACCTGGACGGATGTACGAAGGCGCCAAACGGGCGATGGGCTGATAGTCGGGGTAAGCGACGAGGCGCCGCGTAGCTGGCTCCGTCTCCCGTGAGTGATCCCCCCACACGAGGAGACAACTTGACGCCCGCCGCCCCCCTCAGCCTCGCTCGCACCCTCGCGGGCGCCGTGCTGGTCGCCCTAACGGCGGTCGCCTGTGCGGCTGCGTCCCCGGCAGCGGCTGCTTCCGACACGCCGCTGGCGGACACCTACGTGACAAACGGGACGATTCGCGCGATCGCGACAGGCGGCGGTCACACCTATCTCGGCGGTGACTTCACGATGGTCGGGCCGCGGATCGGGCATGGGATGGAGCTGGCGCAGGCGGGCGCCGGTCAGCCTGACACGGCGGCGTTCCCGGAGGTCGCGGGCGGGCCCGTTGCGGCGGTGGCGGCGGACGGGTCGGGCGGCTGGTACATCGGCGGGGACTTCACGCACGTCGACGGGGTGGCGCGCAACCGGATCGCGCACGTGAACGCTGACGGCAGCCTCGACGAAGCCTGGAACCCGAACGCCAACAGCACCGTGAACGCGCTGGCGGTGTCGGGCGGGGACGTCTACGCCGGCGGGGAGTTCAGCTCGATCGGCGGGCAGTCGCGCAACTTCGTTGCGAAGCTGTCGGCGACCGGCACCGGCGCAGCCGACCCCAACTGGAACCCGAACGCCAACAGCACCGTGCTCACGCTGGCGGTGTCGGACGACGGGGTCTACGTCGGCGGGTTCTTCAACTCGATCGGCGGGCAGTCGCGCATCGGGATCGCGAGGCTGTCGGCGACCGGCACGGGCGCAGCCGACCCCGACTGGGACCCGAACGCCGACGGCGGCGTGAACGCGTTGGCGGTGTCGGGCACCGACGTCTACGCCGGCGGGTTCTTTACCTCGATCGGCGGGCAGGCGCGCAACTTCGTCGCGAAGCTGTCGGCGACCGGCACCGGCGCAGCCGACCCCAACTGGGACCCGAACGCCGACAACGTCGTGCTCGCATTGGCGGTGTCGGGCACCGACGTCTACGCCGGCGGGGCCTTCAGCTCGATCGGCGGGCAGACGCGCATCAGGATTGCGAAGCTGTCGGCGACCGGCACGGGCGCAGCCGACCCCGACTGGGACCCGAACCCCAACGGCGGCGTGAACGCGTTGGCGGTGTCGGACGGGGACGTCTACGCCGGCGGAAGCTTCACCTCGATCGGCGGGCAGGCGCGCAACTTCGTCGCGAAGCTGTCGGCGACCGGCACCGGCGCAGCCGACCCCGACTGGAACCCGAACGCCAACAACAGCGTGAACGCGTTGGCGGTGTCGGACGACGGCGTCTACGCCGGCGGGAACTTCACGAGCGCGGGCGCCGACAACCTCAGGCGCAGGAACATCGCGCGGCTGAACGCGGACGGCAGCCTCGACGAAGCCTGGAACCCAGACGCCAACAACAGCGTGAACGCGTTGGCGGTGTCGGACGACGGCGTCTACGCCGGCGGGGCCTTCACCGCGATCGGCGGGCAGGCACGCAACCGAATCGCGAGGCTGTCGGCGAGCGGGACCGGCGCAGCCGACCCGAGCTGGAACCCAAACGCCAACAGCGCGGTGGCCGCGTTGGCGGTGTCGGACGACGGCGTTTATGCCGGCGGCGGCTTCACCTCGATCGGCGGGCAGGCGCGCAACTTTGTCGCGAAGCTGTCGGCGACCGGCGCCGGCGCAGCCGACCCCGACTGGAACCCAGCCGCCAACAGCATCGTGCTCGCGCTGGCGGTATCGGACGACGGCGCCTACGCCGGCGGGACCTTCACCTCGATCGGCGGGCAGACGCGCAACTTCGTCGCGAAACTGTCGGCGACCGGCACCGGCGCAGCCGACCCCAACTGGAACCCGAACGCCAGCGGCGGCTTTTTTGGTACCTCGGTGTCCGCGCTGGCGATATCCGGCTCGGACGTCTACGCCGGCGGGCGGTTCACGGCGATCGGCGGGCAGACGCGCCCCTCGCTCGCGAAGCTGTCGGCGACCGGCACCGGCGCCGCCGACCCCGACTGGAACCCGAGCCCCAGCGGCGGCCCTCTTGGTGCCTCGGTGTTCGCGCTGGCGATATCCGGCTCGGACGTCTACGCCAGCGGGTCCTTCTCCCTCATCGGCGGGCAGGTGCGCAATCGGGTCGCGAAGCTGTCGGCGACCGGCACCGGCGCAGCCGACCCCAACTGGAACCCGAACCCCAACGGCAGCGTGAACGCGCTGGCGGCGTCGGGCACAGACGTCTACGCCGGCGGGAGCTTCACGGCGGTCGGCGGGCGGGCGGCGCAGGGGATCGCCCAGTTCTCGGTCGTGACCGGCAGCACCGACAGCACCGCGCCGTCCACCACGGATGATGTGCCGTCGGGGTGGCGGCAGGAGCCGGTCGAGGTGACTTTGGTGGCGAGCGACGAGTTGGGCGGTTCGGGGGTCGATGAGACCTATTACACGACGGGGGTGTCGCCGGCCGACCCGACGACGAGCTCGGCGGTCTACGACCCCGCTGATAAGCCGACGCTGGGGAATGGCGAGGTGATCAAGTACTTCTCGACCGACATCGCGGGGAACGCGGAGGCGGTCAAGACCTCGCCCGCAGCGCAGGTCGACAACGTCGCACCGGAGACGACCGATGACGTGCCCTCCGATTGGCAGACGGCGCCGGTCGAGGTGACGCTGACCGCGGGCGACGATCGGTCGGGGGTCGCGACGACGTATTACTCGGTCGGGACCGCGCCGACCGATCCGCTCGAGCCGTTCGAGGTCTATGACCCGGCGGACAAGCCGGTCCTCGGTGACGGGGAGATGATCGAGTACTTCTCGATCGACAACGCCGGGAACACCGAGCCGGTGCGGACCTCGCCGAAGGCGAAGGTCGACTCGATCGCGCCGGAGACCTCGGACGATGTCCCGTCCGGTGAGGTGGACGGCCCGGTGGCGGTGACGCTGTCGGCGACCGACACCGGTTCCGGGGTCACGGCCACCTATTACACGACCGGGGTCGCGCCGGCGGACCCGACCACCTCGTCGGCTGTCTATGACCCTGGGGCGAAGCCGACGTTGGGTGATGGCGAGCTGATCAAGTACTTCTCGGTCGACCTCGCGGGGAACGCGGAGGCGGTGAAGACCTCGCAGGCGGTCGGCGTGGACGCGGTCGCGCCTGAGACGACAGACGACGTGCCGGCTGACTGGCGGCAGGCGCCGGTCGAGGTGACGCTGTCGGCGAGCGACGACGACTCCGGCGTCGCCGACACCTACTACACGACCGGCGCCGCGCCCGCCGATCCGACCACGGCCTCCGCCGTCTACGACCCGAGCGCGAAGCCGGTCCTCGCCGACGGCGAGGTGATCAAGTACTTCTCGGTCGACCAGGTCGGCAACGCGGAGACGGTCAAGACGTCGGCGGCGGCGCAGGTCGACCAGGTCGCCCCGTCAACGACCGACGACGTCCCCTCCGGTGTGGTGAACGCCCCGGGGGCGGTGACGCTGTCCGCGACCGACACCGGCTCCGGGGTCACCGACACCTACTACACGACCGGTGCGTCGCCGGCCAACCCGACCACGGGCTCGGCGGTCTACGACCCGGCTGCGAAGCCGGTCCTCGCCGACGGCGAGGTGATCAAGTACTTCTCGACCGACCTCGCCGGCAACGCCGAGGCGGTCAAGACCTCACAGGCGGTGAACGTCGACAACGTTGCGCCGGAGACGACCGACGACGTGTCCCCGGACTGGCAGACCGCGCCGATCGAGGTGACGCTGTTAGCGAGCGACGCCGACTCGGGAGTTGCTGACACCTACTACACGATGGGTGCGTCGCCCGCGGATCCGACGACGTCCTCCGCCGTCTACGACCCGGGCGCGAAGCCGGTGCTCGCCGACGGCGAGCGGATCAAGTACTTCTCCGTCGATCAGGTCGGGAACGCGGAAGCGGTGAAGACCTCGCAGGCGGCGAAGGTCGACCCGACCTCGCCGTCGACCACCGACGACGTCCCCTCGGGTGAGGTCGACGGCCCGGTCGCGGTGACCCTGACTGCCGACGACGACGGTTCCGGTGTCACGGCGACCCACTACACCAAGGGCACCTCGCCCGCCGACCCGACGACCTCCTCGGCCGTCTACGACCCTGCGGCGAAGCCTGTCCTCGGTGACGGCGAGCGGATCAAGTACTTCTCCGTCGACCTCGCGGGCAACGCGGAAGCCGTGAAGACTTCGGCGGCGGTCGAGGTGGCCGAGGATGAGGAGGAGCCGCCGCCCGGGCCCAAGCCAGGGGCGTGCGCGAACGAGCTCGACGCCCCAGCGGGCGGCGACCCGGTGTTCGGCAGCGCCGCCGGCGACTGGATCCGCGGCACCGACACAGCCGACCGGCTCGTCGGGCTCGCCGGCGACGACTGCCTCGAAGGCCTCGGCGGCGACGACACCCTGTTCGGAAACGACGGCGACGACCGCTTCTGGGCCGGCGCAGGCGACGACAACGCCTACGGCCGCGCAGGCGACGACCGCATCTGGGGCGACACGGGCGACGACCTCCTCTCAGGCGGAGACGACACCGACGCCCTCCGCGGCCGCGCAGGCGCGGACCGCCTAAAGGGCGGGAGCGGCGCCGACCGCCTCTACGGCGGCGCCGACGACGACCGCCTCACCGGCGGCCCCGCCACAAACACCTACTCAGCCGGCCGCGGCGACGACCGCGTGCGCGCGGCCAACGGCCAGGCCGAAACGATCCGCTGCGGCCCCGGCCAAGACCGCGCCAGAGCCGACGCCGACGACACCACAATCGACTGCGAGATGGTGAACCAACCCTCCTGAGGGGGGCGAATAACGACTGTCACCTTCTTCACGCGTGTGTCGGTAGGCTGAGCGCGGGGAGGCAGGATGCGGCAGGGGGCAGAACGGAGTCGCCTTGGGGCACGGCGGCCCACACGGGCCGAGATCGAGCCTGCCGCGCTCGAGCTGCTCAAACGCCACGGCGCGGCGATCATGGCGACCGCGCGCCGCTTCGCCGCCACGCCCGAGGACGCCGAGGACGCCTACCAGCGCGGCGTCGAGATCCTGCTGACGAAGGCCCCCACGACCGCCGAGGCCGAGCTCGTCCCCTGGCTCCGCACGGTCGTCAAGCACGAGGCCTGGGCGCTGCGGCGCCAGCGCCAGCGCGCCGCGCCGGTCACCGACGACGGGCGCGTGCCGGAGCGCGCATCGGACGGTGGGCTGACGCACACGCAGGCGGAGCGGCTCGACCGGCTGCGCGTCGGGGCGCAGGCGCTCAAGGACCTCAAGCCGCAGGAGGTCCGTGCGCTCGTGCTGCGCGCCGAAGGTCACAGCTACAGGCAGATCCAGGAGCTGACCGGGTGGACCTACACGAAGGTCAACCGCTGCCTGACCGAGGGGCGCAAGGCGTTCCTCGCGCGCGTCGCGGGGATCGAGGCGGGCTCCGAGTGCGAGCGGCTCGCGCCGCTCCTGTCGAAGCTCGCCGATGGCGAGGCCACCGCCGAGGACCTCGCGGCGCTGCGCCCCCACTTCCGCACCTGCCTGGCGTGCCGCGCAACGCTGCGCGAGTTCCGAGGCGCGCCGGCGACCGCGGCGGCGCTGGTGCCCGCCGCCGCGTTCGTGGCGTCGGACTCGTCGCTGCTCGACGTGCCGGCACGGCTCCTCGAGGGCATCGCGGGCTGGACGCAGAAGGGGCACGCGCTCGCGGAGATGGCGACCGCGCAGAAGGTGGCGGCGGTGGCGGCGTCCACCGCGGTGATCGGCGGCGGCGCCGCGGTGACGGTGAAGCAGGTGGAGCGCCAGCGAGAGCCGGTGGAACGGGCCGCGAGGGTCGAGCGGCGCGCGGATGCGAGTGAGAACGCGTCGCGAGTGGCGGCGGTCGCGCCTGCTCCGACCGCCGTCGTCAGCCCGTCTTCGTCGCCGGCACCGCGGATCCGCCCGCGCCCGACCCGAACTGAGCGGCGGGAGCGTCGGGAGCGCGCAGCACGTCGAAAGACACCGCCAGCGCAGCAGGAGTTCGAGCCCGCCTTCGCCGCCGCCACAACGCCGTCCTCCGCGGCGGGCGCCGACTCCTCCCCGTCGCCCCGGTCCACTCCGGCCACCCCCGAGGCCGGGCCCGCGCAACCCGGCGGCGGCGCCGAGGAGTTCGCCCCGTGACACAGCCGTAAGCTCCGCGCGGTGCGCGGCCGCGAGCTCCACGTCCTGGGAGGCATCGTCGCCGTCGCGGCGCTCGTGCGCCTCCTCACGCTCGACGGACAGAGCTTCTGGCTCGACGAGGCGGTGACGGTCGGCCTGGTCGAGATGAGCCTCGGCGACATGCTCGACCGGATTCCCGAGAGCGAGTCGACGCCGCCGCTCTACTACGTCGTCGCGTGGCTGTGGGCGATGGTCTTCGGCACTGGCGAGGTCGGGCTGCGCTCGCTGTCCGCCCTCTGCGGAATCGCGTTCGTCCCCGTCATGTACGCGGCCGCGGCCAGGGCCGCCGGCGTACGTGCCGGGCTCATCGCGGCCGCGATCGCCGCGCTTTCGCCGATCCTCGTCTGGTACTCGCAGGAGGCCCGCGCGTACTCGCTCCTCGTCCTCCTGGCCGGCCTGTCCTTCCTGTTCTTCATCCGGCTCCTGACGGGGGAGCCGCGGCGGCGCACGCTTGTCCTCTGGGCCCTGTTCTCGGCGCTCGCGCTCGCGACGCACTACTTCGCCGCGTTCCTCGTGGCGGTCGAGGCCGTCTGGCTCCTGTACGCGGCCGCGAACCGCCGCCCCGTCGCCGTCGCGGTCGCCGCCGTCGTCGCCGTCCAGGCCGCACTCCTGCCGCTGCTCCTCCACCAGCGCTCGCTCGATCTCGCCGACTTCATCGACAACACGGGCCTCGGCTACCGGCTCGTGCGCGCGCCGAAGCAGTTCCTCGTCGGGTTCGACGCACCCGGCGAAGCGGTGATCGGCGTCGCCGCCGGAGCGCTCGTCCTCCTTGCGCTGTGGTTCGTGTGGTCGCGTGGCGACGAGCGCGACCAGCGCGCGGCCAGGATCGGCGCGATCGTCGGCGGCCTGCCCGTGCTGTCCGCGGCGGTGCTGGCGCTCGCGGGCGTGGACTACCTGGACACACGCAACCTGCTGATCGCGTGGCCGCCGCTGGCGCTCGTCGTCGCCGCGGGCCTCGGCGCGATGCGCGCCGGCACGGCCGGGCTCGCCGCCGCGGGCGGGCTGGTGCTGATCGGCGCTCTGACCATCGTCTTCGTGGCCGCGAAGCCCACGCTTCAGCGCGACGACTGGCGCGGCGCGACCGAGGTGCTCGAAGGCGGCGCCACGCCCCGAGCGGTGGTGGTCTCGCCGGGATCGGCCGGGATGCCGTTCGCGATATACGCGCCGGACCTCGAGCAGATGGCGCCCGCCGGCGCCGCCGTGCGCGAGATCGACCTCGTCGCGCTTCCGCCGCGCGGGCGCTCCCAAGGCGCGGCCGAGACGCCCCCGCGACCCGCGGAGCACCCACCGCCGCTGGCCGGCTTCAAGCTGGTCGAGCGCCGGTTCGAGGACGCGTACACGGTCATGCGCTTCCGCTCGCCGCGCGCGAAGCGGGTCACTCCACTTGCGCTCAAGTCGGCCCACGTGGACGTGGACGCGACGAAGGGCGTGTTCCTCGAGCGTTAGGCGGCGGGGGGCGGCGTGCCCTCCGCCCAGCGCTCCTCGCCGCCCTCGATCTCCTTCTTCCAGATGGGCGCTTCGGCCTTGATCCGGTCGATCGCTTCGCGCGCGCCCGCGAAGGCCTCGCCGCGGTGCGGCGCCGACACGGCCACGACCACGCTCGGCTCGCTGAGCGGCACGGTCCCGATGCGGTGCTCGGCCGCGGCGGCACACAGCCCGTGCCCATCGGCGACCTCGGTCAGGATGGCCGCCATCCGCGGCTCCGCCATCTCCGCATAGGCCTCGTACTCGAGCCGCTCGACCGCGCGCGTCACCCCCTCGAACACGACCACGGCGCCCGCGCGCGGATCGCGCACCCGGGCCACGAGCGACTCTGCGCTGAGCGCCTCGTCGGTCACGCGCACCCACGGCCCGCCGTCGCCGCCGCTGACGGGCGGGATCAGCGCCAGCTCATCGCCCTCGGCCAGGGGCGCGTCGCCGTCCGCGTACTCGCGGTTCACCGCCATCACGACGGGCAGGTCACCGGTGATGCCCCCGAGCTCGCCGATCGCGTCGCGCACGCGCGCGCCGTCGGGCAGCTCGATCGACAGCTCGCTCGCGCCGGCCCGCTCGCGGAGCTGCGCGAACAGGCGCACCGTGACCTGCATCAGCCGACCAGGATCCGCGCGCGCATCTCCGGATGGATCGTGCAGACCATCCGGTAGATGCCCGGGTCCGGCGCGACGACCCGGATTTCCGAACGGGGCGGCAGTGGCGTGGCGGGGAACGCCCGCCTGATCGCGATCCGGTGCCGCTCGCGATCGCCCCTGATCGTCAGCTGGGCCGTCGGCCGCGCGCCGAGGCGGGCCGGCACGAAGCGCCGCTGCCTCACCTTGGACGTCGACGGAAGGTTCTCAGGCGACGTCGTGACCCGTTCCTTCTGCTTGGAGGACGGCGCGGTCGTCGCCCCGTCCTCTTCGTCATCCCCGCACGCGGCGAGGGCCAGGACGGCGCAGGCCAGGACGGTTCCGAGCGGTCGCACGCAGCCGAGCGTACTCACGAAGCCCGAAGGTAACCTCAGGACGGAGATGGCGACCCAGCCGGAGCAGAAGCCCACGATCGCGCCCGTCGTCGGCCCCGACGATCCGCGCCACTTCACCGACTCGGGCATCGAGATCGATCGCCTCTACACCGAGGCGGACGTCGCGCCGGGGCTCGACGAGCGCCTCGGCGAGCCGGGTCAGTACCCGTTCACGCGCGGGATCCATCCGGACATGTACCGCAGCCGCAAGTGGACCATGCGCCAGTACGCGGGCTATGCGACCGCCCAGGAGACCAACGAGCGGTTCCACTACCTGATCAAGCACGGCTCGACCGGCCTCTCGATGGCCTTCGACCTGCCCACCCAGCTCGGCCGCGACTCGGACGACCCGCTATGCGAGGGCGAGGTCGGCCGCACGGGCGTCGCGATCGACTCGATCGACGACATGCGGCGGGTCTTCGACGGCATCCCGCTCGACGAGGTCTCGACCTCGATGACGATCAACGCTCCGGCCGCCGTGCTCCTCCTGCTCTACGAGCTGGTCGGCGAGGAGCAGGGCGTCGAGTCGCACGTGCTGCGCGGCACGACCCAGAACGACATCCTCAAGGAGTACATCGCGCGCGGGAACTTCATCTACCCGCCCGTCCCGGCGATGCGCCTGACCACGGACCTTTTCGCCTACTGCCGCGAGCGGGTCCCGAAGTGGAACACGATCTCGATCTCGGGCTACCACATGCGCGAGAAGGGCTGCTCGGCGGTCCAGGAGGTCGGGTTCACGCTCGCGAACGCGATCGCCTACGTGCAGGCGGCGATCGACGCCGGGCTCTCGGTGGACGAGTTCGGCCCGCGGCTCGCCTTCTTCTTCAACGGCCACAACAACGTCTTCCAAGAGGTCGCGAAGTTCCGCGCCGCCCGGCGCATGTGGGCGCGCATCATGCGCGAGCGGTTCGGGTCGGAGAACCCGAAGTCGCAGACGATCCGCTTCCACACGCAGACGGGCGGCGTGACGCTCGCGGCCCAGCAGCCGGAGAACAACATCGTCCGGGTCGCACTTCAGGGCTTCGCCGCCGTGTGCGGCGGCACCCAGTCGCTCCACACGAACGGCTTCGACGAGGCGCTCGCGCTGCCCACGGAGAAGGCGGCGCGGATCGCGCTGCGGACCCAGCAGATCCTCGCCCACGAATCCGGCGCCGCCGACTCGGTGGATCCCTTCGCCGGCTCCTATCTCGTCGAGAACCTGACCGACGAGATCGAGGCCCGCGCGCAGGAGCTGATCGACCGGATCGACGAGATGGGCGGCTCGGTCGAGTGCATCCCGTTCATCCGCGCCGAGGTCGAGGAGTCGGCCTGGAGCTACGAGGAGCGCTACAAGCAGAAGCAGGACGTGGTCGTCGGGGTGAACGAGTTCGTCTCGGACGAGCCCGACGACGTCGAGATTTTGCGCGTGGACCCGGAGTCCGAGCGCCAGCAGGTCGAGCGGCTGAAGAAGTTCAAGGCCGACCGCGACCAGGACGACGTGGACGCCCGTCTGGAGGACCTGCGCCAGGTGGCCCAGGGCAGCGGGAACCTGCTCGGGCCGATCCGCGCCGCGCTGAAGGCGCGCGGGACGATCGGCGAGGTCTCCGGCGTCATGCGCGAGGAGTTCGGGGAGTACAAGGAGGCGTGAGCGGGCGCGCCGCGCTGGCGGCCGCGCTCGCCCTGGTCGTGCTGCCTCCGGTCGCCGGCGCGCGGCTCCCGGCGCGCCCGGACGGCTGGCCGAAGCGGCTCGAGCTCGGCCTCGCGAACCAGCCCGGCGGCGCGAACTCGATGCTCCGCGAGGCTCCGTTCGGCTTCCGCTACCAGTACCTGGCGGGCGACGTGAGCGGCCAGAGCGGCTGGCAGAACTGGAACCCGAACGGGACCTTCGTCAGCCGGTACATGCGCGAGTCGCGCCGCGCCGGGGTGACGCCGGTGTTCTCCTGGTACGTGCTCCAGCACTCGCGCCCGGGGCGGGGTGGCCGAACCGAGCGCGGGGCCGTCCGCGCGGCGCTTCGCGACCGTGGCTTTCGGCGCGCGTGGATGGACAATCTCGCGCTCGCCCTGCGGCGGATCGGCGACCGGCGGGCGGTGATCCAGATCGAGCCCGACTTCTGGGGCTACGTGCAGCAGGTCCACGGGGACCGCGCGCCGCGGAAGGTGCGGCGGCTGGCGCGCCGGATGGTCCGGATGCGCGACCGCCTGGCCCCGCGCGTGCTCCTCGCCTACCACGTGAGCATCTGGGGGACGAACACCGACATCGTGCTCCAGAACTCGTCGCGGCGCGAGGTCCGGCGGCTCGGGACGCGCGCGGCGCGCTTCTACCGCTCGCTGGGGGCGCGCTTCGACCTGGTCTTCGGCGAGATGGACGATCGCGACGCGGGCTACAACGAGGTCGTGAACGGCGACGGCGGGTTGTCGTGGTGGACCCGGGCGGACTACCGCCGACACGTCCGGTTCTTCGAGCGATTCGTGCAGGTGTCGCGGCGGCGAGTGGTGATCTGGCAGATCCCGCTCGGGAGCCGCGGGCTCGACAACACGCACCGCCGCTACCGCGACAACAAGGTCGAGCGGCTCCTCCGCGACCCGGAGCGGCGGTGGCTCCGTCGATACGCGCGGGCGGGCGTGATCGGGTTCCTGTTCGGGGCGGGCTCGTCCGACGCCACCTCGCCGGACGCCGACGGCGGGGTCTTCTACGAGTCGGCTCGGCGCTACTACCGCCGCGGGCGGCTGAAGCTGCGCTGACGTAGGATCGCCGACTCGTGCTGGCGGCGACCTCGTTCTACGACGTCTCCGTCGCCGTCCACGTGATGGCGGCGATCATCGCGTTCGGGCCCCTGTTCGCGTTCCCCCTGTTCATCAGCCTGACCGAGCGGCGCGACCCCCTGTCGCTGCCGGTCGTGCTGCGCGCGGTCAACAGGGTCGAGCGGGCGCTCGTCGTGCCCGTGGGCGCGGTTGTCGGGTTCACCGGCGTCTACCAGGCGATCGACGGGCCGTTCTCGTTCGACGACGACCTCTGGATGACGGTCGGGTTCGCCCTCTACCTGCTCGTGTTCGGCGTCCTCGTACTGCTTGTCGAACCGCTGCGCGCGCAGGCGGCGAACGAGGCCGACGGGCTGCTCGAGGCGGCCGGCGAGGACGACACGGTGGACCTGTCGGAGGGCTACCACGAGCGGATGCGGCTGCCGAACGCGCTCATGCCGACGATCGGGATAGTCCTGCTGTTCGTCGTCTACCTGATGGAGACGAAGCCGGGCTGAAAGATCGCCTGCATCCGCAGGACGGGCCCGGGCGACGGTCGAATCGTCCCGCCGATGCCCCAGGTGCAGGCACAGCGGCGGCTCGTCAAGTCCCCGCCCGAGCTTTGGACCGAGCTGAGCGACGCGGCGGCTCTGGCCCGCCACCTTGGCGAGTTCGGCGAGATCCGCATAACGCGGCTCGAGCCGGAGTCCAAGGTCGTCTGGGAGGGCGATCGCGCAAACGGCACCGTCGAGCTGGAGAGCGCCGGATGGGGCACCCAGGTGACCTTCACCGTGGAGGTGCAACAAACGGGGACTGACCCCGTTCGTTGCGAGCCCGAGGCGGAGCCGGAGCCCGAGCCCGAGCCCGAGCCCGTGGCAATCGAGCCGGAGCCGCCCGCACCCGCGCCGCTCCCCCCCGCGACGCTCGACGCCCGCCACAGGCGTGGCATCTTCGCCCGACTCTTCGGGTGGGACGACCACGTGGACACGGTCATCGAGAACGCCCGCGAAGCGGTTGCCGTCCAGCCGGAGGACGAACCCGAGCCCACGGTGGCACGGATTTCTCGACCTGTGCCCGAAGAATCGGTGCCACCGGTTCCCGAGCCGGAGCCCGAGCCCGAGCCCGACCCCGCCGTCGCGACGCTCGAGCACGCGCTCGACCAGCTCGGCCAGGCGCACCACCGCCCGTTCTCGCGCGCCTAGCGGCCTCTCCGTACAATCCGCCGCCGCATGGCGCGGCAGAAGACCCCTGAGACCTACGAGGAGAAGCTGAAGCAGCTCGAGGAGCTGCGGGTCCAGGCCGCGCACACGAACCCCGAGGCCGAGGAGAAGCAGCACGCCAAGGGCAAGTTCACCGCGCGCGAGCGGATCGAGAAGCTGCTCGACCCGGGCTCGTTCCAGGAGCTCGACACATTCGTCCGCCACCGCACGTTCGAGTTCGACATGCTCAAGAACCGGCCCTGGGGCGACGCGGTCGTCACGGGCCACGGCACGATCGACGGCCGGCCGGTGTGCGTGTTCAGCCAGGACTTCACCGTCTTCGGCGGCTCGCTCGGCGAGGTGATGGCCGAGAAGATGTGCAAGATCATGGACCTGGCGGCCAAGATCGGCTGCCCGGTCATCGGGATCAACGACTCGGGCGGCGCGCGGATCCAGGAGGGAGTCGTCTCGCTCGGCGCGTACGGCGACGTGTTCGTGCGCAACGTCCAGTGCTCGGGCGTCATCCCGCAGATCAGCCTGATCATGGGCCCGTGCGCCGGCGGCGCCGTCTACTCCCCCGCGATGACCGACTTCATCTTCATGGTGAAGGAGACCTCGCACATGTTCATCACGGGGCCCGAGGTCATCAAGACCGTGACCGGCGAGGAGGTCGAGTTCGAGGAGCTCGGCGGCGCGATGACGCACAACACCAAGTCGGGGGTCGCCCACTTCGCGTCCGAGGACGAGGAGGCGTGCCTCGAGGACGCCCGGTACCTCTTCTCGTTCCTACCGCAGAACAACCTCGAGCTGCCACCGCGGCTCGAGACCGGCGACGACCCGGGGCGCATGGAGGAGGCGCTCGACACGATCGTCCCCGACAACCCGAACAAGCCGTACGACATGCGCGACGTCGTCTCGCTGATCGTGGACGACGGCGAGTTCTTCGAGGTCCACGAGCACTACGCCAAGAACATCATCGTCGGCTTCAGCCGCCTGAACGGGCACGCGATCGGCGTGGTCGGCAACCAGCCGAACCAGCTCGCCGGCGTGCTCGACATCGACTCATCCGAGAAGGCGGCGCGCTTCGTCCGCTTCTGCGACGCGTTCAACATCCCGCTGCTCACGTTCTGCGACGTGCCGGGCTTCCTCCCGGGCACCACGCAGGAGTGGCGCGGGATCATCCGCCGCGGCGCGAAGCTCCTCTACGCGTTCACGGAGGCGACGGTCCCGAAGCTGACGATCATCACGCGCAAGGCCTACGGCGGCGCCTACGACGTCATGAACTCGAAGCACATGCTCGCCGACTTCAACTTCGCCTGGCCGACGGCGGAGGTCGCCGTGATGGGCCCCGAGGGCGCGGTCAACATCATCTACCGGCGCGACATCGCAAAGTCGCCGACCCCGGACAAGCGCCGCCAGATGCTGATGGACGACTACAAGGCGCGCTTCGCGAACCCGTACTCGGCCGCCGAGCGCGGCTACATCGACGACGTGATCGTCCCGCACGAGACGCGGCCGCGGCTGATCCAGGCGCTCGAGACGCTCCAGACGAAGCGCGTGCCGGGGCCGAAGCGCAAGCACGGGAACATCCCGCTCTAGCGCGCGTACTGCAGTTCAAGTGCGGCAACTGAGGTCCCACGCCCGCGCGGCGGCGGCCGAGCGGGTCGTGACCCCGAGCTTGCGGAAGCCGCGCTCGAGGTGCTTCTGCACGGTGCGGTCGCTGACCCCCAGGCGCGCGGCGATGTCGCGGTTCGAGCCGCCCATGGCGACGAGCCGCACGACCTCGGCCTCGCGCGCGGTGAGCCCCTGCGCCGTTAGCGCCTCGACCAGGGAGTCGGCTTCCGACCGCCGAAGCGCGGAGTGCGCCACCGCATTGCGGTAGGCCTGGATCAGGTACGGCCGCGCCCGGTTCAGGAAGTTGCGCTCGGCGTCCGAGAAGTCGCGTCGCTTGCGGCTGAGGACGAGCGCGAGCACGCGGTCCGGGTCGTTCGGGAGGGTGACCGACATCTGGTGCCGGATGCCGAGCGGCCGGTAGAGGTCCTGGTAGAGGCGGGTGGCCTCGAGCTCCTCGCGGGTGGCCACGTCGGAGAACCGGTAGGCGCGGCCGTCACGAGTCCTCAGCCAATACTGGTAGAGCACGTTCTCGTGACCCAGCTCGGCGAACAGGTTCAACCACCCCGGCTCCAGGTCCGGCCGGACGAGCGCCCAGTGCACCCGCGGCCCCAGCTCGTTCATCGAGACCCAATCGGCGGGCACCGCGTGTGTCACCGCCTCCAGCATCGCGAGGCGGAGCTCCTCGAGATCCAGGATGCCCATGAGCTCGCCGACGAGCCCGAGCAGGGTGGCGTCGTCGAGCCGACGCGCCATCTACAGCCGCACCATCGGCACCTTCGCCCCTGCCTCGAGGACGGCGTGGCAGAGCGCCAGGTCCTGGATCGCAAGGCCGGTCGAGTCGAACAGGGTCATCTCCTCGGGCGAGCGCCGGCCCTCGGCGGCGCCGGTCAGGACCGCGCCCAGGTCGGTCACGTCCTCGCGCGCGATCCGGCCCGCCTCGACCGCGCCCGTCAGCTCGCCCCCGTGGCTCGCCTGCGCCCACTCGTCGCAGAACAGCCGGCAGCGCTCCACCGCTCCGATCTCCGCCTCCGCCTTCCCCGGCCCATCGGCGCCGAGCATGTTCAGGTGGACGCCGGGGCGCAGCTCCGCGGCATGCACGACGGGCTCGTGCCCGGGCGTCACGCAGGTGACCACGTCGCAGGCGAGTGCGTCGTCGCGCGCCCCCGCCTCCCAACCCAGCTCGCCCGCGAGCGCGCCGGCGGCCTCGGGATCGACGTCGAAGCAGACGCCGGGTCCGAACTCCGCCGCCTGGAGGCAGCGTGCCGCCCAGGCGCCGTGCAGGCCGCACCCGACGATGCCGACACTACGCGCGTCCTCGCGCGCCAGCTCCTGGGCCGCGACCGCCGCGACCGCGCCCGTGCGCAGCGCGGTCACCGCGCGCACATCCACGAGCGCACGCGGCTCGCCGGTCTCCGCGTTCGACACGCAGATGATCCCCATCACCACCGGCAGCCCGCGCGCCGGGTTGCCCGGAAACGACGTGACCCATTTGAGGATCGCGAGGCCGCCGCCCTTGGCGGGCATGGCACGGAAGTCGCCCGCCGGCGCGGCGTCGAGATAGACCTTCGGCGGCATCGCCCACTCGCCCGCCTCGTACCGCACGAACCCGTCGCGGACGCGCTCGATCGCCTCGAGCGGGTCGATCGCCGCGAGCACGGCGTCATGGTCGAAGACGGGCACCTCGGGCACGGGCGCGCGACGATAGCCTGCGGCCCGTGAGCCGCAACGGCAGTCACCACCCCCCGCGGCCGCGCATCGAGATGCGCTCCGGCGCCGCGACCGTCGAGGAGGCAGCGGCGATCGCGGCGGCGATCGAGCAGTTCCTACACGACACGGCGCCCGCGCCCTCCACCGAGACGGACGCGATGAACCCCTGGCTGCGCGCGGCGCTCTACGAGGGCGTCGGCTACCCGGCGGACACGCCCGCGCCCTGGTCGTAGCCCAGCTCGCGGAGCAGGTCACCCGCCGCGCGATCGAAATCGCGGATGTCGCGGCGCTTCCAGTCCTCCTGCCACTTCCCGGTTCCCACGCGCTTGTCCTGCTTGCCGATGTTCGCCTTCCGGCCGGCTGCGGCTAGCGCCTCCTCGATCCCGCCGTCGAGCCCGTGATGGGCGTAGATCCGCTCGATCGCCGGTCGCGGCTCGGCCAGCACCTCCTCGTAGCGCACCTCGATCAGGCGGTCACCGAGCAGGCCAGCCGCTTCGCGCCCCGCCACCACCGAGCTCCGCCATTCCTCGGCAGCCCCCTCCACGGTGGTCGGGCCCCAGGGCTGAGCGACGATCGAACGCGCCACGTCGCGGCCGTCGCGGATGATGTGGACGAACCGCGCCTCGGGATAGACCTCGGCGATCAGCGGCAGGTGGGACACGTGCCACGGGGTGCGCTCGGCGGCGTGGGTCTGCCCCTCGGTGGCGAACTCGCCGAAGACCGTGTCGCACAGGTTGCGGATCGCCGCGATCAGCTTCTCGCGGTCGGCGTAGATCAGCCCGACGTCGACGAAGTCCCGCTCGCCGTGGTGAAACCGCTCCATCAGCGGAGCGATGCCGTGCGAGAAGACATAGGTCTCCGACGGGACCTCGGCCACCGCCGGATGCGCGCACGTGATTCGCTGGAGCCAGTAGGTGCCGCTCCGTCGCGCACCCACGTTGAAGATCATCTGCACGGGCGGTGCAGTCTACGATCCAGGTCATGGCCCGGGAGGTCACACCACCTGAGCTCGACGCCCTCGGCGATGTGCAGTTCGTGGACATCCGCACGCCCGAGGAGCGCGACGCGGGTCGGATCCCGGACGACGGCGGGCACATCCCGTTCGACGAGCTGCAGGCGCGCGCGAGCGAGCTCGACCGCGACCGCCCGGTCGTCTTCTACTGCCTCAGCGGCAACCGGTCGGCGATCGCCGCCGATGCGTTCGCCGCGTCGGGCTTCGACGCCGCGCACCTCGCCGGCGGCATCCAGGCGTGGAGCGCCGCGGGCCGGCCGATCGAGGGGGAGATCGGGAACCCCAGCGGGCTTCCGCCGCGCTGAAGTGCCCGTCCCCTTCTCTAGTTCCCGCCGCCGGTCGAGATGACGTTCCCGCCGCCGGTGGAGATGACGTTCCCGCCGCCCGTCGCGATCACGTTGCCGCCGCCAGTCGAGATGACGTTCCCACCCCCGGTAGAGATGACGTTGCCGCCGCCGGTGGAGATCACGTAGCCACCGTTGTTCGGCAGGGCGAGCAGCTCGCCCTTCCCTGACCGCAGGCCGAGACCCTTGTCGCTGATCAGGTTGCCGCCGCCGGTGGAGATGACGTTCCCGCAGCCGGTGGAGATGACGTTCCCGCCGCCGGTGGAGATCACGTTCGAGCCCGCCGCGGCGAGGACGTTGCCCCCTCCAGTTGAGATCACGTAGGCCCCCGGGACCGGGGAGTTCGCGCTTACCTTCGTCATCTGCACGACGCCCGGATTCGCGCTGGGCGGCGAGGCGAACGCGCTCTGGACGGCGAAGACGCCCTGCTTGGCCAGGTTGGCGAGCTTCTCGCCAGCGTTCTTGCCCGGCACCTTGCTCGGGTTCGCGCCGAACAGCCCGAGGATCGCGTTGACGAGGCCATCGAGGTTCGCGGCCCGGGCCACCGCCTCGCTCGTCCGGCGCTTGCGGCACGGATGGTGCGGGCCGAGGTTGGCCTGCTCGGGCTGCATGGTGTGGTCGCCGTCCTTCAGCACGACCGAACGCCACTTCTCGCCGGTGATCGTCTCGACGACCTCACAGTGGTCCCGCGCCTCCACGCGAGCCTGGCTCAGGCCGAAGATGCTCTTCCCGTCGCCGTCGCTCGCCTCGAGCAGGATGTCGATCATGCCGGTCTGCTTGGGGTGGATCTTGAAGATCGCGGTGCCGGCGGCGTTCGTCGTCTCGGTCTGCTGAATTCCGGCGCCCTCGAGGCGCACCTTGGCGTCTGTAAACCGCTGCCCCGTGCGGCCCAGGACCTTCACGCCGAACACGTTGTCCTCGTTCAGGGTCAGCCTCCAGTCCTCCTCGACCAGATGCATCGCGCCGTCGTACTGCCCGATGCCGCGCGCGCCCATCGTGAGCCAGCCGAACAGGTCGTGGCGCTCCGCCCGGCATGACACGTTCGCGGTCACGTCGACCCGCCCGTCGCGGCCCATCAGGATCTTCTTCACCTGCGGCTCGTCGAGCTTGCGCTTGCAGCTGCGGTTGATGCGGAGGTCGTCGATTCGGCATCCCATCCGCTTGAGCAGGTCGAGGGTCGCGTCGAGCCCAGCGCCGAGCTTCGATACGCGCTCGAGCACCTTGTCGCAGCGCTCCGAGTCGTCCCTGTCGCCGAGCCAGTACTCGAGCTTCACCTTGACCGGCCTGTCGGGATGCCCGTCGAAGTCCTGCTTCGCCTTCGGCGTCTGGTAGATGACGTCGCCGATCTCGAAATTGCCGGGCTTGTTGTCACGCAGCGCCTTCGCCGGCATGTAGACGCCCTTCTCCTCGACGTCGACCTGGATGCGGCCGAGCTTCAGCTTCCGCTCGACCTCCGCGATCGCATCGGGCACCCACGTGCTGCGCACCTCCGGCATCACGAGCCGGATGGGCTTCGGCTTGACGGGACCAATGAACACCTCATGCCAGTTCGGTGAGGGGCCGTCTGCGTTGTTCGCGTAGACCTGGCCGACGAGGTAGCGGCGCTCATCCGCCTCGGTGATCTTGTAGACGCTCGAGAGGCCAGCGAACACGCCAGCCGGAGCAGTCTTGTCCTGTGCGACAACGCAGTCGCTGCGGCCGGCGTTCCCTGCCACCCCGCACCGGAGCCAGCGGTATCGCCAATGCGTGATCGAAGTGTCCGGCGAGTGCCAGTCGCCGTTGGTCAGGGCGATCACCTGCTCCGTCTCGGCGAGCGGGGCCTTGCCGTCCATGCCGACGATCTTCGCGACCTTGTTCCCGTTCGGAATGGGCGGCTGGGGGTTGCTCGCCACCGTCCCGGAAGAGACGGAGACCGCGGTCGCGTCGCCGCTGCGGTAGCCCGAGCCGTCGAGGAGCACACCGTATGTCGTGACCCGGACCCGGAACGTGCGGCCGGCGTCCTCGCGGCGCAATGGGAGATCCGACCAGTACTGGGTGTCCTCCACGCCGTACTTCGCGGGATCCAAGTCCACGCAGCCGCCGCCGTTCTCCGCGCAGCGCTGCCAGTTGTAGCGGTGGTTGTAGGCGACCTCGCCATACGCCGAGTAGCGCCATGTCCATGTGCCCGGGCTCGCCTTGAGACTTTGGCCCACCTTCGCCATCCCGCTGAGCTTGGGCGGCGAGGTGTTGGTGGGGGCCTCGCGCACCTCGAAGTCGCGCGGCCCGACGACGGTCTTGTCACCGGCCGTGCCGTAGTCCTGGCTGGCTGTCGCGGTGTAGAGCCCCGAGGCGAGCTTGTCCCCCTCGGGAACGGTGACGCTCCACTTGGATCCGGTGGAGCACTGCGCAGTCGGTGCATCCGTGCGGGCCGCGAACACCGTCGTCGTGGCCCCGCCCGGCTTGCGCTTGATCGTGATCGTGATGAGGCCCCCGTCGCCCGGAGCGTTGCCGGCGCAGCCGCTGATCGTGGGCGTCGCGTTGGTGATCGCGCCGGCGGCCGGCGCGGTCATGGTCAGCGCGGCGGGGGTCGATCCGGGCGGTCCGTCGGTCGAACCGTTCGTGGCGGCCTCAACGATCACCTCGCTGCCGTCGAAGTTCAGCCAGATGACCGTGGCGATGCCGGCCCCGTCGACGCCGACGCGCGGTTGCGACGCACCGGTATCCGAGATGTCAACCGGGTTGCCCAGCGTTCCCGGGCCGGTGTCGCTCCAGGCGCGGATCTTGCCCGAGTGCTGCCAGGCCGCGACACCGAGGTCCGTGTTGCGAAGGGCGATCTGGGGCTTCGCGGCACCCGTGGAGGTGCCCGTCGTGAGCGGGGTGGCGGCGCCCAGATCGGCCCCGGCCTCGCCGGTGCGCATCTCGGGGACGAACGCGCCCGGTCCGTCCGGCCGACCCCAGACGACATGGACCGCGCCCCACTCGTCCTCACCGCTGCTCTCGAAGATCGAGACGCCGGGAGGACCGTCCGCAGAAGCCGACAGCTGTTGCGGGCTCGTGAAATCACCGCCGGCTCCCGCGCGGCTGACGCCCATCAGCGGGAAGTTGCCGGTCGTGTCGTCGTTGAACCACGCGATGACGGCGCTGCCACGGCCGTTCGCGTCGACGCTCGGGTGGAAGGCGTTCGTGCTCGTGATCGGCTCGGCCGGATCGGCGAAGTCGTCGTCACCGGGCTGGCGGGTCCGCGTCTCCAGCTCGCCGTCACGCACCCAGGCGGCGACCACGCCGCCGAGCTGGATCGGCGCCGCTACGGGCTCCGCGAGCGATCCGAGCGCGGGGTCCGAGACATCCTCGGTTGCGTCGAACGCCGCGCCGGCGGTCGAGCTGCGCGACTTGAGCGTGTCGTCCTCCACCCACATGACCGTGATCGTCCCCTGCACGTCGACCACGGCGGCTGGCGTCGTGGCCGCGACGGTCGCAAGCGCGGTCGACAGCGTCACGGCCGACCCGAAGGACTGGCCGGCGCCGTGCACGACGGCCTTCGCGCCCTCGCTGTCCACCCAGGCGATCACGGCCACGCCGTCCTCGATTGCGACAGACGGCGCCGTGGCGCCGGAGGCCGCCCCGCTGATCGTCTGGGCGAGCCCGAAATCGCCAGACGCCCCGCGCTCGGCGTACTTGACAGCACCCGTCCCTCCACCGGTGACCCAGGCCGCAACCGCGCGGCCGTCCGCGTCGACCGCGAGCGCCGGCGCCCCGGCGTTGTCACCGGCCCCCGAGATCTGGTCCGCGGGTCCGTAGCTCGCGGCCTGCGTCGCCCCGGGTAGTGACAGCAGGGTCGCGGCGAGCAGGGCTACGACCAGTGAGGGGCGGCGATACTTGGCGAGCAAGAGAGTCCTTTCAGCAGACGAGCCGAGCGCGGCGGCTTTTCCACAATCTCGGCGGACGCCCCCGCAGGTGCCATAGATCATTCGTCCAGATGGGGTACTTGGCGCACCCGAACTCGGTAGCGACTCCGGCCGCATTTCTAAATCCCATAATCCCGACCGGATTTCATCTGTTACTGTTTTTCGACCTTGGAACCGACGTCAACCGAACCCCAGCCCAAGCAGGGCTCCGGCTCGCTCGAGAACCCCGAGGTCTACGAGAACGTCCCGGGGCAGGTGATCCCGATCCTCGAGCGCGAGTTCGACGACTTCGATCACGAGGCGGAGCGCTACCTCGGCGGCGAGATCGACGAGACGGAGTTCATCGGCTTCCGGCTCAAGCAGGGCGTCTACGGCCAGCGCCAGGCCGACGTCCAGATGGTCCGCGTGAAGCTCCCCTTCGGCGGGATCACCCCGGAGCAGATGGAGATGTTCGCCGACGGCGTGGAGAAGTACGTGCCGCTCAAGAAGGGCCACATCACGACGCGGCAGAACTTCCAGTTCCACCACGTGCCGCTGCGCGACGCCGCCGCATTCATCCGGATGATCTCCGACGCCGGGCTCTCGAGCCGCGAGGGGTGCGGCAACACCGTCCGCAACGTCACCGCCGACCCGTACGCCGGCATCTGCGAGGGCGAGGTCTTCGACTCCACCCCCTACGCGGCCGCCTACACGCGCTACTTCGTGCGCCACCCCACGACGCAGCTCATGCCGCGGAAGATCAAGACCTCGTTCGACGGCACGCCCGACGACCGCGCCATCTCCGAGATCCACGACATCGCCTTCCGCGCGAAGGTGAAGGACGGCAAGCGCGGCTTCGAGATGCTCGTGGGCGGCGGCACGTCGATCATGCCGCGCGTCGCGCCGGTGCTCTACGACTTCGTCGAGGCGGACAACGGCGAGTACCTCGAGGCCGCCGAGGCCGTGCTGCGGATCTTCGACCGCCAGGACTGGCTGCGCCCGAACCGCGCCCGCGCGCGGATCAAGGTGTTCGTGGACAAGTTCGGCATCGAGGAGCTGCGCCGGCAGGCGGACGAGGAGCGCAAGCTCGACTGGGTGGCCGAGCGCGACTTCGACGTCACCCGGCTGCGCATGGACGTGGACGAGGAGGCGATCGCGACCGCTGCGCCGGCGGATGTCGAGTACGCCACGCCGAACGGCGACCGCAGCGAGTTCGACCGCTGGGTCGAACACAACGCGACCCCGCAGAAGCAGGCGGGCTTCAGCGCCGTCCAGGTCAGGGTGATCCGCGGCGACCTGAGCCCCGAGCAGTTCCGCGGCCTCGCGAAGATCATGCGCGACTACTGCGCCGGGTTCGCGCGCACCACCGTCAGCCAGAACTTCGTCCTGCGCTGGGTCCGGAACGAGGCGCTCTACTCCGTATGGCGCGAGCTCACCGACCTCGGCCTGGGCGACCACGGCGCCGACACCGTGCTCGACACCGTCTCCTGCCCCGGAACCGATTCCTGCAAGCTCGGAATCACCTCCTCCATGGGCCTCAACCGCGCGATCCAGAAGCGCGTCGCGGAGATGGAGATCACCGACCCCCTGACGAAGCAGATCCACATCAAGATGTCGGGCTGCCCGAACGGCTGCGGCCAGCACCACATCGGCAACATCGGGTTCTACGGCGCGTCGATCAAGCTCGGCGACAAGACGATCCCGGCGTACGTGGCCCACATCGGCGGCCGCTACGGCCGCCCCGGGGTGGCCTTCGGCCAGCGGCTGAAGATCCGGCTGCCCGCCAAGCGCGTGCCCGACGCGATCGAGCGCTGGATCCGCTTCTACGAGGCCGAGCGCTCAGACGGCGAGACCTTCAACGAGTTCGCCGAGCGCGTGGGGCTGGCCGCGTTCGAGGCGGAGGCGAAGGACCTGTCGATCCCGGTCGAGTTCAACCTCGAGAACATCGACCACTTCATCGACTGGAGCCGGCGCGAGCCGTACGAGGTCATCCGGGGTGAGGGCGAATGCGCGGTCTAGCCGCAGCCCCCACCACGGTCCCCGAACTCGAGGCGCTGAGCGCCGAGGAGATGCTGGCGCACGCGGTCGAGGAGTTCTCGCCGCGCCTCTACGTCGCGAGCTCCTTCCAGAAGGAGGCCTCGGTCGTGATGGACATGCTGCTCAGGATCGACCCGACCGCACGGTTCTTCACGCTCGACACCGGCTTCCTGTTCCCGGAGACCTACGCGACCTGGAAGCGGCTCGAGGAGCGCTACGAGATCGAGATCGACGTCTACCAGGGGATCAGCCCCGCCCGCCAGGCGGAGCTCCACGGCGACGAGCTCTGGAACAGCGATCCCGACCGCTGCTGCGAGATCCGCAAGGTCGTCCCGATGCGCGAGGCGCTCGCGCAGGCGGACGCCTGGATCACCGGCGTCCGGCGCGAGCACTCCCCTGTTCGGACCGAGATCCCTAAGCTGGGGTGGGACGCAAAGCACGGCCTGTTCAAGGTCGCGCCCCTCGCCGACTGGTCCGATAAGGACGTCTGGCGCTACATCTTCGAGAACGACGTTCCCTACAACCCGCTGCACGATCAAGGCTTCGAATCGATCGGCTGCACACACTGCACCAAGCCGGGCGAAGGCCGAGAGGGCCGGTGGGCAGGGACAGACAAAGAGGAGTGCGGAATACACACATGAGCGAGCATCCTGGGTTCACGATCTGGTTCACGGGCCTGTCCGGCGCCGGGAAGTCCACGATCTCCGAAATCGTCGCGCCCGCGTTGCGCGAGAAGGGCCTGAAGATCGAGGTCCTCGACGGCGACGTCGTGCGCACGAATCTCTCCAAGGGACTCGGGTTCTCGAAGGAGGACCGCGACACCAACATCCGCCGCATCGCGTTCGTCGCCGACCTGCTGTCGCGCAACGGCGTCGGCGTGATCACCGCCGCGATCTCGCCCTACGCGGAGATCCGCGACGAGGCCCACGAGACGATGGGTGACCGCTTCCTCGAGGTGTACGTCAAGGCCTCCGTCGAGGAGTGCGCCAAGCGCGACGTGAAGGGGCTCTACGAGAAGGCCTTCAAGGGCGAGATCAAGGAGTTCACCGGCGTGTCCGACCCCTACGAGGCGCCGGAGAACGCCGCGCTCGTCCTCGACACCGAGAACGAGACGCCCGAGGAGTCGGCCCAGAAGGTCATCGCGCTCGTCGAGGAGAAGGTCGGGGCGCGCGCGTGAGCGAGTCCCTGCAGCTCTCCCACAAGCAGACAGCCGACTTCGAGCTTCTCGCCAACGGCGGCTTCGCGCCGCTCGAGGGCTTCCAGGGCTCGGAGGCGTGGAAGACGGTCGTCGACGACATGCGCCTGCCGGACGGGCAGCCGTGGCCGATCCCGGTCACGCTCGCGTCCGAGACCGGCGAGGTCGGCGACACGATCGAGCTGGTCGGCCACGAAGGCTCGAAGCTCGGCTCGATCACCGTCGAGGAGGTGTACGAGCGCGACCTGCAGCGTGAGGCGGAGAACGTCTTCAAGACCACCGACGAGGCGCATCCGGGCGTGGCGATGACCTATCGCGAGGGCGCGCGCACGATCGCGGGCCCGATCTCGGTCGACAGGCTCCCCGAGCACATCGACGCGGTCAAGCCCTACGTGCTCGCGCCGGAGGACACGAAGCGGATCTTCGCCGAGCGCGGCTGGGAGACCGTCGTCGCGTTCCAGACGCGCAACCCGATCCACCGCGCGCATGAGTTCATCACCAAGTGTGCGCTCGAGATCGTCGACGGCCTGCTGATCCATCCGATCGTGGGTGAGACGAAGGGCGACGACATCCCCGCCGACACGCGGATGAAGTGCTACGAGGTGCTGATCGAGAACTACTACGTGCCGGAGCGCGTGGTGCTCGGCGTGAACCCCGCCGCCATGCGTTACGCGGGCCCGCGCGAGGCGATCTTCCACGCAATCGTGCGGCGTAACTACGGCTGCACGCACTTCATCGTGGGCCGCGACCACGCCGGCGTGGGCGACTACTACGGCACCTACGACGCGCAGCACATCTTCCAGGAGTTCGAGCCCGGCGAGCTGGGCATCGAGCCGCTCAACTTCGAGCACTCCTTCTACTGCAAGCTCACGAAGGGGATGGCGACGGCGAAGACCTCGCCGGCGGGCAACGAGGACAAGGTCTTCCTCTCTGGGACGGCCGTTCGCGAGATGCTCGGCCGTGGTGAGCGGCCGCCGGAGGAGTTCTCGCGGCCCGAGGTCGCGGACGTTCTCATCGCGGCCTACACGGAGCAGGAAGCCACTCCCGCGTAAAAGCCGCAGGTTTAGGCGCAGGGACACCCGGGAACGGGCGGGTGTCCTTGCGGTCCTAACGGGAGGCTCCCTTGACACGATCTTTCGCGGTGGCGCTTGCCGCCGCGCTCGCACTCCTCGTCTTCGCGGCGACGGCACCGGCGGCCCAGTACGTGCCCGGCCAGGTGCTCGTGAAGTTCAAGTCCGGCACCTCGCAGACGCTCCAGCAGTCGGTGCTCAACCGGGCGGGCGCGGTGCGGATCGGCCGCGTCGCCGGCGTCGGGGCGCACGTGCTGCGCGTCGCGGGTGACGCGAGGGTCGCGGCCCAAGCGCTCGACCGGCTCGCAGCCGTCCGATACGCCGAGGTCAACAAGATCCTCCACACGACCGCGGTCCCGAACGACCCGCGCTTCGGCGAGATGTACGGCCTCGACAGGATCGACGCGCCCGAGGGATGGGACCTGGCGGGCCTCGGCACCTTCCCGACGGCCGGCGGCGTCAAGGTCGGCATCGTCGACACCGGGATCCAGGCAAACCATCCGGATCTCGTCGGAAAGACCGTGGACTGCGCGCAGTCACGCGGGACGCTGATCTTCGCCGGGCAGATCCGCGAAGGCTCATGCGCCGACGACAACGACCACGGCACCCACGTGGCGGGCACGATCGCCGCGAACACGAACAACGGGATCGGCGTGGCGGGGGTCGCGTTCAACGCGCGGCTGTCGATCTGCCGTGCGCTCGGCGGGCCGCTCGGCACAGGGGCCACCAGCGACGTCGCGAACTGCATCAACTGGCTCGCGACAAAGGGCGTGAAGGTGATCTCGATGAGCCTCGGCGGAGGCGCGTCCAGCACGCTCCAGACAGCCGTGAGGAACGCATGGAAGAACGGCGGCGCCACCGGCGCGGTCGTGATCGCGGCGGCCGGCAACGACGGCAACTCGGCCGTCAACTACCCGGCTGGGTACGCCGAGGTCGTCTCGGTCGCGGCGACCGACGAGGCCGACGCGCGCGCGAGCTACTCGAACGCGAACGCGGACGTCGAGATCTCGGCGCCGGGGTCGAACGTGCTCTCGACGGTGCGCGGCGGCGGTTACGCCGAGATCTCGGGCACGTCGATGGCGACACCGCACGTTTCGGGCGTCACGGCGGTGCTCTGGCAGCTCAACCCCGGTGCGACCGCGGCCACGATCCGGAGCAGGCTCACCGCGGCCGTGAACGACCTCGGCCCCGCGGGCCGCGATCCGCAGTTCGGCTTCGGACGGGTGAACCTGTGCCGCGCCGCGGGAGGCGCCTGCTGATTCCTGTGGCTTGACCCCCCGCGCCGATTTCTGGCAGACTGCCCGGCTCGGGAGACGTGTAGTCACTCACTAGGCAGGGGGTCTGAGTGTTCGGTAGTTGCCGCTTCGCGGCAACGGTCGCCCTTTTTGCGACCGTTGCTTTCGTTCCGTCCGCGTTCGCCGCCGATTACGTGCCGGACCGCGTGATCGTGAAGTTCAAGCCCGGCACGCCGCAGCTCAAGCAGGCCGTGGTGCTCACACGCGCAGGCGCGATGGAGACCATGGGGCGCATTCGGGGCGTCGGCGCGAAGGTCGTGCGCGTGGACGGCAACGAGAAGGAGATCGCGGCGCGGCTCGAGCGGTCGAGCGCCGTCGATTACGCCGAGGTGGACAAGATCCTCAGCGCCACGGCCACCCCCAACGACTCCGAGTTCGCCGACCAGTGGGCGCTCGATCGCATCCTCGCGCCCCAGGGCTGGTCCCTGGCGGGACTCAGCGCCTTCCCCCATTACGGCGGCGTGAAGGTCGGCATCATCGACACCGGCATCGACCGCAGCCATCCCGAGTTCTCGGGCCGGGTCTCCAACTGCGCCCAGTCCACCACGATGTTCATGGTCGGCACGGGCATCCGCGACGGCTGCGCCGACGTCGACGGCCACGGCACGATGGTGGCCGGGATCCTCGGCGCCCGCGCGAACAACGGCGCCGGCGTCGCGGGCGTGGCGTTCAACTCCCCGCTCGCGATCTGCCGCGCGCTCGAGGACGGCCTCGGGCGGGGCTCGACGTCGAACGTCGTGAACTGCCTCAACTGGTTGCGCCAGAAGGGGGCGAAGGTCATCTCGATGAGCTTCGGCGGCGCCTCCTCGGACACGCTCCACACGGCTGTGAAGAACGCGTGGAAGAACGGCTACGGGTCGGTCCTCGTGGCGGCCGCCGGGAACTCCGGCGACTACACGAAGATCTATCCGGCCTCCTACGAGGAGGTCATCTCGGTCTCCGCGACCGACGTGGACGACGGGCACGCTGGTTCGAACTACAACGCCAGCGTGGAGCTGAGCGCACCGGGGGTCGACATCCTCACGACGACGCGCGGCGGCGGCTACGGGACCGGCTCGGGGACCTCGGCGGCCGCCCCGTACGTCGCCGGGGTGGCGGCGCTGATGCGCCAGAAGTACCCCGGCGCACAGGCGTTCCACATCCGCGACGGACTGAACGCCACCGCCGACGACCTCGGTGCCGCTGGCCGGGACAGCTACTTCGGGTTCGGCCGCGTGAACCTCTGCCACGCGATGGACCCGGCCGCCTGCTGACGCACTAGCACAGGCGAATTGGGGCCACCCGTCCTACCATGGGCGCGTGGACTTGCTCGAACGCGAGCGTGAGCTCGCCGAGCTTGAAGCTTTGGTCATGGACGCCAAGGCGGGCGAAGCTCGACTCGCACTGATAGAAGGCCCCGCCGGGATCGGCAAGACCCAGCTCGTCGCCGAGCTGCGCCGACGCGCGGCCGCGGCCGACATGCTGGTCCTGACCGCGCGCGGTAGCGAGCTGGAGCGGGAGTTCCCGTTCGGTGTTGTGCGCCAGCTCTTCGAGCCGGTGCTCGACGACGCGGCATTCGCCGGCGCGGCGGAAGCCGCCCGGCCGGTCTTCGCCGCGCCGGGCGACCCCACGGCCGACGGCGGCGACTCGACCTTTGCGACGCTTCACGGCCTCTACTGGCTCGCGCTCAACCTCGCCGAGAGCAGGTCGCTTCTCATCTCGGTCGACGACCTCCACTGGGTGGACCGGCCCTCGCTGCGCTTCCTCGCGTACGCGCTCCGGCGCGCCGAGGGCATGCCGATCCTCTTCGCCGCCGGGCTTCGCTCGGCGGAGCCCGGTACGGACCCGGGCCTGCTCGCCGAGCTCGTGCACGACCCCGCGACGGTGCAGGTCCACCCCGGCCCGCTCAGCATGGCCGGCATCGAGGCGCTCGTCGTCACGGTGCTCGGATCGACGCCCGCGCCCGACTTCTGCGATGCCTGCTTCCAGGCAACGGGGGGCAACCCGCTTCTCCTGCGCCAGCTCCTGACCGCGCTCGCGGCCGAGGGCGTCCAACCCGAGAGGGCTCAGGCCCAGGTCGTACGCGAGATCGGGCCACGCGCCGTCTCGCGCACCGTCGTCCTGCGTCTCGCTCGCCTGTCGGATGAGGCGCGCGCCGTGGCGCAGTCGGTGGCGGTCCTGGGTGAGGACGCTGCCCTGCACGCGGTCGCCGCCCTCGCCGAGCTCGACGAGACCGTGGTGGCGCGAGCCACCGGCGAGCTCGCCACCGCCGAGATCCTGCGCCATGGCTCGCCGCTCGGATTCGTGCATCCGCTCGTTCGCGACGCGGTTTACCGCGAGCTGTCACCCGGAGACCGCGAGCTGCAGCACGCACGTGCTGCGACCATGCTCAGGGACACGGGCGCACCCCCCGAGCAGGTGGCCGCTCACCTCCTCATGACCGCGCCGCGCGGCGAGGAGTGGGTCGCGGACCAGCTGGTGGAGGCAGGCCGCGCCGCCTTCAGGCGCGGCGCCTCGGACAGCGCGCCCATCTACCTGCGGCGCGCGCTGCGGGAGCCCGCTCCGGCGGCGCGCACGCCCCAGCTCCTGCTCGAGCTCGGCATCGCCGAGATCATGACCGACGGCCCCGCCGCCATCGAGCATCTGCGGATGGCCCACGAGGGCCTGAGCGACCCGATCGCCAAGGCGATCACCGCCGGCGCGCTCGGCCGCAGCCTGATGTTCACGAACCAGCCCGAGGCGGCGGCGGAGCTGGCGCGGCGTGCGGCGGCGAAGGTCCCGCCCGGCGCGGACGATCTCCGCGACGGGCTGGTGGCGTTCGAGCTCTCGACCCGCTACTTCATGGACGACTGGGATCGAACGGGCTTCGAGCAGCTCGACCAGTACCGGAAGCCGGTCCCCCCGGACGCCTCGGTCGGGCAGAAGATGCTGGCGGCGGTCGCGGCGGCCCACTGGAGCTGGAGCGGCGCGAGCGCGGACGAGGTCGCCGAGATCGCACTGGCCGCACTGGCCGGCGGCGACCTCATGCGGGCCGACAACGCGCTTCTCTCGATCGCCGCCATTCGCCCGCTCGTGGTGGCCGACCGTGACGAGGCGGTCGCCGCGTGGGACCTCTCGCTCGCCGAGGCGCACCGCCGCGGCTCCGTGTACGAGCTCGCGGGCCTCCACCTCTGGCACGGCTTCACGCAGTACTGGCGCGGCGAGCTCTCGGACGCCGAGGCGACGCTGCGCATGGCGGCCGACGAGCTTCAGGCGTGGGGGTTCGGCAAGACCGCGGACTGGTACTCCGGCGCCTTCCTCGCGGCGACCCTGATCTCGCGCGGGGACGTCGCAGGGGCGCGAGCCGCGCTGGAGCGCCCCGGCGGGCCCGGCGACAGCAGGTCGGACGGGGCGCGGTGCTGGCGCCACTCCGAGGTCGCCCTGCTGCTGGCCGAGGGCCGCTTCGAAGAGGCGATCGCGAAGGCGGACGCGTGCGGACACGACTGGCCCGACTATCCGAACCCGGCCGACTCGCCGTGGCGGACCTTCAAGTCGTTTGCCCTGCACAAGCTCGGCCGGGACGAGGAAGCCGAGGCCGTCGCGCTCGAGGAGCTCGAGCTCGCACGCGCCTGGGGCTCGCCCGGAACGGTCGGGCGCGTGCTGCGAACGCTGGGCCGCACGCGCGGCGAGAAGGGGATCGCCGACATCGAGGAGGCGATCGGGGTCCTCGAGGGGAGCCCCGCGCGGCTCGAGCACGCACGCGCGGTCGCCGCCCTCGGCACGGCGCTGCGCCGCTTTGGTCGCCCGACCGACGCGCGCGAGCCCCTGCGGCGCGCGCTCGACCTGGCCAGCCAGTGCGACGCCACGCTGCTGGTCGAGGAGATCCGGGCAGAGCTCCAGGTCGTGGGCATCCGGCCGCGCACGGACGCCGCCACCGGAATCGACTCCCTCACCCCCAGCGAGCGCCGCGTCGTCGATCTCGCGCTCACCGGCGGCACGAACCGCGCAATCGCCCAGGAGCTGTACGTGACGCCGAAGACCGTCGAGGTCCACCTCTCGAACGCGTACCGCAAGCTGGGGATCCGCGGCCGGCGCGAGCTGGCGCAGGCGATCGCCGCCTGAAGCCCGCACCCCTAGACGACCCCTAGGGGAAAACATTGGGGTGGCGGTTTAGGGGTTTCCTCGATGTGCGGGGCCTTCCGTGGCCTGATGCTGCGGGATATGCAAACCACCACCGCACCTCGCTCGCTCATCACCCCGGACGACTCGCGCTACGACGAGGCCCGCTCCGCCTTCAACCTCGCCGTCGACCAGCGCCCGGCCGGCGTCGTCCTGGCCGAGAGCGTCAAGGACGTCGTGGAGGCCGTCCGCTACGCCACCGCCAACGGCCTCCGCGTGGCCCCCCAGACGACCGGCCACAACGCGGGTGCCTACGCGACGCTCGAGGACACGCTTCTCGTCAAGACGACCGCGATGAAGGGCGTCGAGGTGGACGTCGAGGCGCGCTCTGCCCGCGCGCTGGCCGGGTCGCGGTGGATGGACGTCGCGGCCGCACTCGACGGCACCGGGCTCGTTGCCCTGCACGGCTCCTCACCCGACGTCGGCGTGGTCGGCTACTCGCTCGGCGGCGGCGTGGGCTGGCTGGCGCGCAAGCACGGCCTCCAGGCGAACAGCGTGATCGCGGTCGAGCTGGTGAACGCGGACGGCGAGCTGGTGCGGGCCGACGCCCACGAGAACCCCGACCTCTTCTGGGCGCTCCGCGGCGGCGGCGGCAACTTCGGCGTCGTCACGGCGATCGAGTTCAAGCTCTACCCGGTCGAGGAGCTCTACGCCGGCTGGCTGATCTTCCCCTGGGAGCGCTCGGCCGAGGTCCTGAAGACCTGGAACGCGCTCCTCCCCACCTTCCCGGACGAGATCACCTCGGTCGGCCGGATCCTGCAGCTGCCCCCGCTGCCCGAGATCCCCGAGCCGCTGCGCGGCGCGCAGATCGTCGTGATCGAGGCGGCCTTCCTCGGCTCCGCCGAGGACGGGGCCGAGCTCCTGCGCCCCCTGCGGGAGCTCGGCCCCGTTGGCGACACCTTCGGAACGG